>Ga0302320_10000090_pt1 | contig 179016 bp, 146 predicted proteins | sample Bog_T0_3_FD_202130 | JGI IMG/M metagenome (GOLD analysis project Ga0302320, IMG submission 202130) | Peat permafrost microbial communities from Stordalen Mire near Abisko, Sweden - Bog_T0_3 | ecosystem: Environmental > Terrestrial > Soil > Wetlands > Peat | place: Sweden: Abisko, Stordalen... | reverse complement strand
GTGACTACCAGCATCGCCGCGCTTTGGGCGCGCTCGCGGCGAGGGAGTATCAAGGATCCAGTTCGCTCCGCGTCTCCGCCTACCCCTACATTACGAATCCCTTCCGCTGGCACGGCGTCGTCGAAACCTCGAACTTCTTCGCCACCATGGACGTTGATTCCCTCACGCCCGAAGTCGATCCCACAGAGCAAATGCAAGTTCGCTACAAGCCCGAAGAAACAACCATCTCGCTCGCCGCCAAGAAGACTTATCTCGGGCGCGTGTACCTGAGTTGGGCTGCGTATCCCTTGGTAGAAACGGAAGAGCTCGCTCCCGATTCCGTGAACAAGACCGATGCCGCTTATGCCGTTCGTTTTATGGATCTGCGCTACGATTATCCAGGAAGCACCCGCGGAACACTGAGCGCCGTGGTCTTTCTTAACCGCGACCTGCAGGTAGTGGAAGAACGCTTCGGCATGGGACACAACGGTCGAAGCACGAAGTAAGCTTGCGGCTGAGTGCAGACAAGAACCGCCGCTACTTCAGCCCCTCGACCAAATAAAGATCAGCGAGCATACGATGATAGCCAAAGACACAGCTTTTCGCGTCCGGCGTCATCAGGATGGGACCAATGGTTTCGACGCCCGCCGGATCGGAAGGCATGAGTTGCTTCCAAAGGGTCCGTTGCCCGGTGCGCAGATCGAGACGGTCGACCTTCGCCGGCAACTCGCCGGGCTGATAGATGTAGAGCGAGCCGCCATCGGCGCTGAACGTAATTGGTTGCTCCCCAGGATTGAGGCCGGGAATCATGCGCGGCTCGCCGCCCGCGACCGGATATAGATATCCCTTTTGATCGGGCCCGATTCCAGCCACCAGCTGTCCATCGGGAGAGACGACGAAGGCGGTGCCACTCACACCTTCTGGGGTGATCGGGTCGCTCTTGCCAGAGGCCACGTCGCGGACGTAGAGTTTCACGCCCTTGCCCGGTTCGTTGCCGGAAAATAGAATGCGCTTCCCGTCGGGAAACCAGCGGGCCCACGAGTGATTGATATTATCTTTGGTGATACTCTTTGCCTCGCCCGCGCCCGTGGTCAGCAGGTTGAGCTGCGAGGGAGAATCCTGGGTCTGGGCAATCACCGCTTTGCCGTCAGGCGACAGCGCGACGGCTCCGCCTTCGCCCAGCAGCACCGCGGGAGATCCGTCAGTTTTGCGAATGTAGACCGCATACGACAAGCCGCCGGACTTTGAATAATCCAATGACCCGCCGCCACCCTCTTCATCAAAGAGCAGCGTTTTGCCGTCCGGCGAAATGTCGGCGGGATACGTGTAATCGAGCCACGAGAGATCATGCTGTTTCGAATCGTCGGCGCCGATGCCGATCAATTCACGACGCCAACTCGCCCGCATGAGCAGCACGCGTCCATCTTTGAAAATATCGAAGATCATGACCGCGCCGGGCAGCCGCAGCACCATGCGCTCCTTGCCGCCCAACGTGGTCGCGTAGAGAGTACGGTCAACACCGGACTTGCTCGCGGTGAACCAGACCTCCTTACCATCCGGAGACCACGCTACGCCCTGAATGGTGAACCATTCGCCGGAAAGATTCTTCTTGTTGCCGGTCATGTCAACCACAGCGAGTGAACCGCTGTCGTCCCCTTGAACAGGATGATCGATGAAGGCGATCATGTCACCCTTGGGGGAGACGCGGGGATGACCAATCCAACCGCCAGTTTCATATAACGGATGGCCGATCGGATATTCCAGCCGGTTGCGTCCGCCCATATCGCGAACCACAGCGAGGCTGTTGCCGTCCGCAGCCCAATCCGCCCACTGCACTTGCTCCAGCACTTCTCGCGGAGCGCCACCGACCAACGGAGCACGCGCCAGCGTCCCCATATTGACCCACGTTCCAATGGCCTTGCTGTTGAGAAGGACGGCCATCTCCGACGCCGAAGAGACCGAAACGAGTTGGGTGCGAGTCAGCCCCATGGAACGCGCTTCCGGAGCTTCAGGGCGAGCGGTAAATACGTCTACCGGGCCTCCCTGCCAAGCGGCGCTGTAAAGAATCGTCTGGCCGTCCGGAGCGAAGCGCGCGGAACGGATACTGCCACGCCGGAATGTGAGTTGACGGTAGATGGGCGGCGGCAAGGGTGTCGCAGTGAAATAAATCTTGCCGCCATAAACACCCACCGCCAGCGCCAGCAAAATTGAGAAGAGGAGGAGCGCACGCGTTCGGATGGACATGCCGCGATCGGCCGCGACGGCTGGTGCCAAGGGCGACGAGGACGAGGAATACGAGGACGACGCGCGGGTCGCGCCCGAAGACTCCTGATTAGCGTCGGTCACCACCGATGTCCGGGACGAATCGATCGACCGTTTCAAGCGCTTCAGGTCGGCGCGCAATTCAGCCGCACTCTGGCAGCGCAGATCGCGATCCTTTTCGAGCGCCTTGCTGATCGTCTCTTCCAGCTTGAGAGGAATCTCGGGTCGCAACCGCGTCGCCGTGGTCGGCGCGCGATTCAGAATCGCGTCGGTAATCACCGCCGAGGTCTCGCCGCGGAAGGGCACCACCCCGGTCGCCATTTCGTAAAGGACAACACCAAACGAGAACAAATCCGTGCGCCCGTCGAGTTCCTTCCCGCGCAGTTGCTCGGGAGACATATAAGCCACCGTACCCACGGCGGTGCCAGGACTGGTCAAATCCAGATTGCTCACGTCGGCCCGAGTCTGCGAATCGTCGAGAGCCGATCGGCTGGGCCGGGCGATCTTCGCCAATCCGAAATCGAGTACCTTCGCGTGCCCGCGATCCGTCACAAAGATATTCGCTGGCTTGATGTCTCGGTGGACGATACCCTTGCTGTGAGCGGCATCCAGCGCATCGGCAACTTCGATGCCCAAGCCCAGCAGGTTTTCCAATTCCAGCGGCTTGCCCTGGATGAGATGCTTCAAGGTCTGGCCGCTCAGGCACTCCATTACGATGAACAACTGCCCTTCGTGCTCGCCGATTTCGTGAATGGTGCAAATGTTGGGATGGTTCAGCGACGATGCGGCGCGGGCCTCTCGCCGGAAACGCTCGAGGGCCTGGGGATCTTGCGAAGCCTCTTCGGGAAGAAATTTCAGGGCGACAAAACGGCCCAATGCGGTGTCTTCCGCTTTATAGACGACGCCCATTCCCCCGCCGCCGAGCAATTCCAGAATGCGGTAATGGGAAACCGTTTTTCCGATCATCGTGGTTGAGGCATGTTCCGACTTTGTACCCGGCTCTCGGGGGAAGCGGAGGCGATTCATCTTAGGGGTTAGTGGTGATGTCGTCAATCTCCCCCGTTGAGGCTGCGGTTCGTTTGCTCCCGGAAGAAACCGAAAGCAAGCCGCGTTTTTGTATCGCTTGACCGCTAGTATCCGCTCGCGCAACAATCCTAATTACGTCCTACTTTGAGGTGATCATGCTGGCTTATCTATTTGTTATTTTTGCCGTTATCGCGCGCATGCCGTTTATGCCGCATCCCTGGAACTTCACGCCCGTCGCAGCCGCCCTGCTCTATTTCGGAGCACGGGGTTCGAAACGCCAGCTTTGGATTCCATTTGCCCTGCTGGCCGCCTCCGATGTGATCCTCACCAAGTTCGTCTACTCGTACACTTTTTCCTGGGATCACTTCGTCACCTGGGCGTGGTATGCGGCGATTCTTTGGCTCGGCACTCAGCTGCGCGAAAACTCAAGCTGGCTGCGCGTGGGCGGAGCCGCGCTGGCTGGCTCCGTGTCGTTCTTTGTGGTCAGTAATTTCGCCGTCTGGGCCTGCTGGAGCATGTATCCCAAGACGCTTGCGGGCCTCATGACCTGCTACGCAGCGGGGATTCCGTTCTTCCGCCGCGAAGTTGCCGGCGATCTGCTCTTTACCGCAGTGATGTTTGGATTGCCTGCGCTTGCGGCTTTGGTGGCGAGGTCTAATCGTGGGACGCAGGGAGCCGCAACCGTCTAATGTTAGCCAAGCCCGGAGTACTGCTGCGCATTGAGGGCGGGGTGCTGTTGCTGGTCTGCTTGAACCTTTATCACTCCATCGGAGCGGGCTGGGGTTGGTTTTTTCTGCTGTTCCTTTGGCCCGATCTGTTCATGGTGGGCTACCTCAAGGATGAGCGGATTGGAGCCGGGTTGTACAACCTGGCGCATTTCGCTGCTTTCCCCGCCTCGCTTGGGAGCCTTTCGTATGCCATGCACTGGGGAAAAGCTCTGCCGTTTGCCCTGGTCTGGGCAGCGCACATTGAATTTGACCGTGTGCTCGGCTATGGCCTGAAATATCCCACCTTTTTCAAAGACACGCACTTGCAACGAGTAAATTCCTGAGCAAAGGCTCACGTGGCTAACCAGCCAAACGAGTTTCTTCAGGAGGGAGAGCCGCCCCTGCGCGTGGGCGCTTCGTCCTCCGCCAGATCAGCCATCCTGCCAGCAGCCCGGTAAAGGCTGCGCCAATCAACAGAAAGTGGTGTGCAAAAAGACTTCCCGTGGCCGTTACAATCTGGGGACCGAACCATATCGTCAGAAGCGCTTCAATCAGGAAGCGCACAAACCGGCCCGCAAAAATCGCCAGCAGAAAACGCCCGAAATTCATCTCGAAGCCCGCGGCCGCCAGAACCACGGCCTTGAACGGTGTTGGGGGCGGCAGCATCGCCGGAAACATCAGCGCCCAAAATTCATGTCGGTCGAACGACTCGTGGATTTTCTCGAAGCGCGCCGGGGAAAGGCGCTTGCGCAACAGCACCTCGCCTCCCGTATAACCGATGGCGTAGATTACGATGCTGCCGAGCGCTGACCCGGCCGAGGCGAGCAGCACATATAGAAGGAATCGCGCTCGGTCATGGTAAACGTAGCCGACAAAAATTGCGTCGAGCGGCATGCCCATGAACGAGCCATCCACCGCCGCAAACGCGAGCATTCCCCACGGACCGAGTGGCGCCAGAATATGCTTGATCCAATCGCCGTACGCGTGGATGAAATGTTTAATCTTGTTCAAAACGGTAAGGTCAGTTTACTGGATACTCGAATTATCGTTGGTCGTTCGTCCTTCGTCGTTCGCAAAATCTCTCGATCGGCTGTCGGAGACGTCAGTGTGCACTATGCGCAGTTCGCGAACGACCAGCGACGTTCCCCTCACCCATGCGCCGTTCTTCCTGCAATCAACTCCAGCGCATGCGGCAAAAGATCGATCACCGCTTCCAGCGAGTCTGCCGCCCCGGCGGGATTTCCCGGTAGGTTCAAAATGAGGGTCGTCCCGCGGATACCGCACACGGCACGACTGAGCGCAGCGAAGCGCGTCTTCTGTATTCCTTGCAAACGCATCTGCTCAGCAATCCCTTCGACCAGGCGCTCGCAAACAGCAATGGTCGCCTCGGGCGTCACGTCGCGGGGAGCAATCCCGGTCCCGCCCGTGGTCACCACGAGGCGAGCCGAGCCGCATAATTCAATTAGTTTGTCCTGGATCGAGGCGCGCTCATCGGCGACCACACTGCGCACCACCACTTGAAAATTGCGTCTGGCCAAGGTCTCCGCTACCGCGGGCCCTGAGAGATCTACCTTTTCGCCGCGCGAACACGAATCGCTCACCGTCAACACTGCCGCCCGCGTCTTATCAGCGACCGCGGCCTCAGGTATCGAGGAGGACATCTTCACCCTCGTTCGCCGCATCGCGCTGCGCCTCGTCCAGCAACCGCAAGCCTTCCATCAGGAGGCCCTGGGTATTGAGCGTTGTGGTTTCCTGCGACGACTTGCCGTTAAAATCGACCTGAAAATTTCCTTCGGTCCAGCGCAACACTTTGAAAACTGCTTCATCTCCCGTAATCGACCCATAGGCGGCGTGCTTCGCCTGCCCCTGGCTGAAGTAGATCTCGCATTTGTCGTCACCGTTGGTCATCGTCAACGAACAACTTTTGCGGCCCATCTCCAGCGACTGCACCAGGTCGATGACATTCATCTGCGACAAACTGCCGCGCAGGATGCCGTCCGTCGACGCCGCCTTGCTCAGTTTCTCCAGCGCGATCCGGTCGATGACGCGCTTGATCTTGTGAGTGGCATCTTTCAGAAAAAAAGGCTTTTCCAGATAGTCTTCAATCGCGTCCTGCACCGACAGCCGTTCGCTGATGTCGGCTTTGCTGGCCATCAGAATCACGGCAATCCCCGCGGTCGCCGGACGGCTCTTCAATTTCTCCAGCAGCTGCCGGCCATCCATTCCCGGCATGCGGTAATCGCAAATCATCACATCCGGCAAATCATCGACGGCCTTCAGCAACGCATCGGCCGCATCGGTTGCCACCGTTACCACGCCCATCGTTGCGAGCGACTGTTGAAGCATCCCGAGCACCATCGGGTTGTCATCCACCAGCAGAATTTTGACGTCGCTCGCCATGGTCAGCTCGCAGCCTACGGCTATTTCCGCTTGCTGCTTCGTTTGTAATCTCCGCTCTTGCCGCCCGACTTCCGCTCCAGCACCACTTCTCGAATTTCGATGCCCTTATCGAGCGCCTTGCACATGTCGTACACCGTCAAGGCCGCCACGCTGGCCGCGACCAGAGCTTCCATTTCTACGCCCGTTTCCGCCGTCGTCTTTACTTTTGTGGCAACAGAAACGCCATTCTCGCACACGCGTAAGGTCACAGCAATGTGCGACAGCGGCACAGGATGGCACATGGGAATCAACTCCGACGTCCGTTTCGCCGCCAGAATCCCCGCCGTCCGAGCGACCTCCAGTGGATCACCCTTGGGATTCTGCGGCAGTGCCCGCAACACCTTCGCAGACATTGCTACAAACGCGCTCGCCTCGGCCTCGCGCGCCGTGCGCGCTTTGGATGACACGTCGACCATCCGCGCCTGGCCGCCCGCGTCATAGTGCGAAAGTTGGAGACGCCTTTTCGCCATTCCTTAAACAGGGTATCGTACTCCGTTGGGCTCGTGGCTCAGTCGTAAAAGTAATTGACGTAAGAGCAGCCGCGCGCCCTCGTTCAACCCATGACGCCAAAATCCGCCGGTGAGCGTTGAACATGAACGAAATGAAATCACAGCTGAGAAAATTACACCTTATTCAGGCAGCATTCATAGCGGTGATCCCGATCGTCGCATACATTACGGAGATTCTGTTTGAGCGCGGCAGCAGTCAATGGACGTGGAGGCACTCGCTGGCTGTGGGTCTTGCATTTTGGTCGGCTTTCACGGGGTTTCGTTTTCGCCGCCGACTAATACGCCGCTCCGAATCTGCGCTGGCAGACGACCCTTCCAATCAAAAAGCTCTTAGACAGTGGCAAGCAGGTCAGATTATTGGAATGGCTTTCGCCGAAAGTATCGTTTGGTGGGGACTGACATTGCGGATGGTTTTCGGCGGTACCTTTCGGCAAGCGGGGCTATTTTACACCACTGGTTTATTTCTGTTGTTGCTCTGGACGCCGAGGCCGATAGCGGCTTTTCGGACTGAACTCTAAGATCTGTTTTGTAAAGAGGCTCATCGCAACAACAGCGGCACCCAATCTCCCGCCTCGATCCGCTCCCGATCCGGAGGAATCACAACATAGCAATTCGCACGAGCCAGCGTCGCAATGTCACCGGAGCCTTGCCACCGCGCCAACTCGACCTCGGCATTCTCAAACTCACCGGAAAGAATCGCTGGCAAAAATCTCTTGAGCCCCGTCTTTGTCTTGATCTCTGATTTGAGCCGTGCCCGAAGAAAGATCAGCGGCAGCGGCCTCATCCCCGCCAGAGCCTCAATCATTGGCCGCGCGAACAGTTCGAACGTAACCATCGTCGAAACCGGATTCCCCGGCAATCCGAAAAAATACGTCTTGAGTGGCGCGGACACTCCTGTGCGCGTGTCTGCAGTATCTCCACCGCTAGGATGGCCAACAACGCCCGCGGCACAAGCCCCAAACACCACCGGACGCCCCGGCTGAATCGCCGCTCCCGTGAAGTAAAACTCCGCTGACAACTCAGTCAGCACCTGCTCCACCAAGTCGTACTTCCCCATAGAGACGCCGCCGGTCAGCAGCAACAAATCGCACTGCAAGCCTTCTTCGATCAGAGCTCGCAATCTACGCGGCTCATCGGGAGCAACCACCAGAAGGACCGGTTCTCCGCCAGCCGGCTGAATCTGCGCCGCCAGCGAATAGGAATTGGAATTTCGAATCTGCCCCGCTTCCGGACTCGCGCCGATCTCAACCAGTTCATCGCCCGTCGAAAGAACGGCCACGCGAGGCTTCCGAAAAACCTGCACGCGGTCTTTGCCCACGGACGCCGCAATCGCGATCCCCGCAAAATCGAGCCGTCGCCCCCGGCCCAGCAGCACTTGACCCACCCGAGCCTCTGCACCACGCGGCACAAAATTCTCGCCCGCGCTCACCCCATGGCGAACCTCGACAATGCGGGAGCCCCATCCTAACGTCGTGCCCGTTGCGACGTTAGAGTGAGATGCAACCGGCGCGGACGGCTGAGCTTTCTCAGAAACACCAATTTCAGAATCGAGAACTTCCCGAGCGCCGACTTCCTGAGCCGACGTATACTCCACCATCACGACGGCATCGGCCCCCGCCGGCATCGTCGCTCCCGTCATGATCGAAACAGCCTGCCCGCGATTCATCGTCAGACACTCTGGCAAATCTCCTGCCTTAATTTCTCCCACCACTTCGAGCCGCGTAGGAAGCGCCGTCACGTCCGCTGCCCGCACCGCATATCCGTCGCGGGTGGCCCGGTCAAATGGAGGAAAGTCGCGATCCGCCCGAATTTCTTCGGCCAAGACGCGCCCCGCAGCGGCCAATAAATCCAGAGATTCGGGCTTGCCTGGGGAGACCTGACCGGCATGCCGCTCCACCAGACGCCGTGCGTCTTCGAAGCTCAGCGCGCGCGCTGGTGTCGCTTCCGTTGACGAGGGATTTGATAAAGGCACGTTAGAATCATACCGCGCCAAGATGAATGACCGTTTTCGAGAAACTGAAAACTTGTCGAGGGTTTTTTCCTGGGCACTGGGTACTAGAATTTGGGTCTTGGTACTGTCTACCGCGCTAGTTCCTGACCCAGCACCGTGGCGTTGCTGGCAAAGCAAAGTCCGGTTTCGAGATCCACCAGTCCCGAACGGACCAGCTTGGCAATCTCGCCGTCGAAGTGTTGCATGCCCTCGTTCTCGCTGGCTTTGATCACGTCAAGAAGAGTGCGTCCCGGCCGTTCGCCTTGTTCCACGCAGTCGCGGGTGCGGGTGTTCGATTTCAGAATCTCAACTACTGGAACCCGATCGCCTCCATCTGTTCGAGGGATCAGCCTCTGCGCGATGATGTAGCGGAAGGTCTTAGCCAGACGCTCGCGCACCGATTGCTGCTCTGCGGCCGAGAATTGCCCCAGAATGCGATCGATGGTTTTCGAGGCATCGACGGTCTGCATGCTGGAAAGAACCAGATGGCCGTTTTCCGCCGCTTCCAGCAGGATTTCCAGCGTGTCGCGGTCGCGAATCTCACCGACCATAATCACTCGCGGCGCCTGCCGCAGAGCGGCCCGCAGCGCCAGCGCAAAATTTGGAGCGTCGCTGTGAAGTTCGCGCTGGTGGACCGTGGACTTCTTGTGCTTGTGCAGAAATTCGATCGGATCTTCGACGGTCAAAACGTGATAGCAATAGTCGCTATTGATGCGGTCGATCAGCGCGGCGAGCGTCGAAGACTTGCCCGACCCGGTGCCGCCGGTGACCAGAATGATGCCGTTGCGGACCTTCGCGGCCTCGTCCAATTGGGCTGGCAGGTGCAGCGAACGAAACGTTGGGATGACAGTGGGAATGACGCGCATCACAATGGCGCAACTGCCCCGCTGGATAAAGACATTGACGCGGAAGCGAGCCATTCCCGGCAATCCGTAAGAAATGTCGCAGGATCCCTGCTCGCGCAGCGTATTAATCGCCTGTTTGTTGGCGCCGATCAGGTCAGCGGCGATGCGCCGCGTGTCGTCCGCCGAAAGGTTTCCCGTACCGGCAATTTCGACGGGCGTGAGCTGCCCGTGAATCTCCACTTGCGGAGGACGCCCCGGAGAAAAAATCAGGTCGCTGACTTTTTCTGAAGCGCGCAACATACCGGCCAGCAGCACGGACGTCGAAAATGAGCCCGTCCCGCTGATGCCTTCGAAGGCGATCGCAATCGGGGAACTCCCCGGAGCAGCCATTCCATACACTCCCAGTTGTCCGTATTGACACCACAGGGGAGAACCTGCGCAAAGCCGGGGAGATCTATGTATTGAATGTAACGCGGACGGGGAGAAGAGCGAAGATCAAGTAGGACAGCAACCTCGGTAACTAAAGTGAAGAGCCATCGCTCCCAGTTCTCAGAAAACCACGAAAAAGCGGCACGACTGAGAACTGGGAACAGACAGCTGAGAATGGTTTTACTGCTTCTTGGCTGGTGCTGATTTTTTCTTTCCAAAACCCGTTTCTACTGTTGCACCAATACTGGCCAACATGTCTTTGGCGGGCTGAGCAAGTTTGCCGTCCGGTTCGAGTTCGAGGTATTTCTGGAACGCTTCAGCAGTCCCGTCGGGAGCAACCATCTTGTCGCCTTTGAGCGTGGCCTTACCAATCAGGTTGACACCCTTCCAGTAGTAGGCGGCAGCCTTGGTCGGATCGGCGGCGATCACTTTGTCGAACGCGACAATCGCATCGTCGACCTTGCCGGTATTGGTGAGAATCGCCCCTTCGTTGAAGAAGTACGTGCCGGCGTGTGTCGGATCCAACTGTGCCGCCTTGTTGTAGTCGGCAACCGCATCCTCGGTCTTGTTCGACTTGGCATACACTTCCGCGAGATTGTTGTAGTACGCCGCCATCTTTGCGTTGTTGTCCGGATCCTTCGCCGCCGTGTCCGAAGACGTACGCAGCTCGATGGCCTTTTGATAAGCCGCGCTCGCCGATTCATACCGTTTCTGCTTTTCCGCAGGATCCGTCTGCGTGCTTGCAGACATGCGATAGGCGTCGCCCAACTTGAACCAGATCAAATCGCGAGTGGCATCGATCTGATTCGCTTCGTTCAGTGTGGAGATCGCGGTCTCGTAGTCTTTCGCGTCGCTCGCCGCCGCAGCTGCCTTGAGTTTTTCGTTCAAAGAACCGACGGTCTTGTTTTCAGTGGCTGCTTTGGCAGCTGCTTCCTGCTTGGCTTTCAGCTGTTCTGGCGTCATCCCCTGCGCCTGGGCCTGCGTGGTCGCCTCTTTCTTCAGATCGATATCCTGCGAGGTTTCCTCGAGGCCGACCGGTACACCGTTAAGAGAAAAAAGCTGCTTGCCATCCTTGCTCAGCTTTATGTTGTATTTGCCGGGGACAATCCCGAGCGAAAAATACTCGCCTTTGTTGTTGGTCTTGAGCTTGTAGGTGTGCCCTGATTCGACACCAACCCACTCCACCTCGGCTTGCGCAATTGGCTTCCCATCGGAGTCTTTGCAAACTCCCTTCACGGTGCCTGTGGTCTGCGCGGCGGCGAAAGGAGCGCACAGCCCGATCGCCAGAACGAGGAGCAGGGGAAGGATGAAATATTTCGTCATGATTTGGCCTCCCGGCGTTAAATCTTAGATTGATCGACTTACTTCCTGAATTCGGAACCAGCCGCGCACTTCCATTTCGACCGGGTGCGTGAGGCCCATCACCGGCAAAACGCAAACGCTAAATGGACCGGGCGGCGGTTTCTGCGTAGGGAATCGGATCTTCCGCCCCCGCCTCGCGAAACGCGCGCAGGCGGAGCACACAACTGTCGCAGACACCACAGGCGCGATCTTCGCGCTGATAGCAGGACCACGTTAAATCCAACGGGGCACCCAGTTCAAGGCCCAGCGTCACAATGTCACGTTTATGCAGGGCAATCAGGGGCGTTACCACCTCGATCGTCCCCTCTTTTGTGCCCACCTTCACCACCTCGTTGAACGCTCGATAATACTCCGGCCGGCAGTCGGGATAACCCGAACTATCTGGTTCTACGGCCCCGATATAAATCTTCTCGGCTCCCAGCACTTCCGCCCAACTCACCGCGACCGCCAGAAAATGGGCGTTCCGAAAGGGAACATAGGTCACGGGCACACCTTCCGGAATGCTTGCCCCGATCGCGTGGATCTCGGGAACGACAATGTTGTCGTCCGTGAGGGCCGATCCTCCTATGGCGCGCAAAGCCTCGTTTCGGACCAGTAGGCGGTCTCGAATTCCGAGCCGGTCACAGATGTTTTCGAAGGAACGCCGCTCCCGTTCCTCCGTACGCTGCCCGTAGCTGACGTGCACGGCCGCGGTGCGATGATCTCGCGCCGCCAAAGCCGCGCACACGCAGGAATCCATCCCGCCGCTCAGCAAGACGACGGCCAGCGTTCGTGTATCCAGAGGTTTCACAACCACGTTCTTCGGCTTCCGCAGAGAATTCTATTCGTAGCGCAGGCTCTCCACCGGGTCCAGTTGCGCAGCCCGTATCGCCGGAACTGTACCAAATAAAATGCCCACCAGCGAGGAGACGACGATCGCAATAATCGCCGAAAGGCCCGAAATCGGAATCCGGTACTCCGTGAAAAACCGCACCGAGAAGGGAATCGCGAGCCCCAAAATAATGCCCAGCACCCCACCGATGAGCGAAATCAGAATCGCCTCCGAAAGGAACTGAAAGCGAATCTCCCGGTTGGTCGCGCCAATCGCTTTCCGGATTCCAATCTCCCGTATGCGTGCGCTCACGGTAGCCAGCATGATGTTCATGATCCCGATCCCGCTCACCAGCAACACCACCAGGGACACGGCCAGCAAAACCATGGTCATGGAGGTCGTGATCTTGTCAGCCATCGACACCAGCTGAGTCAGGTTTCGAACACTATAGACAGATTCCGGACGGTGCCTTGACTGGATCACCCTCGCGACTTGCGCCGTCACCGGCACCACCAGCGATGCATCGGCCGCGGAAAAGAAAATCTGTTTTACCGTCGGCGTTTCCTGGAAATAGCGGATCACCGTGTAGGGAATCAGCATGGTATTGTCGGTCACTTCCGATTGCCCGAGTGTGTCCACGCGCTCGCGAAACGTCCCAATGATCGTGAAGGGCAGCCCGTTCAGCTTGATCGTTTTCCCCAGCGACGCCAGTTCCGACCCGTAGAGTTGAACCGCCAGTTTGGGAGTAATTACTCCGACTTTGTTATGAGCTTGAGAATCCTGATGATCAAAAAAGCGTCCTTCAAGAATTACGAGGTTTCGAACCTGCTCGTATTCCGGATACACGCCCATGATCTGGAGGTCGCGTTCTTTGCCGCCGCCTACAGCCACGCGTTCGTTCAGGGGAAGCACCGGCGAGGCCGCAACAATGCCGCCAACCTCACGCTGCACGGCTTCCATGTCCTGAATCGTCAGGGAGTCATTGCCCGTATCGGTGATGCGCCCGCCGCCGCTTTCGTACTCCGCATAAATCCAGTTCGAGCCAATCGATTGAATCTGATTCAGCAGGTACTGCTTGCCCGTCAGTCCAATCGTCGTGACCAGGATCAGCGAGGCCGTTCCGATCACCATGCCGAGCGCCGTCAGGGCGAATCGAATCTTGTTGCTCATGAACGTTTCGTAAGCAAAGGTGAAGATCTCACCGATGGCCAATTGCGATCGTCCGTTGTGCGCCAGCGCGGTCGTGGGAGTACTGGTTGCCATGCCTCAAATTAGATGCTACGAGCCGACGAGCCGACCCGCAAGCGCCGACGCGGCTTCCTGCCACAGCTTTTTTCTGTTGTAATTCTGTTTCGCATCGAACAGTTTCGTCCGAGACTATGGATCAACTCGCTCGTCCGACAAACCGCATTGCACTCATCTTCCAGCGCGTTGCCGGATTGCTGCTGCTCACCGCCCTCGCTCTGGTTATTCACGGCTATCACCCTTACGCCGAAGACTCGGAGATTTATCTGCCCGGCGTACTGAAGATTCTGAACCCCGCCCTGTTTCCAACGAATTCCGAATTTTTTGGCGAACACGCCGGTCACACGTTATATCCCAACCTGATCGCCTTTTCCGTGCGCGCCACCGACCTGCCCTTGCCGTGGGCCGCTTTCCTCTGGCATTTGATCTCTATTTTTTTGCTATTGGCGGCAAGTTGGCGGCTGGCAACCGCCTTATTTGAGGATGAGCGCGCCCGCTGGGCCGCGGTCACCTTAATGACTGTTCTCCTGACCTTACCTCTTGCCGGATCGGCGCTCCTTATCCTCGACCAGTATTTGAACCCGCGCAACCTCGCGGCATTTGCAGCCCTGTTCGCGATCGCCGAGACGCTTCACCGAAAATATGGACGCGCCACGCTATGGTTGATCTTCGCTGCGGCGATGCATCCCTTCATGGCCAGCTTTGCCATCTTGTTTTGCATCTGGATAGCATTACTGAGTTTCGTTCGTCCGCGATTTCTGGGATTTGCCGGCGTAGCGCTTCCCATCTCGACCAGGCCATCCGTTCTGGTCGGCTTTGCTCTTCCCTTCGGCATCACCTTTGAACCCCCGCCGCCCGAGTATCACGAGGTCGCATTGCGTCAACCTTCCCATTTCATACTGCGCTGGGAGTGGTACGAATGGCTGGGCGTGATCGGTCCAGTTCTAGTCTTTTGGGGGATCGCCAGTTGGGCCCGCCGCCGCGGCTTCGCGAATCTGGAATTAATCTCTCGCGCCATGGCGCCATTCGTTTTCGTCGCCATGCTGGCCGCGATTGGCCTCGGAATTCCCGCCCGATTTGAAGCTCTTACCCGGCTTCAGCCCCTGCGTTGTCTCGCGCTGTGTTACATGGTGCTGGTCGTCGTCGGCGGCGGGCTGATCGGCCAGTATCTTCTGCAGCGCCAGGCTTGGCGCTGGGTGCTCTTATTTGTTCCGCTCGCTTGCGGAATGCATTTTGCCCAGGCCCAGGTTTTTCCCGCCAGCGCCTCTATCGAATGGCCCTGGTCCGCGCCGCGCAACCAGTGGGCGCAAGCTTTTGAGTGGATTCGCGCGAACACCCCCGTGGACGCACTATTTGCTCTCGATCCACGCCACATGGAACTTCCCGGAGAAGACGAAAACGGATTTCGCGCCCGCGCCCAGCGCGGCATGCTAGCAGACTTGGTTAAAGACAAAGGGGCGTGTTCGATGTTTCCGCCGCTCTCGGTAAAGTGGGCCGAGCAAATCGCGGATGAGAAGAATTTTCAGGATTTTGGCGACGAAGATTTCGCCCGCCTGCGAAAGAAATACGGTGTCAGTTGGGTCGTTGTCCAGCAAACGGCGGCTCAAAAAAATCACCCTGCGCTGAACTGCCCTTACGAGAATTCGACCGTCATGGTGTGCCGGGTACCTTGAAAGCCCGAACAAGAATCTAACTGCGTGAGTTAGATGAAAACGCTAGATGCGGTCTTCTTGAACCGAACTTCCGAAATCGAGGATATGCAATTTCAGCGGTCGACGCGTGCCTTGTGTTAGCCTAGACATAACATCCACCAACCCAGAATACATGGCGAATCCGATTGTTACCCCCGCAATTCGGTCACTTTTCCCCTACGAAAAGTGGACACATCAAACTTCCAGCCTGCGGCGCCAGTTTCGCGAAGCTCAACCCTACCCGCATGTGCATCTGAAGCAATTGCTCGATCCCGATGTTGCCCGCGAAGCCGCGAATGAGTTTCCCGACATGGCGACAGACGCCTGGACGCGCTACAAACATCAGAATGAAAATAAGCTTGGCCTTGCGAAGCGCGAACTTTTCCCGGCGCTGCTCGGCGAAATCGTCGACGAGCTGAATTCCGAGGCTTTCGTTGACTGGCTTTCCCAACTTACCGGCATTCCCGGGCTGGTCTCTGACGACATGCTCGAGGGCGGCGGGCTCCATCAATCCGGCGCCGGCGGATTTCTCAACGTCCACACGGACTTCAGCACGCACCACTACCACAAGCATTGGCGCCGCCAGGTCAATCTGATTCTCTATCTCAATCCTAACTGGCAATTAGAGTGGGGAGGAGCGATTGAGCTGTGGGACCGCAACGTGCGTCAGTGTGTAGCGAAAGTGCCTCCGCTTTTCAACGAAGCGCTCATATTCCGCACCAACGAGGTTTCCTATCACGGATTCCCCGACCCTCTGCGTTGTCCCGAGGGAGAATCGCGAAAGAGCCTGGCTTTGTACTACTACACCGTCGAAGACGGCACCGAAATCAAAGCGCGCTCCACCAATTACCGCTCCCGGCCTGCTGACGGATTTCTGAAGTCCTGCCTGATTTGGCTCGACAAAGAAGCCGTCGATCTCTACTCGCGCGCCAAAGCCCGCTTCGGCTTCTCCGATGAGTTGGCCAGCAAGATTTTAGGTTTTCTGTCGCGGAAGCGCTAAGTCGTTAGGTTTGAAGTGCACAGCTTCATCCGCAGCGTAGAGACGCCGCCGTTCTAATGCCGTTGTGACGCCGCGCGAGCCCGTCCTTCGTAATAACTCTCGCCGTCGCTCTCGAGCGTCTTGCCGTCTTTGTTAAAGATGGGATTATCAAGGATTCCCGCTCGCTGCAGCGCAAACTGAACCGTCGTCTGAAGCACCTCGAGACCATACCGCACGCTGCGGCGGAAGTTAATGGAAGAAGCCTCTTCGAAATACTTGGTCGGACAAGAAACCTCGCCGATGCGGAATCCAAAGTACACGCATTGCGCCAGCATCTGGTTGTCGAAAACAAAATCGTCGCTGTTCTCCCGCAGAGGCAGGCGTGTGAGAACCTCCCGGCTAAACGCACGGTAGCCTGTGTGATACTCCGAAAGTTTGACTCGCAAAAACAGATTCTCGAACGCTGTCAGCAGCCGGTTGGCGATGTATTTGTAGACCGGCATCCCACCGCCGAGCGCTGTGCCCCCTAAAATACGCGAGCCGAGAACGACGTCGTAGACGCCATACGCAATCATGCTCGACATCGCAGTCACCAGCAGCGGAGTGTACTGATAATCCGGGTGCACCATGATCACAACGTCCGCTCCGGCTGCCAGGGCTTCGCGATAACAGGTCTGCTGATTGCGCCCGTAGCCATAATTGCGGTCATGCGCGAATGTCTGCAGACCGAGTTCATGGGCAACTTCGAGCGTACGGTCGGAACTATGATCGTCGACCAGAATACGGATGTCGACCAGGTCAGGCAATTCCCGTACCGTTTTTTCCAGGGTTCTTTCCGCGTTGTACGCGGGGAATACCACGGCAATACGTTTGCCGTTGATCATGCAGTATTTCCTCGAGGTAACTACCTTTATGATAACTGGAAATACTGGCTTATGGTGCCGAAGCAGTAGAACGAAGGTCACCCCCCATCGGTTCAACCGCTCCACCGAGTATCGGAACCCGCCGCACTGAAGCTTCCACGGCCCGCTTACCGCCCTTGAACTTCAAGCGGTCTATGGGCGAAACTGGAAGCATGTCTCCACGTACTCTGTTTGAGAAAATATGGGACGCCCACGTCGTCGTCGCTCCCGAGGGCCAGTCCGCCCTGCTTTATATCGATTTACACCTGGTCCATGAAGTGACCTCGCCGCAGGCTTTTGACGGCCTGCGTACCAATAGTCGAAAAGTCCGCCAGCCCTCGCGGACCATCGCTACCGTCGATCACAACATTCCCACCACCCCCCGAGGACTGCCCATCACCGATCCGATCGCCGCTAAGCAAATCGAGGCGCTTCAGAGAAATTGCCGCGAATTCGACGTCCCTTTGTTTGACATGGATTCCCCCGACCAGGGCATCGTCCACGTCATCGGCCCAGAACTCGGCATCACACTTCCGGGCATGACCATCGTGTGCGGCGACAGCCACACTTCAACTCATGGCGCCTTTGGTTCTCTCGCCTTCGGCATTGGCACCTCCGAGGTCGAACACGTGTTGGCCACGCAGTGCTTGCCGCAGAAAAAACCGCAAACTATGCAGATTCGCGTCAGCGGAAGACTTGCCGAGGGAGTGACCGCGAAAGATCTCGCCCTCGGCATTATCGGCCAGATCGGCACCGATGGCGCTACCGGCTACGTCATCGAATATGCAGGTGATGCCGTTCGCGCCTTGTCCATGGAAGGGCGCATGACGCTCTGCAACATGAGCATCGAGGCGGGCGCCCGAGCCGGACTCGTTGCTCCAGACGACACCACTTTCGCTTACGTAAAGGGCCGCCGCTTCGCACCCAAAGGAAAAGATTGGGACGCAGCCGTTGCCCATTGGCGGTCGCTAGCGACCGATCCCGGCGCGCATTTTGATCGTGTCGTCGACATCGATGCCGCTTCGCTCGCCCCATTTGTCACCTGGGGTACGAATCCCGGCATGGTCGCAGCCGTTACGTCTAACGTTCCCGAAAGCAAGGCATTCGCGCAGGAGTCCGACCGCAGAGCCGTTGAACAGGCTCTCACCTATATGGGCCTCACCTCTGGAACCCCAATCGAATCGATCGCCATCGATCGCGTCTTCATCGGCTCCTGCACCAACTCGCGCATCGAAGACTTGCGCGCTGCGGCCCGTGTCGCCAAAGGCCAGCATGTTAATCCGAAGGTTCGTGCCATGGTCGTCCCCGGATCGCAAGCGATCAAGCACGCCGCCGAACTCGAAGGGCTCGACCGTATATTCCTCGCCGCCGGCTTTGAATGGCGCGAGTCCGGATGCTCGATGTGCCTCGGAATGAATCCCGACATCCTGCAGCCAGGAGAGCGCTGCGCCTCCACCAGCAACCGTAATTTCGAGGGACGCCAAGGACGTGGAGGACGCACCCACCTCGTCAGCCCGATGATGGCCGCCGCCGCCGCCATCGCCGGACATTTCACGGATATAAGAAACTGGCGATTTCAATAGGTCGTTCGCCGTTCGTCGTTAGTCGTTCGCAATTCTTGAATCGACGTTTGGACGCGAACGGCGAACGACAGATAACATTTTCTAACGAGGCTTTCCTATGCAACCATTTCGCACACACACCGGTATCGTCGCTCCACTCGACAAAGTCAACGTCGACACCGATCAGATCATCCCGAAACAGTTTCTGAAACGCATCGAGCGAACCGGCTTCGGACAATTCCTCTTCAACGACTGGCGCTTCGCGGCGGACGGGGAAGAAATCGCAGACTTCGTTCTTCACAACCCGCGCTACCGAGGCGCCTCAATCCTCATCGCAGGACGGAACTTCGGCTGCGGATCGTCCCGCGAACACGCCGTCTGGGCCCTCGCCGATTACGGTTTCCGCGCCGTGATTGCCGAGTCTTTCGGCGACATTTTCTCTAACAACAGCCTGAAAAACGGTCTGCTCACCATCCGCTTGACTGAGCAGCAGGTCGCGGAAATCATCCGCAGTTCCAAAGAAATCGAAAACTACCAGCTCACCATCGATCTGGAGTCCTTGCGTATCGATGACGGAAAAGGCTTCGCCGCAACCTTCGCCATGGACGAATTTTCCCGTCACTGCCTCCTCAACGGTCTAGACGACATCGGACTCACCCTCCAGCGCGAAGCCGAAATTGCCGCCTATGAGGCCAGCCATCCCGTCTCTTCGCAAATGACAACGCTCGTCGTGAGTTGATGTCAGGAGAATCAGACGATGCGCGTGACAAGAACGACCACTGAAAAGTTAGCCGCCGCTTTGGCGTACTCACCATTCATGCAAAACGTCACCGCCGCCTTGGAGAGCAAGTCCAACGTCGCGCTAGTTCTGGGTGTGATGGACAATTGTGGATCGATACGAGAGATATTTGGCCTCGCCTCTTGCGACGGAGCTTTACAGAACATTGAGCAGATGCTTCACGAACGGTTCAGAGACTGCAGCGTGAGAATTGGGGACGCGTTTCTTATTCTTGTGCTCGGGAATAGAGCCGCGAAAGCCTTGGAAATAGCCGAATCAATCCGTGCAACCGTGGAACTGATCAGCCCTACCCTGGACGAACGTTTCCTCGTCACGATGCACTTCGGGGTTACTCGTGCGTCATCCCGGTGGACGAACGTGAATGGCTTCCGCGAAATGCTCCTGTCCGCCGACGAGGCGATTCTTGCTGGCCAAACAAAAGTGATAGCAAATCGCGTGTACGAGCCAATTGGAATTCTCGAATAGGATTGCTGCGTTTGGCCCTCTTCCGCGACCTTTCTCAGCAACATCCCCTGTTTATGGTGGCATTGACTCGCAAAACCGCAATCCGTCTGTTGTACACTTTTTAGTTTCGTGCCTGCGTGAGGCCACATACGCCTCATGCAATCGGAGTGCATTCGTGAAAAGATTCGTTGTCGTTCTTGCCTTCAACTTATTAACCCTGTTCGCCGCGGCTCAGTCGCAAAATGCTCCGCCCGCCACGCCCAGAAAGCTGACCGTCGAACAGATCTTCGCCGAAGGAGGCGTAACCGGCCGCGGACCTGAAACTATCAAGTGGAGTCCCGATGGCAGCAAAGTTTCTTTCGTTCAACGCGACGAGACCGGCGAGCACGGCGAACTCTGGTATGTTGACGCAAGTACCGGCGAGAAGAAAGTTCTGGTCAGCGAGGCCAAGCTCTCGCAGCTCGCCCCACCCACCAGCCGCATCCACGATGAGCGCGAGAAAGAGCGTGTCACGCGCTACCACGTGGCCGCCTACATGTGGTCGCCAGACTCCAAACACTTGCTCTTCGATTCGCAGGGCCAACTCTGGTATTTCAGCCTCGACACTGGTACCGCGGTTCAACTCACATCGTCACCCGAAGCGAGCGAAGATCCCAAGTTTTCTCCGGACGGCAAGCGTCTCGCGTATATCCGCAAACACAACCTGTACGTACATCCCGTCTCCGGCGATGAAGGCGAGCGTCCTTTAACTCGCGACGAAAAAGATAAAGACAAGAGCCCCGACAAAGACAAAGAAGATAATCTGCTGAACGGCGAAGTCGATTGGCTTTACGCCGAAGAACTCGCCGTCCGCAGCAATTATTTCTGGTCGCCCGAAGGCCACCAAATTCTCTTTCTTCAGATGGACGAAACTCGCGTCCCCACTTATCCCATCACCGACTGGTTGCCCACCCATCCGCGCGTGGAACAGGAGAAATATCCCAAGGCCGGAGACCCGAATCCCGCCGTTCGTCTTGGCGTCGTTGGCAGCAATGGCGGCAAGCCGCACTGGCTCAAACTCACCGACGACGATGACACTTACCTTCCACGCTTTGGTTGGATTCGCGAAGATTGGGCCTGGGCCGAAGTATTGAACCGCAAGCAAGATGTGATGGACCTTTATTTCATCGACACTAAGTCGGGCCGCTCACGCAAAGTGCTGACCGAGTCCTCTCCCGACGCATGGGTTAACGTTAACGACGACTTCCGCATCCTCAAATCGGGCGATCGATTCCTCTGGAGCAGCTGGCGCGACGGCCACACCCACCTCTATCTCTACAGTTTCAACTCCGCCGATCCCGCATCGGCCGATGCCAAGCTCGAACGCCAACTCGAGAGCGGGGACTACGAGGTCATCTCGGTCGACGGGGTCGACGAGGCATCGTCCACTGTTTTTTTCACCGCCAACAAGAACGATCCGCGCCAGGAAAAAATCTTCACGGTGAAGCTCGACGGTTCCACCATGCGCGGCATTTCGGCCGAACATGGCAATTACACCGCTTTATTCGCGGATGACGGCAAGCATTACGTCGAAACCCATTCCTCCACTCTCACTCCGCCGCGCATTCTCGTCTGTACACCGGGTGGCGACTGCTTCAAAATCTGGGAGGCGCGCGGCATCGCGGACTTCAATCAGATTCAGCCGCTGCCTCTTGAGTTCAAAGCAGACGACGGAACCGTCCTCTACGGCTACATGATTCTTCCGCGTAACGCCGATGCAAGCCAGAAGATTCCTCTCATCGATTACGTTTACGGCGGTCCTGCCGGGCAGACGGTGCAGGACGCATGGGGAGGAACCAATGCGCTGTTTCATCAGATCCTGGCGAACGAAGGTTTCGCGGTTTTTTCGGTCGACAATCGCGGAACTCCTAACCGCGGAAAGAAATTTTCCGCCGCCATTCGCGGCCAGTCGGGCGCCGTGGAACTGAAAGACCAGACCACGGCCCTCGATCAGCTATACGCACAATTCCCGCAACTCGACCGCACTCGCACCGCGGTCTGGGGATGGTCGAACGGCGGCTCGATGACGCTCTATTCCTTGACCCACTCTGATCGCTTCAAAGCCGGAATTTCGGTCGCGCCCGTGACCAGTTGGCGTGACTACGACTCCACCTACACCGAACGCTACATGGGACAACTGAAAGACAACACCGGCGCCTATGACGATTCCATCGTGAGCGCGGCCAGTAGTCTGCATGGGTCCCTGCTGCTCGTGCATGGGACGAGCGACGACAACGTCCATTTTCAAAATACGATTCAGATGACCGATGCATTGATTAAAGCGGGCAAGCAGTTCCGCCTGATGATCTATCCCGATAAAACACACGGCATCTCCGGCTCCGGCACTCGCACCCAGCTTTTTCACATGATGGATGATTTTTGGAACAAAGAATTGAAGTAGCTTTTAGCCATCAGCCCTCAGCGGTCAGGTAAAGCAGCGGCGCGGCGAACTTGAGATTTACCTGATAGCTGACGGCTGAAAGCTGCCTTATGCATCGCACAACTCTCGGCGATTTCGAACTCACCATCGTCTCGGATGGAACCTACTTCCTCGATGGCGGAGCCTTTTTCGGCGTCGTTCCCAAGACCATGTGGTCGAAGCGGGTCACGGCCGACGAACAAAATCGAGTTGACGCTGGACTCAACTCGCTCCTTGTACGCACCGGTGACAAGACCATCCTCGTCGAGACCGGCATCGGCAACAAACTTTCCGACAAATTAGTCCAAATCTACAAACAGCCGGCCCAGTTGCTCGACAATCTCGACGCCGCGGGAGTTGCTCCCGAAGACATCGATATCGTGATCAATACCCATCTTCATTTCGATCATTGCGGATGGAACACCATGCTCCGCGGCGATCAGATCGTGCCGACATTTCCGAAGGCAAAGTATTATGCGCAGCGGGAAGAGTGGGAGCACGGCCGTCTGCAACTCGAACGCGACGCGATCAGCTACATGAGCCCAAATTACGATCCGCTGATTGAATCTGGTCAGATGGTGTTATTGGATGGCGATCAGGGGTTGTTGCCCGGAATCTCGGTCAAGGTTTTTCCAGGGCACACCGCCAGCATGCAGGCAGTGATCGTCGAAAGTGGAGGGAAAAGAGCTTGCTATATTTCCGATCTGATCCCGACCAGCAACCATCTCGACATCACCTGGGCGATGGCTTTCGATCTCTTCCCACTGCAAACCATCGAAAGCCGCAAGAAATACTACGCGCAGGCAATTCCGGGAAAGTGGCTGACCGTTTTCACGCACGGTCACGAAACGCCTTGGGGATACGTAGAACGAGGAGAGCGGGGAAGACTGGGCCTGAAAGAGGCATGATTTCATTCTTCCAGGTGTCTGCGTTGAATCGAGTGATCGGCCTCTTTCGAGGCCTCTTTTTCGCAGGATAGTTACGAATGACTCACGAAAACGGGCGTGCTCAGCGAACCACTGTTCGGTTGAAAACTCCACACATTGCCAAGCGGGATCAGCCTCGCCATCGAAATCCGCGAATCGACTATAGAAAGAAAAGATTGGTCCCCGCGACGCTGGAAGAGAAAACAAGGTTGACCCTGCTCTCCCTCATCGTACAGATACGTCGCGGTGTCAGAGGCAGCAAATGCATCAGTGACGCCTTGGAGTTCACGAAGCCACCACATGAAACACGCATCGTCCTGATCAAAGAAGCCGAGATGTGGGACTAACCTTCCTCCAATTTCAATTCGCAAGCCCCCGTGAATGTGATCGTTTGCAGAAAGTGAAACGAGAGGCAATTTATCCGCGCCACCGCCGCTGCACGCGCGACTAATGTGAAGATTCTCGTGCCAAATGCGGATGCTGGTTGGAACGGTCACCGTTTAGCCTTTGAGCGCAGGAGCGCCGGCGCCACACGGCTGCTGCCGAGCCTCGAAGAACTCTTCGACGCGGCGCAGAATCTCCGGCCCACTCTTCGCGTCGTAAATTGCTTTCCTGAGCGCGGCTCCGCCGGGAATGCCATGCGTGAACCACGAGGCAAACTGCTTCATCTTGCCTTCCGCCCCCGGCATTTCTTCTTCCAGCAGCATCTGAAAATAAGTACGAATCATCTGGTAGCGATCGGCTTCGGTCGGTTCGTCATAAAGCGTGCCGGCGTGGTGACGAGGCTCTGTCCCGCTCGCGGCGTGCGCCGCCCGGCCCACATATTGCTCAATCTGTCGAAAAATCCACGGGTTCGCCGGCGCCATCCGCCCAATCATCACCGCGTCGCATCCCGTCTGCGCCACCACGGCGCAAGCATCCTCCGGAGACCGTATATCTCCATTGCCAATCACGGGAATCTTCACCGCCTGCTTAACCGAAGCAATCCACTCCCACCGCGCATTCCCGCTGTACCCTTGCTCACGCGTCCGGGCATGCAGCGCCACCGCGCCCAGCCCGCAACTTTCCGCCATCCGCGCCAGTTCTACGCAAACAATTTCGTCATCGCTCCATCCCGCGCGAAACTTTACCGTGAATGGAATCTTCACTGCCGCTCGCACCGCTTCAAAAATTTTCTGGATCAGCGGAAGATCCCGCAGCAATCCCGAGCCGCCGTTACACTTTACAACCTTCTTTGCCGGACACCCCAGGTTCAAATCAACCAGATCGAAGCCAAAGTCTTCCACCATCCGCGCCGCGTCGGCGAGCACCATAGGGCTGCTCCCAAACAGTTGTGCCGAAACCGGGTGTTCGTCTTCGTAAAAATGCAGGTACCTTCCGCGGACCCGCTCATCGCGCAGCAATCCATCTGCCGACGTGAACTCCGTCATGATCAGTCCGCATCCGCCCAGATTTTTGATGAAGCGCCGGAAGACGGTGTCGGTGACTCCGGCCATCGGAGCGAGCACCGTGGCCGGAGCAATTCGAACGTTCCCAATCGTCAGCGCAGCCGGAAATACCCCAGCCGACGCCGCCCCGGCGGGTGTGGGTTCGGGCACGGTGGAGAAAGGCAGTGTGGGGACGGCCGACTCGCCCGTCCGATCCCCTGCCGGATTGTCCCAGAACTTCTTCACAGCCTGATTCTACTTTCTTCCGGACGAGGCGATCTCAGCTGACCACAGTTAAATACCGCAAAAAGCAAAGCCTCCCACGAGAGGAGGCTTCCAGATTGTCGTGCTTTCACGCGAAATTACTTTTTGGCTGCTTCCAGCTTTGCCGCTTCGGCTTTGCCGGCGTCGCTCTTCGCATACTTGCGGCGGAAGCGCTCCACCCGGCCAGCCGTGTCCATCAGCTTCTGCTTGCCGGTGAAGAAGGGATGGCAGGCGGCGCAAATTTCTACGCTGATGTCGCCTTTGTGGGTCGAGCGGGTGACGAATGCGTTGCCGCATGCACAATGCACGCGGATCTCAGTGTAATTGGGATGGATAGCTGCTTTCATGGCGGTTCCTAAATCCTCGGTTCAGACATTTGATTCTACCGGAACCAGGAACGATTCAGCAAGGCAGGTAGGTATCAGCCATCAGCCATCAACCGTCAGCCGTCAGCCATCAGCCGTCAGGTAAGAACCCTCAGGGTGCTGACTTTGCCGCTATTCAGACGTGGATGGAGGTCGTTTTGCTGATGGCTGACGGCTGATAGCTGATGGCTAAATACAAAACGGCAGGTCCGACCGCCCTGCCGTTTCGCTCGTTTCCAAAAATTCTGGGGCCCCTTACTTACCTTTATTGACGACTTTCTTGAGTTCGTTCCCGGGAGTAAATTTGGCGACTTTGCGGGCAGCGATTTTGATCGTGGCACCCGTCTGCGGGTTTCGGCCATTGCGGGCCTTGCGCTGCGAGACGGAAAACGTACCGAACCCGATCAAAGCTACTCGGTCCCCTTTGCGTAGGGCAGCAGTAACGCTGTCCACTGTTGTGTCGATCGCGGTCGTCGCCTGCGCCTTCGATATGTTGCAGGCTCCGGCGATCCGGTCAACTAGATCAGCTTTATTCATGCTTTCTCCTAACAGGTGTCATTAAGGTTCCCGCGCCTTCAGCCGGGGAAGGTACACTCAATGCGCGAGCACCAGCGATGGCCATTTTCCTCTATGTAAAAAGATTGTCAATGGGAAACACGTGCCGGTTGCCGCTTTTGATAAGCCATGTACGGCAGACCTCCTACAACGAAGCGAAAAATATTCCGGAAGCGGCTCTTCCGACCTCAATTGGCATGCACTCCCGGCCCCGCTGCCTCGAGCCGGTTCTCCACACACTTGCCGCTCACTCCACAGGATGTGCACAGAGATCGCGCGCTTTTGAGTTGCGGCGAAAGCGGCTTCGGGTACAAAGTTGATGTACACAATTTATGAAAACTGCCGTTGAAGTTTGTCCCGTATGCGCGGGCTCAGGATGGAAACCGTTGCCTGGAGCCGCGGACGGGGGCGTCACCCGCTGCGATTGCCGCCTCCGCGCCCGCGGCGGCGCCCTCATCGCCGCCGCGCATATCCCGAAACGATACGAACTTTGCGACCTGTGGAACTTCCGTTACGAAGGACAGTACTCACATGCTGAACGTGCTCACCTTGCGGCGCACCAGTTCGTTACACAGTACCCGGTAGACAAGACTGGCCTCTTACTGATCGGCAACGCAGGGACAGGAAAGACCCATCTTGCAGTCGGCATCGCCAAGGCGCTGATCCAAGACAAAGGAATCGAGTGCGTTTTTTACGATTATGCCGATTTGCTGAAGCAGATCCAGGACTCATATAACCCATCCGTGCAAGCTACCGAACTTGGGCTACTCCGTCCGGTTTTTGAGACGGAAGTACTGGTGTTGGACGACCTGGGTTCAGTGAGGCCAACCGAATGGCGGTGGGATACCGTACGACTAATCCTGAACACCCGCTACAACGATAGCCGCACCACGATTATCACCACGAACTTCCCGGATGAACCGCCTGGGGCATTCGCCAAGAAAAAGAAAAGACTGGAATCGAACACTCCTAACTATAACGAACTTAATAGCGAGCCCGAGCCCGAATGGACGAAGTACACGCTCGGCGATCGTATCACCGAGACAATGCGCTCCCGCCTCCACGAGATGTGCCGTACCGTTAGGATGGACGGCCCCGATTGTCGCCCGTTTAAGCATTCCAGCTTCGGATAAGACCGAAAGACAGCGTTCTTTCAACCCTACCAAGAAACTGTCATCCCGAGCGCAGTCCCGAGCGAATGCGAGGGCAAGTCGAGGGACCTTGTGTTTCCTCATCATCACAATTTCACTGTGATCATCAGCACTGCTTTCGCCTACCTATGCGAGCAATGTCGCAAGCATGTCCCGCGAATATCGCTTCTACGTCTACATCCTCCAAAGCAGCTCCCGCCGGGCCCTCTACATCGGAATGACCAACAACCTCCACCGCCGCGTCTTTGAGCACAAAACGCACCAACACGAAGGATTTACCGATGAATACAACGCGGTCCGTCTCGTCTATTGGGAGCGCTATGACGACGTCCATAAGGCCCTCGCGCGTGAAAAACAGCTGAAGGGGTGGCGGCGAGAAAAGAAGCTGTGGTTGATCGCCCAATTGAATCCGGGATGGAAGAATTTGGCTGTTGACTGGTACGACGAAGCGCCGGCCGAGCTCACCGAAGACGAAGATCAGACTCAAGGTCCCTCGACTTGCCCTCGCATTCGCTCGGAGCTGCCCTCGGGATGACAGTATGTGAAAGGTGCACCAAGTGTGAATGAGAATCCGCATCCGCTCTGGCACACCCTCTACAATCGGAAGCGTGCTGATCGGACGCCTCGATTTTCATCCCGACGCAGATGCCGAGATCTTCTCGGCTCTAGCGGCTGCCCCCGCCGTTTTTCTTCTTCGTGGAGCCGACCCCAACTCCGAGCCTTACGTCGGTAAAACTGCCAACCTTCGCCGCCGCCTGCAACGCCTCCTCTGCGCCCCCGAAGAGCGCACCAAACGCCTCAACCTGCGCGATCGTGTTCGCGAGATCGAGTACGCTCTCACCGGTTCCGACTTCGAATCGGGATTGGTCCTCTATCAGACGCTACGCTCCGTCTTCCCGCAGACCTACGCCAACCGCCTCCGTTTCCGTTTTGCTCCCCTCGTCAAATTGCATCTGGAAAACGAATTTCCCCGCGCATCCATCACCACGCGCCTGGGACGGCTCTCCGGGAAGAACATTTACTACGGACCCTTCCCATCACGAACCGCTGCGGACAAATTCATGAATGACGCCCTAGATTTTTTCAAGATGCGCCGCTGCGTCGAAGACCTACATCCGGATCCAACCTTCCCCGGCTGCGTCTACTCCGAAATGAAAATGTGTCTTGCCCCCTGTTTTCGCGGCTGCACCAATGACGAATACCGCGCCGAGGTCGCACGCGTAGAAACTTTTCTTGACTCCCGCGGCGAATCGTTAACCAGGCAAATGGAAGTCGATCGCGATGACGCCTCGTCCCGGATGGAATTCGAAACAGCCGCTGCCACCCACGCGCGTCTCGATAAACTCAACCCTTTGCTCCAACAATTACCGGAATACGTCCAGCGCCTCGATCGCTCCCACGCCGTCATCGTGCAACGCGCGCAACAACCGGAATGCGTCTCCCTCTTCCGCGTCGACTTCGGCTGTATTGCTGGGCCATTCGTCTTCCCCATCTCAGGCTCGGAACACACCAAATCGCAATCCATGGAAGCGCGCATCGAATCCGCGCTCGCCGCATTTCCCGCCTACACTCCGCTCGCCGCGATCGAACGCATGGAGCACCTCGCCATCCTCAAGCGCTGGTGCTACCGCGGCAGCCACGCGGGAGAAATTTTCTTTGCCGACGCCAAGGGGGAATTGCCAATGCGACGCCTGGTTCGCGGCATCGGACGCGTCTACAAGGGCGAACCCGCGCAACCGGAGATCCCGCCCCAACCCCCAGCTTGAAACCCTCGCGATTCCGATTCCATCGGCCAACGTTTTCAATATCGATTCGACTTCAATAAAATGGACGAAGCATGCCCAAGAAGACAAAGAAAAAAACCGTCGCCCGCAAAGCAGCCCTGAAATTGAAATCCCAGAATTCGCGCGCCAAGAAGTCGTCTTCGAAAAAGAAGGCCGCGCCCCGCTCAGCCCCTTCTGACCGGGCTTTGCGCGACCAACTCCTCGCCCTTCTGAAAGGCGATCAGGCGCACGCCGATTTCGACTCTTCTATCGGTGATTGGCCGATCCAACTCGCCGGCGTGAAAGTCGCCAACTTCCCCCACACCGCATGGATGCTCCTCGAACACATGCGCCTGGCACAGTGGGATCTCCTCGAGTTCAGTCGCAACCCAAAATATGCTCCCCGCAAATGGCCCGAGGAATATTGGCCCACATCCGAAGCCCCACCTTCGGAAAAGGCCTGGGCCGCAAGTATCGCAGCCTTTAAGAAAGATCTAAAGATCGTCGAAGCGCTCGCTACCAATCCCAGAACCGATCTCAACTGGCGAATTCCCTGGGGAGACGGGCAGACCATCCTGCGCGAGATCCTTCTCGTCGCCGACCATAATTCGTATCACTTAGGACAACTCGTCATGCTGCGTAAAAGTATAGGAATTTAGAAATTCACCGCCGAGACGCCGAGTGTGCCGAGAAAATCTTTTTGGGTTTTGAAGGAGAGGACGATAAAACAACCACGAGGCAACACAATGAGAAAAAATGCGCCCGGCGAAATTCAAGTTGTGCCCTGGGTTTTCTCGACGCCCTCTGCGTCTCGGCGGTGAAAGAATTCCTAAGCCGCGCGCACCGGCGTCCTCACCGGCCGCTTGCGGAAGACAACCTTGATCTCTTCCCGCCAGTGTTCATCGATTCCGAGCAACTCCCAATCGATCGTGGGAGACAAGTAACGCAAGATCGTGTCCGTCGAAGGATGCACATGCAACGCCGGAGCCACGAGCAGCAGCAGCGGCTTTTGCGGCGAGATCTCCCGCCCCGGGAAATATCCAAATTGCGAAAATTCCCCCCGGCTCTGGTGCCACGCCACGCGCGACCAGTAATCCACCCCTTGCAGCGGAAGATGCAAATCCTCGTCGGCCTTCAGTTCGACGACCGCCAGCCGAGCCTCATACGTGATCGCCAAAATATCGATCATCGCCCGATCTGCCGCTGCAAATGCTGGAACCTGCGCATAAACCCGCTCCGGCCGTAGGCGCCCATCGAGCTTCGCGACATTTCCCGCCACCAGCGCCTCCAGCCACCGCTCCGGACACATCCGCCACAGCGCGTGGTTCTTTGGCCCCAAGTTGCAGCGAATCGCGGCTGCCAGTCGCACCAGATCGCCAAATTGCTCTTCGTTCGATGGATCCAGAACGCGCTCTTCGAGCCCCAGCCCAAAAGCGATCTCTTCCGTGCTCTCAAAGTTTCGCGGATCATGCGAAATTCGCGCCTGCGCAAACTCCAGCCCATGGCAGCGGAAGGAAACCGACCCGGCAGAGAGCGCCACCACCTGCACTTCCGGCAGAATTTCTCGGATCCGCGCAGTGGACGCCGCGAACCGCGCCCGCGTCGCATCCTCATCCGTCGCCTGCACCAGACGAGTCGCGAGGTTGCCACAATCCCCGATATCCAACGCGCTCAGCGCATCTTGCCCCTGGTCAAACTCGTACAACTCCCATTTCGCCGCCGTCGGATGCAAATGTGCCATGCGCTGCCGCGTAAGTGTCGCCGTCCCCTGCGGCTCAATCATTGCGAGGCCTTCCACCACCCGCCGCTCTTGCTGCGCCATCCGGCACGCTTCCAGCCAGAGAATGCCGCACGTCAACGCTCCATCGATCGTCGCCTGCGTCTCCTGATCGTTCACTCCTACGATCGCCAGCGCCCGTTGTCCTCGCCGAAGCAGGCCGCGCAAATATGCCGGACCAAACGATCGCTGCAAATCGACGCTGGTCGTCAACCGCACCACCGACCACTCATGAAAATTGCGCTCCAGCGCTCGCCGCAGCCGCGCCTTGTAAGCAGCCCGCGCCGACCGTCGCGCCGCGGGAGAACGCAGATCGCGATCACGGCAAAAATCAAGCCGCGTCGGCCGGCTTTGCCCCATGCGCTGCACTTGCAACCGCAGCGTCGTCGCTCGCACTTCGGCGTCAAGCACGCGCCGCACCGCGTTCCGCTCGTTCGACCACAGATGCAACAGGCATTTGTGATACTCACCCGAAATCGAATACTTCGCCTCCGCCAGATCGAACGCAATCGCCCCCTCTTCCACCACAACTGCCGCGCGCGCCCCTTCAAGAAATTCGGAGAGCATCCGGCTGAGTGATTCGGGAGTCACGGGTCTCCATTATTCAGTCTGCTCACGCCACCGTCTGTGACGGCTGGCCACGCGGATTGTTTGGTTTCCCGCGACCCACTGTCGATTCACTTCCGTAATCGCTTTCATCCCGCAACGACGCCCCGATCATGGGATAATGCCCTTAAGCCGCTTCGAGTCTTTTCACGGTCAAAAGCATCCAAATTATGGTGACTGCTAATCAGGAACGTTTCTTCTTCGCGCATTACGGCCTTACCAATCACGACCTTGAAAGCTACCTCTCCGCCGCTCTCTCCGCCGGTGGCGACTATGCCGACCTCTATTTTGAATACCTGACTTCGACCTCGCTGATGGTCGACGAATCGCTCGTCAAGTCCGCCTCGCAGGGAATTTCCGCGGGTTGTGGCGTGCGCGTCGTCTCCGGCGAGCGCACTGGATACGCCTACACCGACGATCTTTCTCCGCAGCGTATTTTGCATGCGGCTCGCACCGCTGCTCTCATCGCCAGCGCACCCTCCAAGTCGACCGTTGCCGGATTTCAGCAGAAACCCGCGCGTAGCCTCTATCCCGTGACCCTGCCTTCGGTCGACGCCGACATCGCCATCAAAGTCGATCTGCTCATGCGCGCCGATCGCACCGCCCGCGCTTACGATCCGCGTATCAAAGAAGTTCGCACCAATTACTCCGACGAACTCCGCAACATTCTCGTCGTCGGCTCCGACGGGACGTTCGCCGAAGATTCCCAGCCCCTCGCCCGCATGAATGTCTCCTGCATCGCGAAGACTGAATCGGTTTCTGGACGCGGCACCTCTGGCGGCGGCGGCCGCGTTGCCCTCGACTTTTTTGCCGGCGGCGAGAATAGCGACAAGACTCCCGAATACTTTGCCCGCGAAGCCGCCCGCCAGGCGATTCTGCAACTCGATGCCCGCGAGGCTCCCGCCGGGGACATGGAAGTCGTCCTCGGCCCCGGATGGCCCGGCGTCCTGCTGCACGAAGCCGTCGGTCATGGTCTCGAAGCCGATTTCAATCGCAAGAAGACTTCCGCCTTCGCCGGACTCATCGGCAAGCGCGTGGCCAGCGAAAAATGCACGGTCGTTGATAACGGAACCATGCCCTGGCGCCGCGGCTCCCTCAACGTCGATGACGAAGGTCAGCCCACGCAAGAAACCGTCCTCATCGAGAACGGCATTCTCAAGGGATATTTGAGCGACAAACTTTCATCGAAGTTGATGGGTCTAGCCGACACCGGCAATGGACGCCGCGAGAGCTACGAGCACATTCCCATGCCTCGCATGACCAACACTTACATGCTCGCCGGCCAAGACGATCCCGGCGACATCATTCGTTCCGTGAAAAACGGAATCTACGCCGTGAATTTCGGTGGCGGCCAGGTCGACATCACCAACGGAAAATTTGTCTTCTCGGCCTCTGAGGCCTATCTGATCGAGGATGGCAAAGTCACCGCCCCCATCAAAGGCGCAACTCTCATCGGCAACGGACCCGATGTCCTGACCCGCGTCTCCATGGTCGGCAACGATTTGAAACTCGACGAAGGCGTCGGAACCTGCGGCAAAGACGGACAAGCCGTCCCCGTCGGCGTCGGCATCCCGACCATCAAAATCGATCGCATGACCGTAGGCGGCACCGGCAAACGCGAATCCGGCGGGTTCATGCAGTAGTTGACGAGCAGCGCTTTAGCGCCACGTCAGGTGCCTAGAACTGCACACCAGCTTCTGTGTATCCATCTACGCTCTCAACTGGGATAGTTGTCGAATGTTCTCGCATATCTGTGATTCAACTTGACCTAAATAACCGCGAAAACATCGTTAGCCTTAACCGCTCTCCGATGCGGCAACATTAACAACTGATCCGAGGTAGCTTTTACTTCCGAAATCAAATTGGCGTCTTCCAGCAAGCTATTCGCTTTCCTCATCGTCATGCATCCGAACAAGACCGGCCCACCCTGCTGCCGCCGCCTCATTGATCTCTTCGATAGTAGCGACCTTTTTCGTCTTGCCGGCAAGGCAGCCAACGAAATCAGAAATCGTGCCAGTTCGCTTCGTTACGCCTCGCTGCAAACCGGATCCTGTCCGCTTTTTTCTCCCAGAATCCTTGCCATGTTTTCTTGCTGAATCAATCATGTAGCACCTTGTGTCTAATAAATGATAGCAGTTCAAGAACTACATCGGCCCGAAGCGCCAGATACATCTGTTGCTGCTTTCCTCTGTGTCTCCGCGTCTCCGTGGTAGATTCAAAGTTAATCAATGACAACAACACTAGAAAACGTCGCCAGCCAATCCGCCACTGACCTCAAGCAACTCGCCGCCGACGTAGTCGCCCGCGCCATGCAAGGCGGCGCAACCGCTGCCGAATGTGTAGCGCGCGAAGGCGACGAGTTCTCCACCGTCGTGCGCCTTGGCCAGGTCGAAACCCTCAAAGAGTCCGGATCGCGCGCCATCGGCGTCCGCGTCTTCTTCGGACAGCGCGCCGCGAGCACCTACTCCAGCGATTTTTCTCCCGTCGGAATCGAGCGCATGCTCAAGTCCGCCCTCGAGCTCGCGCGCATCACTTCCGAGGATCCCTTCGCCGGAATTCCCGAGGCCGGCCAGTTCGGCTCGTTCCCCGGCAACCTCGATCTTTACCACGAAGACGTCTACTCGCTACCAGGCACTGAACGCATTGAGTATGCGCGCCGCGCTGAAAAAGCCGCCCTTGACGCCGATCCGCGCATCAAGAACTCCGAAGGCGGATCCTTCGACGCCGCCACCGGCAGAAAAGTGTTAGCCAATTCCCGTGGCTTCGTCGGCGAATATCGCCGCTCTTATTGTTCCGTCGCCGTCGTGCCCATCGCGCAGGATGAAAATGGCGGCATGCAGCGGGATTACTGGTACTCCGTCGCCCGCAGTCTCGCCAAGCTCGATTCCGCGGAACAGGTTGGCAAAGAAGCCGCTCGCCGCACTCTTCGCCGTCTCGGCGCTCGCCGGGTCAAGACCGCACAGGTGCCCGTCGTTCTCGATCCCATGGTTTCGAGTTCCATGCTCGAACACATTTTCGAGGGTATCAACGGCGACTCGGTTTATCGCGGAGCCTCGTTCCTCGCCGGCAAGCTTGGCGAAAAAATTGCCGGAGCCAACGTCAACGTCATCGATGACGGCACCATCCGCGGCGGCTTCGGTACCGCGCCCTTCGATGGAGAAGGGATTCCGACCCGCCGCACCGTCGTCGTCGAAAACGGCATTCTGAAGTCGTATCTGCTCAACACCTACACCGCGAAAAAACTTGGTCTCGAAACCACGGCCAACGCCTCGCGCGGACTCGCTGGCACTCCTGGCATCGGCCCCGGCAATTACTTTCTCCAACCGGGCACGAAAACGCCGCAGCAGATTATCGCGGACATCAAAGATGGACTTTACGTGACCGAGTTCATGGGTCACGGCGCAAACCTGGTCACCGGCGACTATTCTCGCGGCGCGTCCGGCATGTGGATCGTCAATGGCGAACTCGCCTATCCCGTCGAAGAAATCACTGTCGCCGGAAACCTCAAAGAGATGTTCAACGACATCTCCGAGATCGGGACCGACCTCGAATTCCGCGGCAGTATGGCCTCGCCCACCGTTCGTATTGATGGGTTAACCGTCGGCGGCGAGTAGTAAGGAATACGCCAGAACGGCATCCGCTGCGATCACTTGGCGTAAACTATTCGCCAAATGAAGTTCGCCAAGGTCACTTTCTGGATCGCTGGCATCTGGGGCATTCTCGTCCTCACCCCGCTCTATTTCATCTTCGACCTCATCGGCCGAAAAGACCCGCCGCCTGTCACCCATCCCGCCTTCTACTACGGCTTCGCCGGAGCGGGACTCGCGTGGCAGATCGCCTTCCTCATCATCGCCACCAATCCCTTGCGCTTCGGCCCCCTCATCGTCGCTTCCGCGATCGAAAAATTCTCGTACGCCGCCGCTCTGATCACCCTTTTTCTGCAAGGCCGCCTGCACAGCTCCGATCTCGTCTTCGGCCTTGTCGACTTGCTCTTCGGAATTTTGTTTGTCCTCGCATTTCTCACAACGCGCACCACGCGCGAAATGCACTGACGCCAGCCGCGTCCACCTCCTTTCCTGCCCTCACCGATTAACACCGCCCTTTTCCTTCCCTTTCCACAGGAAGTTTCTTCCCTCCACAGTTTTTACACAACGCCAGCTCAATTTACCGTTGCGTTAACTTCTCCGCTCCCGCACTGTGTTTACAGTGAAAAGCGCGATATGTTCTGAGTCTGTTTCGACAAAGATTCAGCGTTGCCGGTGACTTTTCGAGAGTGAGTCACCGGGGGAAATTCGGCGCATGTCCAGTGCGCTGGTGCCCGGGCTTCGCGGCCTCCTGGAAATTCTTCTTTCGAGAGGGATGGAAACGCTGAATAGCCTGATGCGCAAGTGTCAGGCGCGCATCGCCACCGAGCGCTCTTCGGAGTGCGGTTGCGCGATGATCTTCCGCTTCGGCGGGAGGTGGCAGTCAGAACATTCGCGATAACAATGCGGCTTGGGTGGCTGGCCCGAGCCGCATTTGTTTTTCCTCCCCCAGTTCCCACTTCTAGGTAAAGTGCAACCGAAGGGGATCCGCTCGCCGCCGGGATGGATCCCGTCGAGGTATTCTCTTGCGTCCGCCTGCAACACTGGTGGAGCTATTCGCATCGAACGGTCCGGAGGCGCTGGGAAATTGGGACTGAGAACGTGAGAATGTTGGCGATGCGGATCCGATCCGGTTGCATCAGAGTCGGCCTTGTTTATTTTTGAACTTGAATCGGAGTCGCGCTAACCGCAGTAGTTGCGAAGAGCAATGGATGTACCCTGAACTATCCATGGAAAATCAGCCGCAGCCCCAGCCCGTTCCCCTTCACGCGAGAACTTTGCCCCTTTACGCTCTCGCGGTAGGCGCGGCATTTGCCGCTTTGGTTCTCCGCTGGCTCTTGAATCCCATCATCGGTCAATCGAATCCCTATCACACGATATGGGTCGCCGTCGCCTTTTCGGCCTGGTACTGTGGCCTCTGGCCTTCGATCCTGACCGTCATTCTAGGATGGCTTGGCGTTTGGTATTTCTTCGTATCTCAGGCCTTCAGTTGGCACATCGTCAATCATAGCGATATCTACACGATGTGCGGGTATCTTCTCCTGTCCGGTGTGATGGTCGCCATGGGGGAGGCCAACCGCCGCACCCTCGCCCGGAAAGCGGCTGCCGAGCTGCAAGCCACCCGTTCCCGCTTTCTCTTCGAAACCTTCATGGAGAACAGTCCCGCTTTCGCCTATCTCAAGACGGAAGACGGGAAGATTATATACACCAATCGTGCCGTCGGACGCCGCTTTAAGCTGCCCTCCGTTCTCGGCAAGACTGACTCCGACCTCGTTTCACCGGAAATTGCCGCGGAATCTCGTGAGCGGGATGCCCGTGTCTTCCACGAGGGTAAGGCCTTAGAGTTTATCGAGCGCACGATCGAAGCCGACGGAGAACATACCTGGCTCAGCTTCAAATTCCCTGTGATTGATGCCGACGGCACCAGGCTCCTGGGCGGAAAATCCTTCGACATCACCGACCGTAAACGCGCCGAGGACGCTCTTCAAAAAGTCACGGCTGACCTCGAAAACCGCGTCCAGCAACGCACTCTCGAACTCGCCCGCGCCGAGGCCCGATTTCGCCAGCTTCTCGAAACTGCGCCCGACGCCATGGTCGTGACCAACCAGCAAGGCCAGATCCTTCTCGTCAACGCCCAACTCGAAAAACTCTTCGGTTACCAACGCGACGAGTTGCTGCACAGCAGAATTGAAATGCTTCTGCCCGAGCGTTTCCGCGACCGGCATCTTGAACACCGCAACGATTTTTACCTTCAACCCCGTCCCCGCGCCATGGGGGCAGGAATGGAACTCCATGGCTTGCACAAGGACGGCCACGAAATTCCTATTGAAATCAGTCTCAGTCCCCTCGAAACCGAGGAAGGCACCGTGACCACCAGCGCGATTCGCGACATCACGTACCGTAAGGCCATCGAAAGCTCGACGCGTCACCTTAGCGCCCGCCTGCTTCATTTGCAGGACGAGGAACGTCGGAGAATTTCTCGCGAGCTCCACGACAGCGTCGGACAGATTGTCGTCGCACTGATCATGAACCTTTCCCAATTGCGAGAATCCGCGACTACGAGCCCTCACCTCGATCGTCTTTTTTCCGACAGCGATACGCTCGTGCAGGAACTGAGCCGCGATCTGCGCACCATGTCGCATCTCTTGCATCCCCCGTTGCTCGATGAAGTGGGCCTCGCCTCCGCACTGGAGTGGTACGTTGACGGATTCGCCCAGCGCAGCGGCATTGCCACCACTCTCGAGTTGGTACCCCAAGACTTCGGGCGCCTGAATTCCGACTGCGAGATTGCGGTTTTCCGCATCGTTCAGGAATGCCTCACCAATGTCCACCGGCATTCCGGCAGCGTTGATGCGGCCGTCCGTTTGTCCCGGTCCAGCACCGAGGTCCGCCTTGAAGTTCAAGATCGCGGCAAAGGCATACCTGCAGAAAAGCGATTCGCGAGTCTTGGATCGATCGGTGTCGGCCTTAGCGGAATGCGTGAGAGGGTTGTCCAGCTCGGCGGCAAGATGGACATTCAGTCCGACGCCGGAACTAAAGTTGTAGCCACTCTCCCCATCCCCCACGACCCCGCCGCCTAAGTAATAGTGTGGGGACGGGCGTCTCGCCCGTCCAAGCCGAACAACGCTCGGCAGGCTTTCTCGTCCAAGGCCCAACAGTCGTTCGAACCTCTATCTGTGCCCTACTCCACTCGCTCAATACGCTTTAAAAGCCAATCCAAAAATCATCGGATTTCGATATCATTACCTCAGCGAGTTGCCATGCCCTTTCCCATCAAAATCTGCGCCGTCTGCTCCGAAGAGTTCGAACTAAAACCTGGCAAGCCCGGTTTCGCCAACCGCTGCCCGTCCTGCAGCGAACCCGAATCCAGCGACACTCCAGCTGGCTCCAGTCCAAGCGGAGACCGCAAATCTGACAGCGAAGTCAATGAGTTTCGCCGCCAGGCGATGCGCGACCTCCTCTACCGCAAAGACAGCTAATCGCCCGCGAATCACTTCAATATTTGCTTTTTCTTCGCCTCGTTGTCATACTCCTTCCGGGAGATTTAGGGACAAGGATAAGACGCGGCAGTTCGACCTCCGAAAATACTTTCATTTGGGACGCGTTTTCCTTCCACCCCCTCATACGTCCACAGGCGGAAATCAATTACGATGCAACGCACTCACTTAAATATTGTGGCAACTCTCGAAACTACCATCGGCCGCATGCCGGCGAATATCGAAGCCGAGCGCTCCATCCTGGGCGCCGTCCTTCTCGATAACGCCGCCTTTAACGATGCCGCCGAGCACCTCAAGCCCGAAGACTTTTCCATCGATTCGCATCGCCGTATTTATTCGCGCATGCTCGACCTCAACGAGTCTTCGCGGCCCATCGACATCATCACCCTCGTCGAAGAACTTGATCAAAAGAAAGATCTGCAAGCCGTTGGCGATGTCGGCTATATCTCTGGCTTACTTGACGGCGTTCCCGACCGTCCCTCCATCGAGCACTATGTCCGCATCGTCCGCGATAAATCCATACTGCGCGGACTCATCAGCGTCGCCAACGCTGCCATCGCCAAGGCCAGCGAACAAGCCGATCCCGCCGACGAAATTCTCAACGAAGCGGAAGCCGCCGTCTTCCAGCTCTCCGAAAAGCGCATTGGCAAAGGCTTTCAAGGCATTAAGGAGATCGTCCGCAACTCCTTCGGCTCAGTCGACGCTCTCCTGCAGCGTGGCCAGCGCATCACCGGACTCGCCACCCACTACACCGATCTCGACGAGATGACCAGCGGCTTCCAGAAATCCGATCTCGTCATCCTCGCGGCTCGTCCCTCCATGGGCAAGACCAGCTTTGCCATGAATATTGCCGAGAATGCCGCCATCGACGATGGCAAAGTCGTCGGTATCTTCTCTCTAGAAATGTCGAGCGAGGCCCTGCTGCAACGCCTGCTCTGCTCCCGCTCCATCGTCGACGCCCACAAGATGCGCACTGGCTCGCTCTGGGGCGACGACATGAAAAAAGTCGTGCGGGCCATGGAAGAGCTCTCCAACGCTCCCATCTTCATCGACGACACACCTGGCATCTCGCTCAGCGAGATGCGCGCTAAGGCCCGCCGCCTCAAACAGTCGCAAGGCCGTCTCGATTTACTAGTTGTCGATTATTTGCAGTTGATGTCCGGCGGCAGCAAGCGCTTCGAAAATCGCACACAGGAAGTTTCGTCCATCTCCCGCGGGCTGAAAGCTATTGCCAAAGAATTACAAGTCCCGGTAGTCGCCTTGTCGCAGTTAAGCCGGGCTCCCGAAAGCCGCGGTGGCGACCATCGTCCCCAACTCTCCGACCTCCGCGAATCCGGCTCCATCGAGCAGGACGCCGATGTTGTTATGTTTATCTTTCGTGAAGAGATCTACAAGCAGGACGATCCCGACCTCAAGGGCCGCGCCGAGATCATTATTGCCAAGCAGCGCAACGGCCCCATCGGTAAATTCAACCTCGCATTCCTCCACAATTCCACCCGTTTTGCCAACATGCTCGAAGGCAATAACGAACCTGGCGAGTAGGCCCAAAATGGGCCTCCTAACGGGGACTCGCGGTCCTCAATCAACGGGCGTGCCAAAACCAACCGTGAGACACCATTTCCCTGTGGAAAAGATTGTGGATGGAAAGACCAGCCTTCGAAATTTCGCGCCACCGACCGGTTGGTCTGCTCGCTATTGAACTTCTACGACTCCCCTAAGACTATGTTTCTAAGTTGGTTACTTAGCACTTCCCGGGGATTCCGCGCATCTGCTTGCGAATCAGCACTTTCGTCACGAAATATGAGATTTGCACATAAATCGACTTGTTCCAATCCGCATCTCGCCCGATCGGGTCCTCGTAAATGACCAAAAACAGTAGACTTTTAAAGCCCCGTGAATCAGGTAAGATTTCATGTCGCGGGCGCTAGGTTTTGTCACCATGAAGTGTGACGCGCCTCATAGCGCGACGTCCATCCGCAACATAGGCTACTTCAGGTAGGCGGGACCGGGATGTCCCTCTTATGTTCGACTCAGCCTGTTTCGCGGGGGCGCTCGCCTTTCTTAGCTTCTTGCCTCGTCATATCCGCAAGCCACCCTCCTTTCCCCGGTTTCTCGCCTTTCAACCAGTTGGAATCAATCTCTCGGCGTCTTTTCACCTGACATTGTGGAAAGGCGCGGTACCGAATTCGAGCGCCCCACAATTCCCTTCTTCAAATCTTGTTTCACGGAGACACCCCAATGCTTCATCTTGATACCGGCAACACTGGTTTCATGATTTTATGCACCAGCCTGGTCATGCTAATGACACCCGGCCTCGCCTTTTTCTATGGAGGCCTGGTCGGGCGCAAGAACGTCCTCGCCATCATGATGCAAAGTTTCGTCTCGATGGGCTGGACGACGGTCATCTGGTACCTCTACGGATATTCCCTCTGCTTCAGCGGCGACTGGCACGGAATCATCGGAAACTTCCATAATGCATTCCTCCGCGGGGTTGATCTCAATACCCCTTCGCCCAACGAAACTATTCCGATGTTCGTCTTCATCGCTTATCAGATGATGTTCGCCATTATCACTCCTGCACTTATTTCGGGGGCCTTCACCAACCGCGTTACCTTCAAGGCCTACATGCTGTTTCTAACGGGATGGCTCACCTTTGTTTATTTTCCCTTCGTCCACATGGTCTGGGGCGGCGGTTTTCTGCAGAAATGGGGAGTACTCGATTTTGCCGGAGGCATCGTCGTCCATAACATCGCGGGCATCGCAGCTCTGGCTTCCGTCTTATACGTGGGGAAGCGCCACACCGCCGATCGCGGACCGCACAGCATTCCGCTGGTCGCCCTCGGCACCGGCCTCTTGTGGTTTGGATGGTACGGTTTTAACGCAGGCAGTGAAATGCGCGTGGATTCCGTCACCGCAACCGCATTTCTGAACACCGACGTGGCCGCCTCATTCGCCGCAGTCGCCTGGCTATTCGTGGCTTGGATGAACGAAAAGAAACCCAAACTACTCGGCCTTCTGACCGGTGCCGTCGCTGGGCTCGCAACCATCACTCCGGCTGCAGGATACGTCTCTCCCACCACCGCCGTCATTATCGGCCTGACCGCCGGCGTGGTTTGTTACTACGCCGTCGAGATGAAAAACAAACTCAAGTGGGATGATGCCCTCGACGTTTGGGGAGTCCACGGTGTAGGCGGCTTTCTCGGCATCGTCATGCTCGGAATTTTTGCCAACAAACAATTCAATCCCAACGGTGCGAACGGTCTGCTTTGCGGCGATCCGACGTTCCTCATGAAGCAAGTGGTCGCCGTCACGTTTTCCTCGGTCTGGGCATTCGTCTTCACCTACGCCATGCTGCGCGTCATCGATGCATTCACGCCGGTGAAGGTTACCGAGATCAACGAAGCAATCGGCTTAGACGAATCGATGCTTGGCGAACATGCCTACGAGGAAACTCCCGAACCGCTCCACGATCTCGTGCAACCCGGGATTCGCTAAGCGATAGCAGGCGTGCGTTTCGTCTAAAACCGAAGGGTGGGTTGCCCACCCTTCTTTCATCACGGAATTCAGGGCCGATTGGGAATCGACGCCATACACTCCACGTGCCCGTTCGCTCCGTCAGTAGTTTTCTGTACGACGAAGTGAAATCCCAGCTGGGTCTCCACTGCCGTCGGAGTTCCATCCACCAGGTAAGGATGAAAACTAAACGTCCGCAGCGCCTCTTTACTCGCAGCCGTAAGCAGCGGATCTCCTGATACCGGCACGCTGGCCGTAATCTTTCCCGTTTCATCGACGTCAATCTTGAAGACCACGTCGCCCTGAATGCCCTTTTTCATTGCTTCGTCCGGATACACCGGCATCGTCTTATGTTCGACGCGTCCCAACATGATCTCGTTCGAAACCTGAACTCGCGCGGGAGCGGTAGTTTGCGCAGACATCAATACCGAGCAGCACGCGAGCAACGCACCCATCGTCCCGATTCGCAACATAACGCCTCCAAACTCTGTAGGGTGCCCCGTCCAAGCTCCGCTAGGGCGGGTCTTTTTCCCGGCGAAATTAGTCTTTGCATCGGCGAGTTTCTCTCCAGCGATGACCGCAACACGAACCCTAGCTGCTGCCCTCGCCCACCTTCAGCACCGCCAGAAACGCTTCCTGCGGAATATCCACGCGCCCGATCCGCTTCATCCGCTTCTTGCCTTCCTTCTGTTTCTCGAGCAGCTTTCTCTTTCGCGAAATGTCGCCGCCGTAGCACTTCGCAATCACATTCTTTCGGATCGCCGGCACCGTCTCGCGCGCAATGATCTTCGCGCCAATCGCCGCCTGAATCGCCACTTCAAACATCTGCCGCGGGATCAGCTCTTTCATCTTCGCCGCCAGCAGCCGCCCGCGATCGTACGCAAAGTCGCGATGAATAATCGTCGACAGCGCGTCCACCGGCTCTCCCGCCACCATGATGTCGAGCTTCGCCATCGGAGAAGTCCAGTTACCCGACAAGTGATAATCGAGCGAAGCGTAGCCGCGCGAAACCGACTTCAGCCGGTCGTAGAAATCCAGCACAATCTCATTCAGCGGAAGCTCATATTGCAGCATCACGCGCGACGCGCTGACATATTCAAAACTCTTCTGCTTGCCGCGCTTCTCTTCGACCAGCTTCAAAATGCCGCCGACATATTCCTCGTTCGTCAGAATCACTGCGAGAATCACCGGCTCTTCCACTTTCGCGATCTCGCTCACATCGGGCCAGCGCGAGGGATTATCCACCTCAATGATCGTGCCGTCCGTCTTCGTAATCTGGTACCGCACCCCCGGAGCCGTCGTGATCAGGTCGAGATTGTACTCGCGCTCCAGCCGCTCCTGAATAATCTCCATGTGCAGTAGCCCCAGAAAGCCGCACCGGAAGCCGAATCCAAGCGCCACCGAACTTTCCGGCTCAAAGAAAAACGACGAGTCGTTCAACTTCAATTTTTCCAGCGCCTCGCGCAGTTGCGTATGCTCGTGCGCGTCCACGGTGTACAGCCCCGCGAACACCATGGGTTTGATCTCTTCAAATCCCGGCAACGGCTCAATCGCCGGACGCTCATCATCGGTAATCGTGTCGCCAATTTTCGTATCGGCCACATTCTTGATGTTGGCGATGATGAATCCCACTTCGCCGGCCACCAGTTCATCAATCGTCACCGGCTTCGGCGTCAGCACTCCCAGTGCCTCGACTTGGAACACACGCCCGTTCGACCACAGCCGTATCTTCTGCCCCTTGCGCAACGTCCCTTCGAACACTCGCGCCAGCACCACCACCCCGCGATACGGATCGAACCATGAATCAAACAGCAGCGCCTGCAGATGCCGTCCCGGCACGCCCTTCGGCGGAGGCACACGCTTCACGATCGCCTCCAGCACATCCGGCACGCCCTGTCCGGTCTTCGCGCTGATCAGCAACGCATCGGTCGCGTCCAGTCCCACCGCGCTCTCGATCATCTCTTTCGTGCGCGGAACATCCGCGCTCTGCAGGTCGATCTTATTGATCACCGGAATAATTTCCAGCCCATGATTGATCGCGAGATAGGAATTCGCCAGCGTCTGCGCCTCCACTCCCTGCGACGCGTCCACCACCAGCAGCGCGCCTTCGCACGCCGCCAGCGACCGTGAAACCTCGTAAGAAAAATCGACGTGTCCCGGAGTGTCAATCAAGTTGAGCTGGTAAATTTGCCCGTCTTTTGCCGGATACAACATGCGCACCGCATGCGCCTTGATCGTGATGCCGCGCTCGCGCTCCAGGTCCATGGAGTCGAGCACCTGCTCCTGCATTTCGCGCATGGCAAGCGACCCCGTCAACTCCAGCAGGCGGTCCGCCAGCGTAGATTTTCCGTGGTCAATATGCGCAATAATCGCAAAATTGCGAATGCGTGAGGCTTCCATGAGGACAGTTCGATTCTAACAGGGTGCGACTGACGACATCTCAACAAGGATTGAACAAGGATATAATCCTTGCTATACTCTTAGCCATGGCAAAAGTTACGAGTAAACTCCAGCTGACGCTCCCCAAGGCCATCGCCGACCAGTACAAAATTCGTCCCGGAGACGATTTGGACTGGCTGCCAGCCGGCGAGTCGATTCGTGTAGTCAAGCGGAACGCGGCACAAGCGGCCGGTCCGGCAACGCTGAAAGAGCGGCTACAGCTTTTCGATCGGGCGACGGCCCGTCAGGAAAAGCGAAACGCCGCCTTCCGCAAGAAGCATGCGCTCGCAGCCGAACCCGCAAACCGCGGTTGGACTAGAGAGGACCTCTACGATCGTGGCCTTCCTCGTTGATACAAATGTCCTTGTCTACCGTTTTGATGCCCGCTATCCGGAGAAGCAACGAATAGCTCGTGATGTTCTGCATCACGGACTCAGAGACGATTCCGCGAGAATTCCCCACCAGGCGCTAATCGAGTTTGTGTCTGTCGTAACGCGCACAAGAATCGGCTCCGATTCCCTCCTGTCTTCTCCTCTGCTATCTATGGACGAAGCGCAACAGGAAGTGGGCGAACTGATGGCGCAATTCCCTATCCTCTATCCCAACGCGGCCATTGTTCATTCAGCCCTCTTAGCCGCAGCGGCATATCGGATTTCCTGGTTCGACTCGCACCTCTGGGCCTATGCGGAACACTACGGCCTGGAGGAAATCGTCTCCGAAGATTTCGAACATGGACGGCTGTATGGGAGCGTGCGGGTGAGGAATCCGTTTGTCCCATGATTGCGTTGCCGCGACCTGATTTTTGCAGTAGAGTTGCGCTATGAGCTACTCCGAGATCATTACGATTGAGCCAGGGAAACGCGGTGGGAAACCATGCATTCGCGGCCTGCGGATCACTGTTTATGATGTTCTGGAGTATCTCGCCAGCGGAATGAGTCATGCAGACATTTTGCTAGAACTTCCCTACCTCACTGAGGAAGATATACGCGCCTGCCTCGAGTATGCCGCTGATCGTGAGCGCAAAGCGGAAATTTCGAACGCGTGAAGCTGATTTTCGACGAGAATCTATCGCCTCGCTTGCCTCGAGCTCTTGCAGATCTCTATCCGAATTCCACTCATGTCCACGAATGCGGGTTGGGAAGCGCAGACGATTCCACGATCTGGCGCTATGCCAAAGAAAACGGGTTTACCATTGTCTCCAAGGACTCGGACTTCCAAGATCGCAGCGTTTTGCACGGGTACCCGCCGAAATTCATTTGGTTGCGCGTTCTCAATTGCAGCGCCGGGGAGTCGAGAGTCTATTGCGATCTGCGGCCCCGATGATCAAAGAATTTCTGGATGCAAATCAGGAATCGTATTTAGTGCTTGGAGCGCGGCGAAGACCAGCAAACAGCCGAAAGCAAGTTTGACCAACAAGGGCAGTTTTCCATGCTCGATCCAGACGCCGCGAGGCCCCATGATAGGAGTGGGGTATAAACAGAGTAGATCGTTCACTAATCGCGTAACAGGCGACCGAGGTTGCCATGCCCGGGGGCCTTCCTCAAATAGTCAGAGAGCATATTGAAAAGTGCCGCGCGTCCGCGCTGGCTGCTGTTGACTCCTACAACAGACCAGGCCCTCGGTTTCGCACGGCTCAGTTCGTAATCTTAATTGTGATTGCGTGGACCGCATTGTTCCATGCTGTTTTCTATCGAAAGGGCCGAAGGCCGTGGTTCCGAAGGCAATCTCCTGGAGGCCAGGGGAGGTACGTAAGGGTTGACGGGGAACCGAAGCACTGGGACGTCACTGAATGTCTTAAGCAATATTTCGGGGACAAACAGCCAGCGGAGCGTAAGAATCTGGAATTCTTGATTGGTCTTAGAAACAAGATCGAACACAGACACCTTCCCGACCTCGACCCGGCTCTATATGGTGAGTGTCAAGCTGCGCTGCTAAATCTGGAGAGCATGCTGGTTGACCAATTCGGGCAGAAGTACGCGCTCGCCGAACAGCTTGCCATTGCACTTCAGTTCTCCCAGATTCTTCCCGATGAGAAACTAAAGGCTACTAAGATCCTCGCATCGTCGACCGCAAAAACCGTCAAAGAGTATGTCGAGCGCTTCAGAGGCGGGCTACCGGGTAGTGTATTGAACAGCATGAAGTACTCTTTCTCCGTGTTCTTAGTGCCCAAAGTCGCAAATCGAGCAGGGGCAGCAGATATCGCAGTCCAGTTTGTCAAGATAGACGAAGCAAGTCCTGAAGAAGTGGAGCGACTGGAGAAGCTCAATGTTCTCATTCGGGAAAAGCATATCCCGATTGCAAATCTCGGTCTCTTCAAGCCGGGCGAAGTAGTTGAGAAACTGAAGGGTCGCACGCCGCACCCAGTTAACATGAGTGTCCACACGTACGCTTGGAAGTACTACAAGGTACGGCCAGCGAGTGGCGACGCCCACCCCGAGCGGACAATTCCAGAATACTGCCTGTACGATAGCGCCCACGGGGACTATCTTTACACACAAGCATGGGTAGAGAAGTTGGCAAGGGAGTTGGCCGACGCTACCGTGTACGACCTGGTCGTTCCCAAGCGTTCAGTTGCCGGAGTGGCTGCGGCAGTCGGTGCTGCCTAGCAGGCTGTGGAAGAAGCGTCTTCCGAACGCAGCATTCCTCGTTCGAAGCGTAGGTAATCCCAAAATGCAAAAAAGGCGCGCTCGTCGCGCGCCCACTTCTGCAATCTGACCTCTTACTTCTTACTTAGTCTCTAACCCCATCCATAAACGCTCTTAACTTCCGCGAGCGCGATGGATGCCGCAGTTTCCGCAGCGCCTTCGCCTCAATCTGCCGTATGCGTTCGCGTGTTACCGCGAACGACTGCCCGACCTCCTCAAGCGTGTGCTCCGAGCCATCTTCCAGCCCAAAGCGCATCTTGATGACCTTCTCCTCGCGCGGCGTCAGCGTACGCAGCACCTGCGAAGTCTGGTCTTTGAGGTTGACGTTGATCACCGCTTCCGCCGGAGACACAACCGCGCGGTCTTCGATGAAGTCGCCCAAGTGCGAATCTTCCTCTTCGCCAATCGGCGTTTCGAGAGAGATGGGCTCCTGCGCAATCTTCAACACCTTCCGCACCTTTGCTACCGGAATATCCATCCGTTTCGCGATTTCTTCGGAAGTTGGTTCGCGTCCCAGCTCCTGCACCAGCTGCCGCGACGTGCGGATCAGCTTGTTGATCGTTTCGATCATGTGCACCGGAATACGAATCGTGCGCGCCTGATCGGCAATCGCACGCGTAATCGCCTGCCGAATCCACCACGTGGCATAAGTAGAAAACTTATAGCCGCGGCGGTATTCGAACTTGTCCACCGCCTTCATCAGGCCGATGTTGCCTTCCTGAATCAGGTCGAGGAACTGCAATCCGCGATTGGTGTACTTCTTCGCAATCGAAACGACGAGTCGCAAGTTCGCTTCAATCAGCTCGCGCTTCGCGTGCTCGGCGTCCATGTCGCCCTGGATAATCTCGCGCTGTGTGCGCTTGAGCTCCTGGAACAACAGGCCCGCTTCCACTTCAAGCTTTTCCAGCTCTCCGCGGACCGCCCGTGACTGCTTCTTGTATTCCTTCTTCTGCTCTTCGCTGCGCGTCGCCTCGGCCCGCTTCTCGAGGTTCTGGATCTGCCGGTCCAACGACCGCATGCCATCCACCGTGCGATTCACACGGTCGATCAGCCGCTTGCGTTCGTTGTTGGTGAAGCCCAGCTTCCGCACCGCGTTCGAAGTGCGAACCACCGAACGAGCCAACTGGATGCGATACCGACGGTGGTCTTTCGGACGCTTCTTCTGGTTCACCGCCGCCAGTTTTTCGACGAACGGCGCCACCTTCTTGTAGAGCTTGTCAAGATTGTGGATCTTGGCAAGAAACTCTTTGAGCCGCTTGTCGACAATCTCTTCCGTGATCTCCTCTTCGTCGAACGTCACCAGCTCTTTAATCGAGCGGACGCCCTTCTCGAGGTCCTCGCCCAGGGCGAGCAGTTCACGAATCACGATCGGCGAGCGCGAAAGCGCTTTCAGAACGCGGTTTTGCCCCCGCTCAATTCGCTTAGCGATTTCTACTTCGCCTTCGCGCGTGAGCAGCGGTACGGTTCCCATCTCGCGCAAGTACATGCGGACGGGATCATTGGTTTTTTCCAGAGCTCCGGGGGTGAGGTCGAGTTCGACATCATCCGAAGCATCATCAACTTCCTCGAATTTTTTTTCCAGATCGGTCGTCGGCCCTTTCGAGCTTTCGAGTACATCAATTCCTTGCGTTCCGATCGTGGTTAGCAGATCTTCCAGGTCTTCAGGAGAGTGCACATCGTGCGGGATAAGGTCGTTGACCTGATCATAGGTCAGATATCCCTTCTCTTTCCCTGCGTCGATCAGCTTTTTTATGTCGTCGTACTTGTCTTCAAGTGCCAATGCAGATTTCCTTCAAGGCGTCCGCTGGTAAGCGCACGCCAAGCTATTAAGCGGTGGGAGTTGGAACGGAGTTGTGCGCGGAGGCACAAACCTTAAAAGTATAGCACGCCGAATTGTCACGACGCCGACCTAACTCTTTTTTCGCTTGATATTTAGATGTTCCCCGAACCACTTTCGTTCCAAACCAATACGTCGAAGACCCGTCAAAGAAGCCTCGGCTAAGAAACCCGACAAAAAGCTCTGTCATCCTGAGCGAAGCGGAACGGCGAGCGCAGCGACCCGCTTCGCGTAGTCGAAGGACCCCTACTCCCTCTCCAAATTCGCGCAGAAGGGATTTCGCACGATGATCCCCACCTAAACCCGTGCTTTTAGGAGGAAAACCCAGTTCGGCGCCACGCCCTCACGCCCCCTCCCCCAGCCCCGGATCCATCAACGCCCGCTTCAACCTCACTTTTTCCTGTAATAGCGCCTGTTTCTCCGCGGACGAGAGCCCAACCCCCTGCAATGACACTTGCACAGACTCCAGCCTGTGCCGCAGATAAATCCGCCGCAGCGCCTTCACCGCACCCTCGACCGTCTCCGGCGTCAACTCCTCCGCCTCGCTCATCAGGATCGACGCCAGTAACCGCCGGTCCTCTTCCGTCTTCGGCAGCGTCATCACATCCGCCGCCTCCGGGCCCAACAAAAGCAGCGCCTCAATCAGCGACTGCGACGTCAGCCCCTCATACAAATGCTCGGATTGCAGCGCAAACTGCGCCTGCCGGCAGGGATCAAACTCCTCATCCGTCCCCTCCCGCGCCGAACTCCGTCCTTCCCCCGCCAGCATCTGGTTCCCCGACGCCAGCGCCCGGATCAGCACCCGCTCCGCTCCCGTAATCTGCATCTCCGTCGGAGCCTTTACCGCTGCCGCCGACCTGTTCCCCGCCACATGCTTCAATTCCTGTCGCAGAACTGCCGAATCAATCCCCAGCTTCTGCGAAATCTCCATCGCCAGCTCGTCCCGCACAATCCGGCTCGGCACCCGCTGAATATGCGGCAAAAGATGATTCACCGCCTTCACCTTGCTATCCGCATTCCGCGCCGGAAACTGCGCCCGCGCCCGGTCGATCAAGTAATCAAAATATTTCTGCGAATGCTTCAACGCGTCTCCATACGCGTCCTTCCCTTTGCGCCGTATAAACAGGTCCGGATCAAATCCCGTCTCCAGCGTCACCACCCGTATATTGAACTCTTCCTCAACCAGCAGTCCCAGCGTCCGCTCCGTCGCCCGTGCGCCCGCGGTATCCGGATCGAAATTCACCACCACATTCTTCGAAAACCGCCCCAGCAGCTTCGCCTGAATCTCCGTAAAAGCCGTCCCCGAACTCGCAATTACGTTGTGAAACCCGGCCGCATACACCGAAATGCAATCCATCTGGCCTTCAACCAGAATTGCGTATTCCAGCTTCCGGATAGCCTCTTTCGCCGAATCCAGGTTGAACAGCACTCGCGACTTCGAATAGATCGTTGTCTCCGGAGAATTCAAATACTTCGGACCCGCCTTCTCATCCGTCGCCAGCGTCCGCCCCGTAAACGCAATCACCTTCCCCTGGTCATTACAAATCGGAAACATCACCCGATTGCGAAACTTGGAATAAATCGCCGCCGGCACCATCCCATTCTTCTTGTCATCCCCAACAAACTTGTCATCCCGAGCGGAGCGAGGGATCTCATGATCCCCCGCGTTGTCGTCCTGAGCGGAGCGAAGGACCTGCTTTTCCTGAAGGCTGATGGCTGACGGCTGACGGCTGACAGCTGACGGCTGAGAGCCCTCCTCCTTCCACGAAAACAGCCCACTCTCGCGCAACACCTCCTCATCAAATTCCCGCCGCAGCGCGTCCCGCAGCACAAACCCCGAGTCCGGAGCGAACCCAATCCGAAATTTCGCAATCGTCTCTTCGTCGAGCCCGCGCTCCTTCAAATACTCCCGCGCCCGCGCCCCCTCCGACCTCCGCAAGCTTTCCTGAAAAAACTGCGTCGCCCGCACATGCACATCGAGCAACGCCATCCGAATCTGCGCATCCCGCGCCTCCGCCGGACTCGAAAATGCCACCTTCGGCATCGCCACGCCCAGCTTCTGCGCAATCAGACGCACGGCCTCCGGAAACGAAATGTTCTCCACCTTCTGCACGAAAGTGAAAACATCCCCCGACTGCCCGCACCCAAAGCAGTGAAAAAACTGCCGCGTCGCATGCACCGAAAACGACGGCGTCTTCTCCGCATGAAACGGACACAGCCCCGAAAAATTCTGCGCCCCGGCCTTCTTCAGCTTCACGTAATCGCCAATCACCCGGACGATATCCGCCTGCTGCTTCAGCGCCTCTTTAAAATTGTCGGTGGCCAGCATGAATATTCAGTGTGAACGATGTCGCCCAAAGTAGCCAGCTACAGATAGTGGCCTGCTTCGGAAAACATGTGCAAAAGGCCGCCGCGAGGGTGGAGCAAGGTGGAAAACCGCCTCCCCACGCGTGCTCACCACTGCATAGTCACCAGCACTGCGTACTCAAAACACAAGCGGGATCAACCTCCGAGTGCGGCGGCGGTAGTCCTCAAACTGCGCTCCAAAGTGGGATGCCAGCAGACCATCTTCTCTGCGCATTCGATCAAGAACAAATGCCAGCGCGAGCATCAGAATCGGGACTGCGAGCAAACTGGCAAACACCAGGGCAATCCCTGTTGGGATCAGGAGCAGACTCAAATAAAGCGGATGTCGAATTGAAGCGTAGATTCCTTCCTGCACCAGCCGATGATTGGGTTGCAGAGTAACGTATGCGCTAAAGTTTTCTGCCAGTTCCCTCAGGGCAGCGATTCGAACAAACCCTCCGATGCTGAACAGCAAGAGGCCGAGATACGGCCAGAAATCGGCTCTGAGGTTCAGAATTTCTTCCCCCTCAGCAAAAGGCAAGAACCACAACAGCGCGAGCGCAAGAGATAAGAGAACCGCAAGCTGCCAGTTCTGATTCCCAACCGCGACAACCCCTTTTCGAAAGGGATTGAAATCGATTTTGCAGTACGCCGCAATGATCGCCGCAATGAGCGTGATGGCCACCAATCCGGCTCGCGGGGCGCTTGCAAAGAATGCCGGCAAACTGTCGAAACCCCACCCAAACAGCATCAGCCCTAAACAAGGCAACAACTGGACCGCGAGAATCAGAGCCGATCGAAACAAAGCAGGATGACCGCCCGTGTGGGACTGTGCCGACTGCATTATAGAAAGATCAACGCAATCCGAATGAAGCACGAAAGCTGTGTTGGCTATAAATCGTGCTTCGGCAGGAGCCCGGTTTTTCGCGCCCCTTCCCGACGCGGACCTAGCCGCGAATCGCGTTTTTCAACGGATCCCAGGTCGCAATCGCCTTCTTGAAATAAGCGTAGTTGGCCAAGTGGCAGCCGATCGCGGCATGATTGCCAAACTCTTCGTTCTCGACTGTCGGCTTGCGAGTTCGCACCGCGTTAAAGAAATTCGCCTGATGAGCGGCCACGTCGCTGTAACCATCGGGCGCGGTGAAGGTCTCCGCCTCGACCGTCTGATATTCGAGCGGCCCGGGAAGCGGATGGTCTAGCTTCCACTGCGCCGCGTATTCCTTGCGCAGGCGCGCCGGCCAGCCTAGCACCGAGTACGTTTCGGGCTTGGGACTTATGTCTTGCGGTATGAAAGTCAGTGTCTGGCCGATGATTTCCATCGTTCCCTTGGTGCCGTGGAACCGGATCGGCTCGCCGCCGGCATTGTTCAGATTGCAGCGCAGCGCCACGCGGAACTTCGGATAGTCATAAAGCGTTTCGATGAGGTCAGGGAAATCGCGTCCGTCCCGCCAGCGAAAGAGGCCGCCGCTCGACTGCGCGCGCATCGGCGCCTCGTTGATACCGGAGATGAAGTGAATGCCGGACAGCAGATGGACAAAAAGGTCGCCGGCGAGTCCCTCGCCATAGTCGGAAAAACAGCGCCAGCGGAAAAATCGCGCCGCGTCAAACGGACGCTTGGGCGCGCCCTCCAGAAAAGCGTTCCAATCGATGGTCTGCTCGCTCGCGTCGGGCGGAATCGGATACACCCATGCGCCGCTCGGCGAGTTGCGGTCAGATGAGCCCTCGATCAAGAACACTTCGCCGAGCGCTCCCGAGGCATAGATTTCGCGCGCCTTCTCATAGACGATTGAACTCACGCGCTGGCTACCCACCTGCATGATGCGATTTCCCTTGCGTACACCGTCGATCATGGCAAAGCCGTCCTCCACCGTGTGCGACATGGGCTTCTCACAGTACACGTCTTTGCCAGCCGCACAGGCATCGACGACGATGCGGCGATGCTGGTGGTCGGCAACGGCCACGATCACCGCATCGATGTCCTTGCGATCAAGGATCTCCCGGTAATTGCGGGTCGCCGGAACCCGCGACATCAGCGTCTCTTGCGCGGCCTCGTGCCGGCTGTCGTAGAGATCGCAGACGGCGACACATTCGATGCCGGGGACAAGCAGGGACGCATCGAGAAGCTGGCACCCGCGGGTGCCGGTACCGATGGCAGCGAATCGCACTCGATCACTCGCCGCGACTTCGCGTCCTTCGCCCCAGACCGCAGCCGGCTTGAGCAGACTCATCTTTGCGGTCGCACCCGCAGCCACCGAACCGGCGCCGAGGCGCATGAAATTTCGCCGTGTCAAAGAACGCATGCGGATTCCTCCCTCCAGGATGTTCGTCGGACCACCGCAAGAGCGACGGAGATCCGTTTCGTGATTCTGGAAGCATACGCCAGATCAAAGCGGTTGTGGCCTGTTCGAAGGCATGGGCGGATTCTCGCTTGTTGAAGATCCCGCATGTCGAACATCAAGGATGCGGGCAAACGTGCGATGATACTGCGAAGCACAGATCGACGCAGCTATAAAAACATTTAGAGGAGCCTTTCCATGGCCGAAAATTCTCCCCAGAGTTTTTCTCATCATGCCCGTTATGATCCGCCGTTTCATTTCTTTGTCATACCGGTATTCGCGATTACTTTTCTCGCCACGATCTATCATCTGGTCAGCCATCCTGGCGTGCATTCCGCGTGGCTGGTCGTAGTTGCCTTTGCAGCTCTGCTGGCGATTTTCAAAATTCGGATGAACGCTCTGAAGGTGCAAGACCGCGTGATCCGCCTGGAAGAACGACTGCGGTTGGGCGCCTTACTTGACCCTGCGCTTCGTCCGCGAATTGCGGAACTGACCGAATCGCAGCTCATTGCTTTGCGTTTCGCTTCTGATGCCGAACTGCCCGCCTTGGCCCTGAGAGCGATGAACGAAAAGCTAGCCAAACGCGACATCAAGCAAGCGATCCAGCACTGGCGCCCGGATGAGTGGAGGGTGTGACGGCGTCGATCGCAGATCAATGCCGCCTGCAAGCCATCCAGTCCTGATCGTAACCGGCGCCAGCCGTGGCATTGGAGCCGCGACCGCGGAACTCGCTGCGGTTCGCGGATACCATGTCTGCGTGAACTATTTCCGGCAGCAAGCAGCCGCCGAAAAAGTGGTCGAGGCGATTCACGAAGCCGGGGGCAAAGCCGTCGCCGTGCGGGCCGATGTAAGCGACGAAACCGCGGTGGTTCGCCTGTTCGAATCTGCCGCGCAAGAATTGGGCCCGATCGCCGCGCTGGTCAACAACGCCGGCACGGTCGAGCGCCAAACGCGCCTCGAGAACATGGACATCGCCCGCCTCCAGCGCGTTTTCGCGACGAACGTGTTTGGAAGTTTCCTCTGCGCCCGCGAAGCCATCCGGCGGATGTCGACGAAGAACGGTGGCCAAGGCGGGGCAATCGTGAACATTTCTTCGGGGGCCGCTCGCGCCGGATCTCCAAACGAATACATCGACTACGCGGCCACCAAAGGCGCGATCGATACTTTCACTGTGGGATTGGCCAAGGAAGTAGCAGAGGAGAAAATCCGCGTCAATGCCGTTCGCCCGGGCTTCATCTTCACCGACCTTCACGCCTTGGGAGGCGAGCCCGATCGCATCGAACGGGTCAAAGTGCGGGTTCCGATGCACCGGGGAGGCCAGCCCCAAGAAGTCGCCCACGCGATTCTCTGGCTGCTTTCGGAGGAAGCCAGCTATGTGACTGGCGCAATTCTCGACGTTACCGGCGGACGCTAAACACTTTCAGTTCTCAGTGGTCGATCGTCCCTGAAACCAGGTTTGGCTTTGCTCTTACTGAGAGCCGCCAATCGTGCCTAGGCCTTCAGATACCAGGGCACATTAATGATATTGATGCGCTCGTCGCCACCCAGCAGCAGAAGCGCCGTCAACATCTGCCCCCGCTGATTATGAAGAAAGTAGTGATACCAGTGCCGCTCCACCATGGACGCAATCACCACTGATACAGTTCGCGAGGGATTTTCCTTTTCGACTTTCAAGACGTAATCCACAATCGGATGAACCACCAACCGATACGGTGAAGGCAGCGTCACCAGCTTCGGTATTCGTGCTCCGGGCGGCGGTTCCTCCGCCCACTGCCACGGTGGCTTCCCGTCATCCGCCTCGCAGGTTACGTGCACCGCCTCAACATCGGGGCTTAGCGTGAGAGCGAACTGTAAAGCCTTCTCTGTAGCTGCATTCCATCGGTCGACCGGAACCAGCACGATGGGAGGCGCCAGGTTCTCCACACTCAAAACGACTCCGCCCTTGAGTGCGACCTCTTTGTTCGCCATCTCATAGTGACGCCGAACCCTGCTCATAAAAAGTAGCGCTGTCGGCAAAAGCAGCACGACTACCCATGCTCCCTCGGCGAACTTAGCCACGATGATCACGCACAAAGTGATTCCGGTAGCCAGCGCGCCGATTCCGTTCACCGCTATGCCGTGTGTCGCGCCAAATCCTTTAGCATTCTTCCGCCAGTGCTCCACCATGCCGGCCTGCGAGAGTGTAAATGCTAAGAACGCGCCCACGGCAAAAAGAGGGATCAAGCGGTCCGTCACCCCGCCAAACAAGATGAGAAGCAGCCCGGCCAAAATCGCCAACGCCCAGATGCCTTGCGAGAAGACCAGGCGTCGACCCCGGGTTGTCAAAGAGTGCGGAAGATAATCGTCGCGCGCGACCATCCGGCAAAGGCGCGGGAAATCCGCGAACGAAGTATTCGCCGACAGGCACACCACCAGCAAAACGGAGAACATCGTCAGGTCGTAGAAGATTCCTTTACCCACAACCGCAGCCGTCATCAGCGACAGCACACTCTGATATCCGGCAGCCCCCGGATCGGTTGCCATGATGCCGTAGAACTTCACAACCAGGGCAATCCCGCCGAGCAGCACAATCAGGATCGCGATAATCGCCGTCAGCGTGGCGCGCGCCGCCGGAACCACGGGCTGACGAAACGCCTGCACGCCATTACTGACCGCTTCCACGCCAGTGAGCGCGGTGCATCCCGAGGCGAAAGCCTTCACCAAGATCCAGAGGCCCACCGTCTGCAATCCGAGCGGAACAGCGCCGGCCTGCGCTAACGCAACCGCCACGACTGGATGTCCCCCTGACACAATCGTTTTATAGAGCCCAATCGCAATAACGATGGTCAGAGTTCCGACAAACAGATAGGTCGGGGCAATGAAGGCCGATCCCGCCTCCTTGACTCCACGCAGATTCACAACTGTCAACAGCACGAGCACGGCCAAACACATCGCGAGGGTGTGCGGTTGCAAGCGCGGCACCGCCGAGACTAACGCTCCGATCCCCGCTGAAATTCCGACCGCGACATTCAACAGGTAATCGATCATCAGCGCCGCGCCGGCTAACAGTCCCGCGCGAGCGCCAAGGTTTTCACGCGCGACGGTGTACGATCCGCCGCCATTCGGATAGGCCGCAATCGTCTGCCGATAACTGAAAAACACGATCACCAGGAGGCCGATGATTGCGAACGTCAGTGGCACGATGTAACGAACGCCAATCAGCCCCAACGGCAGCAGAATCGTTAATGCCGCCTCCGGACCGTATGCTGCCGAACTCAAGGCGTCCAGCCCAAACGTTGGGATCCCTTGTGTGGGAGTGATCCGCTCGCCTTCGTCTTCCGAAGAAGCGAGAGGCCGCCCAAACAAAACATTCAAAAATCCCATAGTTCAATCCCCCGACATTATCAATATAAAGGGTAGGCGGGGCGTGCGCTTGGCGCGAGCGCGATGGCAGGGGCTGTAGCATCCGATCATTCGGACACCCGTGTGTATGGAAGGAAGACGCTACCGCTTCAACGCTAGTTCGTCAGGTGGGTGTATGGTTTCGTTGCCATCGTTGTTCTGTGAGGCATCGAAGCACAGCGCGGCGCCACCGGCGATTCCTGAATCTTCTCCATACCGTGCGCTAACCAGGGGAATTTCCTGGCAACGCTGGTTTACCGAGAATTCGGGCAAGCGATCGCGAATCTCTGCCAGAAAAGGCTTCAGCATCGACGCTACACCGCCGCCCACGATCATAATGTCGGGCTCGAGAAGATCGACGATGTTACCAAACCAGCATGCCAGCAGCCCTACAGTTTCCTGCAGTGTCTCAGTTGCCACCGCGTCTCCCGCGGCTGCGGCTTTGCCGACCATCTGGCTGGTAACGGAATCCAGCTTTCCTCCGGCTAGCTCGAGCAGGCTGGAGGCGCGACCGCCTTCCAGTTTCGTTCGCGCACGAAGAGCGATTGCCGGGCCCGAGGCAAGCACCTCGATGCAACCGGGTTTCCCGCAGCCACAGTGCGGTCCTTTATAGTCGATGCTCATGTGGCCGCCTTCCCCGGCGGCGCCTGTGCGGCCGTGATAGATGCGTCCATCGAAAACAATCGCCGTGCCAATTCCCGTGCCGAGGGTCGCGTAAAAAACATTGCGGTAGCCGCGTCCCGATCCCCACAGCGTTTCGGCGAGTCCGGCGGCGTTGGCGTCGTTGTCCACTTTGACGCGGACGCGATAGATTTGCGCAATTTCGGTAGCGAGCGGGAAATTCCGCCAGCAAGTCAGGTTGGGAGGATTTACAACCACGCCGGTTTTCGGATCGAGCGGGCCGGGAGAGCAGATTCCGATTCCGCGGATTACGTGATGTTCACCCGCGGCGGTAACCGCATGGGCTGATGTCGTCTCGATGGCCTTGACCACCGACGCCAGTCCGTCAGCGGCGGTACCGTTACTCACCATTGGGTTGCGGTTGTGGCACAAGATTTCGCCACTGGGATCCACCAGCCCTGCCGCTACTTTGGTACCTCCAACATCGACTCCGATTACCAGATCGTCCCGCACTGCCACCAAAGACATAACTACCCTTTCGCCGGTCTAACTTGCCGTAACGGGAACTGGCTTTGAGCCCCGGAAAGCGTAATAGACAATGTAGAGATAGCAAATCACTGGAAGAAAGAAAGCGTGGTGAATTCCGATGCGATCAGCTATGGCGCCCTGGGCCACGGGGATGATTGCACCGCCGACAATTGCCATCACCATCAGGCCCGAGCCGTCACCCGTCAGCGGCCCAAGTTCGGCGATGCCCAGCGTGAAGATACTGGGGAACATGATCGAATTAAAGAAGCCGACCAGGATGATGCTCCACATCGCAAGATGCCCGGTGGTGAGCATCGAGACACAAACCAGAGTTGCCGTGCAAAGGCCTGCGAGTCCGAGCAGTTGGCCGGTTTTCATCGCTACTCGGCCGTTCGTGAATACCGACGCCAATGCCAGTAGAGCTAGAGCGATAAAACATAGCGCCACGAGAGGGCGTCCTTCGACCAGAACCCCGATGAGTGCAGTGGCTATCCTGGGCGAAGCGCTAGAAACCGACGCGCCACTCAACACGTAGGACGCAACCAGCAGGGCTCCCGCGATCGCGGAACAGAGGACCATATGAATTGTCTTCACGCCATGCAACAGAGCCGATCCGATGAACCGGCCGATCATCGCGCCGCCCCAATAAAAGGCCACATATCCAGCCGCTACCACCGCCGAAAGATTACCGATTTCGCTTTGACTGAAATAGTTGATCAGGAAACTGCCGATCGAGACCTCTGCCCCGACGTATACGAAAATCGCAACCGCCCCGAGCACGAGATGAGGGTACGACCAAATGCTTTTTCCCACACCCGTATCGCCCTTCGCGCGCTCCGTTCCCGGAATCGCCGGGAGTTTGAACAAAGAAATTAAGACACCGAGCACGAGCAGCGTAAGTCCGATAACCAGGTAGGGCAACTTCACCGATGATGCTTCCTGAATCCGGTAAGCCTGCTGCGCTTCGGCCGACATCTGCCGCACGACTTCCATGGTTTTCGGCACCGCCGTCAGGATCAGCAGTCCGCCAAGGTACGGCGCGATGGTGGTGCCGAGCGAATTGAATGCCTGCGCCAAGTTAAGCCGGCTCGACGCCGTCTCCGGAGGGCCAAGAACGGCTACATAAGGATTGGCCGCGACCTGCAAGGCAGTGATTCCGGCGGCAAGAACGATCAGCGCCCCGAGGAAAAGGGGATAAGAAGGTACGCTTGCGGCAGGGATAAAGAGAAATGATCCCAAGCCCATGGTGCACAATCCCGCTACCATCGTCTTCTTGTAGCCGATCCAGTCCACAACCTTGGCTGAGGGGATCGAGAAAATGAAGTACGCAGAAAAAAAGGCGAATTGAATCAGCATCACCTGGAAATAGTTCAAATCGAAAATCGATTTGAGGTGGGGCACCAGAATGTCATTCAAGCAGGTGAGAAAGCCCCACATGAAGAACAGGGTGGTCACCACCCACAAAGCAGCCCGATAGGTATTCGTAGAGGAGGAGGGAGAAGAGAGAGACTTTGAGGGTAGATTTGAACTGGGGACAGGCGGCATCGGCCTCCATCTTTCTGGGCTGCATCCGAGCAGCAAGGGTGTGTCGTGACACCCTGTTTACGAATGGATCATACCATCGCGAAGTGGGAATTGACAGAATCGGAAGCTGCGATTGATTGTCACTTTTCAATAGAAAAACGTTAACCCTGCGCCGCGCAGCTTGCGCCGTTACGACTTTGCCAGCCCCGTCGATTCCCGCACGACGAGCGTCGGTTCAATTGCGATCTCGGGCGCCTCTTCGCCGCCCTCTTCGATCATCCGGATCAAAGTTTCCGCGGCAATCCGGCCCATGCGCTCGAGCGGTTGCCGCACTGTGGTCAGGCTTGGAGTGTTGAACGTGGCCCACTGAATATCGTCGAACCCAACCACCGAGATATCCTGCGGAATACGCAAACCTTCCTCCTGGATGGCGCGGATTCCGCCGATTGCCGCGATGTCGTTATACGCGAAGAGTGCCGTAAACGGCTTCGATCTGGACACCAGCTTCTTCACATAGGGATATCCCAACTGTGGTGAGGGATCGTCAAATTCGAGGTGGACGACGAGATCTGGGTCCATTCTGAGCTCCAGTTCCTGGGCCACTTTGCAGACTGCATTCCATCGCTGTTCTGCGTCCGAACTGTTAGGCTGGCCTTTCATGAAGGCAATCCTTCGATGACCCAACTTAACCAGATGTTCCAGGGCAAGCCGTGCGCCCAACTCCTGGTCGAGGACAATGTTGGTGACCCCTTTCAGCGCGCGATGGCCGGCTACGGAAACAGTGGGCAATGACGGCGCTTCCGGAAGCGTCGTATCCACGGTAATGAAACCTTCTGCACCGCGCTCCAGCAGAAGCTGGGAGTGATCTCGCAGCAGGGCAGCGTCGTGCCGGTGGATGACAGTCAGAAAAAAGTAGTTGTGCTGCCGGAGAAAAGACTCGACGCCGCTGATCACGAGGGAGCCGTAGGCATCGCCAATCTCCTCGACGATGAGCCCGACCGTGTAGGTGCGCTTCTGGCGCAAAGAGCGCGCTAAGAAGTTGGGGCGGTAGTTCAGTTCCTCGGCCGCAGCGCGGATGCGCTCTCGTGTGTGCTCGGGGATAGCGCCGGCAGACGGGGCATTGTTCAGGACAGAAGATACTGTGCCCGGCGTCAGGCCAAGGTGAGTCGCTACCTCCCGCAGCGTGACTTTTCCCGGTTGACTGAGACGCGACTTTTTCTTTTTTTCCATCCCGCCATTTATCGCAGACCGGACATCATACATCCCTCGCCATGACGATGCATGCGCGAATCTCCCTGTCGTTTCGTTTTCTGCAAACTCTCCGGTGTCGTAGCAGCGACCTGTTTTGCCTTCTACGATGGTTGCTGGCGATACCGGACGCTCTGCTATCCTAAATTCACGCTGCTCTTGGATGTTGGCAGTCACGGAGAGGTGGCCGAGTGGTTGATGGCTCCGGTCTTGAAAACCGGCATACCTGAAAAGGTATCGGGGGTTCGAATCCCTCCCTCTCCGCCAGACATTTCGTCTTCGTCCTGGGATTTAATTTTCCCGTTCGGGCATGAAACGACCGAGGGCTGCCGCCATTATTTCAGAGTATCGGTGCGGTAGAGCTGCCCGAGTTGCGTTTTGTAGGTGAACGCCATCCAACGGCCGTCGGGTGTCACCGACACCGGATTGATCATGGGCCGCAAGCCCACCTGTTCTTTCGGTTTCAGCGTTTGCCATAACTCGCGCTGACCGGAATCAAGATCGACCTTGTACAGGCTGACCCCAGTCGCCTCCGGCGCCTGCACCAACAAATGCTTGCCATCCGCCGCCCACATCACGGGAAATTCATCGCTGTGAATACCAGCAATTCGCCCTTGGACGCCGGTCGCCAAAATCGACCGCGTCACCCACGCTCCGTTCTCCCGGGCGGCATAAGAGTGACCGTCCGGACTGATTCCCGAGGGCGGAACCCGATCCGAGCCTACTAACTTGGGAGCTGCCCCGTTCACGTCGGTGACGTAGAGTGCGCCCTCCTTTCCCGATTCGCTGGCATAAAGAATTAAGTGCTGCTGGTCGGGGCACCAGTATGCCCACGTTGGTTGAAAGCCCTCCCAGTGAAGCACGCGCGCCTGCCCTGGTCCCACCGGAACGATCTGGAGCTGCGCCTTCGGATCACCCGGAAGCAGAATAATGGCCCACTTCCCATCAGCAGTAATATCGGTTCCGAAACCGCCGCTGCCGATTCGCACCGCAGGCGAACCATCGGTTTTTCTTATGTACACGCTGTAGTCATGGCCGCCCTGTCCGGATTGATCCGTGAATAGCAAAACACTTCCATCGCTCGACAGTCTGGGCCAGTAGGAATTGTCAAGCCAACTCAAGTCCCGTTCTTCATCCGCTGTCGACCCTCTCGACTTTGATCCATTCGCGTTCGAATTGTGTTCCACCAGCGCCATGGTTACTCGACTCTCTTCCGTAGAAACCAGAGCGCCTCCTGACGAAGAAATGTCGAGAAGCAGTGTCGCGGCGGTGCCACAATGCACGGTCCGCTGCTTGCCTCCCAGGGTCACGGCATGGACGCAATATTGTTCTCCCGCCTCTGCAGCCGAAAACCAGAGTTCTTTGCCGGATGGTGACCACGCCAGTCCTTCCAGCGATTCCCATCCCGACGAAAGCGTTCGCGCTTTACCCGCGCGATCCATCACCAGAAGATCCCCACGATCATCGTCATTGGGAGGGTGTTTGAATAGTGCAACCTGCTTTCCGTCAGGAGAAATGCGCGCATCACTGATCCAATTCTCTCCTTCGAGCAGCGTTTTTCCCAACGGATACTGCAGCCTCCAGTTCCGGTCGATGCGATCAATCACGGCCATTTCATTTCCATCCGGTGACCAGTCGGCGTCGAACACATTCTCCAGCATTTCGCGAGGCGTGCCTCCGCCCATCGGGGCGGTTGCCAGCGTTCCTTGCCACGTACGGTGAGCGTGGTATCTCGGATTAACCAGAACCGCCATCTGGTTCTGTTTCGAAATCGCGAGCAGCATCGCTCCGTGCAGACCCGCTGGGACCGATTGCGGATAATCGTCTCGAATCACGTAGGTGTCAGAAGCTCCGCCGTTGAGTTTCGCACTATAGAACACGGTTTTTCCGTCTGGCGCGAAGCGGGCTCGAATGATTTCGCCTCGATCAAACGATACCCTTGAAAAAGTCGGTGGCGGAGCTGCAGCAGGCCGCAGATACCATGTGACGGCAACGCCCAACCCAAATCCAAATGCAAGGGCAGCCACTGTGAAGGAAGGCCAGCGCGTTTTCTTCGTCGTGTCTGCGATCGCCGCATGGGCCGCTGTTCTCGACGTAGTGCCGGTTAACGCTTCCAGTGCGAAGGCAAGGTCTTTTGCGGATTGAAAACGCTGCTCTGGTTGTTTCTCCAGACAACGTCGAACAATGCGCTCGAGTCCCGGTGAGACCGCTTGCGTCTGCTCATCGAGTTCCGGCGGTTCTTCTTTCAGAATTGCTGTCATGGTCTCAGCGGCAGTATCGCGGCGGAAAGCCCGCTTGCCAGAGATCATTTCGTAAAGCACCGCTCCAAAGGCAAAAATATCGGTTCTGGAGTCAACAGCCGCGCCCCGCACCTGCTCAGGCGACATATACCCCGCCGTTCCCATGACCATTCCGGCTTCAGTGGGAGAACTGGTGAGCGTCAAGCCATCCGATTGACTCTTCGTTCCCGGAGTATTCGTCGTAAGTTTGGCCAGTCCGAAATCGAGAATCTTTGCCCGGCCATCTTTGGTTAGAAAAATATTCTCCGGTTTCAAATCCCGGTGGACGACTCCCTTGTCGTGGGCCGCCGCGAGTCCCTGTGCGATCTGTGCCGCATAATCGGATGCCTTGCGTGCTGACAACGGGCCCTGCTCAAGCTCCGAGCGCAGACTGCTGCCCTCGAGTAGTTCAGAAACAATGAAGGGCAAACCGACGTTCTCCCCAATGTCGTGAATCGCGAGAATATTGGGATGGTTGAGAGCCGCCACCGCGCGGGCCTCTTGCTCGAAACGCCGCAGGCGATCCGCGTCCCGCGAAAAAAATTCCGGAAGCACCTTTAGCGCGACTTCACGCCCGAGGCGGGGATCCCGCGCGCGATACACTTCGCCCATGCCGCCCGCGCCAAGCGGGGCAAGAATTTCGTAAGGTCCTAGTTTGGTGCCTGGCGGGAGCGTCATCTGTGCGCGCAATTATAGCCTGTGCATTGTTGTCGCTAGCGGTAGAAAGTTTGCGTCATCCCCCGGCTGATTGGGACATCCCGTTCCCATCTTTCGATGCCGCGTGCCGGCTTGGTTGGCGCTTCGGCCAGAATCTTCCGTACGAAGAGAAGGCGCGTTCTCCAAAGAGACGCGCGAAACGCAATGGAGCATTGAGCGGTTTGCGTTCTGTTTCAGCGCGTCGCTAAGAACTCAACCTGCTGCTCAATCTCGGCAATCGCTACAGGCGAAACGTTTGCTTCGTGCAAGCGCCGATTGAGTTCTGACAACCGCGTTTGCTTGAAAGTCGTCCAATCCGCGATCGCAGCCTTCACTTGCTGGCTCGATTCCTGATAAACCGCGACAGCCTGCGACGGCACTTCTCGGTCTCCACTCTCGGCCACTCGCAAAGCCGACGCCAAACCCGTATAGGCATTTTGCAGTCCCGCAGCAGCGTCGCCCTTTTTCGACAAGATATTTCCGATGTCGGTTTGAGCGGCGCTCAACGCCAACTGCAACTGCGTAGGTCGTGCGTCCTCTTTCCGTTGTTTCGGGTTCCGTGGCGTCATCTTCTGCTGAATGTCCGCCAACTGCTTTTGGACGGAGCCGATTTCAGCCAGTGCCCGTCGGGCCTCGATCGTCTCGACAAAAATCTTGTGGCCAAACTCAAATTGCTGCGCCAGCACTTGCGGAGTGGCGGGCGAACGGGGATCCATTTCGATCTTCAACGGCGTTGTTTGCGTCTTACCGTCGACCGTCAGCCGAATCTGATAAAGCCCAGGCACAGCTTTCGGCCCGGTTGGATTGCGGTACTCTGAATCCTCATCCTCCGCCGGCCCTCCCGAACTGCGCCAGGTCAGATCCCAAACGAAACGATGCTGTCCCGCAGTTTTCTGCAGCGTGGGCGGTTTCGTGAACCAGCGCTCGGCCACGGGCAGCGGCTGGTATTTCGGCGAGTTTTTTTCTTCCGAAGAATGATCTTCGGAAGAAAACCTCCGCACCAGATTTTGTTGCGGGTCGAAAACTTCCAGTCGCACCGAGGCGGCCTGGGCGGGAAGAAAATAATCGATCATCGCGCCGCTTGGAGGATTCGCGGCAGTCGGCTCCTCCGGTGGCAACGGCGTACCCGAAAAAGAATCGTTGTCCACGCGAATCGCCGTGGCCGCACGGTAAAGGGTGGGGCCAGTCGCGGCTTTTGCTTCCGGCGCCTGGCGTAGCGGACTAATGTTGTCGAGCACCCAGAAAGCTCGCCCAAACGTCGCAATCACCAGGTCATCGCCGTGGATCGTGAGGTCACGAACTCCAGTCACCGGCAGGTTCATTTGCAGCGATTGCCAATGGTCCCCGTCATCAAACGAGATAAATACTCCGAATTCCGTACCGGCAAAAAGCAGCCCCTTCGCCTGCGGATCTTCGCGAACGGCGCGCAAGAACGCAGGAGATCTTATGCCCTCCGTGATGAGTTGCCACGAGGCCCCGTAGTCGCGCGTCCGATAAAGGTAGGGTGTTTGATCGTCGAGGCGTGAGCGATCCACAGCCGCATACACAACGGCAGGATCGAAATGCGAAGCCTCGATCATGGAAATCTTGCTCCACTCGCTGAGCCCAGCCGGAGTGACGTTTTTCCATATCTTGCCGCCGTCGCGCGTCACATGAATCATTCCCGAATCGCTGCCTGCCCAGATTAGATCGCGGTCGAGAGGAGATGGCGCTATGGAAAATACCACCCCGTAACCCAGGCGTTTGGCATTCGAAAGCGATGGCGAATCCTGACTGTGCGCGCCAGAAGGTTTCTTGTCTTCTGAAACCTTCGCATCGGTTCGTTCTTCCGCATGTCCACCCGGCGTCACGCCGGTGAGATCGGGACTAATCGTCTCCCAATGCAGACCGCCATCTGCGGTCTTCAAGACGTACTGCGTACCGAGGTAAAGCGTCGCAGGTTCAGCCGGAGAAGCGACAAGCACCGGCGTCCAGGGGTCGCGGTACTTACGCTCATGAATTTCCGACTCCCAGGAAAATGCCGGCCACGGCGTGATGTCCTGACTCAGGCCGGTCCGTTTGTTAAAACGCGAGATCGGACCGTAAGTTCCGCTCAAATAAATGACGTCGGGATCTTTGGAGTCGACCACCATATATCCGCTCTCGCTAGGGCCGGCCGTAATCCAGTCTCGCGGCGTGATGTTGTCGTGGTCCGTCCGGCTCACCACGGCCGCGGCGCCGCTATCCTGCTGCGTCCCATAGACCGTGTACGGGTACCGATTGTCGGTCGTGACGTGATAAAACTGCGCCGTCGGCTGGTTGTACCAACTGCTCCAAGTCTGCCCGCGATTCAGGCTGATGGTCGTTCCCTGGTCGGTCGCCAAAACCATGCTTGCGGAATTACTAGGATCAACCCAGAGTTCGTGATAATCGTCTCCGCCGGGTGCTCCGCGCACCACAGAAATCGTCCTGCCGCCATCTTCCGAGCGATAGAGCGCAACGTTCGGCATGTAGATCACATCGGGATTCTTGGCGTCGATCGTAATGCGATTGAAATACCAGGCGCGGCTCGTGAGGCGAGCGTCGGAGTTGGCGAGCGTCCAGGTAGTACCGGCGTTGTCAGAGCGATAGAGCCCGGAATATTTCGCCCCATCCTTTTTCGCTTCAATGAGTGCGTAGACGCGCTTGCCATCCGGAGCAACCGCAACGCCCACGCGTCCCCAATCGCCTTCAGGCAGTCCGTTGCCGCCGAGACGGGTCCATGATTTTCCGCCATCTTGCGAACGGTAAAGGGCACTGCCCGGTCCGTCGGTTGGAGCGTAGTTGCTCCAGGGCTCGCGGTGCGTTTGCCATGCTCCAGCAAACAAAAGCTGCGGATTGTTCGCACAAATAGCCAGGTCGGAAATGCCCACATCAGGCCCCAGGTTAAGAACCCGCGCCCAATGCGATCCTCCATCGATGGATTTAAAAACGCCGCGCTGGTCGTTCGGCGCGTAAGCGTGTCCGAGTGCGCCCACGTAGACGACATCCGCGTTCTGCGGATCGATCAGGATGCGGCTGATCTGGCGCGTATCGTCGAGGCCGATGTGCTTCCAGGTTGCACCAGCGTCTGAGGACTTGTAGACGCCATTACCAGAAGACAAGTCTTCGCGAATGTCGCTCTCGCCGGTTCCGGCATAGATCACTTTCTGATCGGAAGGAGCTAGGGCCAGCGCGCCAATCGAACCCACCGGTTGATTATCGAAAATCGGCGTCCACACAACTCCGGCGTCGGTCGTCTTCCAGATGCCGCCATTCACCCCACCAAAATAAAAGGTGGTTGAGTCACCCGGCACGCCGGCCGCAGCTACAGCACGCCCGCCGCGAAACGGGCCGAGTAACCGCCACTTCAAGGCGCCCATGAATTCGGCGGGAACCGTCTGAGCCCCCGCGGCAACGGTCAGCACCAGAAAAGTGAACGCGAAAATATGACGCGCGACCGGAGGTCGCAGCAAAGACAATCTGAATTTACGCAAGAAGCAGACCCTCGTTAACGTGTGTCCGGTTTGTACCGATTCGATGACATATTATGCCTGACTTGCCGAGAGTGCTGTAGGCCGGGTTCCTCTTGAGTCTGGAAGCCGCTGCGACGGGCCGCTCATGCAGCGGAACGTGCGCGCCCGCGAACTTTGCGGTCTAATGATCCATGCTTCTGAACGATGCGATGGTTCTGTTTCTGATTCTGCTGGTCATGATGGCGGTGTTGCTCGCGCTCCTGCATCGCACGCGCCTTGGCTCCCTGGTTCACGAGCACATTGCCGATCGTCCGCGCCGCCGGCTCTTTCTCGCCTCCATTAGCTTCTTTCTAACCTTCGCCATCGTACGCGGGATGGTCTATTGCATTCGGCACCAGATCCCGCCCTTTCATTACATCCTGATGAACGGTACCCATATCCACCACCTGGTCATCGGAATTCTGATCTTGTTGGCCGTGGGATACGGGTGGCTCTGCGAATTCGGCACGGGCAGCGACACTTCGTCGATCTTTGCCAGTCGTTTGATGTCATTGCTCTACGGAGTCGGCGCGGCCCTTACGCTGGATGAATTCGCTTTATGGCTCAACTTAAAGGACGTTTACTTCGTACGCGAGGGACGATCCAGCATCGACGCCGTTTTTCTCTTCGGCTCACTGTTGGCAATCGGCGGATGGGGTGCGCCTTTGTTTGCTGCACTGGCAAAAGGCCGTACGAAGCCGAGTGCCTAACGCGCTGCCGGCGATCGAATTCAAAATCCAGCTGTGGTTGCGGTCAGAGGGTCTTTCGTGGTGGTAGGATTACCTGCGTTCCCGAGGCTCAGGCCCCAGGCATCCCGGCATGACTCCACCGTCTTCAACCCCACGCTCCGTTGCGTCCCCTCGCGTAGTCCGCATTTCCGACCTGCGTCAGATCGCAGAGCGACGCATCCCCAGGGCGGTCTTCGATTATCTGGATGGCGGCGCCGAGGGCGAGGTTACGTTGCGGGAAAATTGCCGCGTGTACGATGACATCACCTTCCGTCCGCGTCATGCCGTGGCATTCGCCGACTGCAATTTGGGCACACGCGTTCTCGGCTTCGATCTCGCCCTGCCTTTTCTTTTAGCCCCAGTTGGATACAGCCGGCTCATGCATCCTGTGGGCGAAGTGGGTGCCGCAAGGGCAGCCGGCAATGCCGGCACGGCTTACATTCTTTCGACGATCTCCGGTCATCCACTGGAAAAAGTGAAAGCCGCCTCGACGCAGCCCGTTTTCTATCAGCTCTATTTGCTGGGCGGACGAGGCGCTGCCGAAGCCGCCATCGAACGTGCCAGCAAGGCTGGATTTTCGGCATTAGTCGTGACCATCGATACCGCCGTATCCGGGATTCGCGAACGTGACTACCGCAATGGAATGAAGGAATTGATCAGCGGCAGCATCTTCCAGAAACTTCCCTTCCTCCCCCAAATTCTTTCGCGTCCCGGCTGGCTGGCGAGTTTCTTAACGGATGGCGGCTTGCCCTCGCTTCCGAATGTCGTCCCACCCGGCGCGGGACCGATGCCCCTGGTTGATGTCGGCGCCGGCCTTGCGCAGTCGGCCGTGACCTGGAGCGACTTCGGCTGGATTCGCGAATTGTGGCGCGGTCCCATCGTCGTCAAAGGTGTGCTCACTGGCGACGATGCACGGCGCGCCGTCGATGAAGGTGCCGCAGCCATCTCCGTCTCCAATCACGGTGGACGCCAGCTCGATTGCGTCCCTTCGTCATTGCGCGCCTTGCCGGAGGTTGTCAAAGCCGTCAACGGGCAAGCCGAAATTCTGATGGATGGCGGCATTCGCCGCGGAACCGATATCGTGAAGGCCCTTTGTCTGGGTGCCCGTGCAGTCCTCTGCGGACGTGCCTATGCCTACGGTCTCGCCGCTGCGGGAGAAGCCGGTGTCAATCGCGCAATCGAAATTCTACGTACCGACCTGGATCGCTCGCTGCGACTGCTCGGATGCGCGTCGGTCGCCGAGCTTGATCGGTCGTACATCAATGTTCCGCGGAACTGGGACTCAAAGTAATTCGTATCTTGAAATGGTTCCGGATGGTCGGCCCAGAAATTCCCGCGTCTAAAATTCTCAGGAGCTACGCCCGTGCATCGTCGCGACTTCAATCTTGGCATTCTAAAAATGTCTGCTGCTGCCGTTCTCACCCCACGCTTGTTCGCCCCATCGCAAACATTCGTGCCTGACGGTTCCGCGTCGATCGCCACGCTCTACAAGAACGCCGTCGTCATCGATTCTCTCTGCAGTCCCATCGATCTAAACACGCCGCCGAAAGCCGACGATCTCGCCGCTGCGCGCCAATCTGGATTTACCGCGGTCAACTGTACCGTCTCGCAGATGACGTTCGATGACACGGTCGATAACATCTCCGCATTCGAGGAACTTATCGATCAGCATCCCGAGGCGTTTCTAATCGTGCGCCGCCACTCTGATATCGCCCGTGCCAAGCGCGAAAACAAAATCGGCGTCATGTTCGGTTTTCAGTACACATCGTTTCTCGAACAGAATCCCGATCGCATCGACATGTTCCGCCGGCTCGGCGTTCGCATCATGCAACTCACCTACAATAACCGCAGCATCTTCGGCGATGGGTGCCTCGAGCCCGGCAACGCAGGCCTCAGCAAGGCAGGCATCGCCGCCGTCAAAAAGATGAACGATCTCGGGGTTGCGGTCGATCTGAGTCACAGCGGCTACCGCACGACTTCTGAAGGCATAGCTGAATCGAAAAAGCCCGTCCTGATCTCGCACGCTGGATGCGCCGCCGTCTACGCTCATCCTCGCAATAAGCCTGACGAAATTCTGAAGCAGCTCGCCGACCGGGGTGGCTATTTCGGCGTTTATCTGATGCCCTATGTGGTGGCCTCTCCCACGGTGCCGACGCGCGAGCATGTGCTCGATCACGTCGTGCATGCCATCAATGTTTGCGGAGCCGATCACGTTGGAATCGGTTCTGACGGCGCCATTCAGAAGACCGTGCTGACCCCCGAGCAGAAAGTGGCCTTCGACAAAGACATAGCCCGCCGCAAGCAGCTAGGCATCGGTGCTCCTGGAGAAGACCGTTATCCCTACGTGCCCGATCTCAACGGTCCCGACCACATGGAAGTGATCGCGAACGAATTGGCCAAACGTGGTCAACCCTCAGCTGTGATCGAAAAAGTAATGGGCGCCAACTTCCAGCGGGTGATTGGGGAGATCTGGGGTGCGTAATTGGAAATTACGGAATAAGATCGCAGTGCGTCGGCACGATTACGAAACTTTATTCCCGCACTCCGGACAGAACTTTGTTCCCGGCTCGAATTTCGTTCCACACTTCGAGCATTGATTCTTTGTGACCAGAGGTTTGCCGCACTCCGGGCAGAATTTTGCTCCCTGCGTATGCGCTCCACAGGCAGGACATAACGCCACCGCCTCTTTGGTCACATCGATGTCCTTCGTCATATCCTGTAGGTGGATTTTTCCCTTCATCTGCTGCACCGTCTCCTGCACCTGCGCCGCAGCGAGTTCGGTATCAATATCAGGAGCGCATCCAAAGCACAGAGATCTTTTCTGGTTCCAGCAAGTCGTGACACAAGCCCACTTGGCGCATTTCGGACACTCGCGAAAATTAGGCTTTGCTTCTTCAATCGCATCCCGGAACGCCTTGTCGTGCGCAGGGCCCTGAATCGCTCGCTCGATTTCATAAGCGCTGTTACTTGCCGATCCTAAAAAACCTCCAAAAATTCCCCCCGCCGCGCGCAATGCGCTCGCCGCCATTCCCGTCGCCGATGGCCGGAATTCCGTCGTGAATCCGTTTCCGCAGCGGTCGCAGAAGAACTCGAACTGGTAGCCCTTATCGGTGGAATGATCGTTGAAGTTGCGCGTGAACTGAATCAGCGGCATCAGAAACTCCCCGGACATGAAATAGACGCGAGATACTCAGGAATCGTCGGCTTTCCTGCCTTTCGCGCCTGGAAATCTGTGGCGAAAGACTGGCCATTCTATTCAAAGCGGTTGCCTGGCGTCCACTCGAACGGGATTGTCCAATCTCCTACCCTTTGCGCCGCAAACCAGCGCCCCGACGACGGGGAAATGTCTCAGATTGATTGTGATAACGGTCACTGCAAGCGGGAAACCCCAGCGTAGATTTAGGTCATAGGCGCTCTCATGAAAAACGACCGTTTGCAGTGGCTTCAAGGTCCTCCAGCCAAGTGCTCATCCGTACCCGACTCCGCGTCCATTCCCGCAGGAAGCAAAGGCCCGTGGCGTTTGGTTCTCCTCGGAGCTCCCGGCGTCGGCAAAGGCACGCAAGCCGAGTATTTGACCAATCGTTTGGGAGCTTGCCATCTCTCGACCGGCGACGTCTTTCGTGCCGCCAGTAAACGGCTCGATTGCGATCAATCTCCCGCCATGAAGAAGGCATTGGAGTTCATGCGGCACGGCGAACTTGTCCCCGATTCCACGGTATGGGAAATGCTGCGCGAGCGAGGTGATTGTCTGCTCCACTGTGGAGGCTTTATCCTCGACGGATTTCCCCGCACGATCGCCCAGGCTCAGTCGCTGCAAGAACTCCTCGAAGAAGAAAGTCTCTCACTGACGGCGGTCGTAGATTATGAACTGCCAACGGCAGCCATCATCCAGCGCCTGAGTGGCCGCCGCACTTGCGAAGCGTGTAGGGCCGTGTTCCACGTCACCGAGCGGCCTTCGAAGGGCAAGAGCATCTGCGACCGCTGCGGCGGACGCCTCTATCAGAGAGAAGATGATCAGCCTGCATCGATCAAAGTGCGTCTGGACGCTTATGAACTGAGCACCACGCCGCTCAAGGAATTTTACAAACAACTTGGCCTGCTGGTGCCCATCTCGGCAAAAGGATCGCCAGAAGACGTTTTGGCACGCACCATGCGAAATCTCAATCAGCTGAATAAAGTGGCGGACGTGGCTGCAAGAAGGATAAGCTGATCCGGCGTCTTGGTGTTCCCCTTCCACGGAATTCCGGGCCAAGCCTCGCATCTCGACGCTTGATCAAACATGAAGACAGTTTCGGAAAAAAGGTCCGTCTCTCCCACGCGTGAAGCGCAGCGCCGTCTCTCCTATTTCACCGAACGCCGGAACGCGATGGTATCGACCATCCGCGAGCTGGTTGAAATCGAATCACCCAGCGATAACAAAGCCGCCGTCGATCGCGTGGCCGAAGCTGTAGCCGAGCGCTTCTCCCAACTTGGCGGCGAGGTTCGTTTCCATCGGCAGAAAGACTTTGGCAGCCACCTGCAAATTAACTTCGGTGGAAGTTCGGCCAAGCCGGTTCTACTGCTCGGTCATTACGATACCGTCTACCCTTTGGGAACACTGGCCACGATGCCCTGCGAAGTGCAGCGCAACAAGCTGACCGGACCCGGCGTCCTCGACATGAAATCCGGCATCGGACTGATGCTGCATGCGCTGGCCGCTCTTCAAGACTGGCATAAACAAGACTGGCATAAAGAAGACGGCCGCGGCGAGTTGCTGCGTCCCGTCAACGTGCTGCTCGTCTCCGACGAGGAAATCGGTAGCAACTCGTCCCGAGCCATCACCGAAGCGCTGGCCAAACGCGCGGCCGCGGTCCTGGTGCTCGAGCCTTCCTACGGCAAGCACGGCGCCGCGAAAACCGCGCGCAAGGGAGTCGGTGAATATCGCGTCGAAGTCACCGGCAAAGCTTCGCACGCCGGGCTCGACTTCGAAAAAGGTGTGAACGCTATCTGCGAACTGGCGCGCCAGATCGATAAAATCTCCGGCTTCACGGAGATCAAGAAAGGTCTCACCGTAAACGTGGGAGTGGTCAGCGGCGGCTCGCGTTCCAACGTCGTGCCCGCCAATGCGTCCGCGCAAGTTGACGTGCGCATCACTCGCATCAAAGATGCCGCGGGAATCGACAAGAAAATGCGCAGCCTGCGCCCCTTCGATCGCAACTGCAAGATCAAAGTCAGCGGAGGAATCAATCGTCCTCCCATGGAACGTTCCGCCAGAGTTGCCGGCCTCTACATGAAGGCAAAGGCCATCGCGCGCGATCTTGGATGGCAATTAGACGAAGCTGCGGTCGGCGGCGGATCCGACGGCAATTTCACCGCGGGGCTCGGCATTCCGACTCTAGACGGTCTCGGCGGGGTCGGTGACGGAGCGCACGCGGCCCACGAGCATATCCTGATTTCAGAGTTGCCCAGACGCGCGGCGTTACTTGCGGGCCTCATTGAAAGTATCTGATTCGATTGGGCTAATTGGCATCGCGTGACACATTCACAGGTCTCTGTGACGGTGGGCACAGGACATCTTTGACCTTGGGGTTCAAACTAACCTAGAATTCAGTTTGAAGCAGTTCGCAGGCTTCTCTGCGCCTCGTCCGGCGCGGCATAGGCTTCTGGAGGATTTATGGGTGAGGGAATTTTTCAGCCGCTGCACATTCTGTTGATCATCGGCATCGCGCTGCTGCTTTTCGGACCGAGTAAATTTGCCGATCTCGGCAAAGGACTGGGCGAAGGCATACGGAACTTCAAAACGTCGATGAAAGATCCGGAAGAAAAGCCGAAAGATACGCCAAAGCCGCCTGCCGCGTAGGAGGAGCCGATGTGTGGCGCGGACACTCCTGTCCGCGAACCGTTAGCACCGGGGCAACTCTGGCGGCGCGTCTAGCCTAAGAGGTCTGCCTGTTGCAGCATTTTCCACACCAGCGCGACCGGCAATCCCACCACATTGCTGTAATCCCCTTCGATCCTGGGAATCCAGCGCGACGCGATACCCTGAATCGCATAGGCTCCCGCTTTATCCATGGGCTCGCCAGTGGCTATGTACGCCGCGATGTCTTCGTCGGAGATCTCTGACATCGTCACCGAAGTGGTTTCGCTGGCCACCGCACACTTGCCTGCGGCGACTAAACAGACTCCCGTAATGACTTGGTGCCTGCGTCCAGCGAGAAGCCGCAACATGCGCGCGGCGTCTTTGTTGTCGGCGGGCTTGCCGAGAATTTCGCCGTCGACCAAGACGACGGTGTCCGCTCCCAGGACAACGTCGGCCGGTCTGCGCTGAGCGATCGCCATCGCTTTTTCGCGGGCCAGACGCTCGGCCAATGCTTTGGCTGGCTCGCCCGGCAGCGGCGCTTCGGATACGTCGGCCGGCTGCACCTCAAAGACGATGCCCGCATTGCGGAGGAGTTCGCTGCGACGCGGAGAGGCAGAGGCCAGTATCAACATGCAGCCACGATGTTAAATTAAATCGGTTAAATTAAGTCGCGTCGAATTCACTTCGCCGATTCGAGATAAAGCCCCGAGGAGAAGTACGCCGTGAATGCGCAACCGGAGCAGCCGGAGGTACTCGACTTGCTCGCCGCCCGGCGCGGACACTTCCTGTTAGAGTCCGGCCATCACGGGGAGGTGTGGCTCGATCTCGAATTGTTGTGCTCGCAACCTCGCCGCGTGCAACCGCTCTGCGCCGACCTCGCCGCCCGACTGTCGAAGTACAACGTCGATGTCGTCTGCGGTCCGCTCGTCGAGGGAGCTTTTGTCGGTCTGATGGTGGCCTCAGAACTCGGCACCCAATTCTCTTACTCCGAGCGATTCATGCGTCCCGGCCACGAAGGACTCTTTCCCGCCGGATATCGAATTCCAGCGTCCCTGCGCCCGACAGTCAAAGGGAAGCGCGTTGCCATCGTAAACGACGTGATCAACGCTGGTTCGGCGGTCAAGGGCACCTACGCGGATCTCACGGAGTCCGGCGAGAGCGCCTGTGGCGCGAATGTAGTCGCGATCGGAGCATTACTCGTCCTGGGATCCGCTGCCCACGAATTTGCACGAGCCAAGGGACTGGAACTCGAGAGCGTCGCGCAACATCGTAATCGCCTGTGGGAGCCAACGACGTGCCCAATGTGCGCTTCGGGAATGCCACTGGAGGATATTGGTGGGTTCGGGTGACGGACTAGTAAAGTGCCACAGCGCCTTTGCAAAATGCGCGAAGGATAGGGAACGGCGTGGGTCCATGCACTGTCAAGGTTAAAATAAATGCCCGCCGAGATTTGGGCGGGCATTAGTTAAAGTGTTGCTGGTTGTGGCTACGGTACCAATTGGCGACGGCTCCCCACTCCGAATTCTGTCGGATTGGAGTTTCGAGTCAGTCTGCGCGAAAAGGGAAGCATGACAGTGTAGCCCCCCTCAGCCATCCCCGCAGTCTTCCTCGCACGTGCAACCACGCGAAGGATGCGCCGCAGGCGCCGTTGGGTGGCTGGCGACAGGTTTTGCCGCAGCACCTTTGTCTTAGGCATTAGGCACCTCCTATGTGGGTATAGTGATTAACCATGTGAATCGCCCATTTGTGATTCATTCTGCCCATGTAATCCTTAAGCAAGCGATAATAATTTCTTACGGGTTCACTAAGCTTGGCATCGGCCCCAAAATCCTCAATCTTGAGCTTAAGTTCACGTCTCAACGTTTCCATGCCGATCGGCCGGGCGTGCGAGTTCCACAGCCCCGTGTCGTTGAGCTTTTCGGCAATTTGATATGCGCGATCTTTCTTCATTTTCGGGGTGACTTTCTTCTTTCGCGTTTCAGTAAAGTCCCAATTCTTGAATTTGTATTTGACGAGCCACTCATTGAGTAGCTGTATTGAAAGATTCTTCGCCTGCTCATATGAATACAGGTCTGCTGGATCGAAATGAGAAGCAAAATACGCCATCTCGGCATCAGTCAGGCCCTTCTTGCTTGCCGACTTTCTCACCAATTCATCATATTTTGCTAGGTATCCCAACGCCGGGACGTACTTGCCGTCTCTATTAAGAACCTGTGGATCGACCGGACCGAGGACTGAATAGTAGTCCATATAGATCGCATCTCCAGACATCACTAGAACAGTTCCCGCGGACATTGCATAGTTCGGAATCAGGAACTCCACGGATTTCGGATAATGGTGGCGAAGCGTATCTGCGATCCTCTGTGCTACCTCGATTAGTCCCCCTCCTGTGTCGATGACTACCATCAACCGCTCACGCTTTGGCGTTCGCTGTTCGACGGCGTCGCGAATGAAGTCCTCTACCCCATAGTAGATTGAACCAGAAAAGGCGAGAAGATCGGCATCCACAACGCCCTCTATCTTTGATAGGGAGTCGTGTAGATGCTGTTCGACCGCTATAGGGGCCGTAGTTGGCGTTAGTCGGTTAACCGTTGGCAATTCTCGCCCACCTTGCTACCGCAGCTGTTCTGGCAATCTCCGAACGCTGCTCACTGCTTAATGCCGCTGCTCTAGCGGGGCCACCCTTTTTCCCTCCCCGCCTACCGAGCGCCACCGCCGCTGGGTTCTTGCGCCTCCGAGTTTTTCTGGGAATCTTCTCCCCGGTTATGGACTCAATTAGCCGTGTCGCCGTCTGGCTCACATCGATGCTTGACCGTTTATGCATGCCACAACTATTGCATAGTAAGGGAAACGTCGTCAATGACCATTGAGTACTTCCCGGAAGTACATGTACTTTGGCACAGAATGCTTGACCGTTCTAGCATCTTAGATGCCAACCCCCGTCAGAATGATTCTCAACGTTGAGCATCTGTCAAAGATCATTTGCTACAAGAAAGGGCCGAATGACGAGACGAATGTAAAGCCACTTAGTTAGAACCGCTAAACTCGCCACTCGGTTAGGAATCACGTAGCGTGAGCAACCGCCCTACTCCAGCGCTTCCGGCTCGATCGAAATGTTTTTCTCGCCGGCGGCGCGTTTCTCCCAGTATTTCTTGACCCAGGCTTCGTAGCTCTTGCCGGCGGCGGTGTCGCGTCCGGTGAAGGCGATGGCGGCGATTTCGGAATAGGCAATCGCAGGACGCTCAGTGCTATTCGCCAGAATCAGCCGCACGACAGAGTTGTCGAGAGTCGAGCCGATGCGGCGGTCGAAGAGGTATCCGGTGATTTCGGAAGCGGCTTCGTTCTGGCTGCCGTTGGGCTTCGTCTTGCGCGTGATAGTTACGTCTCCGCGGTAGTCGAAGGCCTTCTCGATGACGGCACGAATGTCGGCTTCGGAAGCTAGCGCGGGGATCCAGCCTTGCAGGTTCTCCCGTTCGAAGCCAGGGACGACCTCGAGTTCGTCGTTCCGGTGCAAGTCGTTACTGTGCACCGCTGCTACGCCCTGCGCGCTATGTTGTGGCGCCGAGTCGTGGCCGTGTTCGCGTCCGCTCATACGCGGCTCGCTTCAGCTTCTGGCTGCTCCGTTGCCGAAGCATTGGCTTGGATCTGAACCAACGGATTGTAGGAATGCACGGGCCGCACTTCCTGATCGAGATCGGCGAACGCGCTCTTATCGGGATAGAGCGAGAACGTGGCCTTCACCGTATCCGCAAAGCCGCGCAGCGAGCCGAAGGTGTCATCGACCGACGACGGTTCGTAGCCGCAATGCACCATGCAATTCGCGCACTGCGGATTGCCCGACTCGGTGCCGTAGCTGGCCCACTCCGTCGTCTCCATCAATTCTTTGTACGACTCGGCGTAGCCGTCTTGCAGCAGGTAGCAGGGCTTCTGCCAGCCGAAAATGTTATAGGTCGGCATTCCCCACGGCGTGCATTTGTAGGTGCGCTTGCCCATCAGATATTCCAGAAAGAGCGGCGACTGGTTGAAGCGCCACGTCTTCTTGCGATTCGAAAGCATGGCACGGAACATGCGCCGGATGCGGGCGCGCCCCATAAAGTGCTTCTGGTCGGGAGCCTTATCGTAGGAGTATCCCGGCGAGACCATCATGCTCTCGACGCCCACTTCCATCATCTCGTCGAAAAACTGGCGCACGCTGTTAGGATCGGCTCCATCAAAGAGCGTCGTATTGGTCGTCACGCGGAACCCGGCGTCCACCGCCGCGCGAATCCCATCAAGCGCAATTTCGTACCCGCCTTCTCGGCAGACGGAGAAATCATGGTGCTCTTTTTGTCCATCCACATGCACCGAAAAACTCAGGTACTTGCTCGGCTTGAACAGGTGCAGCTTTTCTTTGAGCAGCAGAGCGTTGGTGCAGAGATAGATGTATTTCTTGCGCGCGACCAGCCCTTCCACAATCTTCTCAATCTGCGGATGCATGAGCGGTTCGCCGCCGGGGATGGACACCATGGGCGCTCCGCACTCGTCGACGGCTTTGAAGCAGTCTTCCGGGCTCAGGTCTGTCTTGAGGATGTGCGCAGGATATTGAATTTTGCCACATCCGGCGCAAGCCAGGTTGCAGCGGAAGAGCGGCTCGAGCATCAGGACGAGCGGGTAGCGCTTGTTGCCGGCCATTTTCTGACGCAGGACGTAGGAGGCCACCGTCCACATTTGGGATACAGGAACTGCCATTGCCCCTCCGGAAGAAGAATGTCTTTCTATTCTACCGTGAATCAGCTCTTGGCTCTTGGCTTTTGGCTGTTAGCTAGTGGGCATCCTTGTGGACCGCCTTTCTCGAGTCGTTGTGCTCGGCCATTCAAAAGAATTGGAGTTTTCATTTTTTTGATCTCTTAGAATCAACGATTTAGGAGACGGATAGGACTGTCCCACCCTGCGATTTTTCTCTGCTGATTGATAGCGTTACAATGGCTCGCGTCAAGGAGGCCGCATGAAGCTCAGAATTGCGCCACGGCTGCCGCTTTCTTTGTCTCTAACGTCGTTGCTGGCGTTGTCGCTCACAGGTTGCGGACTCTACGTCGTGAAGAAATCGACTTCCGGCGGCGATCCGCAAGGCATGCCGTTTTATGTGAAGACCGCCGGATGCAAGCGCGAGATTGTGCGGCTGAAGCCTTACTACCTTCTGACCCTGACCACGAAAACGGGCGACAAGATCAATGAAGTCGAGAGCACAGCCGTGTGCGCGGCGAATGCCACATCGTCCCCTTTCGAGGCGGTTCTCGACGCGGCTCGGACGGGCGGCGACATCACGAAGCCGTGGGCAGCCGTCAAAAGACTGTCGTGCGATCTGGCCGCGGAGCCGCCGATTGGATCGACCGAGTGGCACCTCACCTCCGATACGATCTCGGCTTACACCTATGTGGATTATGCAACTCCCTACACGCTGAATGTTCGGCGCCCGATCATCGGTAGCGCGTCGGCAACCACGAAATTGGCGTCGGACGGCACGCTCACCGAAGGCACCGCGCAGATGGAAGACAAAACCGGCGCAGCCCTCCTTGGCGCGATTCCCGCGGCGGCGCTGGCAACGCGTGAAGTGGGGCCCACGAAGCCGCCAACGGCACCGCTGCCCTATGAACTCAAGATCGAACTCAAAGGAGTGAAGTTCACGGCAACCTACCGCGACCCGTTGGCGCACGGTGGATGCGAAAAAGATCCGCTGCTGATAAGCGACCCTCCAAACACGGGCAAGCCCGACCTCCTGATCGAAGATGCCGGCGGTGGTGACAAGAAAGCAGCCGACGATGGCAGCACGGTGAAGGTCATCGGCACGGTCCAGCTGCCCAAAGCGAAAGACTCCGCCACGGGGAAGTGAAGCCTCAGGGTCCACGAAACCTCTGTCGTCTCTGCCCACCTTCCACGCCAGGAATCGGTGCGACGTCATCCATAATTTTCTGAGAATGTTTGTCACGGGTTACCGTGGTCAGTTGTGCTTCCAAGTGCCGCAAGCGACGATCGAGCCTAGTCCCACAGGCGGCCATAGCAGCCCATGTCAATGAATCCGAAGCATCTCGATAAGCGCGCATTATTGACAGCGATTCTGCTCGCGGGCATGACGCTGGCCGTCTTCGCGCCAGTCATCGGATTTCAATTCATCAATATCGATGACAGCGTTTATGTCGTCGGCAATGAACATGTGCAGCAAGGCCTGAATCGCCTCACTGCTCAATGGGCAATGACGTCGCTCGAGGCCGCGAACTGGCATCCCGTAACGTGGTTGTCGCACCTTCTCGACGTCAGCCTTTTCGGCCTCAATCCACACGGACATCACGCGACCAGCCTGCTCCTCCATACATTGAACGTGGTGTTGCTGTTCTTGTGGCTGCGCAGCATGACGGGAGCGCTTTGGAAGAGCGCCATCGTGGCCGCGATTTTTGCCGTCCATCCATTGGGATTGGAATCGGTGGCCTGGATTGCCGAGCGCAAGAATGTCTTGTCGACATTGTTTATGTTGTTGGCGCTCTGGGCGTACGTGGGCTATGCGCGCAAGCCCGGGGTACTGCGTTATTTGCTGGTCGCGCTCTCGTTTGCTCTCGGGCTGATGGCGAAGCCCATGATCGTCACGCTGCCGTTTGTTTTCCTCCTGCTGGATTATTGGCCACTTCGTCGCCTGGGATTCGGCGCGGCCGCATCGTCGGAGCAGGAAGTTGGTAGCGAACCCGTCACCGATCATCCGCTGGAAAGTTCAACGCATAACTCGCCGTTCTACCGATTGCTGGAAAAGATCCCGCTGCTGATTCTGGCGATCGTCAGTTCGGTGATGACGATGAAGGCGCAGGCGCTGGATCACGAGATCAAGGTCGTCTCGCTAAGCTCACGCATTGCCAACGCGTTGCTTTCCTATCAAACCTACCTGCGCCAGATGGTGTGGTCTTCGAAACTCGCCATCTTTTATCCGTACCGCGACTTTGCGATCGTATCGCGGCCAATCCTGGCTGCGCTGTTTCTCGTCCTGACGATTACGGCGCTCACCGTGTGGCAAATCAAGAAACGCCCCTATCTGGCGGTGGGATGGCTCTGGTATCTGGGCACGCTTGTTCCGGCGATTGGATTGATCCATGTCGGCGATATCTCTCATGCCGACCGCTACACGTATGTCCCAATGATCGGCATCTTGATCGCAGTGGTTTGGGGGATTGCAGAAGTCGGCAAAAGCCAGCCAGCGCTTCGCTACGGTTTGATCGCCACTGCCGCAACCGCTGTGCTCCTTCTTGCGGTGACAACGACCCGAGACGTCTATTACTGGCATGACGGGGTGAGTATTTCCGAGCGCTCGCTCTCGATTACCGGCCCCAATTGCCTGATGGAACGCTCCCTCGGCGAAGCCTTCTACAACGAAGGCCAAATCGACGAAGCATTGGAACACCTCGTTCGGTCGGTCAAGATCGAGCCCACGGACACGGCTCTATTCGAGATTGGCACCATCAAGTTTCAGCAGGCGAAATTAGACGAAGCATCTTTTTACTATCAGCAGGCTCTCCAGTATCCTGCAGAAAACAAAACCCTGGCACAGATCCACAACAATCTCGCTGTGCTCGAAATGCAACAGGGCTCGTTGGCAGAGGCGGAGAAGCACTTCCAGCAGTCGCTTGCGCTCGATCCCCGATCGTCCCGTCATCGCATCGCCTACGGCTGGTTGCTGGCAAAAGAAGCGCGATACGACGATGCCATCGCCCAATACACAGCGGCGATGCAAGGCGCGCCGGATCCGCTAGCCTATTTTTCCATCGGATCAGCGCTCGAAGAAGAACATAAATTTCGCGAAGCCGCCGAGGCTTATCGCACGACCGTCAGCCTGGCGCCGAACTTTCGCGAGGCGCAGATGCGAATTGACGCGCTCAACGCCGCTCACCAACTGAACTAAATCTTCTGCAGCCTTTGCACGTCGTGCACGCCAGGAATCTGCCGTACTCCATCCATAATTTTTTGCAGGTGTTTGAGGTCCGCGATTTCAAGAACGACGTCGACGCTGGCCTGGCCGTTCTGGCTGCGGGCTTCGATGTTGCGAATATTGGTGTTGGTGTCGCTGATGACGGCGGTGATTTGCTTCAACATGCCGAAGCGGTCGTCGCAAAGCAGGGTGAGTTTTACGGGATAGGAAACGGGCAGTCCATCCTTGTCTCCCGCCCAGAGCACGTCGATGCGGCGGTCCGGTTCATAGAGAAGATTCGTCACGTTGGGACAGGTGACCGAATGGACGGCGACGCCCTTGCCACGCGTAACGTAGCCGACGATGGCTTCTCCGCGAATCGGGTTGCAGCACTTGGCGCGATAGACGAGGAGATCGCCGGCTCCGCGAACCACGATGGCGTTGGTGTCGCCGCCAAAAACGCGCCGGACAACACTGGAAATACCACTCGAAATGCCGTTGGTGAATCCGCCTGACGCGGCGTCGGCCTCGGCTTCGGACAACGGGCGCACGCCGGGCGGCGCGAATTTGGCCAATACCTGGCGGGCGGAATACTTGCCGTATCCGATGCCGGCCAACAGATCGTCTGGACGCCCGAGCCCATACTCGGTCGCGGCCCGCTGCATGTCGGCATCTTTAATTTCCTTGAGAGAGATGCGATACTTGCGCGCCTCTTTTTCGATCAGCTTCTTGCCAATCTCAATGGCGCGCTCGCGCTGGTGAACGTTGAGCCAGTGCTTAATCTTGTTGCGCGCGCGCGACGACTTGACGATGGCCAGCCAATCGCGGCTGGGCTTGTGTCCGGGCTGGGTGATGACCTCGACAATGTCTCCCGAGTGAAGCTTGTGGCGCAGCGGAACCATGCGTCCGTTGACTTTGGCACCGGTACAGCTGTGTCCCACTTCGGTGTGAATCGAGTAGGCGAAATCGATGGGCGTCGACTCGCGGGGCAAGACCAGAACTTTGCCCTTGGGGGTGAAGGTGTAAACCTCTTCGGGATAGAGATCGACTTTCAGCGTGGAAAGAAATTCATTCGGATCGCTGACATCGCGCTGCCATTCGACGACTTGTCGCAACCAGGCAAGGCGCTGCTCGTCTTCGGCGGAGACGGGTCCATCTTTGTACTTCCAGTGCGCGGCAATTCCTTCCTCGCACATCTTGTGCATCTCTTCGGTGCGAATCTGGATTTCGAAAGTCTCGCCTGTTTCGGTGATCACCGACGTGTGTAGCGACTGGTAGAGATTGGGCCGCGGCATGGCGATGAAATCTTTGATCCGTCCGGGTACGGGCCGCCAGAGATTGTGAATGATGCCGAGGACGGCGTAGCAATCCTGCACGGAATTGGTGATCACGCGCATAGCGTAGAGGTCATAGACCTGATCGACGCTAATCTTCTGCCGGATTAATTTTTTGTGGATGCTGTAGAGGCGCTTGACGCGGCTCTCGACGCGTCCGGTGATGCCGGCTTCTTTGAGTCCATCTCGAAGTACGCCTTCGACGCGGGTCATGAAGGCTTCTCCGGCTTTGCGGCGCGACTCGACGGCGGCGCGCACTTGGTCGTGCGCGATGGGATCGAGGTACTTGAAGCCGAGGTCTTCGAGTTCGCCACGAATTTTTCCCATGCCCAGACGGTGCGCGATGGGGGCGTAGATTTCGAGCGTCTCCCGGGCGATTTTCTGCTGCCGCGCGGGATCAAGATGCTCGAGGGTCCGCATATTGTGTAGGCGGTCGGCCAGTTTAATGAGGACGACACGAATGTCGTCGACCATGGCGAGCATCATCTTCCGCAGGTTTTCGGCCTGCGCTTCTTCTTTGGTCGAGAAGTCAATTTTGCTGATCTTGGTGACGCCTTCGACGATGTGGGCAACCTGCTCGCCGAATTCCAGGCGGATTTCCTCGGTGGTAACAGAGGTGTCTTCGACAGAATCGTGGAGCAGTCCGGCGGCGATGGAGACCGAATCCATTTTCATGTCGGCAAGAACGTTGCCGACTTCGAGGGGATGGACGAGGTAAGGCTCTCCCGAGGCGCGGGATTGCCCGGCGTGATGCTTCTGGGAAAATTCGTAGGCTTTTTTGACGAGGTTGAGATCGTCGTTGGGACGGTTCTCGCGGAGCTTTTTCATCAGCTCGCGGAAGCGGGTCACCGTGAGCACGTTGGTCGCAATCTGTTGACGCAACGTCGCCATAATCGATTTTATCCTAGCAAGAGCGCTTTCACCGCCGAGACGCCGAGTGCGCCGAGAAATGCCGGGCCTGATAGAGTCTGGGAGACGGGACCGTCAGATTCAAGGTTTGACTCGGGCAACGCAGGAGGGGTCGTCCGCGTCTAGATGGACGGCATTGTGCGGGAAACGAAAACTTAGCTGGAGGTACGGTTTGAGAGTTTTGCTGAGTGGGGCTTCGGGCCTTATTGGCGCTGCGTTGCGAGCGTCATTCGAGCGGGAGTCGGTAGATGTGGTGCGGCTCGTACGCGACGCACCGAAGAATGCGGGCGAAGTGCAGTGGAATCCGATGGCCGCGGTTCCGACCCCTATCATTTCGGGATTCGATGCCGTGGTGCATTTATCCGGCGAAACGGTGATGGGCCGTTGGACGGCCGCGAAGATGAAAGCAATCCGGGAGAGCCGCGTCTCGAGCACGAAGAACCTGGCGACAGCACTGGCGGCGGCTGATCGCAAACCGCGCGTTTTTGTGTGTGCGTCGGCGATTGGTTTTTACGGCGATCACGGCGACCAAATCTTGAACGAAGACAGTCCGTCTGGGCCAGGTTTTTTACCGGAGATTTGCCGGGAATGGGAGCAGTCCAGCAGGATTGCAGCGGACGCAGGCGTGCGAACGGTGAATGTCAGGATCGGCCTGGTCTTGAGCGCAAAAGGCGGCGCGTTGAGTGCGATGCTGACGCCCTTCAAGCTGGGCGGCGGCGGCCGCATTGGATCGGGAAAGCAGTGGTGGAGTTGGATCCATGTCGACGACATTATTGGAGGGATTCGTCTCGCGATCGGAAATGATTCGCTTTCCGGCCCTGTGAATCTTGTCGGTCCGAACCCCGTTCGCAATGCGGACTTTACAAAGGTACTGGCGTCGGTTCTGCGCCGTCCGGCAATTTTCCCGGTACCGGAGTTTGCCTTGCGACTGGCGTTTGGCGCACAGGCAGCGGACGAGATGTTGCTCGCCAGCCAAAGGGTTGTTCCGGCCAGGCTCGAAGCGAGCGGATACCCCTTTCGTTATCCCGAGTTAAGGGTGGCACTCGAAAATCTGTTGCGGTAGCCTTAGTCTTCTCAAACTTCCTGCCTGCGAGCCCCTTACCCCCGGTGATCGGGGTCACAGTCAATTCTGGAGATTTCCTGCCACACTGGTTCCAGCATGATAAGGAAATCCATTGCGGCGGCGATGCTTTTCTCCACGGTTGCATGGGCGGAGATCATGATGGCGCCCATGTTAGCGATGCAGTTTGGGCACACGCATCTGGGCCATTCGGCCCCGGTGCCTGGAATAGCCGAGCCGATGACCACTCAGCATGCCACCATCCCCGCCGATCACGCTTGCTGTCCGAGGATCCACCGAAGCGAGGATCCGGAGCTCATCGAGTTGTCCGCCACCAGCCAACCGTGCCAGGAAGAACACCGTTGCTGTCTACGGCAAGGGCCGCAGGATTTGCCGAGTCCCACGAGTATCGGCCACAGATTTTCGCGCGAGATCGCTGCGTTTGACGTTGCCGAGTTTCGCCCTGATCGGGCCGAATCGAATGTCTCGCTGGCCATTGCGGTCGACCATGGCTCTCCGCCAGGAATGTCGAGCATGGTTCTCCGCGTTTAAACCCTCTTCGTTTTTTCTGGATGGTTGTTCTGGGGCCACCAACGCGGCCGCACGTCTTAGCGTTCTTATAACTTTTTTTATTTTGATAAGGAGCTCTTATGAAATCGAAACTGTTTGTATTGCTGCTCACGCTGTCTCTCTCGCTGGTCGGTTGGGCGCAGGCTGCGCCGGCCACGCCGGCGGCGCCGAATGCGACCCCCAATCCGCACGCGCAGGGTTGCTGCCATCACGACACGGCGATGAAAGACGCCAAAAGCTGTTGCCAGCACGACGCCACCGATTCGAAGGATGCCGCGGCATGCTGTGCCAAGAACAAGTGCGAGGCGACCCGCAGCAAGTCTTGCTGCCAAGCCAAGGATATGAAAGCTGCGATGAAGGAATGCACGAAAAATGGCTGCTGCAAAAATGGCAAGAGTTGCGGCGAAGCTGAAGGTGACAAGACTGCAGCGAATTGCTGCGGAGCCGGCAAATGTGAGTGCCATGCACAAACGCAGGCGGGAAGCTAATCGCGGCTAGTTGAGATAAGGCAAAGGGCTGGACGGTCTGCGCCGTCCGGCCTTATTTCTTTGGTCCATAAAGCTCGCTCCAAAAATCTATGGAATGAGTGGACGGTTAAGTGGACGGAATTGGAGGGGAACCTTTCAATTTAGCTTTTGGAGGCGCAGCTACCACGTGGGTGCGAGTGATGCGGTCGTGCCAGCACAATCCATCCTGATCGAGCGCGCACCAGAGATAGCCGAGCCCCACGGAAAGTGCGGAGAGAAAGGAAGCGAGCACACGCCAGCGGCGCACGCGGCGAGTGAGCGGCGAACCGTCGAAGGTAGCGAGTTGTAGGCCGACTGCGCGCAATCCCAAGGTCGAACCCGTGTACACAACAAAAGAAAATTCATAGGCCGCCCAAAGAACGACCGCGGCTACGAGGATGACCACAGCGGGCAAGAGCAGCGATCCGCGAAGATTCTGAAGGTTCGGAATCAGACTGAGGTTGAGGCGGAAAAAAATCGCGGCGAAGATTGCCGAAGACGCTGCCACGATCGAGCCGTCCACCAAAGCAGCGAGCCCGCGCCGGGCGATCGATGCGGAAGGCGATGCATACGGATTCTCGGCCCGGCGGTCTATCGCTTCTTCTTGCACAGGTTCAATCAGGATGCCGCCCAGTGCCGGCGGCGGCGGCAAAATTTCAGGCGCCTCGACGATGCGCGGCCGGTCGAAGATGGGATCGGCGAGGGCGCTTGCACGAAAAACTGGAATTGCCGCCGAGCGAGGGAACTCGATCACCTTCGCGGTCGGTTCCGGCGCCAGGTCGGCGCGACTGTATCGAACTTCTTCTGGATTCTCCCCGATCAAACTCCCTCGAAATTGCTGTTCTTCAAATTTCCGTTCTTCCTCGAAATTGTGCTCGTCACAGGCGGGTGCCGACGCGAGCGCATTCGAACCCAGATTCGTCGAACCAACGTCCTTCGAACCCACGCTCAAGGACGCCGACGGCGTACTGCGCGACCAGCTCTCCGGCGCATCAAACGGTAAGAGCAACGATGGATAACGGGGGCTTCGTGGTTTGCGCCGCGTGCGATAACGCTCGAGCCGAGCGGCGAGTTCGTCGCGCCATGAATCGGCCGCTGCGCCAGCGCCGTTCTCACCGGAGGAACTGTCGGTCGCAACCGCTTGATTCTCGGATACCAGTGTAGGAGGTACGTCAGCCGAGTTTGCCGTCAACCCCGGTTCGCGCGCTTCGCTGGAGCTGGAGCAAGGAATGGCTTCAGGCGCGGGATCGTCGCCGACAGGACGGTTTGTCAAGCCACTCGTACTCATTCGTTCGTCAGACGCCGGGAACTGTTACAACCACGTCGTTATTACGCCAGTTGGGAGTCACTCACACTCCAAACAAATCGTGTTCATGCCAATCGCCCGCCAATTACTGTTTTGTCCGCCAATCGGCGAGGGCGGGAAGGAACTTGTAGAGCGAAGTCGCGAAGAATGCCAGCGCCGGAGCCAGGCCGGGCATAACCATCGGAGACTGCCAAAATGCGAGGTTTTGCTTCGTCTGCGGCTCACGTGCTAAGGTCAGTTCGTTCAGACTGGCTTGCGCACGCGCGCTTACAGATTATCCGTTCATGATCACCCGCTCTCGAATCTTTATCACGGCAGCCTTGGTCTGTCATCTGCTTCTCGCTTGCCGGCTAGTAACCAGCCAGACGCTGCCCCCTGCCGCCGCGTCATCGCAACCTCCGGCTGCTCCAGGCAGCAAGGTCGAAGAAGAAGTCACGATTCAAGCCGAACAGCAGGAGAAAGATGGTTCGATCTTTCACCTGCGCGGCGGAGTGATCATTCTTTACCTCAACTACATCCTGAGCGCCGATCAGGTCACCTACAACTCCGATACAGGAGACAGTGAACTCGAGGGCCACGTCGTTCTGGACGGCGGCCCGTATGACGAGCACATCGAGGCCGGCCACGGCACCTACAACATCCACAGCGAGACGGGAATTTTTTACAGCGTGGTGGGCACCGTGGGCTTGAAGCTGCGCAAAACCCGCTACATGCTGACGACGACCAATCCTTTTGCCTTCACCGGCAAAGTAGTCGAGAAGCATGGGCCCGCCAATTACTTGGTACGCGAGGGTTCTGTAACGACCTGCGAATTGCCACATCCTAAGTGGCAATTTAATGCGCGCCGCATGTCGGTGGATGTCGATGGCTCGGCGAAAATCTACAACAGCGATTTTCGCTTATGGAGCATCCCAATCTTCTATTTTCCGTACGTTACGCATCCGGTTCAGAAGGAGCAACGCCAGAGCGGACTGCTGATTCCAAGTTTCGGCACCTCGTCGACCAAGGGATACATCGCCGGCGACTCGGTGTACTGGGTGTTTAACCGGAGCACCGACGTGATGGCGGGGGCGGAATACTATTCGAAGCGAGGCTGGTTTCAGCGGGGAGAATTCCGCGCGCGTCCGAGTGACAATTCCTTCGTGTTCTTCAACTATCAGGGGATCGCGGATCGGGGCACAGGCTATCCGCCCCAGGATCAGGGAGGCGAGGATGCCATCTTCATGGCCGAGCGGCCGTTTGGGACTTTTCGCGGCGTCGCGAACGTCGACTATCTGAGTTCGTTCGTCTTCCGGATCGCGTTTACCGATGTTTATACGCAGGCGATCGATTCGGAAGTCCGTTCGCAGATTTTTCTCGCCAACACAACGAATGGATTTCACTTCGACGTGTTAGCGGAACGCTACCAGAACTTTGAAATCTGCAACCCGCAGACGGAAACGAATGCGGGGTGTACCACGCTCACCCAGACCGAGCTGATTCGAACCTTGCACACTCCGAGTTTCTTTGTTTCCGGCGAGGAGCGGCAGTTGGGAAACACGCCGCTCTATTGGTCCTTCAGGAGCGCTGCTGAAGGTTTGCAACTGCGCGAGGCGCCGCAGGGGAATGCGAATGTTGGGTTCCGGACTGCTGATCTGGTCGGTCGCTTTGACTTTGCGCCGTCGCTTTCCATGCCGCTGCAATGGCGGGGATGGTCATTTCGACCCGAACTGACCCTACGCGATACCCTTTACACGGAACAATACGACGCCGCACTGGCTGCGTCGACGGGCAAGGCGGACGATGACAATCTGAATCGCAAGTCGGTGGAAACTTCGGTCGAGTTACGTCCGCCGGCGTTGTCGCGAGTTTTCGACCATCCCTGGCTGGGCCAGCGGTGGAAGCATGTGATTGAGCCGCGTATGCGTTACGACTACGTGACCGGCGTTAACAACTTCGCCGATATTCTACGCTTCGACGCCTCCGATATCCTGACCAACACCAATGAGATGGAATATTCGCTGGTCAACCGCATTTACGCGAAGCGGGTCGATCCCAACGCCAAGGACTGCGATGTGCCGGGAATGTACGCTCTGAATGTTGGGGGCGCGCCGCAAGTCGGCGCGGTCCCGTGGGAACAGCCGCAGAATCCGGACGCTCCAATATGCGCTTCGGGACCGCGCGAAATTCTGAGCTGGGAAATCGGCCAGAAATACTTTTTCGATCCCACCTTTGGCAATACCCTCGTTTCGGGGCAGAGAAACGTCTTCGCCTCAACTGCGGATTTCACCGGCATCGCGTTTCTGGATTCGGCGCGTCGGTTTGCCCCCATTATTTCGCGATTGCGGGTCCAAACCAGTCCTCGCACCAACACCGAGTGGGACGTGGATTACGACTTGAAAGCGGGCCGGATCGATTCCAGCATGGCGTTGGTGAATTATCACTACGGGCCTTTCACGATTGGCGGTGGCGACGCATTCTTGCGCGTGCTCGATACCATCGCGGGATCGTCGCCGACGGCGTCCATTAATTGCGCCGCGACGGCAACTACCAGCGCGAGCGTCTGCGAATTCCACCAGTTTCGCGTCTTGTTTGGCTACGGTCAGCTCAACAAGCGCGGCTTGAGCGCCGCGGCCAGCTTTGGGCTCGACGCGAACCTGGGTTCGCTGCAGTATGCTTCGGCTCAGACCAGTTACAACTGGGATTGCTGCGGCTTGAGCGTGGAATACCGGAGATTTGCGCTCGGGTCGGTGCGGAACGAGAATCAATATCGTTTTTCCTTCTCGCTCTCGAATGTCGGCGTCTTCGGCAACCTTAAGCGACAGGAACGGCTCTACTAGCCGGATGGGCCGTGCGCAGCATCCAATAGGCATTCGAAGGCGAGATGGTTTGAGTTCGCGGCTCATGGCGAACCGCAGCTCCTCATTTCGCGGCTTGTGATTTTTTTGATGGGATGGACCTTGTGACGACTGGTATCGAACTCGATCAGAAGACCGGGAAGTTGCGGGAAATCTTGGCCGCCTGCCGTCGCTTGATCGTCGCTTATTCGGGTGGCGTGGATTCCGCTTTTCTGGCGTGGATGGCCCACGAAGTGTTGGGCGGGAAGATGCTGGCAGTGATTGCCGATTCCGCCAGTCTGGCGCGTACTCATCTGGAAGACGCGCTGATTTTTGCGCGGGAGCGTGCGATCCCGGTCGAGGTCGTGGAAACGCAGGAACTGGAAAATCCCGCCTATGTGCGCAACGACTCCATGCGCTGTTTTCACTGCAAGGACGAACTGTTCACCGTACTTGAGCGCTATCGCGAGGCCTACGGCTTCGACGCGATAGCGTACGGCGTGAACGCTGATGACGCCGGTGATTTCCGTCCCGGCCAGCAGGCCGCGCGCCAGCATCATGTGCTCGCCCCGTTGCTCGAAGCGGGATTGAACAAGGCTGACATTCGAGAGCTGGCACGGCGTGCTGACTTGCGCGTTTGGGACAAACCCGCGTCCGCTTGTCTTTCCTCGCGCATGGAATATGGAAGACCAGTTACTCCGGAGGCGTTGAGTGTGATCGAGCGCGGGGAAGACGCGTTGCGCGCCATCGGCTTCCGCCAGTTTCGCGTGCGCCATCACGGAGAGATTGTGCGCGTTGAAATTTCGCGCGAAGAACTCTCGCGTGCCTTGACCCCGGAAATGGCGAGCGAGTTCACCGCCATCTTCAAGCGCTTGGGATTCAAGTTCGTGACCCTCGACCTCGAAGGCTTCCGCTCGGGGTCAATGAACCAGTTGTTGACGAAAGAAGAGTTGCTTCGCGGGCGCAGCCGAGAACCTTTCTGACTAGCTTCGAGCCGGCCCGCTCCGACAGCCGCTATCCGCAGCGTCAGCCTTAGCTCCATGAGATAATCAAGCGAATTCCGCATGTTTAGGTGGTTTCTTTTAATGATGGTTCGTCGCGCGTTTGTGGCTTTGCTGGTGATTTGTTTGGGCTGTTCGGCCCAGTCCCCTCTTCCATCGACCGGCTCTGCTGCTCCCGCCGGCGCCGCTGCTCCTCCTGGTTCTGACCTGACACGCTCGATTGAGCGGCAGGTGCGGGCGCATTATTCCCTTCCGCCCGACGTAAGAGTGATTGTGGGTTCGCTGCGGGCAAGTGAGTTTGCGAACTACGACGCGGTGACAATCACATTTGCCAGTCCTGACAAGAAACAGGATTTCGAATTTCTGTTGGCGCGCGATCACAAGAGCCTGTTGCGCATGACCAAGCTGGACCTGACTGCTGATCCTTATGCCGACATCATGAAAACAATCGATGTCAGCGGACGCCCAACGCGCGGCAACAAAGATGCCAAGGTGACGGTCATCAATTACGACGATTTCGAGTGTCCGTATTGCGCCCGCATGCACTCGACCCTTTTCCCGGGGCTTTTTAAGGAATATGGCGACCGCGTTTTGTTTATCTACAAGGATTATCCGCTGGAAGAGATTCACCCTTGGGCCATCCACGCAGCGGTCGATGCCAGTTGTTTGTCGGCGCAGAACAACGACGCCTATTGGGACTACGCCGATTACCTCCACGGCAACCAGGAGTCGATCAAAGGGAAAGGCCGCGAGGGTTGGAATCCGGAACTCGATAAACTGGCGCTGCTGCAAGGGCAGAAGCATAATCTGGATGCGACCAAGTTGCAGGCTTGCATCAAGGCGCAGGACGACAAGAGCGTGCGTGCCTCGATGCATGAAGGAGACCTCGTGGGAGTCGATGCGACTCCGACGATGTTTGTAAACGGCCAGAAGCTCGACGGTGCCGTGCCTGCGGAAGACGTGCGCACCGCGCTGGATCAGGCGTTGCGGGACGCTGGCGTTGCTCCTCCGGAGCACAAGGCCGACGCGCCCAATAGCAAGAAAGCGAGTCCGGCGCCGACGTCAAAGTGAGCAACACAAGTTTGCAGAAAATACATTGAGATTACGTGCAATTCGCCGTTACGGCGGAGGGGAATACTTGAAAAAACGTAACTACGTAGTGCGAGCGGCGGTGATCGCCGCTGCCGCGTTCCTGTTGATTGGATTCTCGGCTTGCAACCGCAATAGCAGCGGAGGCGACGTGATGGCCTCCATCAATGGACGGAAGATCTATCGTACCGAGGTCGATAAATACTACGCCAACCAGACCTCCGGCTCCGATCAGCAGCCGACCGGCGAGCAGGCGGTGAGTCTTCGCCTAAGCATTCTGAACGAGCTGATCGAGACCGAAATTCTGATGCAGCGCGCCGAGAAGCTCGGTCTGCTGGCCACCGATGAAGAGGTCGATCGCAAACTGACCGAAGCGAAATCCCCGTATACCGCCGAAGAATTCAACAAGCGCCTCCAAGACAAGAAAATAACGCTTGACGACTTCAAACGCGACTTGCGCCGCTCGCTCACCCGCGACAAAGTCTTGAACAAAGAAATTACTTCGCGCATCAACATCACCGATCAGGACGTCTCGAGTTACTACAACGATCACAAGTCAGAGTTCAACCTGATCGAGGCCCAATATCACCTTGCTAAAATCATGGTTTCGGGAACGGGCAACGGGCAGGTGCACAACCTGCAGAACAGCAAAGCGCAGAACGATGTCGAGGCGCGCAAGAAGGTCCAGATGATCGAGAATCGCCTGGATAGCGGCGATGACTTCGCGACGATGGCCATGAACTACTCCGAAGATCCCGATACCAGCAACAATGGCGGCGATTTGGGCATGGTGCCGGAATCGCAACTCACGAAAAATCCGGACCCCTCGGCTCGGGAAGTGGCTGCATCGGTCATCAAGTTGAAACCGGGACAGTACACGCCGGTAATTCCCATCGTCGATCCGACCAATCACCAGACCGTCGCTTATATGATCGTAAAATTAATCTCGAAAGAGCCGGCAGGCCAGCGCGATTTGAACGATCCGCGCGTGCAGCAGGCGATTCGGCAGCAGTTGCGCGACCGGCGCGAACAGCTACTCAAAGCGGCCTACTACGAGACGCTGCGCGACGATGCCAAAGTCACGAACTACTTTGCCGAAGAGATCCTGAAAGATTCGGGACCGACAAAGTGATGGCTAACCGGTGGTCGAGCGGCTCGGGAGAAAGCTAGCCTTCCAATTTTTTCGTCAAGACTTCGTTCACCAGTTGCGGATTGGCCTGCCCCTTCGACGCCCTCATCACCTGTCCTACAAAGAAACCGATCATCGTTTTCTTGCCGGCGCGATATTGCTCGACCTGCTTGGGATTCGCGGCAATAAGGTCGTCGGCAATTTTTTCGAGTGCCGAGGTGTCGCGCGACTGCTCGGGACGGCCTTCGGCTTTGTAGACAACCGGAAAATCCTGATTGCGTTCGAAGCATAGATCGTAAAGGTCTTTCAGCATCTTCCCTGAGATTGCGCCCGCCTCGACAAGATCCGCCGAGGCCCTCACGCCCGCCATCGAAATGGGCGAGTGGTCAAGTCCCAATCCCTTTGCCTTCAAACGACCAAGCAATTCACTTTGTACGAGATTGGCGACGCGTTTGGGATTTTTTGCGGTGCTCGCGGCCGACTCGAACTGATCGGCCATCTCGCGGGTGAGCGTCAGCGTGTGGGCATCGCCCGCCGTGATGCCATATTCGCTGATCATGCGCTGGCGGCGCGCTTCGGGGAGTTCCGGCAGACCTGCGCGAATCGCGGCCTGCCATTTTTTATCGACCACCAGCGGCAGCAGGTCGGGCTCGGGAAAATAGCGATAATCGTGCGCCTGCTCTTTCGAACGCATGCCGTAGGTCCGGCCTTCATGCGAGTTGTAGAGCCGCGATTCCTGCGTGATCTTGCCACCGGATTTGAGAACTTCGATGTGCCTCTCAATTTCGTATTCGAGCGCCTGCTTGACGAAGCGAAATGAGTTGACGTTCTTGACTTCGGTCTTTGTGCCGAACTCTTTCTGTCCCCGCGGGCGCACGCTGATATTGGCGTCACAGCGTAGCGAGCCTTCTTCCATGTTGCAGTCGCTGACGCCCGTGTAGAGGATGATTTCCTTCAGTCGAGTGAGGTACGCGTACGCTTCCTCGGGCGAACACATGTCGGGTTCGCTGACGATTTCGGCGAGCGGGACGCCAGCGCGATTTAAATCGATCGCAGTCTTGTGGGCCGAATCCGCGAAGCCCTCGTGCAGGCTCTTGCCCGCATCTTCTTCGAGGTGCAGGCGCGTGATGCCGATCTTTTTCTTGCCGCCGTTCACGTCAATGTCGATGAATCCGAACTCCGCCAGCGGCTTGTCATACTGCGAAATCTGATAGCCCTTGGGCAGGTCGGGATAGAAATAATTCTTGCGTGCAAAAATGGACGTCTCGTTGATGCGGCATTGCAGGGCCATCGCCGCCAGGGTTGCGAATTCTACCGCCTTGCGATTGAGGACGGGCAGGGCTCCCGGCAGTCCAAGGCAAACCGGGCAGACGTTCGTATTCGGCGCAGCGCCGAAGGCTGTTGAACACGAGCAAAAGATCTTCGACTCGGTCAGCAGTTGCACGTGCACTTCGAGTCCGATGACGGGCTCGTACTTTGCGAGCAGAGCCTCGGAAACGGCTGGGGTAGTCGCCATATCGAGAGATTATAGCTGGCGCGAAGGAATGATTTATTTCACGTCCTTCGCTTCCGGCGCGCTCAAATATTTCTCCAACGGAATCTCAAAATACATCAACTCGTTCCCCTTCGCGTCGTTGACGCCCATCAGGTAGAAGCTGGCACCCGCGAGTGGGTGCGAGATGTCGGTCACATCGAAAAAAAGAAACCCACGCGCCGTGGAGTGCGGCTCGACCGCCTGTGCGGCAAACTGAGCCGTCTCGATCTCGTCCCAGGTCTTGCGGTTCACCCCGCCTTTCACTTCTTTCTTGGGCAGCGGGATGGGCAGCGTATTTTGGTGATCGTTGCGCGCGGGATGCGAAAGGCGCCGGAGGAGATCGTCCGTGCTCGCCGGAAGCAGCTTACTGCGATCTCTTGTATTCAGCTGCGCCTTCATGCCGACGAGCGAGATGGGTTGATCTCCGTCATTGGTGATCACAAAGAAGACGGGCAGGTAGCCATTGTTGCGGTAGTTCACCGTGAAGATAGAAGCTTTGTTCTCGACGTCATACGGGTCGACGGCAACAACAACCTTTTCGGAGGGATGCTCGTCGTGGGCCGGATAAACGCGCGCCGACTGTGGTGTCGGCATGATGAACTCTTTGCCGGCGAAGGCTGCAAGGCCACCGAGCAGGAAAACTGCACAGAAAACCGCAAAGCGTAGCGCCAGAAATCTCGTCCGGCGAACCGATCCTTTGGAAACAGCGAAATTCATAACTGAATTATAGGATGTCGAATTGTTGGATGCCTGCGGCACAGTGTGTGGGGCGGATTTTTCGCGCGACTTCACGAAGAAGCAAACGGCGTTGGCAAATCAAGAGAAGAGTTTGGTTCCCGTTTAGAATGGGAACTTCTTATTCATGTACGTGCTCTACAGTGCGCTGCTCGCTTGCTTCCTGGTGCTCACGCTGCCCTATTGGCTGGTGCAGATGATGCGCCACGGCAAGTATCGCGCAGGTGTGAGACAGCGGTTTGGCGCGGTGCCGGCCCATCTTGCGAACCGCAGCGGGAAACCTGCGATTTGGGTTCATGCTGTCTCGGTGGGCGAAGTGATCGCATCGAGCGCGGTGATCGCGGCATTGCGGCAGAACTTTCCTGCGCACTGCGTTTTGATTTCGACGACCACCAGCACGGGACAAAAACTCGCCACGCAACGCTTCAGCGCTGAGAATGTCTTCTACTTCCCCGTGGATTTCGCGCTAGCCATCCGTCCCTATCTTGCGGTTTTGCGACCGGAACTGGTCGTGATCGCGGAGACCGAATTCTGGCCAAACTTCCTCCGGTTGGCAAAAAGCAGCGGGGCTCGCATCGCCGTCATCAATTGCCGCATCTCCGATCGCTCCCTCCCCGGCTACAAGCGCTTCCGATTCTGGCTTCCGAAGCTGCTCGAAAAGACGCTGGCGAATGTCGATTTATTTCTGGCGCAAACGGAAGAAGACCAGCGCAGGCTCGTTGAAATTGGCGCCGCGGCCGCGAAGGTTGAGGTAGCCGGCAACTTGAAGTTCGACGTGCTCGCGCCCGCTGCTCCTAAGATTGTTGCCAGCCTGCGCGAGGAATTCGGCCGCTCAAGCACGGGGCCGATTTTGGTCTGCGGCAGCACGCTCGAGGGCGAAGAGGGCGCGCTGCTCTCGGCCTTTCGCAACATTCTCGTCAATCATCCCAAGTCAGTGATGATTCTCGCCCCGCGCCATCCTGAGCGCTTTCAGGCGGTCGCGGAACTCGTAGAGCAGCTCGGCTTCGCGCTGTGGCGGCGCTCGCTGTGGAGTGGTGATGCGCTCACGGGCGGCGTTTTTTTGGTCGATAGCATCGGAGAGCTGGCGTCGATCTATTCCCTGGCGACCGTCGCGTTCGTGGGCGGAAGTCTGGTGCCACGCGGCGGGCACAATATTCTCGAGCCGGCGCTCGCTGGCGTTCCCATTGTGACGGGCAACCACTACGAGAATTTCCGCGATGTCGTCAATTTTTTCGCCAGCCGCAATGCCGTCCGCATCGTCGGACTCGCAGAACTGCCGCTCGTCTTGATGGAGTTAATCGAAAATAGCGGAGCACGCGCCGCGCTTGCCAGGAATGCGCTGGCAGCGCTCGAATCTCAACGCGGGGCGACCGACAGAACAGTCGCAGCGCTCATCCAACTGATGAACAAAGAGACAGCGAACGGGAAAGCGGCGCGTGACGGACAGGCCGTGCGTGGCTTCGCATGAACCCCCTAACTGGACTCTACACTGGCGCAACCGCGATTCGAAACCTGCTCTACGATCGTCGCGTGTTGGCGACCCGACGGCTGGAACGCCCCGTGGTCAGCGTGGGGAATCTTTCGGTCGGCGGCGCTGGCAAGACGCCATTTGTGATTGCCCTCGGCGAGCTGTTGCTGGCGCGCGGCATTCGCTTCGATATTCTCTCCCGCGGATACGGCCGCGTGACCCGCGGCGTTCGTGTAGTCGACCCCGGCGGCAATGCATCTGATTGCGGCGATGAACCGCTGCTGATCGCTCGCAAATTGGGCGTTCCTGTGACTGTGGGCGAAAGCCGGTACGCCGCAGGCGTCGTCGCTGAACAGAAGTTTGATTCGCAGCTGCACATCCTCGACGACGGTTTTCAGCATCGTTCCCTGGCGCGCGATTTCGATATCGTCTTGATGACGGCGCGCGACTTCGACGACAGACTCCTGCCGGCGGGACGTTTGCGCGAGCCACTATCCGCGCTAGCGCGTGCAGACGCGATTACGCTGCCCGACGATTTGGTAGGCCAGAGCTTTTCCGTGCATGAGCTAACCATAGAGAATCTTCGACAACAAGGGAAATTAGTTTGGCGGATGCAGCGCAAGCTCAACGTGGCACCAGACGTCGCATCTCCCGTTGCATTCTGCGGAATCGCGCGGCCACAGCAATTTTTCGCCCAGGTGCATGACGCGGGAATCACGCCCGCCGCCGAGGTGGTGTTTCGCGATCACCATTCCTATCATAAAAAAGATATCGACCGCCTATTGGCCATGCGCAGCAAGACGGGTGCCATCGGCTTCCTGACAACTGAAAAAGACGCGGTCAATCTCGGACCGCTGCAGGCTCATCTCGATCCGTTGGCGGTGGCGAGTCTTTGTCTCACTCTCGACGCTCCAAACGAGATTCTGAATGCTATCCTCGCCAAGACCATTTTTTTAGGAAATAGAGATGGAAAGCCTCGCTCGTGAGAAAATCTTGGGTTAGCCACGATCGACTGAGAGTTGATGACAAAACACATTCGAGACAACGACCGCCTGCTCAAAATCGTCGAATCTTTTACTAAGTTGACAGTAACTGTTCTTGCCGACCTGGTTGCCGACGAGTTTATTTTCGGCGAAATTTCTCGCGTCTCGCGCGAAGCGCCCGTCCTCATCCTGAAGCACCAGGACCGCAAAGTGGTTCCCGGTGGCGGCGCGAATGCCATCTACAATCTCGCCGATCTTGGCGTGAATGTTCTGCCCGTCGGAGTTGTGGGCGACGACGAACCGGGCAAGATGTTGTTACGCGCGTTTCGACACAAGCGCATTCCAGTAAGCGGTGTCTACAAAGAGAAGGCTTATCCCACCGTAACCAAGACGCGCATCCTGGCGGGATTCGCGCACACTGCGGGGCAGCAAGTGGTGCGCCTCGACCGCGAGCCGGCGGAAGGTCCGAGCTCCCACCTGCGCCGTGAACTCGTGCTGGCCGCCCGCGAGTATGGACGCGCCTCCGACGCCTTGCTGGTTTCCGATTACGGTTATGGCGCGGCGACTCCGGCGCTGCTGAATGTGATTCGTGAAAAACGCGGCATCGATAAAGTTCCGGTCACGCTCGATTCGCGCCATCGCCTGCTGGAATTTTCTGGCGTCACCGCCGCAACGCCCAACGAGTCTGAGATTGAAGAAGCGCTCGGCATCAAAATTGGCAACGACTGGGAGCGGTTGCTGGCCGCCGGTGATCAAGTCGCAGGCGCGATGGACTTGGAATCGCTGCTCATCACGCGCGGCAAGGATGGCATGGTCGTTTTTCCGCGCCGCCACAAACCCGTCGATATTCCGATCTATGGCAGTGATGAAGTCACGGACGTGACCGGCGCGGGCGACACGGTAATTGCAACCTTCACCGCCGGTCTGGCCGCGGGCGCCACCGCTGAAGAAGCTGCTCAGTTGGCGAACTATGCGGGCGGCATCGTCGTCATGAAGCGCGGCACCGCAACTGTCAGCCAGCAGGAATTGCGGGATGCTTTGTCAAAAGCGCCGCCGGCTGTCCGCGAACACTAGCCGCGCGAGGCTCTGCTGCGTTGAAACATGGGCGACGCAGACTCTTGGCGACCATCGTCGGCGACCGAAGCATTGAATCGAGTCTCTTGAATACGTTGCCTCATCGAAAAGTTGTTGCGCGCGAGGAACTTCGGCAGCGCGTGGCGGATTGGCGCCACGCCGGCAATCGCATCACCTTGGCCAACGGCTGTTTCGATCTGTTGCACGTCGGCCATGTGCGTTATCTGCACGCCGCTCGCGAGCTCGGTGGCAAACTGGTTGTCGCCGTCAACGCGGACGCGTCCGTACGGGGGTTGAAGGGAGAAGGCCGCCCGGTGATGCCGGCGGAAGAACGCGCGGAGATTCTCGCGGCCTTGTCGGATGTAGACGCCGTCGTAGTTTTTCCCGAGCCCGACGTGCGAGCAATCATTCGGGAGATCCGTCCTGATTTTCATGCCAAAGGCACGGACTACACCGTCGAAAGTATTCCAGAACGCGATGAGGTCGAGGCTTGTGGAGGGCGTGTAGTGATTGTTGGCGATCCCAAAAACCACTCGGCCACCGAGATCATTCGTCTGCGCCTAGAGCCGCGAAATTCATGACGAATCGCGGATGGAAATCCGAGCCGCAAGAGACCATCCTTCAACCAGAATGATCGATTCCGCTTCTCCTTCTCGCCCTGCGAGCACTCCGCGATTGAATCGCCTGCTCATCGTGCGCCTCGGCGCCATGGGAGACATCATTCACACACTGCCTGCGGTTGCCGCGTTACGCATGGCTTTTCCGAATTCGACTTTGGGCTGGCTGGTGGAGGAACGCTGGGCGGAGTTGCTCTGCACTTTGCGCTACCCGCGCTCCGGAGCGCGTTCGCCGCAACGCCCGCTGGTCGATCGTGTTCATACGGTGAAAACGGCGGCTTGGCGGCACTCGCTCATCTCCTTCAACACATGGCAGCAGGTTGCCGTCAGCTTGAGCCAACTGCGCGGTATCCGATACGATGCGGCCATCGATTTCCAGGGCGCAATCCGTTCTTCATTGCTGGCCCGCTGGTCGGGAGCGCCGGTGATTTACGGGAACGCGCAACCGCGCGAGAACGTTGCCAGTATGTTCTATACCCGAAAAATATTTGTAAAAACTGAAGGCACACATGTAGTCGAGCAGGCGCTGGCGTTGGCGAATGCTGTTACTTCGGCGGCGAACGCCTTCGAACCGATGGCTGACGGATTGGTCCAGTTTCCTTTGGATTCTGAGGCCGAAACCAAAATCGCGCCAGCCGCTCCGCCTGAAAAAGAGTTCGTCATTCTAAACCCCGGCGCCGGCTGGGGTGCGAAGATGTGGCCTGCCGAGCGCTACGGGCATGTAGCGCGGGAACTGGCGAAAGATGGCTTGGATTGCCTCGTCAATTACGGTCCGGGCGAAGAAGAAATCGCGCTTGCCGTGGAAGCGGCAAGCGCCGGCGCGGCGCGAAAAATCTCCTGCTCGATTTCCGAGTTGATCGCGTTGACCCGCCGCGCACGCCTTTTTATTGGCGGCGATACTGGACCGATGCACATGGCGGCGGCCTTCCAAATTCCGGTGGTGGCGATTTTTGGTCCAACCAATCCTTCGCGCAACGGCCCGGTTGGGACACGATCCATCGTCCTGCGCAGCGCCAGCAGTTTGACCGATCACACGCGCCATCGGGAACCGGAACAGGGGCTGCTAGAAATCACCGCGAGAGAAGTGGCCGCGGCAGCGCGCAACCTCTTGCGGACTTCGACGACTCAATCTCGGATTTCCGCGTCCAATGTTGCGGATTTCGTTGCGAATGTGGATCGATCGACGCCGAGGAATGGCCATGAGTGAGATCCCACAACCCGTGGCACAGCCACTGACTCCGCCATCAAGCAAACGCCACACGTGGGCGCGAGTGGCGCGGCGTATTCGCATTCCCTTGGGATTTCTCTTTGCAGTTGTCTTTGTCCTGCTCGCGCGGCCGACCAGAACTTCGATTCTGGTGGGCGGATTGGTCATGATCCCAGGATTGATTTTGCGCGGCTTGGCTTCCGGCCATGTGCAGAAAGATAAGCAACTCACCACCAGCGGTCCCTACGCTTACACGCGCAACCCCTTGTATCTCGGTTCGCTGCTGATGGCTGCCGGCTTTGCGATTGCCGCGCGCAGTTGGTGGATCGTTGCCCTGATGTTCCTCATGTTCGCGGTGATTTACATTCCGGTGATTGCCGCCGAGGAGCGCTACTTGCGGAAGACGTTTCCAGAGTTTGCAGATTACTCGCGCCATGTTCCGCGTATGCTGCCGCGGCTCACACGCTATGGAAGCCAGCAGAGTGCTTACTCTTCCGCGCGCTATTGGAAGCATCGCGAATATGAGGCGAGCATCGGCTGCGCCGCCGTGCTCGGGATTCTCGTTGTCAAACTGGTTATCGGTCGCTAAACCGCTCGCTTCGGCATGGTCTATGAATCGTCCGGCGTTTGTCGATCGAAATCGCCGATCTGTCAGCCCGTGTGGTAGTCTGCGTGAGGTTTCAATCTGGCATAAGTTTTGGGGAAGAGGACAGCGAAATCTGTGTTGAACTTCCGCCAACATGGACACCTGGCAGTTGCATTGTTCATTACGGTTACCTTGTCGGCGCAACAAGGCCGGAACACATCCACGATCGGCCCCGCGCCCGCGCAGATTGCGCCGCCGCGACCCAACTATCCCTTTCCCGACGGACGCAGCTACGTCTATGCGGCCGAGTGGCACCTGATTACCGCTGGCACTGGCAGCGTAAGAATGGAAGTTTCGGGCAACGATCGTAAGGTGACCGCAACCGCTGAGTCCACGGGAGCGGTGAACGTTTTGTTCCCCGTACACGACCATTTCGAATCGCATTTCGACCCACGGACGTTTTGCTCACTTTCCATCGTCAAACACAGCGAAGAGGGCTCGCACCAGCGCGAGACCTCGATTCGCTTCGACTATGCGCGCAAGAAAAGCACGCTGGACGAAAAAAATCTCAAAACCGGCGAGACCAAGCATGTCGAAAACGATCTGGCCGGATGCGCAACCGATGTGATCACCGGCTTTTATTATCTGCAATCGCTGCCACTGCAAATGGGCGAGAGTTACGAATTTCCGATCAGCGACGGCAAGACCACGATGGTCCGCGCGACCGTCGAGAAGCGGGAGCAGGTTCGAGTGCCGGCAGGCTCGTTCCCGACGATCTTAGTGACGGCCGAAGCCACCTCGGGCTCGTTGCAATCCAAGGGCAAAGTTTGGGTCTGGTATTCGGAGGACGCGAGCCACACGCCGGTGCAGATGCGCGTGAAGCTCGGTTGGGGCACACTATTATTCCGGCTGCAAAGAGTCGACAAGTAAATGTTTTTTATTTCTGTGCCACGAGCGACTGCTTGGCCTTCGCCAGTTCCGGCCGCTCCGAATTCGATCCCTCGCAGCTCTTCACCAACACGGCATAATATTCGCTCGCCTGGGATGCCTGTCCCGCCATCTGTGCCGCCTGCGCCGCACCATAAAGACCATTGAAGCGTTTCGGATTAGACTGCAAATTCCCCTTGTACTCGGTCAAAGCCTGATCGGGTCGCTTCATCTCCAGCAGCATTTCAGCAAGCATTTCGCGCGCCGGAGTTGACGTCTGTTCTTCGCCGACGGCATCTTCGTGATCGGCAACTTTGCGCAGCGTTGCCGTTGCTTCGTCATCCTTTCCTTCTCCATGCAGCACCCAGGCCGAGGCTTCCTTCTCGACCATCTCGACATATTCCGCGGCATAGTGTTTGTCGCGCGAAACGTAGTCGGCGTGAATCTTGTCCAGCTCGGCCAGATCCTTTTTCGCCGAGGGCAAATCGCCGCTGCGCGCACTGCCGACGGCGCGAGCCCAGTAGGTGAAGGCGCGGTCTCCCGGATCAGCTTTCGCAATCACCGGCAGTTTGGCGGCGTCGGACCAGTGATGCAGCTCCAGGTCGTACATCGCGGGAAATTTGGACATGGCGAAGGCTTGCATGTCGCGATCCATGCTGCCCATGTGCATCGGGTGCATGGTTCTTACTTCTTCGATCACTTGCGCCGCGTCCGTCTCGCGCCCACTTTGCAAGTAGGCATAAATCAGAAAATCCATGGCGTGGAACTGATGCCCTTCCCCGCCCATATTCATCGCCGTCGCCTTGCGGGTGGCGGCAATCGAGGCGAGGTTCGACTGAATCGAATCCGGCCAATCTCCTACGCGCGCGAAAATGTGCGAAGGCATATGCACGGCGTGCGGCGCGGAAGGCGCAATCTGCGCGTAACGTCGCGCGGCTGGCAATCCCAGTTGCGCCAATTGCGGCTTGTCGTAGGTGTGGATCAGGTAATGTGCAATCCCCGGGTGATTCGGCTCCAGATCAAAAAGTTTCTCCAGGATCGCTCCCGCTTCTTTGCGGTTGGCAAAAGTCGTATCTCCGTCCGGCTCCGAGGCGAGCAGCGAAAGCGCGTAAAACGCGGCGGCTTCGTGGTCATCGGGATACTTCTCATAAACTTTTTTCATGGCCGCGCAGTAAGCCCGGGCGCGGGTTTCGTGATCGTCCTTGTCGCTGTTGGAATAGAAGACTTCCAAGGCGTGGATGTAATCGTGTTCGCGTTCGGTCTTCGCGTTCGCCTTGTCGGCCTTCTTCAACGCGGCTGAGGCCTTCTTGATCGTCTCTTGTTTGGGCTGGTCCCAGAGCTGATGCCACAGGCTCATGCCCTCGCCCCAATAGGCCATGGCGCATTTCGGATCCTGCTTTTCCGCTTGAACGAACGTCTTCTCGGCCTCCTCGTACCAGAACGAGTGCAACAGCGCGACTCCTTTTTCGAAGGTCCTCTGCGCCTCGGGAGTGCACGACACGGAAAAATGCACCGTGCCTAACTGGCCGGGTGCAAGGTCATCATGATGGCCTTCGTCAGCAACAGTCAAAGAAGAAAATGCCGCAGCAAGACACACGATCCAAATCACTTTGCGCATGGAACACCCCGAAAAGGAGTTTATTTTGCGCGATGAGAGCGGTCAAGGCGAGGGGTGGTCACAAGCCTCGTAATCGAGTTGGCCGGTTTGGACGGGCGAGGTCGCCCGCCCCACATCGTCGCCCATCCCACACAATCAGAAATCTTCGGCTGCGAATTTTATTGCCCAGCAACCAGTAGCGCTTCCGCTACAAGCTTCTTCGTCGCCTCGTCCATCTCGGTCGATCCGGCGTTCAGACTCGCTTGTTCACTCAGCTTCTTGTTTTTGATTCCAATGTAGACAGCCGTGTACGAGGTGTCGCCGAGGTTTTCCACTTTGTGCTTGAACGGCGGAAACCAGCGCGGCTCACCGGGTTTGGCAAACACTTCTTGCACCTTGCCATTTTCGTCAGTAAAGCGAAGATGTCCGGCGCTAAGCACAACTACCACGCCCCCCATGTGCGCGTGAAGATTCGATCTTTCATGCGGTCCGTAGTGCACGTTCACCACCTGCACGTACTCGTTTTCAAAAGCCAGCTTGTAATGCGAAGGCTCCACCTTCGTGGGGTCTTGCGCAAACAACAGTGCGCAGCCAAACAGAACCAGGGTCACGACGCACGGCATGGTCGACTTGGAATTCCGCATGAGCAAAATCTCCGACTTTGGCGTACAAGTCGTCGTACAGATTAACCCGCTGTTAGCCACTGTCAACTGTCGAAATCGAGGCTCGGACCAAACTGGTAAGAAGGGTGGGGGCGCGTCTAACGGCCCGTTACTGCAGCCGGAAGCGTTCGTTCATCAGCCGCTGCAGCCGCGGGCGATAGAGAATGTCGTAGGCCAGCTCTTTGTCGGGGAACATCGTGAGCGCCGCGCGCCGTGCCCCCGCAGCCATCTCTGCCGCTTCTTCGACGGTCAAGTCGGGATCCTGGCTGATCACCGACATCACCATGCTCATCATGACCTGCAACCGCCGCAGTCTTCGAGCTTCCTCCATGGGATCTTCACGTTCTCCGCCAGACTCGGCCCGCTGAAGTTCCATACCCCGCCCTCGATTCGCCCTTCGCATTGGATGTCGAACGCGACCCCCGCGTTGCGCCGTTCTCGCCATTGTGACAGCTTTCATTCGCGAATCAAGCCCTCCTTTGCGCAAAAGTTTGCCCCCCCGCAAGACAGACCGCTAGCAACTGCCGTAATCTGTTGAGAGCCAATGTGGAGGACGCAATGACTGACCCGAACCCGCAAGCCCGGCCGAAGCCTGAGCCCAACGAAGAACTCGTCAAGATTTTCGACACTGAGCAAGAAACCGAGGCCATTGTCGTAAAGGGCCTGCTTGAGTCTGCGGGCATCGACTCCGATTTGAAATCGCTCGACGCCGTGCAGGACGCCTTTCCCGGAGTCGGTGGATCGATCCTTCTGGTGCGGGAACAAGACGCCCTTGAAGCAGAAAGAATCATCGATTCGTATCGGAAGCTCCCGCCCCTCGACGACGAGACGGCCGAGATCGGCGGCTAAGCGGGCGAACGAGCCCTTCTGCCGGAGGTGCAAAGAACGCCTACGACGAATAGGCTCAGTGCAGAATCGCGACGTCGGGCGTGACCGACTTTCCATCCAGGAAAAAGCTCACCGCGCCCTCTTCATCGGTGCGGTAGGTTTTAACTCCGGCCTGCTGTAGCCGCTCCAGCACTTCGCGCCGCGGATGTCCGTACACATTTCGCGCGCCGACAGAAATTACTGCGTACCGTGGACGCACCGTGGCCAGCAGATCGGCCGAAGTCCCGCTCGCGCTCCCGTGATGCGCAACTTTCAACAGCACCGCCTCGGGATGCTCTTCGACCACGCGCCGTTCTGCCGGACGCTCCGCATCACCCTCAAGCAAAGCCGTCGTAGCGCCCACGGTTGCCGTAAACACCAGACAATCATCATTTGGACGCATGGAGCCCGTAACCTGGTCGCGCCCTGGCGCCAGCATGTGAAAGTGTGCGCCGCCGTAATCGAATTCGTCTCCCTCTTTCTTCACCGACACTCCCACGCCCGCGCGCTGCGCTTGCGCGACAATCGGCGCCAACTCGCCCACCGGATGATCGATACTGATCCAGAGCTGCCGCGGATGAAAATTGGCAATCACCGCGGGCATTCCGCCAAGATGGTCGGCGTGAGGATGCGTAATCGCCACTACGTCGAGGTGATCGATTCCTCGATTCCATAAATATGACGAAACCACCTGCTCTCCCAGATCGAAGTCCGAATGCATCCATTTCGGAAGCCCTCCCGCGTCGACGAGCAGCGTGTGCCCGTCGGGCGTGACGAGCAGGATGGAATCGCCTTGTCCCACATCGATGGTCGTCATCTCGATGGTGCCCGGCCGCAGGTTTGGATGCGAGGGCACAAAAGCGATCCACGCCGCCACGGCAAAGAGCAGCGTTACGGATGCGATCGCGGCCCACCGAGCGCGCCGCGCAGCGACCATGGCGAAGGCGAGTGCCGCCACCGAAGCCAGAATCACGGCGAGCGATGGCATCGCTACCCGCAAGTCGGCGAGCGAAGTTCCGATGCGATGAGCTCCGCCGAAAAAGCGCACCGTGCCCGCGATGCCTTGGAGCGCGAATCCCGAAATCCAGACGGCCGGCTTGGCGAGTGTGATCGAGATCGTCCCCAAGCCGATTGCCGCAGCAGCCGCCGGCATCAGCAACTGCGTCAGAGGAATCACCGCCAGGTTCGCCGGCATTCCCATGGTCGTGGCGCGATGGAAATGGTAGGCCATCAGCAACGCCAGGCCCGCCTGCATCAAGGCCGAAATGAAAGCCAATTCCAGCACTGCGATACCCACGCGCATGACGACCGTCGGCAGAGCCAACCCCAAGCGCGTGCCCAGGAATCGCTTGAGCGGCCCTGCCACCATTCTTAACTCCACCCGAAACTGTGCGACTTTCGGCGGGACGTGAAAGTCGTAGCTCGTCACCCGTAGCAGGCGTAATCCGCGCGCGTATGGCAGCGTCGTCCGCTCCAGAATTGGCGAGCCGATTCCGGCGACGAGGAACACTGCAAGAAACGTGAGCTGAAAGCTGGCACCAAATAAAGCGTGCGGATCGACAATCAATACTCCCAGCCCGGCCGCTCCAATCGCATTCATCATATTGCGTTCGCGATACAGAAGCCGCGCGCCAAGATACGTCGCCAGCATCAGCGCCGCGCGCCAGACCGGAGGACCCACTCCCACGACGAACGCATAGGCGAACGAAACGATGACGGTGGCGATCGCCGCCACCGCCGGATCCAAACGAAACTGCCGCAGTGTCCAAAAAATCGAAACCGCCAGAATGCTCAGGTTCATCCCCGACACAACCAGCACGTGATAAGTGCCCGAACGCTGATATTCGGTCCGCGTCGCGTTCTGCAAGAACGATTCTTCGCCCAGCACCATCGCATCCATCAGCTCGGCCTGCCGCACCGGCCACAATTGATGGATCTTCGCGATGATGCTGGCATGCATACGCGTCCGCCAGAGTTGGACGCGGCCGCCGGAAAATCCTGGCAGTGTTTCGATGTCGGCCGCTTCCGCCGATCCCAGCACGCTGACGCCGTTGTCGCGCAGGTAGCCTTCGTAATCGAATGCCCCGGGATTGCGATAATTGCGAGCCGTATGCAGTTTCGCCGCGATCCGCAGCCGCGTGCCATAACTCAGCCGCGCCAAGCCAAGTGTGGGGACTGGCGACTCGCCCGTCCCATCCCCACCTAGATCAAGGTTCGATTCGTCACCAACTACATGCCCAGCGGACGGCGCCGTTCGCCCCGCCGCGAACTTTTGATAGATCGATAGCCGCACGCCCGTTCGCCCCGCCCAGGTTTCTCCTCCGCTCGCAATTTCCTCAGTCTCAACGTCAATCGACTGCCGGATCGAGCGCGGGCCCGAAGCGCGCGCATACCCCTCACGAATCACGTGGGCCGTGAGCGTCACCGGACTTCCATCCGCCAAAGCGCGCAGTCGAGCATCTTCCGCCGCTTGTCCTCGCACTTGAATCAGAAACGCGCCGAGAAGAAACCACGCTCCGAGGGATAGACCTTTTGCCGCCCAGTCTCGTTTTCCAAGAAACCAAATCGCGGCAATCAGGAAAACCGACACGGCCAGCACCCACCACGACGGCGGTCGCCAGGCGCGCACGCCAGTCCACAAGCCAACCGAGAACGCCAATGCCGCCCAAAAAAGAGGATGCCGCGGCGGCTTCCGTTCACGCATTTTGGATATTCTCCGGGCGGGCGAGGTTTTCGGCGCGAGGACTGGACTTCACGCCACCGCGAAAAAACAGCGCGAATACATAAAGGACGGGATGGGCCCTGCCGCGCCGTTCAGCCTCGGCAGGGCCTTCTCTCCACCCGTCTTCCAGGAGGAACTTGGGCGGCGTGAAAGCGATCAAAGTGCCAGCAGCATCACCGATTCGATATGAAATGTTTCGGGGAAGAGATCGAACAAGTGCGCTTCCTCGATGTGATAGCCGACCGCCAATAGGGGAGCCAAATCCCGAGCCATAGTCGACGGATCACATGACACATATCGAACGAGGGGCGCTTTGAGTTCTACCAGAATGCTTGTCACCGCTTTGCCGATGCCGCTGCGCGGTGGGTCCAGGACGACCAAGTCAGGACGTGCTCGCAGCGACCGGCTTTCTAGGTAGTCTTCGGTTTGCGCTCCAACCGCTTTCACGTTCGCAGGCACATTCTCCAACAGGTCGCTGTAGGACGTCTGTGACGCCTCTACACTAAATATGTGACGAAAAACCGGAGCCAGTACCGCCGAAAATAACCCCACTCCCGCATACAGGTCCAGCGCCAGCTCGCCGCCCGCATCCGCCGTCACGACCGACACCAGTTCGTCGATCAAATGGCGGTTGACTTGGAAAAAGGAGCCGGCGCTCACTTGATAATCGTGATTCTTCGTTCGATACCGGATCGTCTTCGCGCCCGTCCGCGCCAGAATTTTCGGATTCCACGGCTCGCCGTCATCGTTGTTGCGATCTTCGTCTTTGTCCTTGCGTTTCCGCGAAGAGAAAAAGGTGATGCCGCCGATTTCCGGCAATTGGCGCTCGAGTTCGCCTGCCCAGCGCAAGAGATCTCTGGCATCGGCGTCAGAGCGGCAAAATGCCCACGCCAGCGCGCGCTCATCGGCGGCATCGGCAAATAGCTCGATTTCTTCGACGGCTGCTGGGCAGTGCGATCCGCGCAACTCGAGCAGGCACGCCATCACCCGATTGAGCAAAGGCGAACTGATGGGACACTCGCGCACGGGAAGAAACTCGTGCGATCCAAATCGAAAATATCCCAACGCGAACTCGGGTGCAGTGCGCACCTGCAGCCGCGTCCGGTTGCGATAGTTCCACGGAGGCGAAGCGTGCAGCCGTATCTCCGACTTCAATTCAACCTTTGCGATCCGCTGCAACGTCTCGCGCAGAATCGCCGACTTGAACTCGACCTGCATTTCGTAAGGGATCTGCTGGTAGTGGCATCCGCCGCATTTTTGAAAGTAAGGGCAGGGCGCTTCGACACGATCGGCCGAGCCTTCAACCAGTTGCGTGACAATGCCGCGCGCGAATCCCGCCTTCTGGCGCCGGATGTCGGCGTCAACCTTTTCTCCCGGCAACACAAACGGAACAAAAACGGCCATGCTGCGTCCGTCCGCGTCGGGCGCGATACGCGCCAGTCCATCGCCTCCGTAAATCAGTTTTTCAATAGAAAGCAGCATCGAAGTTTGAGGTTAAGAAGTACCTCGTCAGCACTTTTGCTCGGCTCTAATGCATATAAAACAAGCTCAGCCGCGGCACGCCACACTGCTCCAACAGGCGTTTGTGAACATACTGCTTGTGCAGTTGCTCGATCTGCGCCGCCGTCATATTTCTTCGATACGGAGCAAGATCGCGATCCGCTTCCGCCCGAACCTCAACCAGCTTTTCATCCGCAGTCGACGCCATCAGCACGGCAAACAATTTTTCCTCCAGAACGGTCAAACGCCGCTCCAGATCTTCGAGGCGCGGAAGCTTGCCGCTGCTCTCCACCGTCTCCGCCATCTCGCGCAATGATGCTGCCTCTTCCCGCGCCAGCTCGCCAATCGCGAATCCCGCACGCTCGGGCAGCTTCGCTTTTTCGAGCTTCTCCGCATTCTCGCGCAAGAAGGCGGCAATCTGGGCCGCTTCGAATCCGGGTTCGCGCTGCGCTTTCTCTTCGCTCGCCGCGCCCACCGCCGCTTCTTTCATATCTTCCGCGGCCGTAAGCACGGCTTGCGAGCAATACGTCAGGCTGTTCACTCTTTTCGATTTCGACGGTCGCTGGTCGTACTTGTCGAAAGCGTCGTCGATGCCGCGCAGCACCGCTTCCAGCGGAATGCCTGCGCTTTTCCACGTTTCAATCAAGGCCCAATCCAGCGTGGAGAGCAAAAGATGCGTTCCGCGCCGCCGCAGATAGTGCTCTTCGATTTCCGTAAAATAATTGAAGTAATTTTCCACAACAGACAAGAATCGTGCCGGTCAGCGCGAGTTCGGAGGTTTCTCCGAAGGCCAGGGTTTTGCTGCCACGTCGAGAGCCTTCGCCGGCGCAGATGTCTTTGCCGCTTTCGGCGTGGCTTCGCGCCGGAAACTCTGGTTCCGATCCCATATAATCCGCAGCCCTTCCAGCGTGAGGAATTCATCGACATCTTTGATGAAACGCGATGCCGTTCCGATCAACGATCCCAATCCTCCCGTTGCCAGAACGTGAGTCTCCGAACCCATATCGTCCACCAACCGTTCGAGGATGCCATCGACCAGTCCGAGATAGCCGTAGTAAAGTCCCGCTTGCAGGCTGCCGACCGTGTTCGTTCCGATCACGCGTGCCGGCTTACGAATCTCCACCCGTGGCAGGCGTGCCGTCCGCTGAAAAAGCGCGTCGGCCGAAATTCCGATCCCTGGACAAATCACGCCGCCCATGTACTCGCCTTTTTTCGATACGCAGTCGAACGTCGTGGCCGTACCGAAATCCACGATCACGCAGGGCCCGCCATATTTTTCGAATGCCGCTACCGCGTTCACGACGCGATCGGCACCAACCTCTGCGGGATTGTCGTAGAGCACCGGCATTCCCGTCTTAACGCCCGGCTCAATGAACAGAGGCTTGGTATTGAAATAGCGCTCGCACACCTGCCGTAGCACCGAATCGAGCGGAGGCACAACCGACGCAATGACGATTCCCTGAACGTCGGAAACCTCCAGGTTGTCCATCGAGAAGAGATTGCGGAAGATCACGCCATATTCGTCAACCGTGCGGTTCAGGTGAGAACCAACGCGCCAATTCGCGACCAGCTTTTCGTAGCGCGCCACTTCCGACGTAACATCGTCTCCGGAACGGTGAGGCACACGCTCAAAAACACCCAGCACGGTATTCGTATTGCCGACATCCATCACGAGGAGCATAGGTAATTTGTAATTGGAAATTTGTAATTTGCAATTGGAAACCGGCCTCGTCGATTACCAATCACGCAATTACACGGTCATTCAGACAGCCATCCGCACCGTTCCGCTGACTATCGTCGTCAGGCCGTCGGGGGTTCTTACGCGCAGAAAGCCGCGCTCGTCCAATCCCTCCGTAACGCCCGCCAAGCTGCCATTTTCCTCGACGCTCACTTTTTTTCCGCGAACTGAAGACGACGCCTCCTCAAAACGCCGTATGATCCACGGCCTCACGTCCCGATTCTCCACCAAGTTGCGGTACTCGCGGTCGAGCGATTTCAACAAAGCGGCGAGAAGCTCTACGCGCGACCACTCCGTGCCCGTTTCGGCACGCAACGATGTCGCAATTTCTCGCAATTCTGCAGGGAACTTCACCTCATTCACGTTGATCCCGATCCCTACCACCAGATGCCGCACCCGCGTCGCCTCGGCATTCATCTCGATAAGAATGCCGCAGAATTTCTTGCCACCGATCAAGAGATCGTTCGGCCATTTCAAATCCACCGCCACCTGTGGCGCAATTTCCGTCACCGCTGCTTGGACGGCGAGCCCCGCCGCCAGCGAAAAAATCAACGCGTCGGAAGGCGGCATGGCAGGCCGCAAAATAACGGAGCAGTAAATGCCCGAGGACCGCGCCGAATGCCAGTTGTGTGCACCACGTCCTCGTCCCGCGAGTTGTTCTTCAGCCAAAAACACGCTTCCTTCGGGCGCGTCCTCAGTGGCTGCACGCATCGCCTCAGAGTTCGTCGAGCCGATCCTGTAATAATGGTGAATCAGCTTGGCCCCGCCAAAGATCGTGCCTTTTAGCGACGGAGCAATCATCTCCGGCAGCAGCAAGTCCGGAACCGCCCGCAGTTGATAACCCGTCGCTGGATGTCCAGCAACATCGACTCCAAGTTCGCGCAGTTGTTGAATCAGGCGCCACACTTCGGACCGGCTGGTGCCAATCTCCTCGGCGATTTTTGTGCCACTGGCGACCACCGTCGCGTGGCTCATCAGCAGCCGAACAATGCGTCCGAGGCGCACATCCGTCGCCTTGTGTACGGCCGGCAAACTACGACTTTTAACAGGGCTCGTGATGAAGGGATTATAAACAGTAGCGTCGTTGGCTGTTCGCTATTCGTCGTTCGCGAAATGATCCATCGCCTCGGCGGTTCGCAAATAGCGAATAGCCAACGACGAACGACCAGAGAACTTTCCTACGCGGGCATCACCCGTAGACTCATATCCACCGACGTCAGCGACTGCGTCAGCGCCCCGACCGAAATAAAATCGACTCCAGTCTCCGCGTAGGCTCGCACGTTCTCCAGATTGATTCCGCCTGCGCACTCCAGCGGAATCCGCCGCGAATGCCGCGAACAAATTTCGACTGCCTTACGAACGTCCGCCACGCTCAAATGATCCAGCAGAATTGCCTCAGCTCCGTGATCGAGAGCCTGCTGCAATTCTTCCAGCGACCGCACCTCAACCTCGAGCGGCTGCCTTCCCCGCCGGTTGTGGATCGCCCGCTCCAGCGCCGGAATCGCGCCTCCCGCCAGCGTGATGTGATTGCCCTTGATCAGCACGCCGTCCGAAAGATCGAGCCGGTGATTCTGCCCGCCTCCGCAGCGCACCGCGTACTTGTCGATCACTCGCAGGCCGGGCGCAGTCTTGCGCGTATCCAGAATGCGCACCCGCGTTCCCTCAACCGCATCCACAAATTGCCGCGTCGTCGTCGCCACGCCCGACATCCGCTGCAGAAAATTCAAAATCACGCGCTCGCACGACAAAATGACCCGCGCATTATGCTGAATCACCGCAATCTGCTGCCCCGTTTTCATGCGTATGCCGTCAAAAATCGACGGATGGCTCGTCACCTCATAATGCGAGGTCACCGCACCATCGAGCGCCGCATAAACGTCAAGAATCCGCGGCACGCATCCCAGCCCAGCCAGCACACACTCCTGCTTAGCAATAATCGTCGCCGCCGCCCGCTGGTTCGGATCAATGCACGCGTAACTAGTCGCATCGCTAGTCGCGCGATCTTCCGTGAGCGCGTTCTCCAGAATTGCCGTAATCCGTCGTGAATTCCAGTCCATAAAATCAGTGGCCGATGGTCAGTATTACATCAATCCAATTGATCTAGCTCACGCTGAGCCTGGTCTCGCAACCGTAGCGTATCTTCGAGTTGTTTACGGAAACCATCGACCACCTTCTTGGGCTTGCTAACCACAAAATTCTGATCTTGTAGTTGGAAGGTTGCAACGTCAATCTGCCTGCTAAGTTCGGCCACCTCATTTTTCAGATATTTGCGCCGGACCCCCGGGTCGATCTTCAGGAATTCCTGTAGCTTAGTCAAAGTCTTCTCTCGCAATAACTGAGCTTCTTCCTGCTGTTTGACGAGGCCGTCGACCACCTTCTGGGGAGCTCTAGTACGAAACTTTTCATTTCCCAACTGGGAGGCAGCGACGTCAATCTGCTTATTGAGACCGTCCAGCTCCTTTTGCAGCCGCGTGTACTCGACGTCGACGTCGATCTTAGCGGCGAAGTTCTCGGGCGGGATACGCACGTCAAAGCGGGATGTACCCCTCGACGGGGCCTGCCGGGCGCGCTCCTCTGTTACCTCAGCGATACTTTCCAGGTTGGCGATGCGCTGGATCGCCTCGCGATTGTTAACCATTAGATTCCATGTTTCGGGGTCGTGCGAAAAGACCTCTATCGGTACAACCGTCCTGGGTTCGATCTTCATCTCCGCCCGAAGATTGCGCACGCTGACGATGAGATCTTGCAGAATCGCCATTTCCGTTTCAGCCGCGAGATCTATTTGATTTTCATCGGCCATCGGATACGCCGCCAGCGCAATCGACTTCAGCGGAGGCCGTCCGCCATAAATCGCGTGCCAGATATCTTCCGTAATGAATGGCATCACCGGATGCAGCAGTCGCAACGATGCCTCAAACAAGTTCACCAAGTTTGCGCAAGCGGTACGAGCGGCCGCTTTCTCCGCCGCAGAACCAAATGCTAAAACTCTCCGTATACTGCCCACGGTCAGAGAGAATCTGGGCTTTACCAACTCGATATACCAGTCACAAAAATCTGCCCAGAAGAAGTCGTAAATACGATTTGCGGCCTCGTCGAAACGATACGTCTCCAGTGATTCGTTCACATCCTTTGCCGCGCGATTGAACCGCGAAAGAATCCAGCGGTCCTCAAGAGTTTCAGTACTAAACGCGGGCAGTCCTTCACCATCCTTCGTCCCCAAAAAGCCACAAAAACCGACGGTATCGACGCTGACGCTGGTTTCCTTGGCGATACCTTCTTCTACATCGTCGACGTTCATGAACATGAACCGAGCCGCGTTCCAAATCTTATTCGCAAAATTCCTGTATCCCGCCGTCCGGCTCTCGCTGAACGCGATATCCGTCCCTGGAGCCGCCATGGCCGCCAGCGTGAACCGCGTCGCGTCCGTCCCGTACTGCCCAATCACTTCGATCGGATCCAGCACGTTCCCCTTCGTCTTCGACATTTTCTGACGGTCCGCATCGCGCACCAGCGCGTGTATATAAACTTCGCGAAACGGAACACTCTCCCGCAGCATGTTGTCTTCTGACATACCCTCGGCCCGCCCGCCCGGTTTATGTGGCGGCATCATGAACCAGCACCCCAGCATGATCATCCGCGCCACCCAGAAAAACAGGATGTCAAAGCCCGTGATCATCAGCGAATTCGGATAGAACGTGGCGAGATCCGGCGTCGCCTCCGGCCACCCCAGCGTCGTAAACGGCAGCAGCCCCGACGAAAACCATGTGTCGAGCACATCCGTATCCTGCTCCAACTTCCCGCCGCACTTCGCGCACGCCGCCGGAGCCTCCCGCGCCACCACCACTTCCTTGCACCACTCATTCGTGCAATACCACGCCGGAATCCGGTGTCCCCACCACAATTGCCGCGAAATACACCAGTCGTGGATGTTATTCATCCAGTTCAAATAAATCTGCCCGTAGTTCTCCGGCGTAAATCGTATGGATCCGTTCTCCACCACCTCAATCGCCCGCTTCGCCAGCGGCGCAATCTTGATGAACCACTGCGTCGACAGCCGCGGCTCGACAATCGTCCCCGACCGGTCACACTTCCCGATCGCAATCGTGTAGTCCTTCGTGCCCGCGAGAAATCCCTGCGCCTCGAGATCCTCCACAATCCGCGCCCGCGCCGCAAAGCGATCGAGGCCGGCATACGGACCCGCATTCGCATTCATCTTCGCGTGCTCGTCGATCACCTCGATCTGCGGCAGATTGTGCCGCAGCCCCGCCTCAAAATCATTGGGATCATGCGCCGGCGTCACCTTTACGGCACCCGTCCCAAACTCCGGCTGCGCAAGTTCGTCTGCAATAATCGGAATCTCCCGGTTCATCAACGGCAGCATCACCCGCTTCCCATGCAAATGCAGGTAACGCTCGTCCGTCGGATTCACCGCGATCGCCGTATCCCCCAGCATCGTCTCCGGCCGCGTCGTCGCCACCGTTATAAATTCTTGTGTGGTGGACGATGTTGGTGTGGTGACGGGGCTCCGCCCCGTACCGTTTATCACCGGATACCGGATCTCATACAACTTCCCCGGCACATCCTCGTGCTTCACTTCCAGATCCGAAATCGCCGTCCCGCAGTCCGCGCACCAGTTCACGATGTACTTCCCGCGATAAATCAGCCCATCTTCATACAGCCGTACAAACACTTCCTTCACCGCGCGCGACAGCTTCTCATCCATCGTGAAGTACTCGCGCCCCCAGTCCACCGAAGCGCCCAGCCGCTTCATCTGATCCAGGATCGCGCCGCCATACTCCCGCCGCCACTCCCACACCCGCTCGATAAACTTCTCGCGTCCCATCTCGCGCCGCTTCTTGCCTTCTTTCACAAGCTGGCGCTCCACCATCATCTGTGTCGCAATGCCGGCATGGTCCGTGCCCGGCAGCCAGAGTGACACAAACCCGCGCATGCGATGCCAGCGGACAATGATGTCCATCTGCGTCTGGTTGAGCATGTGCCCCATATGCAACCGCCCCGTCACATTCGGAGGCGGCAACAGCAGCGTAAACACACGCCGATCCAATCGAGCGGGAGGCGTCCCCGCCCGTCCCCAATCCGTTTCCTGACCACCGGCCACCGGCCACTGACCACTGCCTTCCGATGTCTCCACGTGAAACAGTTTTTCCCGGACCCAATATTCCGCCCAGCGCGCTTCAATCGCGCCCGGTTCGTAAGCTTTCGGCAATTCGTGCGGCATATCTCTCCCGATCCCGTAGGACCACCCTCCCTCGCAGCCTGTCTCGGCCCAAGCCAAACGATCCAAGCCCGAGCAACCTCGGCAGCTCCACCACGAAAGAGGGAATCTTTGATCTTACAGGCGCAAGAAAAGTAGGGTCAAACGCGGGGGGATAGGACGTAGAGCGTTCTGAAACTGCTCCCATTACCGAATGGTAAACACGAGCCGAGGGGCGTGGCATCGACGAAATCCTATTCAATTTCGCGCGGATTCAGGGATCAGGTCACGGCATTACAACAAAAACTGGGCGATTTGCCCTATGGCCGAGACCACTAAATCAGAGAGCTTCGACAAAATTGTGGAGTGGGCGTACAGTACCCTGCCGCAGGAGATCAGGGAGTTGCCAGACTTTCCTGGTATTCAAGTATTGGACGAGCCGCCTGAGAACGTATTGAAGAGAAAAAAATGGCTCACGGGCAGAGAGACATTGGGGCTGTATCGCGGCATACATAGGACCCAACAGCGACACAATGATTTAAGGATAGCTCCTGATTTGATATTTGTTTTTCGCGGTCCAATTCTCCGGTGTTCAAGAGGAGATTTGCGGACCGATGTGAAGGAAGTAGTGTGGCATGAGGTTGCGCACTGGCTCGGCCACACTGAAGGAGAGGTTAGAGAACTAGGCCTCGGGACTCTTTCACTACCCGTCGAAGATGGAACACCCCAAGCCAAAGAACAAAGTAAATAAACTTGATGCAGAAAACGCAAAGACGGACCTGCGAATCCCCGAGAGTTTCGAGGAATTAGGTGAGGTGCAGGAACAACCGCTGCATTGTGTAAAGTGTTATTCGACTGACACCACTTGCCGCGAACTGGACAAGTTTATGACGCCCCCTGGAGCGTGGCTCAACGAGCCTGTTTCTGTTCGCGCGAAAATCTGCACGTGCAAGACATGCGGTTATGAATGGGACGATGAGGACAATACGCAAACTGTTAGACTGTTGACGAAATAACCTGGTTACAGCATTTTCTCCTCGCTAGGGAACTACGCCGCCCCTGGTCTCAATTCCGACGCTACTGCGGTGACGACATCACCTACACTTTATGTGACAGTCTTCAGGTTATCGATGCCTGCCTCTTTCTCCGTTTTCAACACGAGGCGGCAACCGATAAAACGTTACTACGGCGCTGGAGACCTTCATTTCATCACCTGCAGTTGTTACAAAATCCGACCCACCCCCTCCATCTGTTCGCCGAATAAACAGCGAATCTTTCTGTCACTTACGGGCCGACCGATGTTCCCTCTGTGACCCCCGTAACTGGATTGCCCGTAGCGCGCCCGATTACCATCGCCTCATCCCCACGGCCATTGCTGGAGGCTTTCTCGAATGTCGGTCCCCACTCCAACCCCGATTGTAGGGCGCAAACTGCAATCACTCGATGGTCTTCGCGCAATCGCGATTATTCTCGTTTTTTTATGTCACATGCAGTACCACATCCCGCCCGTGAACCTGCCGGCCGTGGTTCTCAGAGCGTACGTTAGCCAGGGCTGGATGGGAGTGGACCTTTTCTTTGTCCTCTCGGGGTTTCTAATCACCGGCATCCTCCTGGACACACGCGAGGCGCGCAACTACTTCCGGGGTTTCTACTTACGCCGGATTTTACGAATCTTTCCGCTCTACTATCTCGTCCTCATCGCCGTAATTTTCGCGGGCATCCGGCTGAACAATCCCGCATTCACGACCAAGCTTCCGCTGCCCGCAGATCGCTGGCTCTACTTCTGTTATCTAACCAACTGGCTTGCCCTGTGGAAGGCCCACTGGGGGCTGCACTACGTCAATTATCTCGCGCACTTCTGGTCGCTTGCAGTTGAGGAACAATTCTATCTAGTCTGGCCACTCGTGATCTGGTTGGTCCGCCCCCGCGCCATTCCCTGGATTGCCGGCTCGCTTGCCCTGTCGTCGGCCATGATTCGTTTGCTCTGGGTCGCACACAGCGGTCCACAAATGGCTATCGCGTTGGCTACCCTCAGCAGAATGGACGCACTCTTTATCGGAGCGTTCTGCGCATGCCTTTTCCGCGATTCTGAACGCATGCTGGGAATCCGCAAGTGGCTCCCCTGGGTCGCCAGCCTGGGCGTTGGCTCATTCTTCATGGCCTTCTCTGCCCTGATCTTCTTTCCGCAGCACGCGTCCCTCCTGCTCTACGGGCCGACTCCGCTCCCCCACACCCTAGAAGACCAGGCCCTGATGCTGGCCGAATGCGGCGGCTACACCCTGCTCGCCGCGGGATTCGGCGCGCTTGTCCTCCTTGCCGCTCACACCGAAGCCGAGGGCCGCTGGATGCAAAGGCTTCTTAAATCGCCGTTGCTCGCCCCGATTGGCGTCTACAGTTATGGAATCTACGTATTTCACGTCCCGATTCTGGGTGCGGCGCAGATCTTCGTGTATCCCAGAATCTTCAGGAGCATGAGAACTCCGATGGACGCCGTACTCAAAGAGTGCGCCTACTTCGTCGTCCTGACTGGGGTGACCTTCCTGATATCTGCGTTCAGTTACGAGTTCTTCGAGAAAAAAATCCTCCGGTTCAAGCGCCATTTCGAGGCGAAGTATCCGCCTGCTTCATGCCACCCAACAGCAGACGTCCGCGCCATCGCAAAGGCAGTTGGCTCTTAAAGAAATTCCTCTTACGGATCGCCATTGATCCGCGTGGCCAACAAGAAGTGGGGCGCCCACCCGGTTATTTCTCCGTCGACAGTGCAGCACAAATCGAGTTATTGTCGCGGAGAGATGAAAGACCCAAGTCAGCGGCTGCTTTGGACACTGGTATTTGGTTTGCTTGTTCTCGCAGCCGGCGAATTCTTGTTGCGTGGCCCCGTCAGGTTCGCGCGAGCCAAAGACTTTAACGATTTCCTATCTCCCTATATACAGACGCGAGCCTGGGCGAAAGGAGCGGACCCCTACAGTCCCGCAAACCTTGTGGCACTTTGGCCAACGGACGCCCAGCGGGCTGACTTCTTAACGACCGATCTGGCAGATGGTTCCTTAGTTCGGAAGCGTGGAATACCAACCGCCTACCCTCCCACCGTATTTCCGCTTCTCGCCTCGGTCGCTTGGCTGCCTTGGCACTTCGCGCATAAAGTCTGGCTGGCCCTGAGCCTGCTGGCTTTTGGCGCAACAGTTTTCTCGTTGGTCTCGCTCAATAAACTGAATTGGCGGCAGCAGCAAACCTACATCTTCCTTGCCCTCGCTCTTGCACTCGCGCCCTTTCACACTGCATTGGCGACGGGCAGCATCGTGATCGTCGCTGTTGGATTCTGTGCGCTCGCCGTTTTGGCTTCTGACCGGCAATGGAACATCGCCGCGGGACTCTTCTGCGGTCTTGCAGCCGCTTTGAAGCCCCAGATTGGTCTACCCTTCATCTTTTATTATCTGCTGCGCCGCCGGTGGGGTGTCGTGCTTTCGAGCGCTGCGCTGCTTGTCATTCTGGCAGGAATTGCAGTGTCTCACCTCGCGATCGACCATACTCCGTGGATTGACAACTACAAATACGACAACCAGCTACTCTTTGCCCGGGGAAGTCTGGGAGACTTCACCGAGAGCGATCCGATTCGCTTTAGCTTAGTCAATTTGCAAGTGCTGCTCTATACATTCGTACCCGATCGAATGACAGCCAATGTCGTGGCGCTCCTCATCACAAGCGTTTTGGGATTGTTGTGGCTGTGGTTGCTCCTGCTAAACCGACACCCCGGCACCCACGATCAGTTGCTGGAGTTGGCCACCCTAGCCGTATTAAGCCTGTTGCCCGTCTATCACCGACTGTACGACACCTCCTTGCTGATCTTCCCGCTCGCATGGTGCCTGGTAGAACTGCGTAGAATTCATAAGAGACTGGCGAAGGAAGTTCTTCTTCTGGTACTCGTTTTTCTGGTGCCAGGCGGATCAGCACTCGAACAACTCCAGCACACGAGTCACCTTGTTGCACTCCAACACTCGTGGTTCTGGGCTCACATCGTTATGCCGCATCAGGTTTGGGTTCTACTCTTCCTGAGCGGATTGTTGTTGGCAGCCATGAGAAAGAACCTTCGCGACGACCAGCGCAGCACGACGCGGACGGACGCAGCCTCTTCCTCCTCAACTCTGGCCACTCGTTGACCCGCACCGGCAGGCGGTCCACTTCTCCGCGCGACTATAACTGGGTTGTTCATCACTGTCGACAGAGATATGAACGCCCTTACAAAGGTTCAGCGAGTTCAGGGTTGCTCAAGAATTAGCTGAATAGGGCCTTGACATCTCGGGCACTTCCCCGGGAGGTACAAGGTCAAACCCGCAATTCAACTACAGTCGCTCCACCACCACCCTCATTGGATGGAGGTTCCACCACCGACTCGACATGCGGATGCTTCTGCAAATATTGCCGCAGTGCCTTCCGCAGAATGCCCATCCCGCTGCCGTGTACGATGCGAACCCGAGGCATACCCGCCAGGAACGCGCGATCCACAAACTTTTCCACTTCGCTCGTCGCTTCGTCCACAGTCCGCCCGATGACGTTGATCTCCGTCGGTGTCGCGGCACTCGATTCGTTTTGCAGTTTCACGCTGATCCCTCGCGATCGCGCCGCTTCCACCGGAGAAACCTGCGCCTTCGCCGCGCTCGTCAGCACTTCGGCAATATCTTCGCGGTTGATGCGCATCTTCATCGACCCGATTTCCACATCGAAGTGGTTGTCGCCAACCTTCTTCTTGACGACCGCTGCTCTCCCCATCGACTTGAGCTTGACGGTATCGCCTTCGCCGACGTGCTTCACCAGACTCGGTTGCGCATTCGGATCTCCGCGATCCGCGCCCGTGTGGTGCGCTACGACAGTGGCATCAAACTGCTCGCGGAATTCGCGCCGCATTTTCGCAATCCGCCGCTCGGCGTCTTTCGAGAGCTTCTGCGCCGCTGCTCGATCCTGCACCGCATTCACCGTCTCTCGCGCCTGGTACTCAAAGTCGCGGAAAAGGACTTCCAGCTTGTTTTCCATCTCGCGAATCTTCGCTTGCTGCTCTTTGCGTCCTTCACTCGCCAAATGCTGCTTCTCGCGCTCAAGTTCCTGCTCGCGCGCTTTCATGCGGATTCGTTCCGCTTCCACTTCGCGCAGATCGGAATGCAAGCGATCGAGAAAGCGTCCGACGTCCTGCGTTTGCGAGCCCAACCGCGAACGCGCCGACTCGATGATCGCCGGATTCAGCCCAAGCCTTTGCGCAATGTTGATTCCAGCCGAAGCTCCTGGAACTCCGATCTTCAATTCATACGTCGGTTGCAAAGTGGCTTCATCGAAACCGACTGACGCATTGATCACGCCTGCCGTGTTCGCTCCATAAACCTTCAGCGAAGTGTGGTGCGTGCTGATCACGATCATGCATCCGACGCGACGAAAGTACTCGGCTATCGCCACCGCCAGTGCCGCACCTTCTTCCGGATCAGTCGCCGATCCCAGTTCGTCCAGCAGCACCAGCGAATTCGCAGTCGCAGTTCGCGAGATGAAATCAATATTGGTAACGTGCGCGGAAAACGTCGATAGATTCTGCTCGATCGACTGATAGTCGCCGATATCAGCCAAGACCGAGTCGAAAATGGGCATCTCGGCGCGATCGGCCGGAACGGGAATCCCGCTCTGCGCCATCAGCGCCAGCAGTCCCAGCGTCTTCAGGGAAACAGTTTTCCCTCCAGTATTCGGGCCCGTGATAACGAGCTGCCGCTGCGCGCCTTCGAGCTCAATCGTCACCGGAACAATATTCAATCTCTTGAGCTTTAGATTGCGCTCCAGCAGCGGATGTCGCGCCTGATGAAGAACAAGTTCGCCGCCGGATGGTTCGTGTGGGGACGCGCGACCTCGCCCGTCCAAGTCGAGCGGAGCTCGACCTTCGCCGCCGGACAACCTCACCGCAACACAGTTGTAGTCTTCCGCAAAGCGAGCCTTGGCAAACTGCAACTCCAAATCAGCAAGGACTTCGGCCGCTGCGAGAACGGCCTCGGCATTCGCCCCGATCTGCCGCGTCATTTCCAGCAGAACACGATGAATCTCGCCCAACTCGTCATCCAGCAGACGGACCAACTCGTTGTTCTGCTCAATCGTCTCGAGTGGCTCGACAAATACGGTTTGCCCGCTCGAACTCGCGCCATGCACAACTCCCTGCACGCGGCGTTTCTGCTCCACTTTCACCGGAATCACGAAGCGCTCGCCGCGTATGGTGATCAGCTCATCTTGAACCGTTCCCCCTTCGGCGAGTTTGCGCAGGTAACCGCGCAGCGATTCCTGAATCTGCCGTTTCTGCCGTTCGATCTCGCGTCGAACACGATGAAGTTCGGGAGAAGCGCGATCATCCAGCGTCCCATCCGGCAAGATCTTGTTCTGAAAGACGCGCAAGAAGGCGCCGAAGTCCTGAATGTCCGCGGAAAGCGCCTTAACAGCAGTCCAGTCAGAGCGCATCGCCGCAGGAGGTTGGCTGACGATCTCTCTCCATTCCGATGCTCGGTCTGCGATCAGAACAATGTCGCGAATTTCTGTGGTTTCGAGCGCCGCCCCCGAAATGCGAGCCTTCTCAACCAACTCTTGCACTTCGGGCAAGCCCGCGAACTCGAAACGCCCTCCCGCTCGGCGGTACTCGCGGATTTCGGTCGCCAGCTGTTGCTGCATTTCAATCCATGCGCGATCGACCGACGGCACAAGCTGAGCAACGCGGCCGTGACCGAGGGGAGACGACGCATAGCCGCCGATCAGATCGCGCAGGCTTTCGAATTCAAGCAGTCGCGAACTGCTGTCCGTCATCGGATTGGGAACGAAAGACATTCGTTTTGATGGTACAACGCGAGGTCAACCACAGTGTAAAATCAACCTCGGCGACACGGCCCCGTAGCTCAACTGGATAGAGCATCAGACTTCGAATCTGAGGGTTGGGGGTTCGACTCCCTCCGGGGTCACCATTTGCGAGAAACACTCGATTTCCCGGCTCCGCCTGACTCAGCCAACAGAACCTGCACTCTGGTTACTTGCTGGCCCTTCGATTTCGCGATGCAATAACCTTTTCGGAGCGAAACATGAGAGCGGCATTCGGACTGTTGGCGACCGTCATCACCATGGCGATCGGCATGTATATTTACTCTCTTCAGATCAAGACCCTGACTCCTGCTGCCGGTCCCGGCAATGCGACTGAGGTACCGATTATCACGGGCGTGAAGAACGATTTGATCGGCATCGCCAACGCCGAGCGCGGCTATCTGGCGTCGCAGGGGAAATATGGCTCGCTGGATGATTTAACCGCAGGAAATTACCTCACCTTCAAGGGTGATCGAACTCCCTATATCTACGATGTGCAGACCACCGAGAACAGTTTTCGCGCGACCGCAACTCGTACCACGAAGGGCACGCCCGCTCAGCTTTGGATTACGGAAACAATGCAAGTGCAGTCTTCAGATTGAGGGCTGGATAGCCGCTGCCACTTCGATTTACGTCTTCTTCCATTCCGTCAGTGACATCAGCTCATCCATGATTTCCTGCAATCTTTGCAGACGCCGTTCCTGATCGGCGGCTCCAATCATCTTCTTTCCACCCGCTAGGTAGAGGCGGTTCGCCTCGCTGATTTCGGCGATCTCTTCTCGCAACTTTCCAACGCGTTCTTTTACGGACTGGGGCATAGAGATAGGCTAGCAGAGCCTTTCGGTTCTTTGTAGGCCCCTCGGGGCAATATTTGGCATGGAAGGTTTGCTCCCCACGTCCCGAGAACGATATATTTGTTATTAGACGTTTAACGATTGTGCGTTCCCATTTCTTATGTTCACAGACTTCACCGCAACCGACCGTTGGACGAAGAAGCCAATGCACTGCCTTTATCAGGCTCTGATCGTGGCCATTGCCACGCGCCACGCCGACGCGGTCGATATTAAGTTCCTGGTCGACGGACGCCCGGTGTGGGTCGCGCTTCCTCATCCTGCCTGGGTGGAATACAAGAAACGCACCGGCAAAATGATTACCGACTCCCTGGCGAAAGAAATCGCAGGCCATTTTCTGAAAGCGGCTCTGGAATCCGGCGAAGGTTTGGGCCGCGAAATGTACTCCCTCACCATCAACGAAACTCTCAAACACCTCGAAGGGGTCGTGGCCCTCGTCGAACCCTCTGTCACAGTCACCTAACACCTTCGAAGCTAGCCAGAAGCCTTGAAATGAGGGAGAATATTTAGTTTGCCCTACCTTACGGGGCGAACTAATTTGCAGACCTTACTTTCTGCCCGCCGATTCTCCACGGCTCGCTAAGGGGTCGTGTAGTCGTTGAAAAGGATCTTTCATGTCCAGCCTGATCTCCGATATTGAAACGATAGCCGAAGGGAATCCGGGAAAGAAGCACCAGCGATTGCAAGCATGGGTTGAAGAAGTCGCCAGTCTCTGCCAGCCCGATCGAATTCATTGGTGCGACGGCTCGCTCGAAGAGTACGAGGGCATGCTTCGGCTCATGGTGTTGACCGGCAACGCGATCTGGCTTTCGCCCGAGAAGCGCCCGAACAGCGTCCTGGTCCGCTCCAGCCCTGGCGATGTCGCTCGCGTGGAAGATCGCACGTTTATCTGCTCTCGGACTCGCCAAGACGCGGGTCCAACCAATAACTGGGAAGATCCCGCGACCATGAAGCGGAAGCTGCGAGGATTATTTGCGGGAGCGATGGCGGGACGTACTTTGTACGTCATTCCCTACAGTATGGGACCCGTCGGTTCTCCAATCGCCAATATTGGAGTTGAGATAACCGATTCTCCTTATGTAGTCGCCAGCATGCACATTATGGCGCGGGTCGGAACGCGCGTGCTCGAGGTTCTGGGACGCGATGGTGAGTTCGTCCGCGGACTGCATTCGGTAGGCGCGCCACTAGCCGCGAACCAGGCCGATTCGCCTTGGCCCAACAACGCCCAGGATAAGTACATTTGCCACTTTCCTGAGACGCGCGAGGTTTGGTCGTACGGCTCTGGATACGGTGGAAACGCGCTGCTTGGCAAGAAGTGCCATGCGCTTCGCATTGCTTCGGTGCAGGCACGTGACGAGGGATGGATGGCGGAACACATGCTCATCCTGAAAATCATCAATCCCGCTGGCCAGGTCAAATACATTACCGGAGCGTTCCCTTCGGCCTGTGGCAAGACCAATCTCGCGATGATGATTCCCACCATCCCGGGATGGAAGATCGAAGCAATCGGCGACGATATCGCCTGGATGAAGTTCGGAGACGATGGCCGCCTTTACGCCATCAATCCCGAGAGCGGTTTTTTTGGCGTGGCTCCCGGCACCAGCATGAAGTCGAACCGCAACGCCATGCTGACGGCAACCAGGAACTCCATCTTTACAAATTGCGCGGTCACTCCCGATGGAGATGTCTGGTGGGAGGGGATGACCTCCGAAAAGCCTGCCGAACTGATCGACTGGCTGCGCCGCTCTTGGACTCCGGCCTCGGACCGCAAAGCCGCTCATCCCAACGCACGCTTTACCGTTCCCGCCAGTCAGTGCCCGGTAATTGCCCGGGAGTGGGAGGACCCCAAAGGCGTTCCCATTGACGCCATTCTTTTCGGCGGACGCCGCGCCGGCATTGTTCCGCTCGTGACCGAGTCTTTCAGTTGGCGGCACGGTACGTTCATGGGTGCCACGGTAAGCAGCGAAACCACGGCCGCAGCTGCTGGCAAAGTTGGACAACTTCGCCACGACCCCATGGCCATGCTCCCGTTTTGCGGCTACAACATGGGCGATTACTTTGCGCATTTTCTAAGCATGGGCGACCGCCCCGGCGCCCAGCTTCCCAAGATTTTTTACGTGAATTGGTTTCGTGCCGATCAGAACAGCAAGTTCCTTTGGCCCGGATTCGGTGAGAACAGCCGCGTACTGAAATGGATCTTCGCCCGCTGTGATGGCCAGGTGCATGCCGTCGACACTCCTATTGGTAGACTCCCGGAACCCGCCGACATCGACACCAAGGGACTGGATCTACCTCCGGCGAACGTCGTCAAATTGCTCAGCGTCGACGTCGAGGGGTGGCTTGCCGAGGTTCCGCTGATACGAGAATATTTCGCCAAATTCGGCACTCATCTTCCGCCAGGCTTGAATCAGGAGTTGATCGATCTGGAAAACCGGCTGCGCCATGCGAAAGAGAAGACGCCGTAATTATCGCCGCTGTCTCCGACAATTCTTAGGGGGTTTGAGCTTCCAAAAGGTTCTTCTCGGCGCACTCGGCGTCTCGGCGGTAAAACGCTTTTCTGTCCTAAAATCAAAGCATGTTCGCCCGCAAAATCCGCGTCGAATTCGAACACGAAGGCAAGCTTCAATCTTGTCCGCTGAAGTGGCTCGACAATTTCAGCATGCGCAATTTCACGAACGCCATGGTCTTTGACGACACTCTTCCCCTGAGCGATGGCTTGCTGGAAATTGGAACGAACGTCCCCCTTGATCAGCTCCGCGAGGCCATGGAAGATTGGTTTCGCCGAAAGACCTACCTGCCCAAAGAGGCGCTACTGGTACTGACCCCGATCGAGCGCTGAGTTATTTCGACCGCGGCCGCATTGAGGCCGTGGGCGCGATTCAAAGCAGAGGATAAAGTTACATCTTCGGTTGCATCTTAAGCAGGCGTGAAAGCAAGCGGACGATCATGCCATCGAACCGCGTACCACTGAGCTTGCCTAGTTCAACCAATGCCTGTTCATCGGTCTTGGCGGGAGTGATGGAGCGGTCGCTCGTCATGTTTACATAGGCGTTCGCGACCGCGATGATACGGCCGTGGAGGGGGATGTCTTCACCTTTCAGTCCCAAAGGATACCCGCTGCCATCGAACGCCTCATGGTGAGCCTCGACCGCCTGCGCCATACGCTCCACTTCCGGGATCGCACGTAGCAGCTCGGCGCCAAGTCGCGGATGAGTCCTGACGATGGCCAGTTCTTCGTCCGTAAGCGCCACCGGTTTGTTCAGAATGCGATCGGGAACAAATAGCTTTCCCAGGTCATGCACTCGTCCGGCGAAAATGGCGTCTTCGATTTCCTGCTCCGAAAGGTTGAGTGCGCGGGCGATAATGCCGGCATAGTGTCCACATTGGTCGCCGTGTCCTGAGCCGTTGCGCTCCCGGAGTTCCGCCGCACGAGATAAGGCCTCGACGATTTCTTTCATCGAGTTCCGTGAAGAAGGACAACGCCCCGAGAGACTCCCGTCTGAGGAACCGCGGTCGTCCGAGCGACACTCAGTACCGGTCCCGGACTCACAGAACTTTCGCAGAGTGGCAACCAGTTCCTCCAGATGTTCCGGGCCGTTATGCTCGCGCTGCAGAAATCCTTCAATGTAGCCGGAAACAAGCTGGCGCTGGACTGCCGATCCTTCGCCCAACGCGTCGGAGGTCGATACCCGATTGCCGCCCGCATGCTTGGCTACGTACATCCCTGCATCCGCCACGCGAATTAAGTCTTCCATCGCAAATCCATGGACGGGAAAGCTGGCAACACCGAAACTACCCGTAATGCCGTGCTCCTCAAGCATGGTGTCGGTCGCCAGCCACACGCGCAATCTTTCGGCCAGCGCCTGCGCTTGCTCGATCGAAGTCTCGGGCATCAGGATGATGAATTCGTCTCCGCCATACCGCGCCACTACGTTGGACTGCCGGCATTTTTGTTCCAGCAGTCGACCTACGCGGGTCAGCACCAGATCGCCTTCGAGATGGCCGAGCGAATCATTTACTTCTTTAAACTTGTCAAGATCGATCAGCACGACAGAGAAAGGCCGCCCGGAGCGCGACGCGCGCTTCCACTCTGAACTGAGGGCTTCCCAAAAAAAGCGCCTCGTCTTGATCCCAGTCAAGCCATCCGTGATCGATTGCTGCTGCAGCTTTTGGAAGACAAACGAATTGTGCAAAGCTGTCGCCAGAAGATCTGCGAGAGTATTCAGGATCAGAACATCCTGCGGCGCAAATGCGTTTTCATCGCGGCTCTCGATGTTCAGCACGCCGAGTAGAGTTTCTCCGTAGCTCATGGGAAGGCAGAGTACGGCGCGCGACTCCGGCAGCACTCCTGCGAGATGGCCAGAGCCTGCATTTTGCACCAGAGCGCTGATGCCGGTGCGCGCAACCTTGCCCAGAACGCCACTGCCGAGCGCGATTCTGCGGCCTAGAGTTTGGGAGGTCGTTCCCGCCTCCGCTTTAATCTCGATGTCCTTGGTCGCGTAGTCCACGATGCCGATACCGATGTGATCATAATGGAAGTTCTTCTGGATCTCCCGCACGATATCGACCATCATTTGCGCGGCGTCTTCGCTCGAGATTGCCATTTTCGAAACATTGTTCAGGAATGCCAGATGGCGTCCGCGGCGTTGTTCTTCAGTAAACAGCCGCGCATTCTCGATCGCTACGCCCAGCTGCCGCGCTACGGTCTGCATCACTTCAAGATCTCGAGGTTGAAACTGCAATTCTCGCGTCGGACTCAACGCGGCCATCACCCCGGCCGGCTTACCCCCCAGAAAAATGGGCACTGCGCAAAATGACCGCGCCGGCTGCGCAGGAACGAAATTGACTCCCAGTTTCGACCGCACGTGTTCGAGGTCAGATTCAATCAGCAGTGGCTGCCCGGTTCTCAAGACATGCTCGGTCAGTCCATTGGCGATCTTGCGAGACCGCTTGGGAAGGGTGATCTCGCCTTCCACTTCCAGTTCGAAATGAATCTCGTCTTCTTCCTGAAATGCAATGTAGAAGTTGCTGGTATCGAAAATCTGGCCGAGTTCGACCTGCACGGTATGTAATACCTCATCCGGATTGAGGTGCGAGCTGATGGCTTGGCCGATCTCCGTCAGCAATTTGTATTCCTTGGTGCGGCGCTGCGCTTCATGCATTACAACGTAATTTTCGAGCGTCAGCGCAATCTGCAACGCCAGGCCGATCAGCAGCCGGAGGTTCGACGAACCGAACATGCGGCGTTCTGCGTGCGGAAACAACAGCACTCCGAAATTGTGCTCGCGCGTTTGCAGGCTCACCGCCATCAGGTCGGCAATTCCTTCTGCGAGCAAGACTTCCTTGCAAGCGGCGAACTTTCCTCCCGAAAGCGCTGGGAGCGGTTCCTCCAAATCCACCAGACCCCGGAAAGTTACAACTCCCCCCCGGCGGTAGGCCAGTTCGCCGATGTAATCACCCGCGTTCGTCTTCTGCAGCTTTTCCAGGAACTCGGGCGAAAAGCCTCTTTGCACCGAAGGCAAAGTAGCCCGCCATTGTTGGGAGACAAAAAATATGGCGCGACGCTGCGGCAAGGGCGCGACCAACCGATCCACAAAGGTCTGCAGGCTGGGAATGAGGTCGAATGCGGAATGCAGCCGCCGCGGGTCGATGCCCAGAGTCGAAAAGGTAAGCGCGTTTTCCTGGACGGCGTTGCGCTCGTTTTCAAAGAGTACGCCGACCATCGCGATCGCCAAAAGCATCTGCGGAATCGGCCCCAGAAAGCCCCCCAACTGGCCGACCACGTCCAGAAATGGTTGCCGCATCTCGCCCACGCCGATCAGCGCCGCCCACAGCGCTAGCGCAAATGCCAGGGCTCGAAACGCTACCGAATTCCTGCGAAAGGCGTAGCGGTAAAAGTGAAAGGAACAATAAAGCAAGATCGCGGCCAGCCCGAATTCCAGGCGAAGATATTTTGGCGTCGCGTTCTCATTCGCGAGGAAGACCCCAGTCGCCATCTGGGCGCGCAATTCAGCATAGGCCAGCAGCGCTCCGGTAACCGCCAGCACGATGTCATACCACCTCAGCTGAAAGGCTTCCTTCATCAGCCGTGTGGAGACAAAGACACACATCGCCATGCTGATCAGCAGCAGCGAACCCAGAAAAAACAAAAGCGCCGAAGGCCCGCGAAAATATTCCGCAGCACGGGTTACGTAGTACAACGTGTACGAGCCCCAGGCCAACTGCCAGGCGCGAAAATAGTTGTGGCGATTTTGCTCGTACAGATAAGTGAAGACGAGCATTACCAGCAGAGCTACGGCTCCGGGAATCACCACCAAACCTGTCGCTACAGTCGTCATCCGTCAATTTTCAGTAAACGAACATCGATTGCCATGTCGAAATGATGGCTTGCTTCCATCCCGTTCCGCCTTGGGCACAGCATTCCAGCGACTATCTTCTTATAAGATGCAACCCCGATACAGGGATATTCTCTCGAAAAGTTACCTTCGTAACACGTTAGTACCTAACCCTGGTTGCTGAACTTAGGTCACGGTTGGCTTCCAAGCACAAGGCGTGGACGCAATACCGGGAATCCAGCCTTTTGTTTTTACTTTGAATATCTTGCAGACTCAAAACGTACGGCTGGAGCCCGACGACAATCCGCTATACTTTGAGGTTATGCTCCGCGTCCGATTCGCCCCGTCGCCCACTGGCTTTCTCCACGTGGGGAGTGCCCGAACCTTCATTTTCAACTGGCTTTATGCCCGGCGCAACGGAGGAACGATGGTCCTGCGCCTCGATGACACCGACGTCGAGCGCAACACCGACGCTTCCGTCAACTCGATCTTTGAGGGCCTGCGCTGGCTCGATCTCGGCTGGGACGAGGAATACAAACAATCTGAGCGACTAAACTTGCACCGCCAGGTCGCCGACGCCATTTTTCAAAGGGGACTCGCCTATCGTGACTTTACCCCGGCCCACACCGGCGACAGCGAAAGGTCCGGCGCCAGTCAAACCTGGCTATTTAACCCGGGAATGCGCGAGCTTTCTCGGGAGGAAAGCGACCGGCGAGCCGCCTCAGGAGAGACCTTTGCCCTTCGCTTCCGCGTCCCCCGCGGAACGGATGAGTCGGTCCGGTTCAATGACGCTGTCTATGGCGAGCAGGTCAAGTTGGCGGACGACATAGAAGATTTCGCCTTACTGCGCTCCGACGGCATGCCCACCTATCATCTCGCCTCCTGCGCCGACGACATCGACCTCCGAATCAGCCACATTATCCGGGGGCAGGATCATCTCTCGAATACGTACAAGCACGTTCTCATTTTCGAAGGCGCAGGCGCTCCGCCGCCGCAATTCGCCCATCTTCCGCTGCTGGTCGCGCCAGATGGGTCGAAGCTCTCCAAACGGAAGCACGGTCCCGTGGTCAGCGTAACAACCTATCGAGACGCTGGATTCCTTCCGGAAGCTTTTATCAACTTCCTCTGCCTTCTGGGCTGGTCACCGAAAGACGACCGCGAGAATATGACGCGGCAAGAATTGATCGATGTTTTTTCCCTGGAAGGTATCAACCGCTCGAATGCCGTCGTGAATTTCAAAGAACCCGCCGCCACGCTGGACGAAACCTTCGATCCCAAAGCACTCTGGCTCAACGCCGAGCATATTCGAACCCTGCCGGTTGACAGGTTAAGCTCTCTTTTACTGCCGATTGTGCAAGCTGCCGGATTTTCAGCCTCGGCCGAGAAGATGCACGCTGTTACGCCGCTCATCCGCGAGCGCATCAAGCTCTTGCGCGATGTTCTAACCGCCGCCGACTTCTTTTTTGTGGACAAGCTTCCGCCCTATGACACGGCTGAACTCATCCCACAGAAGGGGGACGCCGCCATGGCCCTGAAAGCTCTTACGCGCGCAAAAGAGGTTCTCCCGAACACCGAATTCACCCACGACCCTCTCGATCAAGCACTCCGCTCTGCCGCTCAGGAACTGGGTTTGAAAGCGGGCCAAATGTTTCAGCCCATCCGCGTCGCCGTCTGCGGGCGCAAGAACGCGCCGCCGCTGTTCGAGACGCTTCAAGTTCTAGGAAAAGAAATCACGTTGGAGAGAATCGCTGAGGCCGTCAAGAAGCTTTAGTGAAAGTGTTGTAGGAACTCGGGATGCAAGTGCCGCAGCCAAGCAGTTCCCACGAGAACCATAAATATTCCGACAGACAAGATTAGAACCCTGCCGCCTGCGGCCTCTCGCTGAGGCGCCAAGCGCGCGATCATTGCACCAAGAATCAGTCCAGAAACCAAGCCGCCAACGTGGGCGGCGTTGTCGGTGCGTCCCAAGAATGCGCCCAGCACCAGGTTATAACCGGCAAATTTCAACACACTCGTCAGAAGTCCCGAAACTACAGTCTTCGGAAGCGAGAATTCGCCGAGATAAAAGGCTGAGATAAGCGCCCCGGCAATCCCGAAGATCGCTCCAGATGCTCCCGCGCTAACGCCAATTGGCCTCCAAAAGAGGCTGGCGACGCTGGCACACAAACCTGTGATCAGGTAGAGACCTCCAAAGGTCCAGCGGTCGTAGACCGATTCGGCCAGTCTTCCCAAACCCCAGAGGCACCACATATTGAGCGCAATGTGCATGACACCGATGTGGACGAAAACGCAGGTCAACAATCGCCACCATTGTCCCCCGATGGTGTAAGGCCCGAAGTTCGCACCCCATTCCACCAGTTGCTGTCCGGTCGGCTCCATCGGCGAAACGCCACCCATCACCATCGCGATGAACACCACGACGTTGATGCCGAGAAGCGCCTGCGTCACCATCATCGAACTGGATTGGCTCTGCTTCCACGGAACCGTCTCCACTCGCTGCACCGGAGAATCTTCGCCCCGGTGTGCCGCTTCGTGCTGCACACACCACTGGCATATCTTCTTGCCGAAACTCAGCCCCGGAAGTTCGCGTCCACATCGAATGCAATTTGCCATTGAATTAGAAGGGAGGTTCGCTGATTTCGCCGGAACTCGCGCGGGACCTCATCACGCAGATTATCACGACGATTTTCTCGCCGCCGATGGTCCCGTCTCTCGAGTCGCCGCCCAATGCCGAAATGGCCCAGCTTCCGTCGCCGAATCAGCCGCGAATTCATCTACACCATATAAAATAGAAACAACATGAACACTGCCAATTTATCGTCGTCGAAGTCCGACGAATCTGACATGAGTTCGCCGCCCTCCGACCCGCGCCCTTCCAACTTCATCCGCGACACTGTCATCGAAGACATCAAAACCAAGAAGTTCGGCGAAGCGATCATCCAGACCCGCTTCCCTCCCGAGCCCAACGGATATCTTCATATTGGCCACGCCAAGTCCATCTGCCTGAACTTTGGACTCGCAGACGAGTTCGGCGGCAAGACGAACCTCCGCTTCGACGACACCAATCCCGAAAAAGAAGAGCAGGAGTACGTCGATTCCATCTCGAAAGATGTTCACTGGCTGGGTTTCGATTGGGACGGCCTCTACTACGCCTCCGACTACTTCGATCGCCTCTACGAGTGGGCGGTCCAGCTGATCAACGCCGGAAAAGCCTACGTCGACGACCTAAGCGCCGATGAAATTCGCCAGCATCGTGGCACGCTGACTGAGCCGGGCAAGGAGAGCTCGTACCGCAACCGGGATCCCAAAGAGAATCTCGACCTCTTCGAGCGCATGCGCAAGGGCGAGTTCCCTGACGGATCCCGCGTACTCCGCGCCAAGATTGATATGGCGTCTCCGAATCTAAACCTGCGCGATCCCATCATGTATCGCATCGTGCGCGCCACGCACCACCGCACCGGCGATAAGTGGTGTATCTACCCCATGTACGACTACGCGCACGGACAGTCCGATTCCATCGAGCATGTCACTCACTCGATCTGCACGCTCGAGTTTGAAGATCATCGCCCGCTCTACAACTGGTTTATCCAGCAGCTCGGCATTTTTCCATCGCAGCAGATGGAGTTCGACCGACTCAGCCTCACCTACACGCTCCTCAGCAAGCGCAAGCTTCTCACGCTGGTGCAGGGAAATTACGTTACCGGCTGGGACGATCCTCGCATGCCCACACTCTCGGGCATACGGCGCCGCGGCTACACGCCGCAATCGATTCGCAATTTCTGTGCCGCCATCGGAGTTTCAAAGACGAATGGCACTCTCGAACTTGCCATGCTCGAACACTTCGTGCGCGAAGACCTCAACAAAAGCGCGCCGCGCGTGATGGCCGTGTTGCGTCCATTAAAGGTCGTGATCGATAACTATCCCGAAGGTCAGAACGAAGAGGTTGATGCCGTCAATAATCCGGAAGATGAGAGCGCTGGCAAGCGCAAGGTGCCATTCTCCAAGGTGCTCTACATCGAGCAGGACGATTTTCGCGAAGATCCGCCCAAGCAGTATTACCGCCTGTCTCCCGGACGCGAGGTGCGGTTGCGCTATGGCTACTTCATAACGGCGAAGAGCGTGGTGAAGAACGATCGGGGCGAAGTTGTCGAAGTGCACTGCACCTACGACCCCGCGACTCGCGGCGGCAATGCGCCTGACGGACGCAAGGTGAAATCCACCATTCACTGGGTCTCGGCCGCGCACGCGATCGACGCCGAAGTGCGTATCTATGACAGGCTGTTTATCAAAGAAGACCCGAACCAGGTCGAAGAGGGACAGGAGTTCACCGCGAATTTGAATCCGGCGTCTCTCGAGGTGATTCCGCAAGCCAAGCTTGAGCCGTCACTCGCCACTGCTCCCATCGAAGGTCGCTTTCAATTCGAACGCCTGGGTTATTTTTGTGTAGACGCGGATTCCCGTCCCGGACATCTCGTCTTCAACCGCACGGTTGCGCTCAAAGACACCTGGGCCAAACTTGAGAAGAAAAACGAGAACAAGTAAGGCTTAATCACTTCGCGCAGTGGCTTGCGGTTCTCCGTCTCGCCCGCCGCGAACTCTCCACTTTTGCCGCGGTGTAAACTACGGGCGCGCCGTCATGTCCATCCCATCGCCCAACCCTGGGGCCAAAATCTTACGATTCAGCGTCTTTGAGGTAGATCTCGAGGCTGGAGAACTGCGCAAGAAGGGCGCCCGCATTCGTCTGCAGGAGCAGCCTTTCCAGGTTCTGATTGCGTTGCTGCAAAACGCGGGACAGGTCGTGACCCGCGAGACCCTGCGCCGAACTATCTGGAACGAAGACACCTTCGTCGATTTCGACCACAGTCTGAATACGGCGATAAACAAGATTCGCGAATCTCTCGGCGATTCCGCCTCAAGCCCGCGTTTCGTTGAAACCTTGGCCCGTCGTGGATACCGCTTCCTCGCGCCAGTCGAACAAATCGGCGGCGGGATCGAGACTTTATCGAAGACCCGGAACGAAAGTATTCCGCCCCACGCCGACTCTCCCGATGGTCAAAGCCAGCCGGCAGCTTCTACGTCCATGGCCGTGCAGCCCGAGGTTATTTCGCGAGAGGTTGCGATTCATCCGGAATTGCAGGTGCCCATTCCCCGGCGCGGCGTCGTGCGTTCGCTTTTCGCACTCAGTCAAGTGATGTATCTGACCTTCTATCTCTGCGGTCTCGCGCACCTCCGGGGCGTAGAGAACATCGCGAGCAGTTTCCTCCCCGGATGGAGAGCGCTCGCTATCGTGGGCGCAGTATTTGTCACGGGAGCCGTCGGGATTCCGCTGCGATTCTATCTGCTGTCTTCAATCGCTTTCGATTTCCGCAGGCTCGGCGACACCTTCTTGCGCCTGTTTCCTTTCGTACTGGCTCTCGATCAACTATGGGCGATCACGCCCTTCCTGCTGCTGCCGAAAATCGGAGTGGGATTGGCCTTCGCCGCCACCGCAGCCTTGCTCTACGTGCCTTTTTCCGAGCGCACACTGATCCGCATGGCATATCCCGTCCGACCCTGAAATTCGGAAACATCCAGGAACAGCGCGAAGCAGGAATAGCGAAAAGGCGGGCTATCAGTCTTTTGCCCGCCCCTCGCCGCTACTTATTTAAGAAGTCACCTCGCCTCGCTTCCGCAAGACTGTGCGCTTCTCACGGAGTTGGATTCAGGAACAGGATTGGTGGTCGGCAGTCGATCGCTGAGCCGTGAAAGAACAGGTACATCGCCGCCAGCGGATAACGCGAAACGCCCGCACCCGCGGCGGCCTTGGTAGAACCAGCCTTCTGCGGATCTTTCTCGTGGCAACTGGCCGGGTCATTCGGAAAATCCAGGAAAAGAGCCAAGCCGAGGAACTTCGTGGTATCGCGGAACGCCTCGCGCGAGTGCGTGTTGCACACATCCTTCGGATCATCCGCTTGAACTGGCTCGATCGCAAACCGAATTGTCGGCGTGTCCAGTTGGAACAGCAGCGGATTGAACGTTCCCGTATCCGGCGCCCCGGCCAGCGAGAATCCGTTCAGCGTGTTGACGGTGTAAAGAAACGAAACCGAAGAGGCATAATTCTGCTCGGTAGCGGCATCAGGAGGATAGTTCGGTCCCAGGCGGCTGCGGTACCGCCTTGCCGCCACGTAGGCCTCTGGCTTCGGAAGCCGAACCACGTAGCGATCCGATTTGTCATCCAAAGCGCGCTGCAGGTTCTTGGCGTCGATGTTAACCTGCGCGAAGCTGGGATCCAGCGGACCAGACGTAGCCGCACCATGCGCCGGCACGGAGAGATCGTACGTTCCCGGTTGCAACGTCGAGTCGTTCGACGCTGCCACGAATAAATCGCGGTGGATTCTCGTCTTCGGTGCCAAAACCAGAACGCTGTTGGGATCCTTTGGGTCAGTAACCACCGCCCACGGACCTTCAAACACCACGTAAACTTCCTTGGTTGGCGCTGCTTTCGGGGTAGACGCCATCGGCGCGGGGGCAGGCGCTGGCGATTGATTACATGCAACCAGTAGCGTGAGGGCAAAGACTATTGGCAGCGCGATACCCGTCCGCTTGACCGGGATTCGTGCAACATGGCGGCTGTTTTTCATCTTCCTTTTCTCCTTTGTGATCGGATCAGGGTCTCCCGTAAGCCGCAAACGCCGCCCAGTAGAACGGGTGTGCCGTCCGCGGGTTTGACATCATACTCTGGGACACCAGGCGGGTTGCTCCGGAAACCGCTTCCCCGCCGAGCACGGCGGCGTAAAAGCCACCGGCAAACACTCGGGCTTCCACCGAATCAACGCTCCAGCGGCTTGCCACCACATGCGGCACTCCCGACGTTTGAAGCGCCTGGGCCACACTGTCGAGTCCTCGCGCCCCCCCCACTCCAGCATCAGTACTGCAGGCCGCAAGAAGCGCCAGTTGCATCTTCTGCAAATCGAGACTACGCACAACCTTGGCATCCAGAAAAACGGGTGCCGATGATGACCACTCCGAGTGCGCTGAAGGGTGGGCTGACGTTCGGCCTGACCCTGCTCCCTGGCCGTTCTGGAGCATCAAGCCTGTGTGGCTGAAGTTGTCCGTGGCATGTCCCGCAAAGTGAAAAACGGTCGCCTCCGACAATCCCTTGGTTACCGCCGCCAGGGTCGCTTCAGAGCCGTTGAGCTGACTGGACGCGTGAAATCCTCTCGCGATCGCGTCCGTCCCCGCTGCAATACCCGGAATGACAAACAGCCCTGCTTCTGGCGAAGAAGCGTCGCTACCCACCACGAGGGCAGGCGAATCACGCGTGATCGTCGCTTCAGGATGCATCCGGGCTTCCGCATACGGACCCGGCGAATGGACGATCGGGCTTCGCTCGACAAGGTAGTGGCCGCTTGAATCCACCAACGCTTCAAACGGCAGCCTCGCCAGAATCCCTTCCGCTTCGATCACCAGGGTGCGCTTCGAGTCGAGCCGTTGCTCGACCGGCGCGATGAGGAGCGAGTAGAGCTTCTGTCCGTCGCGTCGCACGGCCCTCGGGTCCGAGTCAGGCACGGCACATTGGGCGTAGAACGCCGACGCTAACTCCTGCAAATCCTGTGGTGATTTTGGGATCCAGGTCGCACTCACGCCGCGATTGTCGTACACCCAGATAGCAAGTCCGTCGGGCAGAACTCCATACGCGAGAACTGTTTGATTTACGAGCAGGGGAAGTCGATCCGCTAGACGGTTCGAATCGGGAAACGAAGATGACGGCTTACGGCTGGTTTGCGCGGCCTCGCCTCCGCGAATCGCAATCCGCTGGGGCGCGCCCATGTACCACTCAAATATGTTGAGCGAGTCCTGTTCGCGGCCCTCCAAAAGCTCGGACTCGGCGAGACCCAAGTACACCGGAGCCGCATCTTGACTCCAGCTTGTTCGTTCCGTCTCCGAAACCAACGAAGTCAGCTTTTGCTCGGCCAATCGTAGTGCTGGACGGAACGCCTGCTCGGCCTCAGACTCACGATGTCTGCCGAGTTGCAGTTCGCCAAGTGTGGAATAGAAGGCCTGCGAAAGATAGGGTTCCGAGAGCGGTCCAATTTGATCTTGTATACGCGTCAGTCGGGCAATGGCGTCATCGAAGTGTGCCAGTCGCGCTTCAAGCCGAGCGGTTCGGATCTCGGTTTCGACGGCCGCCACGCGATTCGCGTTGTTGCGCGGTGCCGTCGCGAGAAGCCGGATAGCCTCGCCGTAATTCTGCTCGGCGATCCCGGGCATGTCAGCGCTCATCGCCGCATCGGCCATCGACTGATGCGCCATCGCCCGTTCCAGCGGATCAGCGTCTAAATCCACGAGGGCCACCGCTTCGCGCCAAAGTGCAACCTGTAGTTTCGGCCGATTCACTGCCGCCGAACCAGCGACCTCGGCCAGTTCCGCATACAGGCTATACCCGCGCACAGGTGGAAACCGCCCTGACCAGTACCGCTCCAGACCCGCATCCGCCAAAGCGATAGCGCCAGCTTGATCCCCAACGTCATTCTTGTCGTCGGCGGCAAACATGGCGGCGCGAAGATAGAGGGCTCCGTAGCCGCTCTTTTGAGCGCGCTGCAGCGCGACAGCCGTTGCCTTTTCGTCGGCGCCTGTATCACTCCGCGAAAACGAGCAAACGGCCTTTTCCAGCCCCAGTTGAATCTGCAGCCAAGCGTAAGAGGTTCTTTCTGACTCCGCCAGCGCGGCTGTGGCTTGCGGACGACAATCGTCGCCCCGATGCAGCAACTGCGCGGCGAAGAGCTGTTCAAACTCGGTGCGCAACCCGCCCGCCCTATTTCCAGATCCGAGAAACAATTTTTCGGCCAGACTCGCCTGCTTCAGCGCGGCATCATACTGGCCGGCTTCATTGGAACGAACGGCTTGCGCAAGAGCGCTCGCCGCTGGCGCAAAATTCGGCGCTGAAGATCCTCGCAGCAAATCAGACAACCAGGGATCGCCGTGCTTTTGCGCTGTCAGTTCCGCCAAAAAAAAAAGCGCCTGAGAGGCGCTTGCATTCTCGGTGGCGCTTGCTCCAGGAAAGGCGGCGGGCAGCCAGGAGCGGATCGCCTGATTCAGGTATTCATCGATCCGATCATCGATTCCGGAAGCCACGCTGGCGTGGCCTGCAGAAGAAGCGATCTGCTCCGGCGATAGCAAAGGCGCCGATTTACTCTCGTGCTGCTTCAACTTTTCACGCACCGCATCGGCTCGTGTGCGCGCTTCTTCCGACCACGCCGATCCCGGATCCACGCGCAAATAGTGCTCCCAATCGTCGCGCGCCTGTTGATACAGAAACTGATGCTCCGCGACGATGGCCCGATTAAACAATGCAACTGGGTCGTCCGGGCGCAGTTTCAAGGCCTGGCTCAGGGTTTCGTAAGCCGAGCCCAAGTCTTCCTTCCGGTCTTCCTGTAGGGCGCGCTGGAAGTACGCGGTCGCCAAGTCAATCAGTAGAATCGGTGTATTGGGCTCGATTTCTAACCCCCGGCGCAGAGACTCCACCGCCGCATCATACTTGCCTTCCAACAGGTCAGCCTGCGCCTTCGCCTCCAGCCACGCGGGGTCCGCGGGATGCGACTGCAGTTGGCTGCCGATCAATGCCTCCGCTTTCAGCAAGGCTGGCGGACGGCTGGTAAACGACGCGACGGGTCCGAGCGATACACGCAATGGCGCATAGTCAGCGCCCGCGATTCGGAGTTCCAAAGTGCGCTTCTCGGTGTATGCACGCGTCAAAAGACGCTCGGCCGCCGCAGGTCGTTGTCGCTGGACCTCGTACCACGATCCCGCTGCGACCACCACCGCCAGCGCGGCCCCAGCAAAGGCCAGTCTTGGCAGAGCTATCCACTCGCGCCACCACGGCTGTGAACCCGCACGCAGGAATTGCCGCTCAGTTCTGGCAACCGGCATCGCCGCGATTCGGCGTGCGAGCCTCCGTTGCCATTCCACACTTGCGCTCTCCAGCGACAAAATGTGTTTTTGCTCGGCTTCTGTGATCTCTCCCTTTAAATCAGCCATGTCAGTTACCGCTTGGCGCAGAAGCGGACCACAGGCCTCGCAACAACTGGCGTGCTCGATATGAACAAGAGTTTGGTTGGAAGGCGTCAGCCCCGCCGCGATCTCCCGCCATACGGCCGGATTCGGGCACTCCCCATGCCGCAGCCCCGGTCCTCCTGATCTCATGTGCGTGAGACCGCCCTCCAAAAGGAGCAAACCTTCATATTCGTCACGGCAAGCGGCACAAGCAGCAAGGTGCGGGTGCAGATCCGCCGCATCGAGACCCGATTCAGGATGTAGACCAGATCGTTCTGCCATTCTTGCCAGATCAGCAGCGTCGATATGTTCGCCAGCATTTTCGTTCAAAACTTGCGCCCCATTCTCTTAGAACGGTTTCGCCGCTTCAAAACCTTCACTTCGCGGCCCGATTCGAGCTCCGCGAACTGACTGCGAATCATTAGCGCCAGCCGTAGCAGCAGACTCTCCACCCCTTCCGTCGTCAGTCCGAACTCGGCTATCGCTGCTATCTCGCTGGCAGTAAAGCCATGTCGATGCCGCAGCCAGAAAATAGCGCACTTTTTCGCTTGATCTTTCCCCGCAGTAACCTGGGCGAGAACCTTGGCTATCTTAGCGATCTGAAGCTGGTGGTTCATCGCATCAAAAGAATCCCCCGGGACGCGCAACTCGAAGGATTTCACGTCCGAGATCGCTGCCGTCAGGTTCGTACCCCGCTTGACCGCATTCTCCGATCGAAAATGGTCGTGGACGATGTTCGCCGCTACCACTTTCAAGAAGCCATAGATCGAATTGTCCAGCCGCGGCTGAAAAGAACGCAGTAGACGGTAGTTATTCTCACAAAGCTTCAGATATGTGTCCTGGATCAGGTCGTCCAGTTGCGCCCGCGAGGGATCGCACCACTGGCGCGCCGTTCGTAGCACCGCGGAAGCGATCACCGTGTGGAATCGACGGATAAATTCTGTCCACGCCAATTCGTCTGCCGAGGCGAGGCAAGCCCTTACTAGTTCCGCTGGTGAGATGTCCGAAAGACGCGGCACGGATTACTCCACGTTCGCGGATTCTACAACACTCGGCCTATCATTACCGTTAAAAAATTTGAAATGCGCGAAATACGGAATCCAGGGCTAATCCCCATTAAAACCGGAGTAAGTGGGGCGATAAGCCGGACTAACCCATTAATTTCGCTGCTTCTTGAGCGTAATAGGTCAAGATCATGCTGGCGCCGGCCCGTCGTATGCAAAGTAGAGACTCCATCATGACGCGATCGCGGTCGATCCACTGGCTCCGTGCCGCCGCTTCGATCATTGCGTACTCACCCGACACCTGGTAAGCGGCCAGCGGCAGGTCAAAGCGCTCGCGCGCGGCAGCAATTACATCAAGATAGGGCATCGCCGGCTTCACCATAATCATGTCGGCGCCCTCTTCAATGTCTAACTCGATCTCCCGCATCGCTTCGCGAACATTTCCTGGATCCATCTGATAGGAACGACGATCTCCGAATTGTGGTGCCGAGTCCGCCGCCTCCCGGAAAGGTCCATAAAATCCTGAAGAAAACTTCGCCGCGTAGGAAAGAATCGGCGTATTTTCGAACCCGGCATTATCCAGGCCCGTGCGGATCGCCGCAACCCGTCCATCCATCATGTCGGACGGCGCAATAATGTCCACCCCTGCCCGGGCCAGCGAAACGGAAGTCCGCGCCAGCAAATCCAGGCTCTCGTCATTCACGATCTCGAAGTCAACCGCAGCCGGAGGCGCGGCAGCGGCCGCCCCCAGCGACTGCGGCGACGCCTTCACGATGCCGCAATGCCCGTGCGACATGTATTCGCAGAGGCAAACGTCGCCCATTACGATTACGTCGCGGACTTCGCTCTTGATGGCGCGCGTCGCCCGCTGCACGATCCCGTCGTCCGCCCAAGCCCCCGTGGCTACCTCATCTTTTTTCTCGGGAAGGCCAAACAAGATGACCGACAGCACTCCCAACGCGCGAGTCGCTCGTACCTCTTTCACCGCCTCATCAATCGAGAGATTGAATACTCCCGGCATCGACCGTACTTCTTTCCGTATGCCATTACCCGGACAGATAAACAGCGGATAGACCAGCGCTTCCGGCGTCAGCCGGGTCTCTCGAACCAGGGAGCGCAGCGTTTCGTTCCGCCTTAGACGCCGCAAGCGATGAACAGGAAATGCCATGATTCGCAATTCTAGCAGCCCCCAGCGGGCCTGCGACCTAGTGGATCACCGATGCATGTGATCTCCATCACGGCAGGCAAAACGAGCCTCCAACCACCCACGGCTACCTCTCAGATTACTTCAGTAACCATTGGTAACCATCTCGTGATCTAACCAGAATCGCGCGAACGGCTTATGATTCCAACCAGTGTCTCGGCTCCAAATCTCGGCGGTCGTCAGCGGAGTGGCTCTGCTCGCGGGTTTTGCGCTCGCGCCACTCGTATTTCCCAACCCATTCTTCCGCATCGTCATGGGAGATCTGGTACCGCAGGTGATTATTGCCGCTGCTTTCTTTGTTTCCACTAGAAATGCATTCGACAGCCGCGGCCACACTCGCCTCTTTTGGAGCCTCATTGCCGCTGGAATGGGTATGTGGTGTTTCAATCAGGCCTGCTGGACGTGGTTTGAGGTCGTGATTCACAAGCCCCTGCCCGATCCGTTCCCCGGCGATATCATCTTGTTTCTGCACATAGTGCCGCTGACTGCGGCCGTCGCTATCCGTCCCCATCGCGCCGAAGAGCGCGAAGGAATATTACTGAGCGGACTGAACGTGTGCATTCTGCTGGTGTGGTGGGTCGTCGTTTACGCGTTCTTCGTCTTTCCCGATGAGTACCTGATCAACAATGCGTCGCTGTACAACCCACGTTGGGATCTACTGTATCTCGTCGAAGGTGTGATTCTGATCGCGGCTTCGGCTTGGGCCTTCTATTTCAGTTCGGGTGCCTGGCGCGATCTGTATCGCAACATTTTCTTCGCTGCCGCCCTCTACACATTCTCTTCGGAAGCCATGAACGCTGCCATCGCCCGTGGCACATACAAAACCGGTAGCGTCTACGATCTACCTTTCGTAGCGGCTGCCTCAGGATTTCTCTGGGCCGGCATCGCCGGCCGCCGCTGTCTTCGTGACACGCAGATGACGCCGTCCATAACCCGCGAGACTCTCGCTGTCTCTCCCCTACTGGCCAAACTCGCGTTGCTTTCTTTGCCGTTGATGGGATACTGGGCGCTCTTTCTGAGCAACGATCAACCTTATCTCCGAAAGGTCCGTTTTGCCGTCGCGATGGGCGGAGTCGCCTTGCTCGCCGTCGCGGTCTTTCTGAAACAGCACCTTCTGGACCGAAAACTTCTTCAGCTACTCAATCACTCGCGCAAAAGCTTCGATAACCTGCAACGCTTGCAGGGAAGAGTTGTGCAACAGGCCAAGCTAGCGTCTCTAGGGGAACTGGTGGCTCTTGCGGCTGGTGAACTCGAGTTTCCACTATCGTCGATTTTGAGCAGCTCCGAACGCATGGCCGCCAGCAGCAACCTTAGCCGCGAACAGCTCGCGAACGCCCAGAAGATCGGCCAACAGGCGCGACGGACGCGGGAACTGGTCAGCGATCTACTTAGTTTCGCGCAGCAGACTCCGGGCGAAAAAAACTCCCTCGAGCTGAAACCACTCTTGCAGCGCGCCGTTCAAATGGAAGGATTCAAACTCGAAAATCGGAAGATCAGCCTGACCGTGGAGAGCAGCGACCCTTTGCCTCGCGTTCTCGGAAACCCCAATCAGCTCCTGCAGGCCTTTCTTCAAATCATCGAGAATGCAGTCGACGCTCTGCAGGAGATCGGAGGAGGCCGGCTTCAAGTCTCTCTTTGGCGTGAAGCCGACGAGGTGGTCGTCCAGTTCGCCGACTCTGGTCCAGGTCTGCGCGATCCCGAACGCGTCTTCGACCCGTTCTACACCACAAAACCAGTAGGGAAGGGAACGGGTCTAGGGCTGAGCGCCACCTACGGAGTGATTCTCGATCACAAAGGACAAATCACCTGTTTTAACCGCCCCGAAGGCGGAGCCGTATTCGAGATTCGCCTGCCCGTCTTGAGGGCCACCCTTTTATTAGCAGAAGCGGCTCGCGCCTGACTGCGGGCTGCAGCGTGGCATTCTTCTCATTTCTTAGCCCCCACTTTCTTTGCCTCCACAGCCCCGACCCGCTCGCTCACCAGGAACGTCACCTTTCCCGTCTTCTTATCCGCGTCGACGATGACGTGATCCCCATGCAGAACCTCTCCATCGAGAATCTTCATGGCCAGCGGATCCTGCACCAATTTCTGGATCGCTCGCTTCATCGGACGCGCTCCAAAATTCGGATCGTAACCCTCCGTGAACAACGCTTCTTTCGCCGCCTCGGTCAGTTCCAGCGAGATCTTGCGATCCGCGAGTAGTCGTCGTAAGTCTTCCAGCCGCAAATCGACAATCTTCACCAGTTGCTCCTTACCCAGCGGACGGAAGATAACGATATCGTCCACGCGGTTCAGAAACTCCGGCTTGAAGTGCCCATGCAACGCGCCCAGCACCTGCTTCGAAGCCTCTTCAAACGCCGCCTCCGACCGAATATTCTCCGACTGCAAGTAAGTCGATCCCAGGTTCGAAGTCATGATGATCACCGTGTTCTTGAAGTCGACCTTGCGCCCCTTGCCATCCGTCAGCCGGCCATCGTCCATGATCTGCAGCAGAATATTGAACACGTCGGGATGCGCTTTCTCGATTTCATCGAACAAAACCACCGCATACGGATGCCGGCGTACCTGCTCCGTCAGTTGTCCGCCTTCTTCATACCCCACATATCCCGGAGGCGCACCGATCAACCGCGACACCGCATGCTTCTCCATGTATTCCGACATATCAATCCGAATCATCGCCCGCTCATCATCGAACAGGAATTCCGCCAGAGCCCGCGCCAGTTCCGTCTTTCCCACGCCCGTGGGGCCCAGAAATATAAACGACCCAATCGGCCGCTTGGGATCGCTCAGTCCGGCTCGCGATCGACGGATCGCATTTGCCACCCGCTCCAGCGCCTCATCTTGCCCGATCACGCGATGCCGCAGCCGGTCTTCCATGTTGATCAGCTTCTTGACTTCACCTTCCAACATCTTCGATACCGGAATCCCCGTCCACTTCGAGACGATCCCGGCCACATCCTCTTCATCGACCTCTTCTTTCAACATTCGTTTTGCTTGTGTGGAGCGGGCGCCCTCGCCCGCTGCCTTCGACGTAAGCTTGTCCAAATCCGCTTCCGTCTGCCGGATTAACCCATACCGAATCTGCGCTACTCGCTCCAGGTTCCCCTTGCGTTCTTCAGCCGCTTCTTCAACCCTCAGCTGTTCCAGCTTTTCTTTCAGCGTGCGGGCCTGCGCAATGACATCTTTCTCCTGCTTCCAACGAGCCTTCAACGCATTCGACTTTTCCCGAATCCCCGCCAACTCTTTCTCAACCAGAGCCAACCGTTCTTTCGAATTCGAGTCGTCCTCTTTCTTCAACGCCTGCTTCTCAATCTCCAATTGCGTGGCCCGTCGTTCCAGTTGATCGATCTCCGTCGGCATGGAATCGATCTGGATGCGCAATGACGACGCCGCTTCGTCAATCAAGTCAATCGCCTTGTCCGGCAGGAATCGATCCGAAATATAGCGATGCGACAATGTCGCCGCCGCCACAATGGCCGAATCCTTAATCCGCACGCCATGATGCACTTCGTACTTTTCCTTCAACCCGCGGAGAATCGCAATCGTGTCCTCGACGTTCGGTTCGCCCACAAACACAATCTGGAAACGTCGCTCCAGCGCCGCATCCTTCTCGATGTACTTGCGATATTCGTTCAGAGTCGTCGCGCCAATCGCGCGCAGCTCTCCCCGAGCCAGGGCCGGCTTCAACATATTCGAAGCATCGATTGACCCTTCTGCAGCACCTGCGCCAATCAGCGTATGCAATTCGTCGATAAAAAGAATGATCTTCCCTTCGGAATCCTCGATCTCCTTGAGCACCGCTTTCAGCCGGTCTTCAAATTCGCCCCGATATTTCGCGCCCGCCAGCATCGCGCCCAAATCCAGCGACACCACGCGCTTGTTCTTCAGCGCCTCCGGCACATCGCCCGAAATAATCCGCTGTGCCAGTCCCTCTACGATGGCAGTCTTTCCCACGCCCGGCTCGCCAATCAGCACGGGATTATTCTTCGTCCGTCGCGACAGCACTTGCACCACGCGCCGAACTTCTTCATCCCGCCCAATCACCGGATCCAGCTTCCCGCGCCGCGCCAGTTCGGTCAGGTCGCGAGCATAGCGCTCCAGCGCCTGGTACTTCGCCTCCGGATTCTGATCCGTAATCCTCTGCGATCCCCGCACCGCCGTCAGCGCCCGCAGGATCGCATCGTGCGTCGCTCCATGCCGCGCCATCAACTCCTGCGCCGGATCCCGCTTCAGATCGGTTAGAGCCAGCAGCATGTGTTCGGTCGACACGTATTCATCCTTAAACGTGTCGGCCTCTTTAAAAGACTTCTCGAGCACCTGATTGATCTGCGAAGACATCGCCGGCTGCTGCGCTCCGCCGCTTCCCGAAACCTTCGGCAGCTTCTCAATCTCTTTGTAAAGCTCGCTAAGCACCGCCTGCGGACCAATGCCGATCTTCTCCAGCACCGGCGCAACAATACCTTCCTTGTCCTCCACCAGCGCCGCGAGCAAATGCAGCGGCATCATCTCCGGATTGCCGTGTTCGGAAGCAAGCTCATTCGCCCGCTGCACAGCTTCCTGTGCCTTAACCGTAAATTTGTCCCAACGAATTGCCATGGATTCCACTCCTGCTTCAGCTTCAAAACGCTGTGATGTTCAAATTGCCAATCACAAATTGCTAATTACAAATGAAACGGGAGGCGCAGTTTCTCGCCTCCCGCTGAGTCTACATCGGCCGAGCTTAACGGGGCAGAGCCCCGTCACCACACGAACCTAGCTTACGCAGCCTTCGTGACGCCCTTCGGCTCCTTGCCTTCCAGCGTCTTTTCGCTACCCGGCTTTTCGCCGCCGACGTTTACCTTAATCTGCTTCGGCTTCGCTTCCTGTTTCTTGGCCAGCTTGATCTTCAGCACGCCCTTTTCATAGTCGGCCTTAACGCTTTCTTGGTCGACCGTGTTCGGGAGAGTGAAAGTCCGCGTGAAGCTGCCATACTGCCGCTCCACTCGACGGTAGTTCTCTTCTTTCTCTTCCTTCTCGAACTTGCGCTCACCATGGACGGTAAGTGTATTGTTTTCAATCCGGACATCGATATCTTTCTCATCGATTCCCGGCACTTCAATCTTCAACGTGACACTGTGCTCGTCTTCATACACATCCACCGGAGGAGCAAATCCAGTTGTGGTTAGAGCTTCGTCCTGGCCTTCCCCACCCCGGTTTGCGCGAACCAGCTGATTCATGCGCTCTTGCAAGGTCACAAACTCACGAAAGGGATCGAAACGCGTAATCAAAGTCATAACTTGAATCCTCCTACACTTGAAATTCAGTTGAGAGCATTCTGAGCTCCCGCCTTCTGATTAGTGTAGACACAGCATAAAACTTGAGTGCTTTATTGTCAAGTACAACATTCATCCTGTTTTCAATCGCTTACGGATAGAATCAGGCACTTCAGATAGCTAGTTTCAGGCACATTCAGCAAGATCGGATGATCCTTTGCCGCTCCTCGGTTCTCCAGAACCCGCAGCGATTTATGCGCGTCCTGCGCGGCATCCGCCAGCACTTTCAGGAAATCCGCACCACTAACATGAAACGAGCAGGAGCAAGTCACCAGAATCCCCCCCGGGCGGAGCATCTTCATCGCCCTCAGATTCAGCTCCTTGTATCCCCGCAGCGCCTTGTCCAAGTCCCGCTTCGTTTTCGCGAACGCGGGAGGATCAAGCACCACCGTGTCATACCGCCGATTCGCCGCCGCATAGTCCCGCAGCAGATCAAACGCATTCGCCTCCAGCCACTCCACTTCGCGCCCATTCAGGGCAGCATTCTTGTCCGCCATCTCCAGCGCCGGACGCGAACTGTCCACTCCCGTCACGCTCGTGCATTTCGCAGCGACATGCAACGCAAACGCGCCCTGGTAGCAGAACGCATCAAGCGCCTCCCCGTGGGCATATTGCGCCGCGGCAGCATAATTTTCCCTCTGATCGAGAAATGCACCCGTTTTCTGTCCCTCCAGTCCGTCGTAAAAAAACCGCACGCCGTTCATCGCAATCTCGGTCGAACTCTTCTCGCCCCACAATAGCCCCGAGGCCCGCGGAGCCAACTGTTCCAATTCGCGGATCCTCGCTTCGACCCGCTCGACAATCCCTGCAGGCCGCAGCTCCTCCCGCAACGTTTTCAGGATGGCATTGCGCACCGGAACCGCGTCCATCGCCTGCGTGAGGATCTGAACCGAAAGAACATCGTCATAACGGTCGACGATCAATCCCGGCAGGAAATCCGCTTCGCTAAAAACGACCCGGTAGGCGTTCGTGTCCGCAACCAGCTCTTTTCGATAAACGATTGCCGCGCGAATCCGCTCCGAGATGAGGGCAGGGAGGTCGTCGACCGACCCGTGCGAGATCATGCGGATTGCGATCTGCGAAGAAGAGGAATAAAGCGCGGTCCCAAGAAATTTCCCGCGCGAATCCTGCACGCGAACCGTCGCCCCCGGCGGAATGCCCTCCGCGCCCACGATATCCGAGCGATAAACCCAAGGATGGCGTGCCAGCAACCTTTCGCTGCCGCGGGCAGAAAGTTTTACAGTTAGCCCCGAATGTTGAACAGAGCCACTAGATTTTCTAGGCATGCCCCCAATAATAGATGGAATGCGCCCGCAGTGTGGAGAGCGGCGTAGCGACTCTGCGCTAAGCCCGAACCACAATCCCGTCCAGATTCCGCCGGCGCACCGCGAGGCTTCCACTCGCGCTGACGGTAACCGCCCCCGTCATCACCTTCTGCCACGCCGTTTGAAACTCTTCCATCTCCGGAGCGGTCCCGATCGTCACCCGCGTGTACGTCGGCATCGAAGGCCAAATGCGCCCCACATAGACATTCTGTTTGACCATGGCATCGATCGCCGGTTTGGCCGGGCGCTTCGTGTCGAGCATGAAAAAGTTCGCTTCCGACGGAATGTACGAATATCCGTTTTTGTCGAGCCAGGCGAAAACTTCCGAGCGCACACGAGCGTTAATCTGCTTCCGCTCCGGCACCAGTTGTGGATCTTTCAAACTGGCCGACGCTGCAACCAAAGCCGTGATCGGCATAGCATTCCATCCCGCATAATTCTCGATCCTTTCCAGCAGATCCGGACGCCCAAACGCCGCCCCGCACCGCAGCCCGGCCATTCCATAAATTTTCGAAAACGTGCGCAGCAGGATCACGTCCTTGCCTGCTTTCACGAGATCCATGGCTGAAGGCGCGTCACAAAAATGGATATACGCTTCATCGATCAGAACCACCGATCCCGCCGGCTTGTGCTCCACCAGGTATTCAATATCGGAATGACTAGTGAGCGTTCCAGTAGGATTGTTCGGACTGCAAACGTAAAACACTCCCGCCTCTGGAGCCGCCTCCAACATAGCCTTCACATCGTGCGCATGCGTTTTTGTAAGCGGCACTTTCACCGTTCGCGCACCCAGCGCATCCGCCGCGAACATGCCGGCCTCATAGCCAGGATCGGCCGTGACATAGCTGCGCCGCGACGAGGTGAAAGCCGCGACCGTGTGATGCAAGGGCTCGCTCGATCCGGGAAAGACGCGCACCTGCTCCACTTTCAGACCCTCCATCTCGGCCAGCGTCTTTACGAGATCGTCCGTCAGCCAGTCGGAATAGCGTCCACCCTGCGGAATGATTGCCGCCGCCGCTTCTCGCGCCGCCGCGCTCGGCCCGAGAGGATTTTCATTGGCGTCGATGCGCACTGCATTTTTAGGAGCGTTATGCACCCGGGCATTCGCCAGCATCGGTTCCGTCACAATACGCAACACGCACGCCGCCGAAGCGGCTGCGGACAAAGCAAGAAACGAACGCCTCGATGCAGTAGATACGTTCAAATCGTTCTGGATGGGTTTCGCCACAGGTCACCTCATGCGTGTCATCTTATCGTAAGATGGGCGCGGCAAACGGGCTGGTCTCGTGCGTCCGCGACACATCATTTGCGATCAAAACAAAACGTCGGCCTCTTTCTATGGTAAAGTTCATGGCTCGATTCATTCGCCGCGGAATCGATCGCCGAAAAAGCCGCGCAAAAGCGCCGAAAAAGCGAAGATCGAAAGCTAGTCGACGGCGAGAGTCGATCCAGCATTTTCCAGGAGGCCCACTTGAAACGTTCGCTCGTCGCTCTGCTCGCCCTGTTCTGTATCGCGCTTTCCGTCGCCATCATTCTTCCCGCGGGCAGCCCCGTGCACGCCGGAAACAAACAAACCCTCGCAAGTGATGACCTGAGTAAGGCCGAAGATTATTGCGTCAAGAAGGGCGGAGAGGTGGACGTCCGCGAACCCTACTTCAATACCAACGACAACGAGCCGAATTGGTTCAAACTCTCGGGCGCCCGCCAATTCTGCAAATTCACTTCGAAGAAAGATGGATCGCGAATTCACGTCGAACTCACGACCCTCTACACCGAGCAGCCCACGCTCGCCGCTCTGGCCTACTACGCCGAAACACCGCTCGGCAGCGGCTGCAACGGCAATCCAGCATCCTGCTATTGCTCGCAACTCGGTGGCAGCGATCTCTTCGGAGGCATCAACGCAAACGGCGGAGGCTGGGTGCAGAAGTCCGATCCCATCGACACCGTGCTCGAAGCCTGCATCTTCCCCGACATGTCGACCATCGATTCGTGGGGGCTTACCTACCACTCGGTGGGGATCGTCCGCGGCAAAGATCTGTCAAAAGTTCTGCGGTATGCGAATCCGTACGGAACAAAGTAAAAGCTGGTTCCAGCCGTCGGTCATCCAGACGCCGCTGGGACTGAACAGCCAAAATGTAAGAAGGAAGATTTATTTACGTCGTGGTGACGCGCTAGTTCGAGAGCAACTGCCTCACCGTCGCAACGTCGTCATTGAAATCTCTGCTCATTTGCGCAGCTGCCGCCTCGGCTGCATGGGCTCTGTCTGCCTGCCCGGAGCGTTCCAGGGCTTGCGCTAGAAGCAGATAGCCCACCGGCGACGGCAGCAATTGGACCGATATCCGATACTCCTCCGCAGCCTTTGGGACGTCGCCCGCTCTCTGCGCTACAAGCCCCAAGCCCCGATAGGCGGACCAATTCTGCGGCTGAGCGTGCAACGCGCCCTCGAAATCGAGTCGGGCGCTGTCATATTCTTTCAACGAGTAATGCGCGTATCCACTATTCACCCGTGCGTTCGCCAACATGAACGGCACAGTAGTATTCCGGATAACATTTGCGTAGCCGTCGATCGCGGCGCGGTAGTTACCACGCATCTGGTCGAAGGTTGCAAGATTCGTCGTGGACAGTGGATCGTCGGGATTTAACATGTGGGCGCGCCGCAGGTAGGGAATCGCTTCTTCGAGTCTGCCTTCGTCAATCAGCGCCGTCGCAACGTTATCTTCCGCGATGTAGTTGCCCTCGGTGATTTCCAGGGCGTGGCTCCAGATCGTGAGATTGTCAGTCCAAAAACTCACCTGACGATGAAGTCCGAAGGCCAGAAGCAGCAGGAGCAACCCGCTGGCCGCAGCCAGCGCCGATCTCGGAACCCGCCAGGCATTGGCCAGTTCCGCGCAACCCCAGCACACGATCACGAAAATCCCCATAAACGGGATGTAGGCGTAGCGGTCCGCCATGGCGTGCACGCCAATCTGCACCAGCCCGATCATCGGAACCAATGTGCCTAAGAACCAGAACCAGCCCACAAAAATAGGACGCCGCCGGTAGCCGATTACTACAAGAACCGTGAGCAGGATGAGCAACAGAGCAGAGAGCGCCACTGCAACCCGGCTCAGCGAAAGTTCAGGATGGGGATAGACCAGCGCCAGGTTGGCCGGCCAGATGGCCTTTTCGAGATACTTAACGTACGACACTATTGCATTTCCCACGTGCGCCCAGAAGGGAAGCTTCAACTCCGTCGCGTCCGCCTCGGCCTTCAGCGTGATCACGGCGCTCGCAGCCGAGAGCCCAATCCAAGGTAGTTTCTCGACGATCAAACTCCAAGCCGGGGATTGCGGCTTGCTTTCCGCCGTCCCCTCAGAAATTCCGTCCCGCGGTTCATCACCGGACCCGATGCGATATAAAGGCCAGTAATCCAACAGTAAGAGTGCGAACGGAAAGGTGATCACCTGCGCTTTCGCCATCAGACCCAAAGCGTAAGCGACGGTAACCGCCAAATATCTCCAAACTCCTCCCTTGCGCGCATACCATCCGTAGGCGGCGAGAGCCAGCAGAAAAAAGAACATACTGAGCACGTTCTTCCGCTCCGCGATCCACGCTACCGACTCGACATTGATGGGATGTAATGCGAAGAGCGAGGCCACCATCAGACTGCGCCAGGTGAAACCGGTTGCGCTCTGAAGAATGAGGAATAAAAGGACGGCATTGAGCGCGTGGAAAAGTACATTCACGATGTGCGGCCCCGACGGATTCAAGCCGAACATCTGGCAGTCCAGAGCGTGCGAGAGCCAGGTTATCGGCTTCCAGTCGGAAAGTTCGGTTGTACGAAACGCCCAAGAAATCGTGTTCCAGGTGATTCCCGCGCGAACATGGAGATTGTCCCGGACATAGGCCGGATCGTCGTAGTTCAGGAAAGGTGCGTGCGTCACCGCGTTGTAGAGTGCGATGGTCGCCAGGGCAAGCAGCAGGCACAGGATCAAAGTTCGTCCTGGTGTAGCTCGAAGAATTGGAGGCGCGGCGGGGACCTCGGTTAACACCTCATGCAACGCTTCCATGGACTTCGCGAAACCTCGCCTCGTTCGCTCACTACCGCAGAGACGATACCATGAGGAGAAGTTCGAGTTCGATTACAAAACCGGACTGGGTAATCGACGGTAACTTCGATCACCGTTGGCACTTAGAGCCCTACAAAAGGCGGATTTAGCGCGCTGCCGTATGCTCCGCTGGAGAGGCGGAATGGTCTTTGGGGGTGGCTCGATGCTCGCGTCGAATCGCCAGCAAATCCTTTTGCAGCAGATCGAGTACATTCGAGGGAATTTCCGACCCCCACTCCTCAATCTCTCTTTCGTCCCAATGCCCGTTGAGTCGTAGTGCCGCCTCGGTCAGATCCTCAGGAAAGGCCTGCCGGTAATTGCCTTCGCGCTGCAACACCTCGCCGAACTGACGACCCGTGTGCAGTTCGAAAATACGGCGGGTCGCGTTGCCCCCGCTATTGGTAAACGCCAGCAAAACTTCGCCTTCCTCGCCAAAATCAGGGCGATAAAACCACGCCTGTGGAGCATCCGCCTTGGGGCGCGCGCGCTTCCGGCCAGTTACCGTCACCACTTCCTGCTCTGGCTTCACTTCATTCGCCGGATTGAAGTAATAGACGCGCGAGCACGATTCGCAAACCATTACCTTTTCGCCGTTCCGCACCTCGTTGTAGGTTTGCGGACGCAGCATCACCTGGCAGCCCATGCACTTCTGGTCGCGCACTTCCGCCAAACCGGTCCCGCGGAATTTCGCCACGCGCTCGTACTGTCGCAGCACGTCTTCCGAAATCCCGTGGCGCAGGCCGTCGCGCTTCGCATTCCACTCCGAGAGCTTCTTCTGATCTTCCGCCGTAACCCGTCGCGCTTCTTCTTTCTCTCGCTCGATCTCCGCGGTCTCCGCCTTCAGCGTGGCCTCGGCAGCCTTCACTTCCTTGTCGCGCGCGTCCACGTTGACCATCACCTCAAGGATGCGGTCTTCGTTCATGCGCACTTCCTGCTCCGCAAACTGAATCTCGTGCAGTAGCGCTTTATATTGTTCGTTGGTTTTTACGTCGAGGGATTGGTCGCGATACTTGGAAATTTTGCCTTGCAGGTCTTTGATAGCCGCTTCAAACTTCTTGCGGTTGGCCTCGTCGCCTTTGGCTGCCGCTCTCACTTTTTCCAAGTGCGCCTTCGTCCCAGCCAGCTTCTGCTCAATCACAGCCACGCGTTTCGGCAGCGCAGCCACTTCTTCCTGCAGTTTGCGGATCTCTTTATCCGCCACCTGCAATTCCAGTAGTTTTTCGATATCAGGAAGCATCGGTCCGGGCATTCACAATATCGATTCTAGCACGCGAACGGGCCGTTCCCAGATGCCTGCCGCAGGTCTCAACACAAGTATCTCTCAGGGATTGTTTTCGTCGCGAATCCTAGATCCCGAAATTCCAGCGTCCGAGTCTCGCGAAGCGTCGTCATCCTCTTCAAATTGGCGAGAAACAAAGGGCGCAGCCTTCGCTGCGCCCCGCCGGATCGAAAAATGTTGGGTTCCCGAGCCGCTGATTGCTATTGTTGCGGCGGAGGAGCTGGTTGGTCTCCGCCGTTCGGCGGACCTCCCCTATGGTGTTCCATTCTTTGCTCCCGCTTCGCTTGCATCGCGTCCCACTTATTCTGTTGGTTGGAATCCAGAAGCGTGCGAATCTGCCCATCGCTGGTCTGACGGATGTCCATCATTTTCGCGTGACGATCCTGTCGAGAAGTAGACGTGTCCTGCCGCAGACTTTCCATCTGAGACTTCTCCGTCTCCAGGATCCCCCGGACCTTGGTTTGCTGATCTGCGGTAAGCTTCAGTTTTTTGGTCAGCTGCTGCGTGCGCATGGCTGGATCGGGCGGGCCATGGTGCCAGCCGCCCTTGCCTTGCCCCTGTGGGCCTTGCTGGTCGGTGGCTTGGCTGTTTGACTGGCCGTTCGACATCGAAGAATTGTCTTGCGCGGCCGCGTAGGGCGCCGCGATGGAAATGACGCCCGCTGCCACGAGCGCGATCAGGGATTGCTTGAGCATTTGTAAATCTCCTTTTTTTGAAGCGAACTTTTTCTCTCGATCTTTAATTTCTTATTCTCGAATTTTCTCGAAACTATCTTCCAGAGCGAGGTCTATGCATGTATGAATGGGTTTCCGCCACGAAAGTTGCGAATGCAACAGGAATCAGACGAAACTTTGCAAAACTTTACGAAATGAGGCTCTGTTTTGGTACTCTCCGATGCGGCCGTCGCGGCGACGCAGACTCTTAGCCGCGACCGTGGCAACTTGCCCGCCTCGGGCCCCTCCTGTTTTGAAAAGCCCTATTGGGCGGCGTTGCTTCTCGCGGAGACGTTCTGCCTCAGCTGGACAGCAAACTGTTTGGCTTGCTCGTCCGACAACTGGACACTGCCGTCGATGATCAGTCCCAGTTCATCCGCACCCGCGTCCTGGAATTGAATTTTTTGCAGGGTAGCTGAGAGCTGCGCCGTGGGAGGTAGTGTTGTTTTGAAATCCGTAGCCTGTTGCACAATGGAGAGAAGCGACGCGGCAATCTGCTCGCGCAAGTTGGCGCCCAAATCTCCCGAGCGAAGCGAATTACGAAGGAAACCCTCGGCTTGCACTCGTGTAATCGCAGAACTAAGCGTCACTCCCGTATCGCGGACAGCGGGAGTCAGCTTGACTTCGAGAGTGGCCTCCGCTTCATCCACTTCCGTCGGCTCCGATCTGGAGCCAAGCGCGCAGGCCCAGCGCTCATAGTGCAAGGTGGCAATGACGACAGCGCCGGGAACGGCAGGCGTCAGGCTCGCTTCCTGAAGCTGTACGCGTTCACCGCAGCGCGGGCTGCGAGCCATCGCAGGACGAAGAATCGTGAAAATATTCTGCTGCAGGTCCGATAGATCGCTGGTTAGCTCAAGACCATAAACGTTCTTTCCATTTTCCGCGGAAACCCGCGACGCAGTGCCCGAAGTCGGCAGCGCGATCGATTGGCCCGCGATATTGATCGAATTGTTCACGGCAGGAAGTTTGAAGGCGACGTTCTCGTCAGACAAGAGAATCCCCATCTCTCGTCCCAGTGCCAACTGTTCGTTCTGAAAGACGCCGAGCTCTTTTTCAAGCGCGGCCGCCGCGCTGGCCAGCGGTTCGGTGGCCGACGAAGCGTTCTTCCCCGCCTCATCCAGAAGCTTGCTCTGTTTGTCCAGTTCGGACTCCGATTTTGCCAACTTCTTGGTCAAGTCCTGCAATCCCGACTTTTGCGCGTCCGAAAACGAAGTTAGAAAATTCTGGTTTCCCGCGCGCGCCCTCGCTAGACCCTTACTCACTGCCGCTGCTCTTTCTGCTATCGGCGGACTAGACATCCCCTTCCGCAGCGCTTCCCGAAAGGACTGCAGCTGATCGCCGGCCGTCTGTGTGTACTGCGCGACCTTGCGGAATGCGGCGATCTGCTCCGGCGTCGCTTGCAGCGCAAGAGCCCGGTGAAAATCCTTAAGATCGTCCTTTTCGCTGACCCCATCCGGGCGACCCACGCTGATGCCGCTGCCCCCTCCTATGCCGCGTCCACCACCGCCTCCTCCGCCACCACCATGTTGGCCCATAGCGGCAGTCGGACCCCCCAGCAGAACGATTCCGGCAAGCAGCGCGACCGCGGGGCGAACCAATCGACGCAGCTCAAAGCCGCAGAACTTCCCCTTGCCAGACTTCTGAGCTTTCTCCGAAAACATGGGCCCACTCTCTTAGGAGGAAATCTTTGAATGCATTTTAGGATAGGAGCCAGGCTGTTGCGCGATACCGGAACAACACAATTTCTGATGCCGACAGATTGAAATTGGTGATCCAGCCTGGCATTTGCGCGGAGGGATTACCCTGGTACTTTCTCGGCAAGCAGGAAAAATGCGACAATAGAAAAAACGGTCGCACTTCCTTGTTTTACGTAACTTTACGAATAAGTTTAACCGTAAGCTTACGCAACCCGGTAGGCTGGCCGTAGCTCTAAGGTTGTAGTCGCTGCCTGATGCCAGTCACCCAAATTCCGCCGAGCGACCCCTTGTCTGCGCCACCGGAGCAGCCCGAGCAGCGCGACCTGTTTGAAGCCCAGCATTGGGAGACCGCTTACCGCGGCTTCAATCCCGACGACGTTCCGCATCTTCTCATCCAGCTACAAGACGATCTTTCAAGTGCCCGCAAGCGAGAAGCTTTGTGGCTCTCGGTGATTTTGCACTTCCTCGTAATCATTCTGCTATGGAATACCGAAAAGATCATGGGGCTGTGGACTCATCCGGTCGAACTGGCCATGAAGACAGATGCCAATCAGAAGGACGCGACGTATCTGGAGTTGCCGCCCGACGCGCAGAAGCTGACGCGCCGTCCTGATGCGAAGGTCGCTTCTGACAAGGATCGCATCGCGACCAGCAAAGCCCCGCAAATCAATCGCGAAGATCTGAAGAAGCTGTTGCAGAGCCGTCGCCCGGGTCCCCCCGGCGCGAGCACGCCCCAACCGCCAGCACAAAATCAACCGCCGCAGAATCAAGCGCAGTCGCAACAGCCTCCCGCGCCCCAGGAACAGCAGAACCAGGGATTGTCGCAGCCGCAGCCGAGCGACCAGACATCGCAATTGCAGACCCCTCCGCGAACCAATCGGCCCATCCCGAACTTTAATACGACGACCACAGCCGGTACGGCCATCCAGCAGGCGCTCGATGCCGCAGCTGCCAATCGCGGGCATTATGGGGGATCAGGAAATGGCGGCGATTACGGATTGAGCCAGGGTCGTGGATCGGCCAAGGCTCTGGATCAAGCGGAAATCCTCACCGACACCATGGGTGTGGATTTTGGTCCCTATCTGACGCGCGTGTTGCAGGTGGTGCGGCAGAATTGGTACGGTATCATGCCCGAATCGGTCTATCCACCGATTCGCAAACAGGGGAAACTGTCGATTGAATTCGTCATCCTAAAGGACGGCAAAGTGAGCGGCATGACGCTGCACACCACCTCGGGTGATGTGGCGCTTGATCGAGCCGCGTGGGGAAGCATCACCGCATCGAATCCGCTGCCGCCTTTGCCCAAAGAATTCCCCGGCCAAATTCTCGGATTACGCTTCTACTACTTCTACAACCTCGAACCAGGCCAGGATCTAAAGTAGATCGCCAGCCCATCCGCAAGAAACTAGAGCGTGTTTCATAAATCGGGTTTGGGTAGGGCACGGCTTCATCCGTGCCGTTCAGGGCCCGATAGAGTGCGGGCTGGTACGTCCTTTCCGCGCTGAAAAGCATTTATGAAACACGCTCTACCAAATTCCTACTTCACATACCTTGGCTCTTGTCCTTCCGCCCACGGATTGTACGTCGCTACGAAATGCACGCGCTCGGGTCTGGTCGGATGATCGAAGAACCAGATTTTGATAAACGTGCTGGGATCGGGATCTGAAAGATTCTTCTCGCCACTCTTCTGAAAGTAGTGTGCGGCGACTTGATTCGGGTCAGGCACGATTCCGTGGATCACTTCGAGGCCGTAGCGGTCCGCCTCGTGTTCGAAATGGCGGCTCACTCCGTTGAAAAGCGGAGTCGCCAGAAATGCCAGCAGCGTCATTACGAAGAGCAACGCCGGAAACGACGCCCAGTCCTGCAAGTCTCGAATACCCCACTGCACACCCCACCGCGCCAGCATTCCATTCGACAACCGATAACCGAGATAGAGCAGGAACAGCAAAATCGTCGCATCGATGGCGATTTCCTTGGGGATATGCAGCAAAACGTAGTGGCCCATTTCGTGTCCAAAGACAAAGAGTGTCTCGGGGACGGTAGCATTGGCAATCGTGTTATCCCAAACCACCACTCGCTTGGAAGCGCCGAAGCCCGTGACGTAGGCGTTGAGTCCGGTCGTTTTCGAACTGGCATTCATAACGAACATACGGTCCGCCGGAATCTCCATCCCCCCGCGATGAACCACTCTCTGCATCTCGGAGAGCAGCACGGGTTGTACGCTTTCCAGCGGCTTGAAGGTATAGAAGAGTGGATCAATCACGATCGGCTGCAGGAAGAACATCATCAGCAAAATCGGAATGGATGCGAGCCAGAAGTAAAACCACCAGCGCTTCGGGCTGCGCCGTATGACACCGTAGAGTATCCCAATCAGTACCGTTCCCACGATCAACATCAGAGCCTGATTCACGATCCAATCCCGCGTCCACGCACTCCACCCTTGCACCGACAGACCGAAAGCGCGCTCCAGGGATTGATCCCAAATGTCCGTGGGGATGCCGAGGACCGAGAGGGTAAGGAGGATCAGTGGTACGAAGATGATCTTCTGCACGAAGCGGCGCGAGGAAGTACGTTCCGCCCAGTTTCGATAGGCCGGAGCAACCCGCCAGCGCAAAAGTACGAGCAACAATAGAAAACCATACAGAGCGTCGATGAAGACATGCCGGTAGTGAGCGCGGGAGTACGCCTTGGCGCGGGCATACTCCGCCGGAGGTGGAGCATATTCGACAATCGTCGTTGGTGCTGCCTCGCTTGTTTTTGATTCTATGGCTGTCGAAGGCGCCGAAGTATTCTCGGGCGCGGTCTGCGCGGCAGAGACTGCAAACGACACACTCGCGAGAAGACAAGAAAAGATCAGGATCAAAAATCGCTTCATAGGCCTTTTTCCCTGGCCGCTGATTATTTCAGAAGTTTCAGCAGAAAAGCGAAAAGAAACAACACAGACGCTTGGTGTTGCAGCGATTCGATGGGCTGTACTCGGCCCTGGGGGCCCCCTCGCAACGATTTTTCCAGCACCATCGTCATCGTCCGGCTCGCGAAAGACCATTACTTCCGTGAGCCTCTTCAGATGCGCGAGCACTCTGAATTCGCTAACATAGGAGATATTAGCCGTTCGATGTGCATCCAAATAAAACTATGATGATTCAACAACGGTTGCGTTTCCTTGCTTTGGCACTTGTGTCGAGCTTGTCGCTTCTCTGCCTCCCACTGTTCGCGCAAGACGCTCCTGAGGCTCTTCGTCCCCCAAAAGGGGCAACCTTGGCGATCGTCGTTTTCGAGGACTTGCAATGTCCACAATGCGGCCGGGTCGCTCCACTGCTTGCCCAGGCCTCCCGGACATACAAGATTCCTCTCGTGCAACACGATTTCCCGCTCCCCATGCATAACTGGTCGTTCGACGCGGCCGTCATGGCGCGCTACTTCGACACGCACTCCAAAGAGCTAGGGAACGAATTCCGAGAGACGGTGTTTGCGCACCAGATGGAGATCAGTCCGCAGAATCTGCGCGCCTTCGAAGAGAAATTTGCCGCCGAACACAAGACCGCTTTGCCCTTCGTGGTCGATCCCGACGGCAAACTCGCGGGCCTGGTACGCGCCGATAAAGAAGTGGGCCTCGGCCTGCACATCGACCACACTCCCACCATCTGGATCGTCAGCAGCAAACGCACCGGCAAGCCCTACGTCGAAGTCACCGACACCAACCAGCTCTACGTGATGATTGACGCGATGAAGAAAGACTGAAGAGAGGTCAGAGGTTTGAGGTCAGATTGCAGAGGTGAAAACCTCACATTGTCGGTGGGAGGGGCATCACCGCCTCCTACGGCTCTACCGCTCACTTCCTCGGACCGACGAAGCGCGAATCCTGGGCAAACAGCTTCTTCGTTGTAGCAAATCGATTGGGGCAAACTATAAGGCGGCCTGTCGCAGAAGGTCTCGAGCCGAATTCACAGCCAAACTGGAAATCGTCTTGGAAAGGCGGACGAAACGGTCTTCTGGCTGGATCTTTTTCAGGAAGGAAATACTTTTCCAAAAGAGAAATTGCGCGATCTAGCAAAAGAAGCGAATGAACTGATTTCAATCTTTGTGAGTTCCCTGCGCACCGCGAGAGGTTCTACTTCTGCAATCTGACCTCTAACCTCGGCAATTGTCTCGCCTACTCGCTCCACTTCTTGAAGAGCAACGCGCCATTCGTCCCGCCAAATCCAAACGAATTCGACATCGCGTAGTCAAATTTCACTTTGCGCGCCTGGTTGGGCACGAAATCCATATTGTCGGTTTCAGGATCTTGATTTTCGAGGTTGATCGTCGGTGGCAGAATCTGATCGCGCAACGCCAGCACCGTTACGCCCGCCTCCAAACCGCCAGCCCCGCCAAGCAAATGGCCCGTCATTGATTTCGTCGAGCTCACCGGAACCTTTTTTCCAAACAAATTTCTGATGGCGTGCGCTTCCAGCGTGTCGCCAATGGGCGTCGACGTACCGTGTGCATTCAGGTATCCGACCACGCTGGCGTCAAGCTTCGCATCGCGCAGAGCGTTGCGCATCACTCGGAATCCGCCTTCGTGCTCGGGAGCGGGTTGCGTCATGTGATACGCGTCAGCGGACATCCCATAGCCCACTAACTCGGCGAGAATCGGAGCGCCGCGGCGCACCGCATGCTCCAGTTCTTCGAGGATCAAAATGCCCGCCCCTTCACCCATGACAAATCCGTCGCGATCTTTATCCCAGGGACGGCTCGCGTGTGCCGGATCGTCGTTGCGCGTCGAGAGCGCGCGCATCGCGGCGAATCCGCCCACACCCATGGGCGTGATCGCGGCTTCGGAGCCTCCCGCAATCATCACATCGGCATCGCCGCGCTGGATGATGCGAAAAGAATCGCCAATGGAATGAGCGCTGGTGGTGCAGGCCGTCGCCGTGGCTTCGTTCGGTCCTTTAGCGCCAAAGCGCATCGAGACGTGTCCGGCTGCCAGATTGACGATGGCGGCGGGAATGAAAAATGGCGAAATCTTACGCGGGCCCCCTTCGAGAAGCGCCGTGTGTTCGCGTTCGATCACATCGAATCCGCCAATGCCCGAGCCGATGTGGACGCCGACGTTCTCCGCGATTTCCGGCGTCACTTTGAGCTGCGACATTGCCATCGCTTCGTCCGCCGCTGCAATCGCGAAGTGAATGAAACGCCCCATCTTCTTCACTTCTTTTTTCTCGATGAATTGGAAGGGATCGAAGTTGCGGACTTCGGCGGCGATCTGGCAGGCAAACGCCGAAGCATCGAATCCGGTAATGCGATCGACTCCGCTCTTGCCTGCGATTAAGGATTGCCACACAGCTTCGGTCGTGTGCCCCACCGAGCAGATCAGGCCGATGCCAGTGATTACAACTCTTCTTTGTTCGCTAATTGGCAGAGTACTCTCCGAAATGTCTCAATGCGACTCTCATCCCTGCGCCGGCAGGCCCCGAGCTCCCCAGGGGCGATATCCCTTCGTTTTTGCTGGCTCTTTGCGCCGCAGCTGAAGCTGCGCGTCCTATCCAAACGGATTCACCGGCGCCGTGACCAAAAGCGGTATACAGGGTGCTCTGCCTAAGACCGATTTTACGTTATGGTTCTTGCCGAACTATTTGCCCGGCTTGCCGTGCTTGCTGATGTAGTCGACCGCGTCGTTGACGGTGCGAATCTTCTCGGCGTCTTCGTCTGGAATCTCGATGTCGAAAGCCTCTTCGAAGGCCATCACCAGCTCCACCGTGTCGAGCGAGTCCGCGCCCAGGTCGTCCACGAATGAAGCGCTCGGCGTGACTTCGCCCTCGTCCACGCCCAACTGCTCGACAATAATCTGTTTCACTTTTTCATCAACAGCTGCCATTGTCTCTCCTCGTTATCAAGTCTCGGGATCGCAGGTCCGAACGGCGGGCCTTGCGTTTGCTATTTACGAATGCATCGTGCTCTGCGAATCGTATGAAGTCGAAACCAGTAGTCTAAAAGCGATTGGAAAAGTATGCAAAGCAGACACAGTTAGAAAAACTGATTTGCGCGGGACGCACTCGACAATCCTAACTGCCAGCGGGAAGACTGGTCAAACCCCTTCTCAGGCCCGATCCTCTGATCCCAGCCATACGCGACACTGTTGAGATGAGATCTGAGAACTCGTGCCTGAGAACGCTATTTCGAATACTCGTCCCTGAGTTGCGTTTGGCGGCTCGTCATCGGGATCGCGCGTCCCTGAATGTAAACCTGCTTGACGTCGGTCTTCACATCCAGCGGATCGCCGTTCGCTACGACGACATTGGCGGTCTTGCCGGCATCGAGTGAGCCCAGTTGATCCGCCACTCCCCAGACTTCGGCGGCGTTGAGAGTGATCGCCTTCAACGCTTCGTCCGGAGGCAGGCCGAAGGCGGTGGCAAATCCAGCCGCATCGGGTAAGTTGCGCACGTTGTGGGCGGAGTACGACGCAAAGACGATTTTCACGCCCCGTTTGTAGAGTTGCGCGGGAAGGCTGTAGACGGTGTCGTAACGCTCGTCTTCTTTCGGAGCTTCGTAGATCGGACCTACGATGACTGGGACTTTCAGACTGGCCACGTAATCGAGAACCGGCTGCGAATGGCTGATGTGGTTGAGGACGAATTTCAGCTTGAACTCATTGGCCAGACTCACTGCGGTTTGCAGATCGCTCGAGCTTTCGGCCGCGAGGACAACGGTCTTTTTGCCCTCAAGATAGGGGATCAACGCTTCCAGTTTCAGATCGCGCTTGGGTGCCAGCGGCTCCGGTTTCTTATCGCGAACTGCATCCGCCTTTTTGTGGTCGTAATCGGTCAGCTTGGTTTTGTAATCCTGGGCGTCGATGAAAGCCTGGCGGAGCTGGGTGGCGAGGCCCATGCGGGTTGAGGGAAACTTGCGCTTGTCGAAGCCCCCTTTGTTGCGGCGCTCATCTCCGGTGAAATTCAAGGGCAAGGCGAGGTCGCGAATCAAAAGCATCTCCGGGGCACTGGCACCGGCGAGCTGAATGAATGAATCCTGCCCAGGCAGCGTGTCGCCGCCGTCGGGAGCAACTATGGCGTTGGTGATGCCGTTCAAGCGAGCGACTGGGATGAGCGCCGATTCTGCATGAAAGGCGTCAGCCGTATGCATGTTGGGCATGATCTCGTCGCTCATTTCGACCAGATCATTCGTCGTGGCTTCAGCCGAGATTTCGGTGAGCCCCAATTGCGTTTCGGAGTCGATGAGCCCGGGATAGATGGTTTCGCCGGTGGCATCAATCACTTGCGCATTGGCGGGAATGTTGACCGAACCGGCTGATCCTACCGCCGTAATTTTGCCATTCTGCAGAACGATTACGCCGTTCTCGATTACCCCGTGCGACACCGTGAGTAATCTGCCGCCCTTTAGAGCTATGGCGGTTTCCTGCGCGGATGTCAGAATCGACAGGATCGAGAGCAAACCCAGACCCAGGATCAAAAGCAGCGGGCGAGGGTGCCAGCTCAACGCGGGCTTGCTTGCTGAAAGCTGATGGCTGATCGCTGATGGCTGCATTACTCCCCCTCCTTATAGTGCGTGGTTCCCAGGCCGGGCCGGGTGCGGTCGAAATAGACTTCGCCATCGATCAGAACTTTTTCTGGAACTCCGGTGGTGGAGAGGGGATAACCGTCCCAAATGACGAGGTCGGCGTCTTTGCCAACGTCGATTGAACCAACGCGATCGTCGACGCCGATGATCCACGCGGCGTTCAGCGTAATCATCTTGAGCGCTTCTTCTTCAGTCGCGCCGCCGTAACGGATCGTCTTCGCAGCCTCCTGATTCAGCCGGCGGGTGTAATCCTCGGAGTCGCTTTTGATCGCGACTCGCACACCCTTGCGCATCGCCATCACCGCATTCCATGGAATCGCGTCCCAAGCCTCATTCTTGTAGCCCCACCAGTCCGCGAAAGTCGCGATACCGACGTTGTTGGCAGCCAGTTGATCGGCAATCTTGTAGGCCTCCAGCGCATGATGAAAGGCTCGCAGGTTGTAGCCAAACTCTTTCGCCATCGTCATCTCGGTGAGCATTTCGTCGGCGCGGTAGCAGTGGATTTGCACCATAAGCTTGCGGTTCAGAACATCGCTGAGCGCGTCCAGCTTCAAATCGTGTTTTGGAGGCGAGGCATCTTTGTCGCCGCGTTTGACCTTGGCGTTGTAAGCATCCCACTCGCGGTTGTAGTCCTGCGCCTGAACGAGCGCTTCGCGCTGCACTTCGAAATTGCCCATACGGGTCGAGGGCAGTTGATCGCGTCCTCCATAAACGCGCTTGGGATTTTCTCCGCTGGCGAATTTGATCGAACGCGGTGCATCCGGAAACAAGAGTGCGTCGCGGCCGTCTCCGTATTTGTGCTTGATGACGACGGCTTGGCCGCCGATCATGTTGGCGGAGCCGTGGAGCAGCAGCGACGTAGTGACCCCTCCGGCGAGCGCGCGGTAGATCGCCTTGTCCTGATAATCGAAGGCATCTTTCATCATCATCTGGGGGGTAACCGGGCTGGTTGCTTCGTTGACGTCATCATCGAGCGCGATGTGTGAGTGACAATCGACGATGCCCGGCGTCAGATATTTTCCTCCCGCATCGACCACGGTTGCAGTCGCCGGCGCATTCACCGATTCGCCCACTGCCGCAATTTTGCCATCCTTGATATAGATCGACCCGTTCTTGATATTGCCGTGGGTCACCGTCATCACGGTTGCGTTCTTAATCACGACATCATGATGCGCGTTCTGAGAAAACCCGGCGGTGATGAATATGATCAGGCAGACGCAGAGGAACTCAAATTTCGCTAGTGCCGTTTGATGCATGTGTGAGCCCCAGAAAAGAAGTGTGTTGCGGTGAATAGGGGATTGTAGGAGGCCCCACGAATAGGGTCAACGCCAAATCTCTTTTTTGACTATCGTGTACATGCAGTCTCTCTCCTCGCGTGAACGAAATGGAGCCCAGTGACCCACTTGCTCGTGGTTCCGTACTCGTGGCACGATGCAGACGTGAAAATCACATTGTTGTTTACTGTCTTGTTGGGGCTTTCTTTTGCCTCCTTCGCCGCCGATTGTCCCAGGAATCAGCCGAAGACTGAGGCGACATTAATCGCTCAGGAGCAAACATGGGCTGCCGCTCTTAACCGTAAAGATGCGGCCATGGTCGCCTGCCTCTTGGCCGATGAATTTGAAGACGCAGACGTAGACGGCTCTCTCCACGGCCGCAAAGAGACGCTCGATCACATTCCCAACAAGAAGCCCGGCACCAATCAACTCTCGGAGATGCGCGCCTACGTCGATGGCAACCTGGGATATACGCGCGGCCTGGCAACTCTCGTCGACGCGTCCGGGAATGTGAAGGCGCGCGTACGCTTCACGGATGTCTACATCTACCGCGAGGGACGGTGGCAGGCTCTTGTCGGTCAGGAATCGCTTCTTGGCGCGGCGAGCCGTTAAATGCGCGCCGTCGTTCAGCGTGTCAGCCGCGCTCGTGTCGGCGTCAACACCGGCGGCAACGACGATGACAGCCGCGAGATCACTGGTGAAATCGGTTTGGGCTTGCTGGTTCTTCTGGGAGTCGGCGTCGGGGACACACGCGCTCAAGCTGACTATCTTCTCGATAAAATCGTCGGCCTGCGCATTTTTGAAGACGCCGCCGGCAAGATGAATTTATCCGTGGCCGAAGTGGCCGGCGCGCTTCTGGTCGTTTCGCAGTTCACGCTCTACGGCGACTCTCGGCACGGCAGGCGTCCGTCATTCGACTCGGCAGCAGCCCCGGCAGTGGCGCGGGAGCTCTACGAGTATTTCGTGGCCCGGGCGCGCTCGTCGGGAGTTCGTTGCGAGACCGGACGGTTTCAAGAGACGATGCACGTGGAGCTGGTCAACGAAGGGCCAGTCACCATCCTGCTCGATTCAGCCAAGTTGTTCTAAGTTCCTTTCGGTGCAGCGCAAGGGCGTCCTCGCCCGGCGAAAAAGCCCAGCAAAATCGCTCGAGACTGATGTTGTAGTGCGGCTGTTTTATCATTGACAGCACGATACCTTGTATTACATAGTATCCGAGATGAAAGAGCCGAATGTGCTCGACTCTACAGCGGCTGACAAGTGGGAAGTGCAACTACGCAAGGGATGCCTCGAACTGGCCATCCTCGCGGCGTTGTGGGACGGCCCCCGGTACGGACTGGAGATCCTGCGGCGGCTGGAGATCGATTCGGCGCTGATCGTGTCGGAAGGCACCGTCTATCCCTTGCTGAGTCGGCTGAAGGCCCTCGGGATGGTAAGCAGCGAGTGGGTCGAGTCCGATGGCGGTCATCCGCGTAAGTACTATGCCCTCACTTCCGACGGGAAACGGAAAGCTTTGGAGATGGCTACGATCTGGGTCCGGTTCTCCTCCAGCATGAGCAAATTGCTTGCCCCACTTGGGAAGGGAGACTAGATGACCATCACGGCCAACGCACAGCAACAGCAAAAGATCGATGCATATCTCGACAGATTGCGCCGGCGTTTGCGTGGCTTTGATCCCTCGGCCGTCACCGAGATCGTCAAAGAACTGCGCAGCCACATTCTCGACAAGGCAGCGCAGTCCGTGAACGTGACCGGATACACCAACCGCGAGCCAATGCCGGCGGCAATCGACGCCGCGCTCGCGGCTCTTGGCAGCCCCGAGGAACTGGCAGACCAGTATGTGACCGACAACCTGCTGGCGCGCGCCGAATTCAGCCGCTCTCCGCTGTGGGTTCTACGAAGCCTGTTCCGTTGGGGAAGTCTGAGCGCAGTGGGCTTTTTTGTTCTGCTCGGCTCGCTCGTCGGTTATTTCTTTGGCGTCGTTTTCATGCTGGTGGCCGTCGCCAAACTGTTTCATCCCCAGACTGCGGGATGGTGGAAGATTCCGAGCGGGAATGGTGATTTCGAATTGTCGTTTCGCCTGGGCTTCGGCAGCGTGCCCGCGGGTGGTCGCGAAATATTGGGGTGGTGGATCATCCCGATTGGCTGGTTGTGCGGCGGCGCACTCGTGATGTTAACGACCTACGTCGCGGTCTGGTTTGTGCGCCAGTACCGGCAAACTCTGATGTTGCCTCGCCGGTGATTGCGCCGGCCGAAATTTGAACCTGAGGTTTCTAGGAGGGCGCAGATGGAGCAATCGAATACCGTGATGCCGGCTGCGATGCCCGAGGCTTCCGCCTCCAGCCCAATGCTGGCGCGCCGATTGACGAGCGGGCAGCGCTGGATTTCCTTCGCCGAGTTTCTCCTCGGGGCGGCCATCGTAATCGGCCATAACGTCTATCACATAATTCCGAACGAAGTGCCGATCCTCTTCGTTCTCGGACTGATTTCACTGCGCGTCCGAAACGGCGGCTGGGGAGTGATCGGGCTGCGTTTGCCGGTCTCGTGGCGAAATACCGTTCTCTTCGCGCTGGCTGCGGCTGCGGTCAGAATCCTGTTGGGGCAATTTGTTACCGATCCCATCACCGCACACTTCTGGCCACCAGCGGCCGCGCCCAGCGGGTCCGAGCAAATTACGGGACATTGGATGGTGGCGCTGCAGTGGCTGTCGCTGGTGTGGACGTTCGCCGCCTTCGGAGAAGAGATCAGCTACCGCGGCTACCTGGTTACTCGCGCGGCCGAAGTTGGCAACCGATCAAGAGTTGCCTACTGGATTGCCGTCCTGCTCGTTTCCGTCCTCTTTGGATACGGCCACTACTACAAGGGTCCGTCAGGCATCGTAGACTCTGGAATGGCCGGGCTCGTCCTTGGCGCCGCGTACCTCTTATCCGGACGCAATCTCTGGGTGTGCATTCTAGCGCACGGATTCATCGACACGTTTGGCGTGGTGGCTGCGTTCTTGGGATGGGCGAATTGAGTTAAACAAAACTGACCTCGCAGAAGTCAATTCTGGGTTGATTTGGTTGCAGTCTTAATTCTCCCTGCGCGATCAAACCTTATCTTTACGTTTGACCGATTTCCACAGCGCACGATAGACTGATTGAGTTTGCCTGTACTTGCGGAACCCGTTCTGGGGCCGCGCCGCGTTTCCGGTCAGAAGCCGTTGCGGGAAAAACAGCAAGCACATTAGATATTTTCCGAGCTTTTTTTCGGCTGGACGGTCGAGCGGCTGTCCCCGTACGCACCGGTTTGGTGCGTCACTAGTTTTTCAAAGATTCAGAGCCTATGCAATTCCCGGCCAAGTGAAGCTTGAGCCGGGCATCATTAAGGAGAGTCTATGTACGCGGTGATCCGCGCAGGTGGTAAGCAGTATCGTGTCGCTCCGGGCGACGTGATCCGTGTGGAAACGCAGGACGACAAGGACGGCAAAGTCGAGTTCGGCGACATCCTCGCCGTCTCCGCCGAAGCCGGCAGCGTTCTGCCGCCGGGTTCGGGCGCGCTGGTCAGCGGCGAAATCGTCGAGCAGGGCCGTGGCGAAAAAATTCTTGTTTTTCACTACAAGCGCAAGAAACAATACAAGAAGTTGCGCGGGCACCGGCAGAATTATTCCGCAGTCCGTATCACAGAGATTGCCTACGACGGGCAGTCGTTCAAGGCTCCGGAATTGGTGAAAAAAGAGAAGAAGGTCAAGCCCGCAGCCGAGGGCAGCGACGAAGTCAAGACCTCGAAACGCCCTGGAAAAAAGGCGAAGCCTGCGGCTCACGCCCACGCCAAGAAAAAGTCACACAAGAAGGCGGCGGCAAAGAAGAAAAAGAAGTGAAAGCACTTCCTTCGCTAGGAAGACGATTCAATTAGCTTGAGAACCACTGGCAACCGGCCACTCGAAACTAGGAACGGATTTTATGGCGCATAAAAAAGGACAGGGTACTTCACGAAACGGGCGCGACTCCAACGCGCAGCGGCTTGGCTTCAAAGCCTTCGGCGGACAGCTGGTTCCCGGCGGAACGATCATCGTCCGGCAGCGCGGGACCCGCGTAAAACCCGGGCTGAACGTCGGCCGCGGCAAAGACGATACTCTTTTCGCTAAGATCACCGGACGCATCAAGTTCCTCGACAAGGGATCAATGGGCAAGTTCGTCATGGTCGAGCCGGAAGCTATAGAAGCGGAGTAGATTCGGCTCGTAGCCCCATCGCATTCGTGCAAGGATCGCGGTTTACAGAGTCTTGAAGGGGCGCGGCTTCAGCCGCGCCGTGAAGAGTGGAAATCAAACGCCCCTTTAGGGGCTGCGGCGGCACCTGCCTCGGCTTCACGTCGAGGCTTTTTCGTTGGCCCAACACTTGTGTGGGGACAGGCGACCCGCCCGTCGAAGTACAGCAGACTCCGGATACACCATGTTTATCGATGAAGCCAAAATTCGAGTGAAGGCCGGCGACGGCGGCAACGGTTGCATGGCGTTCCGGCGTGAGAAGTTCATTCCTCGCGGCGGACCCTCCGGCGGCGATGGTGGCCGCGGCGGCGACATCTGGATGGAATCGAGCGAACGCCACAACACTCTCGTCCATTTCCGCTTCAACCCCGAATACAAAGCCGAGCGCGGGCGCCACGGCGAAGGCGACAAGAAAACCGGACGCGACGGCGAAGGAATCGTCCTGAAAGTTCCGGTCGGTACCATCGTCTACGACGAAGATACCGGCGAGATGGTCCACGACTTTTCGCGTCCCGACGAGCGCGTTGTGATTGCGCGCGCCGGACGCGGCGGACGCGGTAACGCGCAGTTCGCGACCTCCACGCATCAGGCGCCACGCGAGCACGAAGAAGGACGCCCCGGCGAAGAACGCAATTTCCGCCTCGAACTGAAACTGCTGGCCGACGTTGGACTCGTCGGCTACCCCAACGTCGGCAAGTCCACGCTGATTTCGAGAATTTCGGCCGCGCGCCCGAAAGTCGCCGATTATCCCTTTACCACGCTCGAACCGAACCTGGGCGTCGTGCTCGCGGGTGAAAAAGGAAAAGAAGAGAGCTTCGTGGTCGCCGACATACCCGGACTGATCGAGGGCGCCCACGAAGGCTCAGGCCTGGGCACCCAATTTCTCAAACACATCGAGCGCACGCGTTTGCTCGTGCACATGGTGGATGTCTCTGACGGCAGCGGCCGGACCGATGTCATCCACGACGTGGACGTGATTCGCGGCGAACTGGCGAGCTTTGGTGCAGGCTTGGAAAAGAAGCCAACTTTAATGGTCGCGACAAAGATCGACGTCGCGAATCCCGAGAAGCTCAAGAAACTGAAGCTGTGGTGTACCCGCAAGAAGCTGAAGCTGTATCCCATCTCAGCCGTGACCGGCGAGGGAATTGAAAAGCTCAAGTATGCGATGCTGGAGCAAGTCGAGAAAGTTAGGAAAAAGCTCGCGGCGCAGCCGGAAGAAGTGAACATCTCGCGCTCCGACACATAGCCCAATCCATCGATCGAACCCCAGCTTTAGAATGCCGCCGTTAGCGGCCCCCGTGCTAGAATTTCCACAGCTTCGGACCCTACTCCCTGGACCTTCTTTTTGACCGGCCCATTCATCGAACTCGCACCCTCGATTCTCGCCTCGGATTTCGCCCACTTGGCCGATCAGGTCGAGCGCGCCACTGCTGGCGGCGCGGCCGTAATCCATGTCGACATCATGGACGGCCACTTTGTGCCGAATCTCACCATGGGGCCTCCGCTGGTTAAATCTTTGCGTCAGGCAACCCGGCTTCCGCTCGACTGCCATCTCATGATAGACAATCCCGATCAGTTCATACCGGAATTTGCCGAGGCAGGCGCAGACTGGATTTCGGTCCATCAGGAAGCCTGCCCGCATCTGAACCGCACGCTCCACCTGATCAAGCAGCATAATTGCCGCGCGGGAGTCGTAATCAATCCAGCCACGCCGGTGGATACGTTATGTGAAGTGCTCGATATTGTTGACTACGTCCTCGTGATGAGCGTGAACCCCGGATTTGGCGGGCAGAAGTTCATTCCGGGAACGCTTCATAAAATGCGCCGTTTGACAGAAATACGCTCGGAGCGCGGCTACCAGTACCGTATCGAAGTCGATGGCGGCATCGCGATGGATACCGTGGCGCAAGTCGTACAGGCCGGAGCGGAGATTTTGGTGGCTGGCAACGCCGTGTTCGGCAAAGGCGATGCCAAGGCAAATGCCGAGGCGTTGTTGGAAGCGGCGCGAAGTGCCAGTTTGCAGCGGGTATAGCGTGAATCCACCACGGAGGCACTGAGACACGGAGAAGATCTAATTACTGGTTTTCTCCGTGTCTCTGTGCCTCCGTGGTGAAAGGATTTGAGGTCTTTTAATATGCGTCGAAATTCTATTTTCGTCCTTCTCGCGCTGCTGCTGGCGTTGACCGTCGGTTGCACCAACAAAAAATCAGTCAACCCGTTGGCCAACGTCGGCTCAAAACAGCCCGATAAAGTCCTATTCGACCGCGCCATGGACGCCATGAAGCACAACCGCTTCGACGTCGCGCGCATGACCTTGCAAACTCTGATCAACACCTACCCCGATTCGGAGTTCATTGCCCGCGCCAAGCTCGCCGTCGCCGATTCGTGGTACGCCGAAGGCGGCTCGACCGCGATGCAGCAGGCCGAAATCGAATATAAGGATTTCCGCACATTTTTTCCCAACATGCCCGAAGCGGCCGAGGCCCAGTTGAAGGTCGCGAACATCCACTATCAGGAAATGGAAAAAGCCGATCGCGACTATACCCACGCGATGCGCGCCGAAGAAGAATACCGTTCGCTGATCCAGGAGTATCCCGACAGCAAGCTGGTACCGGAAGCGAAGCAGCGCTTACGCGAAGTTCAGGAAGTCCTCGCCGACCGCGAATTCGGTATCGGGCGTTTTTACTATCTGCGGATGGCGTATCCGGCGGCAATCGCGCGCCTGAAAACCCTGGTCGATCGCTACCCGCTTTACAGCGGCGCAGATCAGGCGCTCTACCTGATCGGCCAATCGTACGAAGCTGAGATAGATGTCGTCCGCAGAAACGGCCGCATGAACGAAGTCGCGAAGAGCAAAGCCATCGACGGATTAACCCGGGACGCCGCCGAAGCCTACGGCAGAATCATCAAGCGTTACCCGGCCATGGATGCTGCCGTTGATGCCAAAGATCGCCTGGAAGCCCTGCATCAACCGGTGCCGCGGCCCACGAAAGCCATGCTCGAGCAAAACAAAAAGGAAATTGCCAGCCGGCACGAAGCGACTATGGTGTCGACCGTGCTTCGCGGTTTTGAGCGGCATCCGGATGTGGCGAAAGCCACGCATCTTGGCGATCCGACCATGGTCGATCCGCCGCCCGTGACCGCCGGCGATATCGTTCGCAGTGTAACCAACTCGATGGCCGCGGATAATAAGCTGGGCGTGCAAACGATCAACGGCAAGGTTGCCCCAAATCAAGACGCGCCGCGATCGGACGCCCCACCCTCCACCACCGATGATGCCGCCGCAGCCCCCGCCGATCAACCTGCCTCCACACCGGATACGGCTTCCGCCGCCGAACTCAAACCGACGGTCGCCGATCCGAACGAACTGAAGCCCAACGTCGAGCAGGATCCCAATGCCCTGCCTCCCTTGCAGCAGAGCAATCAGATCGACACCAGCACCGGCACTTCGACCGCAACCTCCTCGAGCGCTTCCGCAAAAACCGAAGAGATGGCCGATATTTCTTCCAGCCGGAAGAAAAAGAAAAAAGGAATCGCGAAGATCAATCCCTTCTGAAGATCAGTCTCCGCCCACGATTGAGTCACGTCGGGACAGCCACCTCCGGCTGTCCCGCTGGATTTTTATCCCGCCTTCCACAAGAAAACACATTCCTTTCCCGACCATGGCGCTCCCCAACGGACCCGGAACGGACGTAACCTGTTACCAGCGCGGGAATCGTTGACTTCGACCAGCGGACAAGGTAGTTTCGCGTTATCTCTCCTTATTGCCGAAGGACGACGCTTGGCTCGCAAAATTCTGCTCGCGGATGATAGTGTGACAGCCCAGAACATGGGGCGAAAAATCCTGGCCGATGCCGGGTACGAAATCGTCACGGTCAACAACGGATCCGCGGCCCTCAAGCGGATTACCGAAATCAAACCCGATCTCATTGTCCTCGATGTCTACATGCCCGGCTATAGCGGCCTGGAAGTTTGCCAGCGCCTCAAGGATGCGCCCGAGACCGCCCATATTCCCGTGTTGCTGACGGTCGGCAAACTGGAGCCCTTCAAACCCGAAGAAGCGCGCCGCGTGCGCGCCGACGGCCACATCGTAAAGCCTTTCGAAGCCAGCGAATTGCTCACCGCCATCACACGGCTGGAAGACCGCATGGTTGCATCGCAACCCGATGGTTCGCGTTTCGCCACCTCGGTTTCCGGCGTCGAGCGCTTTGGTGGCGAAGAGGTTGGCAAGAAAAATCCCGGCGCCGACGACTCCGACACAGGGTGGAAGAGCCGGCTCCGCTTTCCCTCCAAGAAAAAGAAAGAAGAACCAGAACCAGAGCCGGAAGAGATCGCGGCATCCGCAAATTTCCGCGACTTCCGAAAGACAAAAGGCAAGTCTGGCTCCGGCTTAGCTTTCACCGTCAAAGAGCCAGCACCGCCAGGCCAGGAACCAGGCCTGGTTCCCGATATTCCGCGCGATATCACTCCCGAAGAACTCGATGCCCTGAGCGCATTAGCCGCCAGGTTGGATGGGCCCATCCCCGCCACCGAAAACATTCCGTCGCCAACCTCAAAAATTGAGAAGGCACCCGTTGCTGCCATCGAATCTCCGTCCAAATCTGACGAACGACACTCGGATGCGGCAAAGACCGAAGTCGCGAAGACGGAACTCGAACCTCCCGCCGCCCCAATCGAAACAATAGAAAAGACAGAAACGACGAAGACAGCGCATGCGGACGCCTCGCCGCTCCATCCGGAGAAAGAAACCAATCACGAATCGCCGGTTGCCGAACCCGCAGCTCCAGTCCTTACAGCGCCCGTCGAACAACAAGTCTCGGTTGTGATCCCGGTCCAGCATACCGAGCCTGCCCCAGAAATTCATGCGCCCATTGCAGCCTCAGCCGTGGCCGAAATACGCGTGCCTGAAACGCTGTCCTCCAAGACTGCGGAAATCGCGACTCCGCCCGTCGTGCCACCTGTTCCTGTCGAAGTGGCCGCTTTGGTCGAAGCCCCTGCGCCGGTGGATCGCGCCGATGAGCCGCTGTTTGAAGTAGCGGCGAATTTTGCGAAGCAGACTGCCGAAGCAACAATTTCCGCAACAGAAGTTGAGAAAGACACTGTCGTAGCGGCCGCCACCGAAACCGAACAGCCAACCAAAATCGAAGCCGCCACCTCCGCGGAACCGGCCCTCGCCAAAGACGAGAAACCCGAGCACATCGCTGCAAAACTCGAAGAAAAAGAAGAAAAAGAAGACCCGAAGCCGACCCAGATTAATTCTTCCGGAGCCCTTGCCGAGCCAGTCTCCGAAGCGCCTCTGCCCGGAAAAGTCGAACCAGAAGAGCTCGCGCCGAGTGATGAGGAACTCGCCGAAGCGTTACGTCTGTTAACTCCTTCGATCGCCAACACAGATACCAGCGCGATTCCTTCGCAAGGCACCCTGGTCGCCGCTGGACAACTGCTAGCCGAAGAAGTGACGCGTCACGCCTCGCATCCGCGCTGGGTCGCGGAGCCGATCCCCCTGAGCGCGCAAGAATCGGCACTTTCGTTGGAAGCGGAGATGTTCCAGACCTTCGCCGTCGCGCCCCTCGCCGTCTCGTCGGCCGAGTCCGAAGCCGTCCGCATGACCGGAGTTTCCGCCATTGCGGCCGCCGTCGAAAACCGCATGGCCGCGTTGGATCTGGCGCCCAACAACATCGCTGACATCATGCCCGTCGCCGAAGCCAAGCCGGAAGCCGCGATGACCGCTGCTTCTCCGACGGAATCGAGTGCGATCCACACCTCTGCACCTGCACCTTCCGCGTCAAAATCGAGCGCGGTAATTTCGGAAGATGAAAATAAACTTTCGGAAGAGAAAAACTCCGAACCCGTCGAACTCGCTCCAGTTGTCGAAGCGGCAACCAGTGAATCGGCCATCAAGGCTCCGGAAGAAAACCAGACCGAAGACTACGCGGGCGGCACATTTGCCGACGCAGTTGGCGCCGGTGCCGGCGCGCACTCCGCGAACCAGCATGACGAATCAATGCATACGGCAATGCCTGCGCCGGGCGGCACGGAGCCAGCGCCGGGCAACAACGATTCAAGTTCAGACCTTGGGGGTGAAGACATGGCATCGAAATCAGGAAAATCCACTTGGCATCAAATTCGTACTGGTCCCGCGCCGGCAGCGACCGGCCCAGACGCGGTCGAAGCCGCGAAACAGGCCGCCGGACAAGCCGCCGAAGAGACTCCCAAGGCAATGGCCGCTGCGGCCGCCGCTGAGGGATCGGCCGCGACAGCGTCCACAACTGACGCGAGCACCATTGCCAGCATCGTCGACAGCGTCATGGCCGATCTTCGCCCGAAGATCGTGGAAGAGATCGCCAAGAAGTTGGCCGGCAAATAGGCAAACTCCGCGCCGAAGTATCGCCCTTCCGCAAACTTAGAACCTGCGAAAAACTTGGTGCAGCGTCGACTTCGAAAACCGAGGTCGGCGATGCGCCACTTCGCATCCCCGAAATCGGCAGTTTGCGATAGGCTTGGTTGGCTCGCAACATGTCCAACCAAGCTCTCGATCGTCTGCTCTCCGAACTCGAAGCTCTACGCTACCGCTTTGGACGCAACCAGTCGCACTGCGTCGTACACCTCATCAACCGCCTCGCAGCACTCGCCTTTCGCGATCCCGCTCGTCTGATCCGCTTCCACGAAGCCCTGCTATTTCTCCGTGCCTTCCCGCAGGGCCCAAACGTTGTTCGCGCCACAGAACACGTTCTAAATCGCCTGCACCAGAAAGTCGAAATTTTGCGCAAAGCGGGTGCTGACATGGATGCCTTCGACACCTTCGAATACTCAGGCATCGCCGGCACGCACATGGAAGACACGTTGAGCTTCGACGTCGCGCGCTGGCTTGTCGGCACGAATCGCCTTCCAGCCCCCGTCGAAATCGCGTGGCAGAACTACGATCCGGGACGCGACTTAGGCAACACGGGACCGCGTTTCATCCCCCTGCTCGAAGACGACGCCTGCGTCGAGGCCGATACGCCTTGGCAGCGCTGGCTGCAAGCCGCCAGCGGCGCTTCCAGGAACAAATCCAGCCCAGCGAAGCATTCCACGGCAGCTTGGCTCATCCAGCGCTTCGAGCAGTTCCCGGGTTCCGGACCACAGCCCGGTGCGCATAGGTCCGAGCTCTACGAATCCCTGCGCGTGCCCTTGCGCTGGACTCTCGGAAATTCCACTATCACGCGAACCCGCAATCGCACGCTGCCTCGCGCCGTTTTCTATCACAGTGAGCCCTTGATCAGCCGCAGCCAGGTTTCTCTGGCAGACGAACTGGCGCGCCGTCCTCCAAAACTAACCAAACTTTCGCTGCGCCAAGGCAGCGAAATCATCGAGCTGATCCGCGAGGTCATGCTCGTGCGCTACCGTGAACTCTACGGCACCACGCTCGGCGATGCGCGTTCGGTGGTGAAGGCCGACGTGGGACGCGGTGTCGAGATCTATCTCTGGAGCCTTCCGCCTGATCGCCGTCTTCCGCTGCGCTCTTACGTCGCGGGATTGACGGTCAAGAATGGAGTGCCCATCAACTACATCGAGGCCATCGCGCTTTGCGAGTGGATGGAGGTTGGCTTCAACACCTTTTACACCTTCCGCGGCGGCGAAGCGGGATGGATCTACGCCCAAGTGCTGCGCTGCCTCTGTCACCGCATGGGCACGACATGTGTTTCGGTTTATCCCTATCAGCTGGGCCACGAGAACGAGGAGGCAATTCAGTCAGGCGCGTTCTGGTTCTACCGCAAGCTCGGCTTTCGTCCGGGACGCGACGATCTGCGCCAACTGGCGGAACGCGAAGAAAAGAAAATTGCCGCCGATCCCAAGTATCGAACCCCTGCGCCCACGCTGAAGCGCCTCGCCGCGGGACACGTTTTCTACGAACTTCCCGGATGCCAGGTCGGCGCGTGGGACCGATTTTCCACGCGCAACATCGGCCTGCGCGTCAATGAACGGATGGCTCGCCATTTCGCCGGAGACGCCGCCCGCATGCGCAACCATTCCATCCGGGCGCTCGAGAGAACTTTGGGCCTGAAGAGCGGCACTTCGGGTTTAGCTTCCTGGAGTCCACGCGAGCAGGAAGCCTTCAGCAACTTCGCGCTGATCCTCTCAGACCTGCGTGGAGTTCGTAACTGGACACGACCAGAAAAAGAAGCCCTCATAACCCTAGTCCGCGCAAAACCCGATCCGGATGAAATGCTCTACTTAAACCGAACCCAGTCGCACGTCCGACTGCGAGAGGCGCTGCTACATCTGGGCTCGTAAGTTCGGACATCGATTTTCGGGACATCCGTGAAAGAGGAAATCGAGGCAATGTTGGGAAGGGTTTTTG
>Ga0302320_10000089_pt1 | contig 180029 bp, 123 predicted proteins | sample Bog_T0_3_FD_202130 | JGI IMG/M metagenome (GOLD analysis project Ga0302320, IMG submission 202130) | Peat permafrost microbial communities from Stordalen Mire near Abisko, Sweden - Bog_T0_3 | ecosystem: Environmental > Terrestrial > Soil > Wetlands > Peat | place: Sweden: Abisko, Stordalen... | reverse complement strand
CTCCTCCTTCCACGGCTGCCATCGCTGCATCCAGGGCATCGGCCATGGCCGCCGTCGCTTTGGTGTGCTCCTGGAGATCATCCAGGGTCGGGAAATCCCCGTCCATATAGGTTTCACGGGCCTTCTCCAAGCACCCTGCCACACACTTGGCAGTGTTCGCCAACTCCTCCAGGTCATCCAGCGTGGGCAATTCCTCCCACAGGGTCTTGATCCGCTCCAACTTGTGGATCAGGGCGTCGGCCAATTCGTTCTGTCGTTTAAGCTCTTCGTTCATAATTATTCTCCTGGTTTTCGAAATCTGTCATACCTCTGCCAGTCGAATGTAGACGCTGGCTCGTCATTCCCCACGCATCACGCATTCACGTGATTGTTACTATCCTCGCTTTGTAGACGCCCGACGAGCCTTCTGATTGTGCCGTAATCTCGGGCCTCGTCGTCTCCGTGGACGATCCTGGTAATAAATCACGATGCGGCTGACACGATCCCCATCCGGCACAGCCCGCAACAGCGTCTCACGATCCATGGTCACTTTCTCTGGGATTTCGAACCGGTTTCTGGAATGCAGTCTCTTCCAGCCCTCAATCGCCCAGTTCAAAATCCCCGGCAATTCCTTGAGCAGCTTGTCTGTAAGTGTGATGTCTTCCTGGCCGCCAAAGCTCCGTGTGGTCCGAAGTGTGATCAGCCTTCGTTGCAGGGCCCCACTCGGGTCGTGAAAAGTCGGCTGTTCGTTGGCGAGGATCACAATTCGAGTGGGCAGCCGTACCCCGGTAAGTGGTGGCATGCCCTTTCTATGAATGTCCATGGCATCCTCGCCGCTGATGCTCTTCAATAATTCCTCCAACGCTGGGCACGGGTGAGGCAGCGTGGCATCGGGGACGATTGCCACGGATTTGTCCAAAAGGCCCCAGAGTCCAAACTGACCGCTGAGCGAACGAATCGACGGGCTCGCCACGTTGCAGCAACCAATCAATTCCCTCAAGACCCGGGCGATGGTGCTCTTTCCGCTCCTCGGCGGGCCGATTATTCCTAGGATTTTCTGCTGGGAAGTATCCGGCAGTAGGCAATAGCCAAACCACTCCTGGAGTAGCTCCCTGGCCTTTTCATCAGCGGGCCAGAGTTCCTTCAAGAATTGAAGCCAACGACGACATCGAGCAGCCGGGCGGTAGCCGAATTATCAATTGACATTGATGCCTGCGAGTCCCTGGGGCCTAATAACCCCAACCTGGAGACGGCCCATGCCATCGCCCACAGGGAATGCAACACGTCTCGGTGCGATTACGGCCGGTATCATTCCGCCGTTACTCGACTCTGGACACCGTACCGCCCGCACCTCTCCTGGTTTGGCAAACGGGCTGTCGGCCTGGATGTGAAAAACTCCCAGCCAGTCATCATCGTGAAACTAATGAGCGAGGATTACTGGGCGAATGGCCCACACTTCCCGGGCGATTTCACCGAGTTCAGCCGCTTGGCAGAGGGCGGGACGATCTACGATGATCTATTTTCAGACGCAAAGTCCCATTTCCCAGACTACCTGATGGAACGGAAGCAGCGATTATTACAGAAGAAACAGTGGAGGACCGAATTTCATCTGTTCCTAGCGAATCGAGTGAAACCAGCCACCAAGGACGAATGGGCATCAGCCAGAAAGCGATTCGGCCGAATCCGCAGGGCCAGGGACATCGAGGTCTGCACCGGGGAGGTAGTCCGGTCGGACTTCAAAGTCATGGTGTTTGCAGATATTCTTTTCGGCCGGGTGGAAATAAACAACCAGATCACGCAGTTGTTCGCCAGCCGGTTTCCTTCGGTGGCCGACTGGATTCAGAGGCAGAAGGCAGGGTCGTACAAGAACCTTGCCCGGCTGCTTCAACGGGAGGAATCCGAGATCATCATCGACACCATCTGTGAACACCTGCGGATTCACCATCCCGAGGTGCCGATCACGCCGATCCACGATTCCATCCTCACCACGGAGAACTTCGTGCCGTTGGTGAAAAGGGTTATGGAGGAGGAGTACGAACGCCGGGGCCTACACCCTGTTATCAAGTTGGAGAACGGATAATGCTCAACATTGTCTTTGAGTGCCCGGCCTGCGGCGGAACCGACCTGGAAAACTGGACGGAGGCCAGGCTTGTTATTTGCCAGTCCTGCGGATGGTCGGGACTCGGATGGGCACCGATGGAGGAAGACGGCGTTGCCGTCGATGATTCGGCTCTTAATCCGAACGAGGCGTGAGCGGCGGTCGAGTCATCTTTGCTCGGAAGCATGGCCGGGTCGATGGTGATAACGAGTGCCGACCAACCCGGCCGTCTCCTATTAACTCCCGCACATGTCCAACACTTGGACGCAACTCGTTGTTACGCCTGGATTGGGGCGGTCATACGGTTCGACCAGGCTTGTCGTGGCCTAAGCCCGAGTCGTGGTCTTCCGTGTGCCACCTGTTAATATCCCGATCTTAACTTTGCGGTTGGAAATCGTTTTTAATGTCGCACTTTAATTATGGTTCATCCGGGTGAAGGGTACTCAGACTTGAAAAATAGCGGACATGCTGATTCTCTCTGGAGTGTTTGGCAACGACTTCAGAAGGAGAAACCAGCATGTCCACGAGCCTACTGTACCATGCCTTTGGGGTGCATGGCTACGAGTACCTCAGCACAGGGTATTCTGAGGGGAAAGTGACGTTCACCATCGATCAGCCTCGGTCATCGTTTCGATGCCCGGAGTGCGGGTCGGACGACGTGATTCGCCGAGGGCAAACGCCTCGGCGGTTCCGTACCGTTTCGATCGGCAGCAGGCCGGTGTATTTGGCCTTCGCCGTGCCCCGAGTGGCGTGTCGAAGTTGCGGAGCCATTCGGCAACTGCGGATTGGTTTTGCCGATCCACGGGTCAGCTACACCAAAGCCTTTCAGCGTTACGCCTTGGAGTTGTCCCGGCACATGACCATCAAGGATGTCGCCGAGCACTTGATGATCAGTTGGGACGTGATTAAGGACATTCAGAAGCAGAGCCTCCAGCGGCGGTTTGGCAAACCGAAGCTGAAACACCTGCGGCAGATCGCCATCGACGAGATTTCCACGGCCAAGGGGCACCGCTACCTGACAATCGTCTTGGACCTGGAAAGCGGAGCGGTGGTCCACGTCGGTCGAGGAAAAGGCGGGGAAGCCTTGACGGATTTCTGGATACGGCTCCGCCATTCGGGGGCCAAGATTGCGGCTGTGGCGACGGACATGTCCCCCGCCTACATCGACGCCGTCACCACGCATTTGCCAAACGCCAGGCTGGTGTTTGATCGTTTCCATGTGATCAAGCTCTACAACGACAAACTCTCCGAGCTACGGCGAGCCTTGTATCACCAGTTCAAGGACTCGATGCAGAAAGACGTGCTCAAGGGGGCTCGTTGGTTGTTACTCAAGCGGCCGGAACACCTCGATCCCACCCGCAATGAGCCCAATCGCCTTGAGGAAGCATTGCGATTGAATGAACCGTTAGCCACGGCTTACTATCTCAAAGAGGAGCTGAACGAGGTCTGGGAGCAGGACGACGAGGAATCCGCCCAAGCTCTGCTGATGGACTGGATCGTGTACGCCGAATCCACCGGCATCCGCATGCTCCAAAGCTTCGCCAAGACTCTTCGGGCTCACGCCTGGGGAATCTTGGCCCACTACGATCATCCCATCTCAACCGGACCGCTGGAAGGAACCAACAACAAGATCAAAACCATGAAACGCCAAGCCTACGGATTCCGAGATCAAGAGTTCCTGCGACTCAAAATCCTCGGCATCCATGAATCTAAGTATGCTTTAGTCGGATGAACCTTAATTATCCGCATTTGTGTCGCAAAGGTTATCAAGCGTCGGGTACCAATAAAAAAAGACTCGGCACTGTGCCGAGTCTTTTTCCCATCATCCACTTGTTACGCCACGTCGAGTTCACTCTCTGGTAGAACGTCCACAATAAACTCCCGCAGTGCTCTGACTGCCCGGTCCGTATCCCATTCCATCGTCTTAAGGTACTGCCGTACCTCGTCTAGCTCCTCATCGCTGATCGGGGCTTTGCGAGGTTCCCCGCCGTTGGCGATAAACTCGGCAAGTCGTGTCCTCCCCACGTCCACCCAGTGCGAATCGGGTTCGCAGCCGGTATAGGTCCGGCCCTCCCCCACTAGCAACGTGGCAACGGCCGCTGTGTAAGATCCGGCCGTCAAGTCTAGTACATGAGCCTCGGGGTCAGACAGTATGCGAATCCATCGGGCCATATCAGCTAGAGGTTTCTGCATCGGGTGTCCCCAGTCTTTCTCCTTACCAGTTGAATAGGATACGTTACTGAAGCATCTACACTTCGTCCAATTCCCCTTGGCAAATATCAACACGGGTTCTGCTTGTACGGGTGTACGACAGTTTGGGTGGCCCCACAATACAGCTTTCGGCCCCTCGTAAATTGTAAAGCACTGACGCATGAAGGTCAGCCGCTTACCGATTATCTCGGCAACCTCCATCGTGTTATTGTTCCCGGGCCACACTACTGCCGCACCGCCATACCGAAGGTCATCATGCATTTTGTCGGCTAGTGGTGCGACGTTATCCAGCCACGCATTGTCATATTGTATGTCGGCAACGATCAAATCCGCCCATCCCTCGGCAACCTCCAACTCCTGAAAACGACTGTGTACTAGTCGGAAGGTATCGGGTATGGCTAATGATGGTAGCGGCACCGCTGGTGGCGGCGGTTCGTCGTGCTGGGTCTCCCGGTCCGGTTCCTCCTGCTGCGTGTCGGTTTTCTCTCGATGCGAATAACCGAGGGCCTTCTGTTGATTGTTCGGCATCGGTAGTCCCTTCTGCTTTCGCTCGGCGACCCTCAACGCCCGCTCAACTTGCTTGGGGGCTAGCTGGTGGCGGGCAACGAACTGTCCCCAGTCGTTGATATGCCGTAATCGGATCGGCAGCAAAATCTTCCCCGCCGCCAATAGATCGGCGGTTGACTGCCGCCGATGGACAATGCTTGACCGTAGCAACTCCTTGACCCGTAGGACTGCGGACGTTTCATCTTTCCAGTCGTCCTCCTGCTGGGGCGTGGGATTCGTCTTTTCGTCGAGCCGGACCACCTGCCCGGGGTGGCTTGGATTTTCCATCAAACCGAGTTTCTCTAAGTCTTTCTGCCATGTGCGTACCATTGGTAGTACCCTTTCTGTTTCTTTGACAGTGCCGAGCATCCGGCCGAAATGACGAGGATTGCTCGCATCGTCTCTAGAACTGTACGTAGGTCGTTGCCCGACGTAACGGATAGAAATCAGAAATACATGCGGTGGAAGTAGATGCGGTATGGGCCCCTTGAAACAAACAAGGGAGCGAATAAAAAATCCCAGATAATCGGCGTCTTCGTCGCTGCGAGATACTTGTGGGAGAACACGGATTGAATTGAACTCGCCTCTGTTCGCCGTGGCGTAGCTCGATGGCCCGGCTGATCGTGTCTTTCCCGTCCCGTCCGTGTCGGGCATGGCCGCATACGTATTGCGTGCGTGAGCATGGTCTTTGTCTTCTTTTTGCAACAAAATGTACTGAGGCTATTCTGAATCATTCCACTGAGGTCTGTCATCCAGATCATCTTCAGTGATGGCCCCGAGATGGTCTTCCCTGTGCTCCACCAATTGCCCATCGGACAGTAGGAGGTAGCGGTGGTCCTCTTTCATGGTTTCCAGAAACAGGACGTTGTTGGGATGACGCATATCGACGACTCGCCAGGGGGCTTCATCCTCCTGAATTCGTCTGTCAGTCCTCATCTGGTCCAGGTAAGCCTGCCCCTCTTCCTCCGTGTTGAAGCACACCATTAGGCCACGCACGTAGCCGTAGCGGCCTTCGACATCGTTCCATAACGAGTAGCGAGGTTCGAGGCTCATGAGCACTCCTTAAGCAGTCTTTATCACGATTCACTGATCCACCGCAGCACCGGCTCGCTTCGATAACCCCGCTCCCAAACGAACCACCCAGTGGTAAGCGTGGTACTGCCCTGGGTGTCAGGATCGAAGTTCAATCGGCGGTCGAAAACGTACAAGGCTCGCAATGGGAAGGCGGCGTCCTCAAACAGCGGCCTCCGTGCCACGCCTGAGAGAGCGGAGAGCGGAAGGAGTAGTGCTACCTTCTGGCGAACACATTCCTTGGCGTGCCGAATGAACTCGGTCTTCAGGCCCCATGGCGGGTTGGTGACGATGTTATCGACCGGCCTGGCGGTCGCCAGGAAATCGGTGCCCGTCGCCACGTCGCTGCCCGTGACTTCGCATCCAGCCGCCCGCATTGCCACCACGATCCGCCCGTCGCCCTCGGCTGGTTCCCAGGTCAGGCCAGAAAACTCCTCGACCGCCAGTAGTGCATCAATCGCCGACTGCGGAGTGTAGTACGCATCGTTTTTCCACCGCTGATCACCATCACCTGCAATCGCTCGGGCCGTGATGCCGGTGGTGGTTTCCGCATACGTTTCTTCGTCGTCGATATCGTCGGCGGGCAACGGGTCTGGCGTATCGCCTTTTCGGATCGGAGTCCCACATCCCGTCGTGACTGTCGGGCCGAAAACCACGATCACCAGCGGAGTCGTGCGATACTGATTGTTCATCGTGAGGGTGGAGCCGTCCTGGCGTTGGAAGCACACCGGGCTACAAATGCGGTGAATACGTCCATGCCGCTCGCAAAGGTCGAGGTAAGGATAGTTCCACCACGGAATGAGGAACACGCTCGTCGTCCCATGCTGGGCAGCGACCAGGGCCTTGCGGACAAAGGACTCGATGATCGTCGCCGAAAAGGGTGGATTGCAGAACACCGCATTGGCGTCCCACTCCTGCGTGAGGGCGTCGGTTTCTTCCGTGAAGTACCGTTCGCACTTATGGTTCCATTCGGCGGCAGCGACATCCAGGCTGATCGGCTCTCCGCAGGCTTCGATGGCCAGCAGGTTGCAGCGGTCGAAGAGCCATTGGGGCGTCGAGGCACCGCCGTTGTCCCTTGGTGCGGCGTTGTTGTCGTCGGCCTCGGACACCGATGGTCGATTTCCCCCCTCTTGACCTGCGTCCGCACGGTTGCCACCCATCTTGGCTAGTTGCCGCACGGCGGCTCCATAGAGATCGGCTTGCCAAGTCGGAAGCTTGCTGCCGCAATGACCGCACTGCAACGACTCCACTCGCCTGCCGCACTTCGGACAGACTACGAGTCGGCCATCGGCATCGGATCGGGAGCGAGGCAAGGATGTGATCATGCTATTCATCTATGGTCACTCCTTCTCCTCGGGACGATCCTCCTCAGAGAGGACCGTGAACTTGTACTGGACGTAAGGGTTGTCGCCAGGCGTCCAGCGGAGGAAGCCACCTTCGAGTTGAAGACGATACAACTTATCCTCAGATGCTCCTTCGAACACGCACTGAAGCTGACGTTTGAAAATCCGACCGATGGCCCGCTCACGCCCCTTCTCCGTATCTCGCTCATTGGGGCCGAAAAGGGTCTTCGCCAAGCCTTGCTCCAACGCCAGTTTGGCCCACTCCATGGGTCGCAGGGCTTTGCCCGGCCATGCTGCCCCGAGAATTCCAATGGCCTCCCGAATGGGATCGTCGGCCAACTTCCTTGTGCCATAGTTGGCCAGGAATCCCTTGAAGCCGTTGACCATGAGGATGCCGCCGATGGTCCTGGCCCAGGGCGTCATCGGATACCGCACCGACTCATCCGGAGGCGAGCCTTCCTTGAGCCACCGCTCGATCATCCCATGGAACTCGGCCTCGATCCGCTCTCGATTTTGTGGCAGAAACTCCAACCTTGGATTCCCGATGCGGGACTTGCGATCTTGGATGTCGCCCCTGAGGATAAGGTGGATTCCCAGCGACCGATTCAAAGAATCGGGGCTCAACGCCCCGTCGTTGGTGTTGAGGATGACGACATACACGTTCTTGAGCCGTAGCGGTTCACCGGCCCCAGGCGAAGCAATCATGAGTTCGGGAGCGGTGACAAAGCTCTCAAGGAAACCCGACCGGATGGTCTTTGCCCGCCCCCCGGCACTGTCAAGACGCACATTGTCGAAGACGATGACTCCGATGTCGGGGTCCGCTCGGATCTGCTGCTGAAGCTCGTTCTTCATCGGCCAGTCCAGCGATTCATAAAGCAGATCCGCCTTCGGTACGAGGCCACGGATGAAGTCGGCGGTGGTGGTCTTCCCGGCGTGGCTCTGAGTGGCAGTGATGACAACCAGAGGCTTCTCCCCCAGCCATTGCCGCCGCAACCGCACTGTGAGCCCAGCGGCAACCGTGTTGGTGCGGTCTGCTTCCGACGCAAAGGGCATTGCGTCAAGAAATGCGTTGATTTTGTCCAAGGACTGGACGGGTTTTGGTGGCTGGCCCAGGAAGAGAATGTGATGGCCGGGGCCGAAATCGTTGTACCCCGGCTGGATGGCCTTGTAGCCGTCCGCATAGAAGAACGCCCTGGCAACCTCATCCAGGGGCAGGAACTGGTCGAGAAACGCCCTGGTGTGAAGCATGGCAGTGAGGTGTTCCGCTGTCGGGAGTTCCCGGACCACCTTCCGTTCCTTTTGCACTTGCATCGGTACCCGATCCACGATCAACGGTGCGAGTTGAGGTCCCTTGCCAATGCGTCGGGCCATGCCGTCCGGTCGTACCCACACCAAGCCATTGCCGGTCGTCGCATCCTCATAGAGACCACCAGTAGCTGCCAACGCTTTGCCGAGCATGCTGTAGTTCGTGCCAGCGGGTTCTTCAACATCCCAAATCAATAGCTCCTTACGTGTAGGGCTAACACCCCTTACATCCCCTAACGGCGGCTTGGCAGCCGCAACAGCCTTGTTGCCCCCCTTGGACCGCTTGTGTCTCTTCGTTGCCGGGACGGCGACGATGGACAGCGGAATTGTGTCCGGTACCTTCTTTCTTGGAGACTGGTTGGTTCTCATGGTTGGCCTCCGTCCGATTCCAGGTGGCGGCCGTTCCGAGTTCCTGGGGTCATTGTTCGCCGCGCAGCGGCGAACAATGACCGACCCCAGTCACGCTTGCGATCTGCTTCAGCAATGACCGGATACGGGTGGGCACCTTTGCGGAAAGATGGTCCGCAAGAACACCCCAGGGACGGGATGGCTTCGGACGGGCGTAGAAAGCTACGCTCAGCAAATGAGGTGGGCATAGATTATCTCCACTAGCGGTGGAGACCTAATCGCCCAGAAGAGCCCGGCTTTCGGCCATCGGCTGGCAGACACGGTACCCTTACAGAATGCCGGGGCCGAAAAATGTTTGGCTCCGGTGACTATGTAAGGGGGTCGGCTTTGGCGTGCCTAGTACCCGTGACCTCGGTCAAGACCAGCCTTCCCAAACCCCAGACTGCCACGCCTGGGGCCCTGTCTCCGGTTGCGAGCCGGAGGGGTCGGTTCGATCATATATCTGATTGTACCGGGGCCACGGGGCCGATCAAGCGGAAAAATTGTTTCCCAACTCGTTTCCTTCAACGGAAAGCCCAATTGTTTCCCGTTTCTCCAATAACAAAGCCTTCCGCAACTCATTGTTGCGAAAGGCTTTATATCAGTGCGGGAAACAGGATTTGAACCTGCACGACCTTGCGGCCACTAGGCCCTCAACCTAGCGCGTCTGCCAATTCCGCCATTCCCGCGTTACCGGAATCCAGCCCGGAAACTCTGAGTCTATCCCGTTTCCGGCCAGTCTTCAAGGGTTCGTTCGACGTGCCTCCCGCCGACGCACCACCAAGACCACCCGATCTGCTCGCGCCGCTCCTGGTTGATGCGCATCCAACAACCCTCGGATCCTCGTGGATTGCTCTGCGGCCGGGCGCCCCCGCAATGCCAGCGGCCCCTCGGCCACACCCGCCTCGCCAAACAGGCGGCCGCGCGGATCGGCGGCGGCAACAACTCCTTCGCTGCACACCACGACTGCTTCGTCCGGCCCAAGCGGCAATGTGCTCGGTTGGTAGATCGTGTCGGGGTCCTCGCCAGCCAGGGGCGAGGCCCGAGTAAGCGATCGCCAGCTGCCGCCACCGACCGCGATAACGCTGATCGGGCCGGCCGAACTCCAGACCGCGTCGCCGCTGTTCGGGTCGAGCAATCCAAGAAACAGGCCGGCGTGCTGACTCCCCGTGGAACCGATCCAGAGCGTGCGATTGACTTCGGCCAGCACCTGCTCTGCCGCCGCGCCGCGCCGCGCGTGGCAGCGAATCGCAGTTCGCGCCGCCGCGGCCATCAGGGCCGATTCCATGCCACTGCCAGCGGCACTGCCCAGGGCAATCGCCAAACGCCCGTCGTCCAGGCAGAACCAGTCGAAGAAGCCGCCGCCCAGCGACTGCGCCTGCACGGCCCAGCCCGACAAGTCCCACCCGTCGACTTGCGGCGCAATGGCGGGAAGTTGATCCTGCTGCAAGCGTTCGGCGGCAGCAAACTGACGTTTCAGCTTCGCCCCGTCAACCCCTTCGCGGAGCAGCATCTCGCGTTCCAGGTCGGCAGCCAGACGACCGGCCACGATTTCCAACAAATTGGTCTGGCGATCGTCGAAATCGCGGGGATTCGTGGAAAACACCCAAAAAGTGCCTAAGAGCGTGGTGGGCGTGGAGATCGGCACACAGGCGGCCGCGGCATAGCCTTCCTCGGGCACCTTCCACGGTTGCATACGTCGTGTGTCTTCCAGCACCACGGCGTTGCCCAACAGGGCTTCCAGATCGGCAACTGCCCCCCGCAACGGTCGCGCGGGATCCAGCAACCGGTCGCGGGACAGGCCCCAACAGGATCGCAGCTTGAGGTGGCTGGTGTCTTCATCGAGGAGGTAAATCGCCGCCGCCTGACAGCCTACGGCTTCGGCGCCTCCTTTAAGGACCGCCTCCAGGCGTACGGCGAGATGGTTGGCTTCGTCGCTGGCGGGAACCAGCGGGATTCCCGCGGCCAGTTCCGCCTCGCGCTGCCAAAGCACGTGTTGTGTCTGCATAAGCTCGCAGAGCATGCCGGCCACGGCCGAAGCTAATTGCCTGACCGAATCCTCCGCGATGCCCGTGCATTGCCCGACAGCCGCCGCGCGGCCCATTTCGAGTTTGAGATGCCCCGCGGCGATCCCAGATCCCGGATTGACCGGTGCGGACCAAGGTAGGCCGGCTCCGCAACGCGGAGCCGACTCTGGCACATAGCACAACGACCAACCGGTCATGCGCTCCACGGCCTGGGACACAGCGGCGAAGCTGTTGACGCCTTCGATTCCCGGGGCGTGGACCTCGGGCGGCTGCTCGGTATAGACCTTGAGATGTTTTTGCGTCGATTTGGCCATGGTTTCTTTGACTAAAACTGAGGGACGGTCGTGAGCACCCCCTCCATGGCCACGGTTACACTTTTTCGGCCTACGGCGAATCACCAGGGCGCCTCCGTGCTTGGGTCGTCGATCCACGGCGACCCATACTACGCAGAATGTTTATAATATGCGTTTGATACATTTTTACATCGGACGATCTTCCGGCGCACGTGAGATAATTGCGCCACATGCCCATATTACCCAAAGTAAGACGACCGTGGAGAAATAAGAATTATAGTAAAATTAGGTAAATTGCGGCATGCAGGCGACGAGGCGACTGTGGTGTGCATTGGCGTGTCCGACCATGACCTATAGTTGAGCTGAACCTGCACCGCAGGAATAATACATTTGGGTGGTGGACATGTCTTCAAGTATCCGTGGTATTCCGGCCCAAGGTTCGTTGCGCGATAGCGTGCACCGACTCCTCGATGCGCTCGGGATTGGCATGGGCCTGCTGGCCGCCATCTGGGTGACGCGGTCGGGCGGCGGCGAATATCAAGCCACCGCGGCCACTGCCGCGATCATCCTGTTCTATTTGCTGGCCGAAGTCAGCGGTTTATACCGGAGCTGGCGGGGGATTTCCACTGAGCACGAGGTGATCTGCGCCGCGCTGACTTGGGGCTTGAGCCTGCCGCCGCTGCTGACGATCGGATTTGTCACCAACTTCCATCATCACTTTTCTCGGCCGCTGGTGCTGGCCTGGTTTGTCGCGGCGCCCTTGCTGGTCGTCGTGGCACGTCTATTGATCCGCGGCATCCAATGCCGGCTTCGTGCGCGGGGTCGCAACACCCGCCGCTATGCGATGGTGGGCGTCAACGATTTGTCTCTGCACCTGGCTCGCCACATTGAAAACTCGACCGAGATGGGATTGAAGCTGGTGGGCTTCTTCGATGATCGGCCCCGCGGGCGGATTCCTCCCATCCCTGTGGACCTGGGACTGAGAATCGGCGACCTGGCGGATCTCGTCGCGCAAACGCGGCGGGGCGAAATCGACATTATCTATATCACCTTCCCCATGCGTGCCGAAGGCCGCATCAAGGGGATTCTCACCAAGCTGGGCGACACCACGGCCTCGGTGCACATCGTGCCCGACTTCTTCGTCTTCGAGTTGCTCCATTCGCGTTGGACGAGCATCGGCGGTATACCGGTGGTGAGCGTTTTCGAAAGCCCGTTCTACGGTATCGACGGCCTGTTGAAACGGGGACTGGACCTGACGCTGGCCGCGCTGTTGCTGGCCGTCTTGGCGCTGCCGATGGCCGCGATCGCGCTGGGCGTCAAGCTCAGTTCGCCCGGTCCGGTGTTCTTCCGTCAGCGCCGCTATGGCTTGGCCGGCCGCGAGATCCTGATCTGGAAATTCCGTACCATGTGGGTTTGCGACGACGGCGCGGCGGTCCGGCAGGCACAACGCAACGACTCCCGCGTGACCTTGTTCGGTTCGTTTTTGCGATCGACCTCGCTGGACGAGTTGCCGCAATTGTTCAATGTCGTCAGCGGCAACATGTCGTTGGTCGGCCCGCGGCCGCACGCCAGCGTACACAACGAGGACTACCGGAAGCTGATTCAAGGCTACATGCTCCGCCACAAGGTCAAGCCGGGGATTACCGGCCTGGCTCAGGTTCATGGCTGCCGCGGTGAGACCGACACGCTCGACAAGATGGAACAACGGATCCAGTGCGACCATCAGTACATCCGTGAATGGTCGCTCTGGTTGGACGTGAAGATCCTGTTGAAAACCGCGTTGGTGGTTGTCTCCCGGCAAAACGCGTATTAGTCGGGCGGAAGGTGGAATGGGGAATAGGGAAAAAGAAGAAGGAAGGGTGAAGGTGGAACGATGACCTCCGACTGCCCACTGCCCACGGCCGACTCCTTTCCGCCGACTGCCCGTGGTCCACTGCCCACGGCCCACTCCGTGCTGCCTCCTGCCTCCCATCTGCCGCCTTCTGTCAATGTGCTTCACGTGATCAATGGTGAGCACTATGCGGGCGCCGAGCGCGTGCAAGATCTGCTGGCCCAACGGCTGATGGAGCATGGCTTCCAGGTGGGTTTTGTCTGCCTCAAGCCGGGCCGATTCGCGACGGCGCGACGCAGCCGTCAGGCACCGCTCTACGCGCTGCCGATGCGTTCGCGGCTGGACCTGCGGGCCGTTCCGCGATTGGTGCGGATCATTCGCCGGGAAGACTACCGGCTACTCCATGCCCACACGCCTCGCACGGCCCTGATCGGCCGCCTGGCAGCGTTGCTGGCGGGGGTGCCGCTGGTGTACCACGTCCACAGTCCCACCGCCCGCGATTCGACCCGCGTGTGGCGAAACCGCGCGAATGCCTGGCTGGAATGGGCCAGTCTGCGAGGCGCGCCGCGGTTGATCGCCGTTTCGCAGAGCCTGGGCCGCGAAATGATCCAACGTGGCTACGCCTCGCAGCGGATCACGGTCGTGCACAACGGCGTACCCTGCGTCGAGGCGCTGCCGCCGCGCGATCTACGCCGCGGCATCTGGACCCTGGCATGCGTGGCGCTGGTACGTCCGCGCAAGGGTATCGAAGACCTGCTCGAGGCGCTGGCCCTGCTCCGTGCCCAAGGGCTGCCAGTGCGACTGCGGGTGGTCGGCCCATTTGAAAGCCCGACCTACGAATCGCAACTGAAGGATTACGCGAGCCGCTTGGGCGTCGCCGATGCGGTCGAGTGGACCGGGTTCGTCGCCGACGTGAACGCCGCGCTGTGCCAAGCCGACGTGCTGGTACTTCCCAGCTTGTTTGGCGAAGGCCTGCCGATGGTGGTGCTGGAAGCTATGGCCTGCGGCCTACCGGTCGTGGGTACTCGGGTGGAAGGCGTGCCGGAGGCGATTGGCGACGGGCTCAGTGGTCTTCTGGCGGAGCCCAACAACCCGGCCGACCTCGCCCGGGCGATCGCCCGCATCGTCTCCGGCGAGCTACCCTGGGCCGATCTCAGCAGGCATGCGCGGGCCCGCCAGGTTGAGCAGTTTTCCGATTCTTGTATGGCAGCCGGGGTGGCGGCCGTCTACCGCGAGGTGCTGGGGCTATTCGCTCCTGACCTATGAACCCGAAATGCAGGACGATTCGGTCCAGCACCATTCGACCGGCTTCGCGTAACTCGGAGGGTTCTGCGGAGGCCAAGTCCGTCTTCTATTTCTCTTCCATGAGTTTCACCAGCCGGGCGGCGGTTCGGTGCGTGACGAGGAAGTAGTTCGGGTTTTTCCAGAACTGGCTGACGATCGCCCGATCACGCTCGCGATTGCCGCTTAACATGCGGTCTGGCAAGACGGTGACGATGGCGTTGGGGGCCACGTACTTCTCCAGCTCGGTCAGGGCCCCGAACCAGCTCCAGCCTTGCAGTGTGCGATCCACCACGTCGTTGGGGTGCTCGACGAAGAAGAAGCAATCGGGGAAATCGGCCCTGAGCATTTCGATGAGGAACTGCGGAGTGTAAGCAGCGAATACATCCAGATAGAACCAACGGCACTTGGGCCCAAAACGCTCGCGGTGCCACTGGAATCGCTGTTTGAGCATGTTGTATTGCCACTCGGCCGACCAATCGAAAGTCTGAAAGGTCTGATTCCAGGGCGGACCGACGAGCATGTCCTCGCGAACGAGAAAACCGAACTCCTGTCCAGCGTCGGCCAGAGTCTTGGCCCAGACGTCGATGGCCGCACGTCGCACGCTCGTTAACTTGGCCTTGATCTTCAACTGCTGCGCCGCCAGGGCGGGATCGTTCGAAAGGGCCTGTGCCTCCACTTCGGCCTGCTCGCCCACGCCGCGTCCCAAGAGCCGCTTCTCGGGCTCGACGACTTTCAGCAGCAAGACGCACTTATCGCGCAGCTTGTCCGCTGGGCCCAGGCCCGCAGCGGCTTGCACGTAGGGCGTGCCCGCGGGCCGAATGTCCTCGGCCCGGAAGTTCAGCACCTGGCGACCGTCGAGATGCCTAGCGAGGTGGATCAGCTTACCGGTGTCGGCCGCATGGAGCAGGACGCCGTTTTTCTCCAGGATCACGGCACCTTGCGGGTTTTCGACCGAGATGTCCGCCAGGGCCCAATCCCAATTGCGCACCGGGCCGTCGACCGGCATCAGCTCTTCCATGTCGGGATGGAAGAGGTGCGTCTCGGGGATGTAGTCGTTCATCGGATCCGGATGAATGGCGGTCCGCCAGACGATCATGGCCTGGGCGTTGGCCTGTTTCATTTCCCGCACGTTCTGTTCGGCGAACGTCTTGATCCACTTCACGGGCCGGCCGATGTTCTCCGAAGAATACCCGGTGATCGCCTTCACCTGGCCATCGCCCATTTCCGGCCGCAATGTCCCCGGCCATTCATACTTATCTTCCTTCCAATGCGGGCTGTTCAAGAGCCAGCCTTGGGGATTGTCGGCCGTGGCATACCGCTGTTCGGCCATCATGAAATTCATCATGACGATGTTGTTCTTCGTTTTGTCGCAGGGTGGATTGGGGGTCGTCGGGACCTGGTCATCCAGTTCTTGCACGTAGTCCTTCCACAGGTCCTTAGCATCGACCAGGCTCAGATACCCTCGCGGGCCCACGGGTTTCGGCTCCGAGAATCGGAAGCGATAGGACTTATGGAAGACCTGCTGATAGAAATTGCCGAATGAGGTCACGTGTCCCCAGCCGGACATCATGCGGACCAGGTATGATGCTCCCGTCTTGCCGGCCTTCAGGCCAAGCTCGGCATAATTCGGACGCCAGACCTGATGCGCCCCCAGCAGGCACACGCCCATGGCCAGCCGCTTGTCTTGCAGGACCACGGCGGGAACGTAGCAATTCGGGCCGTCGGGATAATTGATACGGATATCTTTCAGATCCACTGGCCCGAGTTCGCCGGTCACCGGGTTCCGATTCAAGCGATGAAGCTGCCCGGTATCGCCGGTCGGGTTCGCCAGATTCAGGTCGAAAGCCTCCACTTCAAAAGCGGTCAGCCAGTAGTTCGGCGCCGTCTGGATGTCCAACGTCAGGTCGAAGGCATTTTCGTCCACTGCCTGGACGATGACCTGCCAGATCGTGTGTGCCTGGGGAAACTCCTGCCGATAGACTACGCCATTGGCTCTTGCTTCCACGCGCAAACGTCCCTGGCCCAGCAGAACCTGCTGCCGCTTCTTGTTGAGCACGCGAAGGAAGACCCCTTGCGACGCCGGTAGCTCGACCTCGTCGAACTGTCGCGTTACGGGATTGTACGCCGACAGTTTTCCCCCGCCGACGTTCCGCAATTGTGGCAATGAGGGAAGAACCGCAGCCTTTCCGTTCCAAGCGACCGTAAACCGTTGGTCCCCCAGCAGTTCCACCTTGATTTCCGCACGGCATGGTTGGCCCCAGGCCAGGCACACAACAAAGACCTGCGCCATAACCATCACTGCCGGCGGGGGAGTGATAAATGTGCGACGTGCCCCGGTCGGGTACATTGCAGAAGTCCTTTGCATTGGTTCATTTCACCGGCGTACAAACGAACAGTCGTGCGAACCGGTTCCCGGTCGTGCCTTCTTCATCAAGTGGCGTCTGTTTGCCACGCGGCTGGCCACAGCGGCTCCATTGCCGGCCACACTCGCCTCCTAACACGAATCGGCCCGGTCACTTCGGCCCAGGCGTGGCGACAGAGGCCGGTGCAATCCTCAAGACCACGCGGCCGCTGGCCTGCGGGCCGGTCAGGTTGATACCGATGCGCGTGGGCTGCATCTTGCCGTGATTCTCTTCCTTGATCGTTTCGGCCACGACTTCGAACGGCACGCCGCGTGTGTCGATGGAAACCTTCACCGCCTCGCGGCCCGCGGAAATCAGCAGCTCGCGCGGAGACAATTGTTCCCACCGGCCGTACGTGATCAATGCCGAAGCGAAGGTCTGCGGTGTACTGAAGGCGAAGTCATCGGTCACGGTCAGCAAACCCTCGCCGGCTCGCGTGTAAACGAACGTACGCTTGAGCGTTCTAAGTTCCTTCACCTCGTAGAGGCTGCGGAGATCCATCACCAGCGTATCGGCCGCATCGGTGAAGTTGTGGGAGACGAGGATCGCCTTGGCATCCCTTCCCGGCCGCTGCAACTTGCCCGCCACCACGGGCACCGGATGCCCAAACGAGTTCAGCAGGTTGCTCTTGTAGCGGTCTTTGCTGAACGTGCGGGCCGTATAGACTTCGCCGCCGGGATCGAGAATCAGTGCTTCGCCGCCGACAACCACCACGAACGTGCCCTTGTCGTTGTGATTGTGCGGCTCGGCGTTGTAGCCGCCCTTCAACGATACGGCCATGCGGCAGGCCGATCCCGCCACCGGCCGGCAGTTCAGCACGCCGCCGTGCTCGAAGAAGCTGCGGATTTCGTAGGCTTCCTTGCTCGCCGCCATGCGGTGGGCGGTGGCCGAGTTCGGGCAAGAGTACATTAACGACGTGAGTAGATCGCCCTGGGCCGTAGTGAAGTCAGCGACAACAAAGTCATGCAACCCCAGGTCATAGCGGCGATTGATATAACTCATGAGCTGCATGCTCGGCTTGGCGTTGAGCGAACAGTCGGCGTAAGCCGGGTAGATGCCATTGATCATGTGGATGCGCACGGGATAAAGCGCCGCATCGCGGGCGCCCTCCAACTGGTAGAGATCGACGCCACCATGCGTTGCCTGGAAGACGGTCTCGCACAACTGGATGTAATTGCCAAAGCCATAGTTCCAATACCCCATGCCCTCGGCACAGTAGCCGTCGCCGCCGAAGCCGCTGAGGAAATCGCGGGAGTACTTCTCCGCTGCTGCCACGAAAAAGCCTCGTTCGCTGCGATCGGGGCACACGGCCAGGGCCGCCGCGACGACTCCCGCGTGGCAGACCGAATTCCAGTTCATATCCGCGGTGATCCACCACTGCCGCATGCCCGTGCCCTCGACGGCCCGCCGGTAGGGATCGAAAATCCGTTCTCGCAACCTGGCCATGACCCGTTGCCGCGTTTCCGGGCTGAGTCGATCGCCCAGAAGGTACAGGCACTCGCCCAGGTCCTGCGCCAAATCCGCCGAGCCGAGATCGATGGTGATCTTTTTTCCGTTGTAGTCGTCGAGACTGTGATCGTGGAAGTTGTAGATCCAGGTCTTCTCCTCACAGATCGACTTCAGCGCCGCTTCCAGAGGCTTGATGAACCGGCCCTTGTTCTCGATGCATTCGCCGCGGGCGTAGCGGGTGATCCGGCCGTAGCGATCGATTCGGACTTTGCCGTATTCCGCGGTGCGCCGGCCGGTTTTTTTGAAGAGCATGTACAGCTCCTCGGTCATTTCCGGTATCGGCTTGGCGAGGGCTTTCTTGGCGTCCCGGACGACGCCGGCATAGGCCTTCGTGGCCGCCAACCGCTTCCAGCCGGTACGATCGTCGATCTTCGGCCCGAAGGCGAACGGCTGATCGTCGAGCATTTGAGCGATCTGCCGCGCTCGCTGCGGATCGACACCGCCCTCCAATGGCTTGACGGCAGCCAAAGCCGCCGAGCTGACAATCGAAGCGACCAAGTGAGTCAGAATAACTCGTTGCCACATGAATGAATTCTCCAATCGGGGCTTCACTTCCCTAAGCAGAACCGGTTAGGCCGATGCCGAGCCAGGCCAACGCTTTCCCAGCGAGTCTACCGCGAGCCATTCATAGTCCGGAAGGTTTTGTAACAGACGAAGTTAGCCGCCGGGCCGGCCCGGCGCTCGCTTCAACACCACGATCGCACCACTGAAATGCCCCTTGGGTAGCCAAGGCAGTCCCAGGTTCATCAACGTCTCGCCGCGGGAGGTCCCTTTCCAGTCGCCGCAGGCTGAGTAAGCGGCCTGCGGATCCAATCCCCGCAACGCAATGCTCGGAGAAAGCCGCGCCGACGGCTGGCTGCCGGTCAGGCACTCGCGCAGGTTGTATTGGAAGACCACAGCTTCCGAGCCATCGGCGGCCGCGTATTCAAGGGCCACCCGCTCGCCTTCAAAGGGGGATGCCAGGCGATGGACCACGCCCTGCTGGACCAGCGGCCGGATCTGCTTGTACAGGGCGATCAGCCGGACGGCCTCTTTCCGCTCTTCGTCGGACCAGCGGACCAGATCACCGCCCACGCCCAGCACGCCGCTCATCGACACCTGAAAGCGAAACCGCAGCGTCGGATGGTCTTGGTGCCACCAATTCAGGTCCGTCACCCAACCGACCATGGTGTTGGCCGGGAAAGCGTGCAGATAGCCGTACTGGATGAACAGCCGATCGGCAGGGTCGGTGTTGTCGCTGGTCCAAACCTGGTCCATCCGCGAGAGCAGGCCCGGGTCGCAGCGGCCGCCACCACTGGCACAGTCTTCGAACCACACCTCCGGAAAACGGCGACGCAGCTCCTCGATCAAGCGGTACAGGTTGTCCATGTAGCGCAAGCGGACTTCGCGCTGCATTTGCGGCGACGCGTCGGGCCAGCCGGCATCCGCCAACGGTCGATTACGGTCCCATTTGATAAAGCGGAGGTTGTTTTCCTTCAGCAACCGGCTCAACGAGTCCAGCAGGAACTGATAGACGTCTTCTCGGGCCAGGTTGAGCATCAAACGGCTTTGCCGCTCGTGCCGCACGCGTTTCGGGTAGTACAACACCCAATCGGGATGGGCGCGATATGCGTCGCTATCGGGATTGACGATTTCCGGCTCGACCCACAGACCAAAATCCAGCCCCAACGCGTTGATCCGCCGGATCATCGGCGGCAGACCGCCGGGGAACTTGTTCCGGTCGGCGGTCCAATCGCCCAAGCCGGTGCGGTCGCTCACGTTCCCCTTGAACCAGCCGGCATCGATCACGAACATCTCCACGCCGATCTCCTTGGCCACCCGCGCCAAGGCGACTTGCTGCTCCTCGTTCACCGCCCAATGGGTGGCATACCAACTGTTGTAGAGCAGCGGCCGGAGCTTCTCGCGGAAATGGGCGGGCAGCACGTGCCGGCGGAGATAATCATGCAACCGCCGCGAGGCCCCGCCCATGCCGTCGGGCGCAAAGCCGAGCGTCATCCGCGGCGTGACAAACTGCTCGCCCGGTTGGAGCGTCCGCGTGGTATCCCAAAAGTTGATCCCGCCCAGGATCTGCACGCTGCCCAAGAAATCCTTCTCGAAGTCCATCCGCCAGTTGCCGCTGTAGTGCAGGGTGCCGAACCACACCGGACCATGGGTCTCATCGCTGTGGCCGGCGGGCGTTACGGCAAACCAGGGCGGATTGTTGTGGGCCACAAAGTCGCGGACCTGAAGGGTCTTTACGCCGGGCGTCAGCCGCGTCCGTTCGACCATGAATTCGTGCCCCCACATGCCGGAGAGATGGACCAGGTCGTAATCGTCGGCCGGCAACAGCGCCGACGACGATTGGGCATTCTCCAACGTGATCGCCGCGGCGCCCGAGTTCCGCAGCACAATCCATTTTTCGATAATATCCAGCTCCGGAATCACGCGATAATAGGCCGAAACCGCCAGCGCATAGACCGGGTCCTTGAGATCCAACCGCAGGCAAGGATAGCCCCGGTCGTCGGTGATGGCCGACGAGGTGTAGACCAGGTCCGTATCGCGGGCGCCGTCGGCAAACAGGACCTCCACGGCCGGCAGTTGCTCCACGAACCCGCCGCGGAACGGCACCTCGCGGATCACGCTCCCTTCCTGCGGACTCACTCTCAGCCGCGGCCGCTGCGTGATCAGCGGACTGCCTTTCGGCCCGTAGAAGACGGGTACCACGATCCCGTCGCTGGCCACCGCCATCTGGTAGAGCGAATGGGCCGTCTCGATCTTCCAACCGGTCGGGTTTTTGGTCTCCGTAATGACGCGCTGGGCCGATGCCGCAGATTCCGCGGCCGATGCGGGCAGGGCCGTCACCGCGGCCAACGCCACAACGATTCCAGCAGCCAAACGTCTCATCCGAGGTGTCCCTTTCACGAAATCTTTGTTGTGGTTCAAAGGGTCATGCCGTTGTTGCGGGAAACCACGACCAGGGCAAAAACATATCGCAGTTTCTTCCGCATGCGGATTTCCATTACTTGAATCGATACCTCCCGGACGCGTTGCCCGGACACACTCCGAGCAACCGTTGTTCTCGATCATCGCGGTAGGCCGGGTGAATGTCAAGTTGCACCATTGCGCGGGCCGGTCACGGGCTGTACGATCGGCGGCGATATTCGGCAACAAAGCCCGACAGCGGCCGCCAGGCGGCTCGCCTGCTGGAAAGCGACCCACCACCTTGTTAACATAAGAACTATTGCTGCTCGGGGCGTATCCGAGCGGAGTCCCAATGGGAAAAATGCGTTCAGATTCTCCACAGTCGCCGCCCGCCGGTATCGCGATTCCCTGCGGGCGTCGACCATTCCGGCGGGACCACGAGCGCTGGCCGGGACTCGGCGATCATCGGCTCGCGGCCGGGCGGGCGAGTGCGATCATGGCGGGGCGATATGGGGTTTTCCATTGAATTGCCATTCATTTTGTCCGGGAGGCTGTCGTCGATGAAACGTCGCATTACCCTCGCAATCGCAGTCGCCTGTTCCATGTTCGCCCTCTCCGCGTGGGCAGCCGACTTCGACAAGGCCGCCGGTGTCTCGGGGCCTTATCAGCCGAAATGGGAGTCACTCAAGGCCCATCAGAACCCCGAGTGGTTCCGCGATGCCAAATTCGGCATCTACGCGCACTGGGGACCGGTGACGGTTGGCTCCGAGGATTGCCCGGCCGGCGGGCAATGGTATGGCCATGAGATGTACGATCCCAAGAGCGGCGTGTTCGCCTACCACAAGCGGCGATTCGGCGATCAGACCAAGGTGGGTTACAAGGACATCATCCCTTTATTCAGGGCGGAAAAGTTCGACGCCGAGGCGTGGGCCGAGTTGTTCGCCCGCGCGGGTGCGAAGTTCGCCGGCCCGGTGGCCGTACATCACGACAACTTCGCCATGTGGGACTCCGCGGTCACGCCGTGGAACGCCGCCAAGATGGGGCCGCATCGCGACATTACCGGCGAGTTGGAGAAGGCCATCAAGCGGCGCGGTCTGAAGTTCATCACCACCTTCCACCACGGCTTCGCCTGGCGGTACTTCGAACCGGCCTTCGCGTTCGACGGCGCGGACCCCCAGTACGCGAGACTCTACACCACGGCGCACAAGCCCGGCGCTCCGCCGTCCAAGGAGTTTCTTGAGCAGTGGCTGAAAATGGTCGACGAAGCCGTCGCCAAGTACCAACCCGACATGATCTGGTTCGACTTCGAACTCATGGCCGTCATCACGCCCGAGTACCAGCAACGGATGTTCGCCGATTACTACAACTGGGCCGCCACAAATCATCGCGAGTCGGCCGTGGCGCACAAGTTCCCGCAAATCCGCAAGTGCACGGGCATCCTCGACTTCGAACGCGGCCGAGAGGATCGCCTGGTGCCCTACCCCTGGCTCACCGACACCGTTCTGGCCGACTGGTTCAACAATAAAGCCACGCCGTATCGATCATTGGATTACATGGTCCGGTTATTGGTTGATATCGTCTCCAAGAACGGTTGCATGCTTCTCGACGTCAGCCCCGCCGCCGACGGGACCATTCCCGACCAAGCGCGGCGAATGCTGCTGGGCATGGGCGACTGGTTGAAGATCAACGGCGAAGCCATCTATGGCACGCGGCCTTGGCTCGTATATGGCGAAGGCCCCACGCGCGGCAAGGGCGGTGGATTCAGCGAACGGCACGACCGGTCATTCACCCCCCAAGACATCCGTTTCACCACCAAAGGCGGCGCGCTTTATGCAATCGCCCTGGGATGGCCCAAAGACGGAAAAGTGTTGATCCGATCGCTCGCCTCCGATGCCGGGAAGGTGACCTCCGTGAGCCTGTTGGGCCATATGGGGGCCCCGGCCTGGAAGCAGTGCGAGCAAGGGCTGGAGGTCGCGTTGCCCACGGACAGGCCGTGCGAACATGCTTTTGCCTTGAAGATTCTTGGCACGGGGCTGAAGCCGTCGCTTGCCCCCGCGACGCCGGCCTCACCCTGAGTTGTTCCTGACCTTTCACCAAGGGGACATTTCTAACCGTGAGAAAGGGGGGACATTTCTACCTGTGTACAACACCATGGTAGAGATTCTGTTCAGTCGCCATGCGAGGTGATATCATGGACCGGCTGCGCTGGGTTGATGGATTCCTTGGGTACCGGAGAGAGAGCCATGAATCGTTGGCGAATGGGGCGGTTGTTGTTGGTGGGCATTCCCCTCTTTCTGACCGGGCAGTGTCTTGCGCAGGAGATTATTGCGATTCCGAGGAACGCCAGCGGTGTCTATGCCGTGGGCGAGCCGATCGAGTGGCGCGTCAGCGTAAAGAACGCCGGAGCAGCGCCGGTCACTCAGGTGCGTTACGTCCTCAAGGAAGGCGGCTTGACGGTGGTAAAGAAGGGGGCTTTGGACGTCTCCGCCGGCGCGGCCGTGCTGCGGACCAAGCTCGATGCGCCGCAGTCGCTGCTGGTGGAGCTCGTTGCCAAGGTCGGGAGCAAGGAGACCAAATCGCTGGTCGGCGCCGTGGCGGCGCCGGAACAGATTCCCGTCTCCGCACCCCGGCCGGCCGGTTTCGACGCATTCTGGGACAAACAAATCGAGCAATTGAAGGCGATTCCGCTCAAGGCGGCCGTCGCGAGCGGCGATTCGGGCAAGTCCGGCGTGGACTACTTCAAGGTGACGCTGGACAATATTCGCGGGTCGCACGTCTACGGCCAACTGGCCAGGCCGCATCGCCGGGGCAAGTTTCCGGCAATGCTCTTGCTGCAATATGCGGGGATCTATCCGCTGCCCAAGGCCAACGTGGTCAGCCCGGCCGAAGCCGGCTGGCTCGCCCTGAACATCATGGCTCATGACCTTCCGCTCGACCGGCCCGACGGCTATTACAAGCAGATCGCCGCCACGACGCTGAAGGATTACATGACCGCGGGCAACGATGATCGGGAGAGGAGCTATTACCTGCGGATGTACCTGGGATGTTATCGGGCGGTGGAGTACCTCTCCGGCCGCGACGACTGGGACGGCCGTACGCTGGTGGTGAGGGGGGTGAGCCAGGGTGGGCTACAGGCGATTGTGACAGCCGGATTACACCCGAAGGTGACGGCGATGATCGCCGGCGTGCCCGCCGGCTGCGATCCCACGGGCCCCTGGGTCGGTCGCGCCGGGGGCCACCCCTACTGGTACAACAACGCCAAGGGCAAGCCCAACGAGAAGCAGATCATGGAAACCAGCCGCTATTTCGATGTAGTCAACTTTGCGTCACGCGTGAAGTGCCCTTCGTTGGTAGCGCTGGGATTGATCGACCAGACCTGTCCTCCGGCCGGCGTGCTGTCGGCCTGCAACCAGCTTCGCGGCCCGAAGGAAGTGATCATCCTTGTCGGTTCGGACCACAAAGGAACCCACGGAACACAGGAGTTATTCAAGTCTCGCTCGGCGGCTTGGATCACTTCGCTGGTCAAGGGAAACAACCCGCCCATCAAGTAAGCCGGCTCCCTGGAGATGTCGGCGCTGCTGGACGATAGCATATCAACGGGGAGGGTTTCCCGGCCGTGCCATCATCCGCTGCGCCACTGTCAAAACGGCCAATCGCCGCGCGCCCCGCCCCTTACTGCCGCTCGGAGCGTGAACCCTGCTTGCGAAGCGGTGAGTCGTCGCATTTCAGATCGCCGCTGGCGTATTGCGTGCCATCCAGGAGGAATCGCAAGAGCGTAGGGCCGGCGTAGCTTTCGGGAAAGTGACTGGGCGAACAGTAGAACACCCTGCCCTTGCCGTAGGGCTTGATCCAGGCCACGTAGCGCACCATCTTCCCGGCATCCCCCTTCGGGTCTTTGAGTGCTTGGGTGTCGATGGAAAGCAACGGATGGAAGTCCAATTTCGCGTAGGGGCCGTTGAAGCAATACGGTTCATCGCGGTGGATGAACGGTTCCTTGCCCTGGAAGGCCGCCACGAGTGGATGGCGGGGGTCGACCGTGCGAACCGTCAACTCTTGATTCGGGGGGTGATAGTAGAACGCCCCGCCGACCATTTCCGTATACTTTGCCGAGTTGTTCAACATCGTCGGAGCGCCGTGAACCACCACGAGTCCCTTCCCGCCGGCGACAAAATCCAGCAGCGATTGCTCGAAGGCCCGGGCCTTCGCTTCGCGCTCCGCCACCGTCAGCCTTTGGTACTTGGCGTCCGTCTCCAGGATGTCGAGAAACAAGTTGCGGCGTGGGCTTTTCGAGCAGTTGTTGTTGAGGACGAGGACGTCGTACGCGCTCAGACTCTCCGGCCTTAAGGCTTCAATGTCCACGCTGATGGTGGCGTCAAACGCGCCCGACTTCGTGCCGAGGATCTCGAAAACGCGATTGACGTGCGGAATGACCTTGTGGTCGAAGCCCGTGAAACGCGCGAACACCAGCAACTTCCGCTTGGCGGCCCGGACCGTCGGCTTGGCGGGGGCCGCCTCTTCCACGGCGGCCTGCCATTGCGGCGTGGGCGGCACGATCCGGGGCTTGGCATCCGGAATTCGCTCCGCAGAAGCGACGCCGGCCCACGCTGCCAATAACAAAAAACTGAACGTAAACAGCGGATGCTTCAACACGGCCCTTCTCCCCAGTCGCTACGCGGAATAAATACGATGAACCGCTCCCCCAACCCCATTCTTGCCAGGGTAAAGGCAGTTTCTTCCCAGCCCGCCAGGACAATGGCGGCAATCTGCCGGGTGATGCCTTTTCGGTTGTTATCGCGTTACGGCTCCATTCTACAGCACCCGCTGTCTCCGTCCAGACGCGCCGTGAATGGTTCGTCGTTCCAGCCGGTGCAAGTCTTGTCCCGGTAGCCGCCCGTCCGGACGCACCGCCAATAAGTCTTGCCCGGGTATGGACTTGACCGGGGCACTGCCGGATCAGCCGCGGGCGGATCTTATACCGGCCGGAGCCAGCTTAATGGCGGCGAAGGGCCCCGATTGTCTCTGACGCTCGCACCGCCTGGTCGGATCGCGCATAATAGGTTCATGCGATACCACGGCATGGTCATCCGGCCTCCGAGCGAGGCGGACAGCTACATTTTGCAGGTCACGTACGGCTGTTCTCATAACCGCTGCACGTTTTGCGGCACCTACTTGGACAAGCCTTTCCAGCCCCGTCCGATGGACGAGGTGTTGGAAGACATTGCCCTGGCTCAAGAGCGAATGCCCGACACGCGTCGAGTCTTTCTTGCGGACGGAAACGGCCTGGTGCTGAGCACGGAACGGCTGGTCACGATTCTCGACGCGCTGCTCTCCGGCTTCCCCCTGTTAAGGCGCGTAGGAATCTACGCCAGTGCCCGCGATATCCTGGGCAAGAGCGACGCTGATCTTGCGATGTTTCAGCAGCGAAAACTGGAAATCGTATACCTGGGCCTGGAAAGTGGGAGCGATGAGGTTCTCCGCCGCTGCCACAAGGGAATCACGGCAGCCGAGATGGTCGAGGCCGTGCACAAGTTGAAACGCGTCGGCATGCGAACGTCGGTGATCGCGATCTTGGGTCTCGGCGGAACCGAACTCTCGGCCCAGCACGCCGAAGAAACAGGCCGTGTCGTCCGCGCGATGGACCCGGAATACCTCTCCATGCTCACCCTGATGCTCGTTCCCGGCACCGAACTGCAGCGGCAGTGGCGGTCGGGCACATTCGACTTGCCGGAACCGGCGGGCCTGCTCCTTGAGTTGCGCCAGGTCATTGCCCACCTCGATGGCCTTTCCCGCTGTATTTTCCGAACCAATCATGCCTCGAACTACCTGCCGTTGGCCGGAACGTTGTCGCGCGACAAAGCCCGCCTGTTGGCCGCAATTGACGAAGCGCTGGCCCGCGGGCGACCGGCACTTCGGCCGGAGGCCTGGCGGGCACTGTAACATTCCCTATTGTTCTCACCAAGGTAATACTCATGAAGGGTCTCTCGGTTATGGCGCTAGTTGTGTTGAGCAGTTCCCTTTGTCGCGGGGCGGGCCTGCCGCGCAGCAGCCCGGAGAAACAGGGCATCTCGTCCGCGGCCGTCCTCGCATTTGTCGCGGCGGCCGATAAGAACATCGATGCGCTGCACAGTTTCATGCTCGTTCGCCACGGCCACGTCGTGGCGGAGGGGTGGTGGGCGCCCTATCGCGCCGAGGCGCCACACTCCTTGTTCTCGCTGAGCAAGAGCTTCACGTCCACTGCCGTGGGGTTGGCGATCGCGGAAGGGAAACTGAGCCTGGACGACGAGGTGCTGAAGTTCTTTCCCGAAGATGCCCCCTCGGCGCCCAACCACAACCTCAAGTCGATGCGCGTCAGCGATCTGCTGCGGATGTCCACCGGGCAGCAGAGCGAGCCGCTTCGTACGCTCGATCAGTCCTGGACCAAGACTTTCCTGTCGCAACCCGTCCCGTTCAAGCCCGGTACTCATTTCCTCTACAACACCACGGCGACGTACATGCTCTCGGCCATCGTCCAGAAGGTGACGGGCATAACCGTTCTCGATTATCTCCGGCCCCGGCTGTTCGAGCCGCTGGGCATCGAACACCCCACCTGGGAAACCAGCCCCCAAGGCATCTCGGCCGGCGGTTTCGGCTTGAGCATTCGCACCGAGGACATCGCCCGCTTCGGCCAGCTATACTTGCAACGGGGCAAGTGGCAGGACAAGCAACTCGTTCCCGCGGCATGGATCGACGCGGCGACCGCCCGGCAGACCGCCAACGGCAGCGATCCCCGGAGCGATTGGGACCAGGGCTACGGATACCAGTTCTGGCGCTGCCGCTACGGCGCCTATCGCGGTGACGGAGCGTTCGGGCAATTCTGCATCGTGCTGCCCGGGCAAGATGCGGTAATTGCCATCACCAGCGGTGTCAAGGACATGCAGTCCGTCCTGAATCTGGTCTGGGAGAAACTGCTGCCGGGCATGAAGCCGTCGTCGCTGCCCGCCGATGACGAGGCCCGGACGAAACTCGAACAGACGCTGAAGGGGTTGTCGCTGCGTCCGCAGGAAGGCTCCGGCTCTCCCGCAAAAGTGTCCGGCAAGAAGTACGTATTTCCGGCCAACGAACGCAAGTTGGAAACGATCTCGCTTGCGGGCGGCGGGAACGACGGCGCCGTGACCCTTGTCACGCGATGCGACGGCGTCGAACAGCGGATCGTCTGCGGCCACGGCGTCTGGTGCAAGGGGCAGGCGGCATGGGGTTTGTTACCCTTGCAACCGGCGGTGGCCAGCGGCGCCTGGACTGCCGACGGCACGTTCACGGCCAGGCTCTGCTTCTACGAAACACCGTTTATCATCACGGTCCACTTGAGGTTCTCCGGGATGGAGTTACAATACCGTTCCGAGTCGAACGTGGGTTTCGGGGCGACCAAGGAACCACAACTGGTCGGAAAGGCGGAGTGACCAAAGGCATCCAAGAGTTTGGAATAATACCGTGGATTCCCGTGTTACGATGAACGGTTCCGCGGCCATCCCAGGAGAAACGAGACGTGATGTCCTTCCGCCCCGTATTTATTGCCATAGTGATCGGTGGCGCGCTGATCGTAGCGGCATTCGTGATCAATGGCCTTCGCCCCAAAGTCGAGGTCCAGCAACCGGCGGCCGCCTTCGTCCGCGCCACCGGCAAGTGCGCGGAGTGTCATCGCCGCGAGACCTCGGCCATCGTGCATCAGTTCGAGGGCAGCCGCCACGTGCAGGTAGGCGTGACGTGCCTGGATTGCCACCAGGCCGTGGAGGGCCAGCCAACGCTGGCGCATCGCGGGTTCACCATCGCTAAGTCCCTCACCGCCGCCAATTGCCGCCAGTGCCACGCCGCCGAATATCGGCAGTACCTGCGAAGCCGCCATGCCGCGCCCGCCTGGGCGGCCGTGCGCGGCCCCGGGGAGTTCACCAGCGAACAAATTGCTTTCGCCGAGCAGTTCCATCCCGGCGCGGTCAAGCGAAGCGCCCACCCGCTGGTCGCTATGGAGGGCCCCGCGGCCGTCACCAAGGGTTGCTCGGCCTGCCACGACGTCGGCCGACCCAACGCCGACGGCTCCATCGGCACTTGTACCGCATGCCACGCGCGGCACGCGGCTTCGGTCGAACTGGCCCGGATGCCGGAAACCTGCGGTCAGTGCCACCTGGGCCCGGACCATTCCCAAATCGAGATCTACCATGAGTCGAAGCATGGCGTGATTTTCAACGCCCAGAAGCAGTATTTCAACCTCCGCGCCGATCCGCGAAAGCTCACCACGGCCGACATGCCCGTGCCGACCTGCGCCACCTGCCACATGAGCGGGCTGGAGGGGATGAACATGACGCACGACACCACCGAGCGGCTCTCCTACTATCTTTTCGCGGCGATCTCCGAGCGGCGGCCCGACTGGCGAATGGGTGAAATCAACATGAAACAGATCTGCCTGAAGTGCCACACGGAGCCGCGAATCAACCAGTTCTATGGAGAAGCCTCACGGGTGATCGACTCCACCAACGGCCTCGTCCGGGAAGCGACCTCCATCATGGACGGCCTGCGTCGCGACGGCTTGCTTACGGCCGAAGCCCTGGACGAACCGATCAAGTATCACTACTTCGATCTTTGGCACTATGCAGGGCGAACGGCCAAACACGGAGCGTTCATGGGCGGAGCCGACTTTGTCCAGTGGCACGGCTTCTACGAGATGCAGGCCCGTCTGGCCGAGATCAAACGATCCGCCGCCGAACTGCGCGACCAACACGCGCGCAGCCCGCACGGGCCAGACCAGCCGAAGCCGTCCGCGTCTACGGGGTCGAAGGCCGAGAGCTCCACCGTACCCAGTCCTGCACCCAACGGCCAGGGCCGGTAGACCATGCCCGGACGAATTGCCGCCGCCCGTGACGTCCTTGGCGATCCTTTGGCGATCGCCGAGTTGTTCCTTGTTGCCAACATTTCCTTTCTCACGGTGGACGTAGCCATCGCCCACTCGGCCAACGATTTTGCGCGTCCGGCCGAGTGGGCACCGGTGGCTTTTTCGCTGCTGGCCGCCGTGGCGTTGTTAGCCGCGGCGGCCCTGGCGGGCAGCATTTGTCCGCCGCTGCCGCCCCGGGCGAAACATCCCCGCCGTGCTGTCGGCACACGCCGATGGATTGCCTGGGTGTTAGGGCTGGTCGTGGGCGCTTTGGCGGTCGGCATGGGGCTTGCAGGGCTGATCTTCCACCTCCAGAGCGCCTTCTTCCAACAGCAGACTTTACGAAACCTGGTCTATGCCGCGCCTTTCGCAGCACCGCTGTCTTACGCCGGGCTGGGGCTCTTGGCGATCCTCAATCGCTTGGTCCCGTCGCGAACCATCGAGTGGGCCCGCTGGGTGGTCTTTCTGGCCCTGGGCGGTTTCCTGGGTAACTTCGTCCTCAGTCTCACGGACCATGCCCAAAACGGATTCTTCGATGGCCGTGAGTGGATTGCAGTCGTTGCCGCAGCGTTTGCCGTGGGAGGGCTTCTAGCGGCCCTGTTCGATTACGGCAATCGGCCCTACCTGTGGCTCTGCCTGTGCATGATGCTCGTCGAAATCATCGTGGGGTTATTGGGCTGGTATTACCACATCAGGGCCATTCTGCGCAGTCCTATGAATGACGTCTGGGACAAGATCCTCTACAGCGCGCCGGTCTTCGCCCCGCTCTTGTTCGCCAATCTTGCCATCTTGGCAGTGCTGGGGCTCTGGGCGATGTTGTATCCCGGAAAAACGGACCAACAGGAGCTCTTTGGCGACGAACTCTGACGTGACATCGCCCTTGGGGCAGTCTTGATATCAGGCGACTTGCGCCTCCTCAACCGTTGCTTCCAACCGCTCTTCGGCGAAGTAACGCTTTTGGAAGTAAAGCGAGACATTCACCAGGCCGATCAGAACGGGCACTTCCACCAGCGGCCCAATCACGGCGGCAAAGGCGGCCCCCGAGCCAATTCCGAATACGGCAATGGCCACCGCAATCGCCAGCTCGAAGTTGTTGCTGGCCGCCGTAAACGACAGGGTCGCCGTTTTGGCGTAGCCGGCTCCGATCTTGTGGCCCATGTAGAAGCTTACCAGGAACATCACCACGAAGTAGATCAACAGCGGCACGGCGATCCGTACCACATCCAGCGGGATTTGCACGATCAGATTCCCTTTGAGGCTGAACATCACCACAATCGTGAACAGGAGAGCAATCAAGGTGATTGGGCTGATCTTGGCAATGAATCTCTGCTCGTACCACTGCCGTCCTTTGGCCTTCAGCAGCACCAGACGGGTGAGCATTCCCGCCAGGAACGGAATACCCAGATAGATGAACACGCTTTGGGCGATCTGGCCCATGCTCACCTGGACCAGGCTTCCCTTCTGGCCGAACACCGGCAAGAGCAGCGTGATGAAGACGTAGGCGTAAACGCTGTAGAGCAGCACTTGAAAGACGCTGTTGAAAGCGACCAGCCCAGCGGCGTATTCCGTGTCGCCTTGGGCCAGTTCGTTCCACACGATGACCATCGCGATGCACCGGGCCAACCCGATCATAATCAATCCGATCATGTATTCGGGGTAGTTGTGCAAGAACAGCACGGCCAGGGCGAACATCAGGACGGGGCCGATCACCCAGTTCTGAACAAGGGAAAGGCTCAATACCTTCCAGTTGCGAAACACGTCCCCGAGTTCCTCGTACTTCACTTTCGCCAGCGGTGGATACATCATCAGAATCAGGCCCAGGGCGATGGGGATGTTGGTAGCGCCCATCTGGAAGCGGTTGATGAGCGACTCAACGCCGGGCAGAAAATGCCCCAACCCGACGCCGACCGCCATCGCCAGGAAAATCCACAGGGTCAGGAAGCGATCCAGGAACGAAAGACCACGATGGGAACAGCCGGAAGCCATGCTCATGAGCCAGTCCTTAGCAATTCTTCGAGCGAAGCAGGTAAGGTCTCCACAAAGGCGCGGATCTCGTCGCGTACGCGACGGTACGCACGCAATCGCTCTTCCTCGCTTTTGGCCGCGGTGGCCAGGCGGGGTGGATCGTCGAAACCGACGTGAACAACCCTGGTGTTTCCGGGAAACAGCGGGCAAGACTCGTGGGCGTTGTCGCACACGGTGACCACGTAGTCGAAGGGAATTTCCCGGAGTTCGCGCAAGTGCTTTGATCGTTGGCCGGAAATGTCCACTCCCGCCTCAGCCATGACCTGGATGGCATGGGGGTTCATGCCGTGGGTTTCGATTCCAGCCGAGTACGGCTCAATCGAGTCGGCCTTCAAGTGCCTGGCCCAACCCTCGGCCATCTGGCTGCGGCAGGAGTTCCCGGTACAAAGGAAGAGGATCTTCAGCAGCGGCATTGGCTCTGCCTCTTGCATAGTTCGTCACGGTCCAGCTTGAGGATTTGCTTCAGCCGTTTGGCATCTTCGCGCCGTCGAGCGTCGTCGGCGGTCAAGCGGAAGACGATTGCGGACATTTCCTGGGCTTCGGCAGGTCCATCCTCGTCGGCCAGGCGATAGAACATCCAGCGCCCCTCCTTACGGCTGTCCACCAAGCGGGCCTGCTTGAGGATCGACATGTGCTTGGAGACCGTCGAGGGGGCCAGCTGCAGCAACTCGACGACCTGGCACACACAGAGTTCCCCGGGTTCCAGGGCCAAGAGGATGCGGACCCGGCTCTCATCAGCCAGGGCCTTGGTAACCGCCATGAGTTCGCGCACGTCTCACTCCTTTATAATTCGCCATCTAACGAAATATATCGTCATCCCCGGGGTGTGTCAACAGCTTTTCTGATCGCAGCCGCGAATTCCATCACCGCGTAAGTCGGCTGAACTCCCGGGGCGACTCGGGTTTTGTCGCGCCGCTGCATTACAGGGCCATCCGCATCAGTGCCCTGCGCGAACCGTAACGATCACCGGCTTGTAGTCATTCCCGACGGTGGAATCCACAACGCCCGGTCGAATAGCTCGCGGGCTTCTTGTTCGGGCGTCATGGTGGCCAAGAGTCTTGTCGCGAACATGATGCGCGAATCCTCTCATGGGCTTTTGCATTTCTGCACGCGTTCCGCCCGGATGAGGTCGATTCCATCACAGGCGGACTTGTGCAGCCCCTTGCCGGTTTGCACGGTTTCCCCGAATTCGAGGTGCAAGTCGGAATGAGCGTCATACGCGGGCCACTTCGGCCGTGTCGGGCCATTGGGGTCTCCAGTTTTGGCAAACTGGACCCAGTAGGCCGTCATCATCGCGGAAAGATCCCGATCCTTCTGCTCATACTTCAGCTTCGGGTCGAGGTTGCCGAACACGTAGGGAATCTCCGATGAATGAAAGGCGCCCAAAGCGCGCCACGGTGGCGGCACGCGCGAGAACTGATAGAGATAGGCGTTCGCATGGCCCCGGTTCATCGCCCGCGCGTCGGCCCGCGCCACCGAGGCGAAGATCGCCACCGTGGCCGCTTGCTTCCGGGCATGGCCGGGGAAAAGCTTGAAAATCGCGTCGGCATACGGGCCGTAGTCTTTCCGCACGGCCAGGTCGCTCAACAGCCAGCCGACCTCGTCGGCATTGCTGCCCGTGATGAAAGGCACGTCGCGCGCTTGGCCCTTGTCGAAAAGCCGGGCGGGGTCGTCGGGCAGCACCCATCCATCGACAATCGGCGCGGAGGTCTCGTCCCGAAAATGCCATTTGGCCGACTCGGCGGCCTTGAGAATCTCCGCCGCGCTTTTGGCCCGCAGGGCCGTTAGCGGAGAAGCCGCCTGATCGCACTTGAGGTACTTTTCGATGTACGTTCCCACCGCTTCCATCGGATCCTTGCCATACCATTTTTCGCGGAGGTGCCGCATGGCGTTGCGCGCCCCGCCGCTCTCGGCGATAGCTCGGTGAAAGAGCCCTTGCGACAGCGGTGAAACCAGCAGGTCGCAGACGCTGGCCGCGCCGGCCGATTCGCCAAACAGGGTAACGCAATCCGGATCGCCGCCAAAGGCCGCGATATTGCGGTTGACCCATCGCAGCGCGAAGATCTGGTCCAGCAGCCCATAGTTGCCCGACACGCCCTTGTCCGATTCTCGCGACAACAGCGGGTGGGCCAGGAATCCCAAGGGGCCCAAACGGTAGTTGACCGTCACGACCACCACGCCCTGCCGCGCCAGGTTCTCGCCGTTGAACCAGCCCTGGCTATTGGCGCCCAGCGTGAAAGCGCCGCCGTGAATCCAGACCATCACCGGCAACTTCTGGCCCAGGGCCCCCGCCGGCGCCCAAACATTCAGATTGAGGCAGTCTTCGTCGGTCTTGGTGATCTCCGCGGAGATAATCAGCACCTTGGGCTGCGGGCAGGCGGGGCCAAACTCCGTGCAGGCCCGCACGCCTTCCCACGGCTTGACGGCCTGCGGCGGCCGCCAACGCAACTGGCCCAGCGGCGGGGCGGCAAAGGGAATCCCCTTGTAAACGCACACGTCCTTCTGCACTCCCGCCAGCCGACCGGAAATCAGGCCCGACGCGATGTGCACGGTCGGCTCGCCGGCTGGCGCGGTGGCCGGTACGGCGGGCGATGCCGCGGGTTGCACGGCGGCGCCGCCGGGCAACAGGTCCACGCGCACCACCTTGCTGGCGCACGTGAACAAGTTCATTTCCACGTCGCCCAGGAACCACCGCCCGTCGGGCGACCAGGCGGCGGCGCAGGCCCACTTGGGCGCGCCGTCGCATTGCGGGCTGCTGCGGACGTTCATCGTCGAGACTCGCCGTGGATTGGCCCCGTCGGCGTCCATCAGCCACCAATCGGTTCCGTTCAGGACGCTCCGCGTGTCGCACTGCACGTTGGACATCCAGAGGATGGATTTGCCGTCGGGGGTCAGGCTGGGATGTTCGTTGTAGCCCTGGTTGTGCGTCAGCCGCCGGGCAACCCCGGTCTTTAAATCGAGGCGGTAGATTTGATTCCTCCAGAAATTCTTGGTGTCATAATCGCTGGTGATGAGCAACGATTTGGAGTCGCGCGTAAAGCACGACGCCTCGTAAAAGGCATCTCCGCCGGGCTTGAAATCCTTGATGCCGGCCACGCGAGGCGTCGGCCCATCCAGGAAGTCGGCCACGTGAATGACGAACAGCCCGGCGACCTTCAGCGGGATAAACAGGTTCGGGCCGGCCACACGCTCGCACCAGGCGATTTTCTTCCCGTCCGGTGAAAACTGCGGCAGCAGCATGCCGCGGTCGGCCTCGATCGGCTCTTCCACCAGCTTCCAGGCGCGGCGGCCGTCGCTGGTGATGAGCCACATGTCGGAGAATCCGCCCCACCCCGGCAGAGCGGGAACCGAGCTGCCCGGATGCTGCTTCTTCTCGGCGACCAACACGATATACCGGCCCGACGGATGCCAACACGGCGAACCGGTATGCCGGCCGGGCAACTGCGGGCTGGTAAGCGGCCGCTCGTTCCGGCCGTCGGGAGGATCCAACAGGTACAGACCGTAATAGCCGTCGCCCCCCGGCCGATTGTAAGCCATTTGCCCCGTGCCGGTATTCCAGCGAATCCCATAGCCGGCGGGGAGAAACGGCGAGATCCGCGTGGCCAGCGTGACCGTAGCAGGCGGCGCCCCCGCCGCGGCGGCCAAAAGGCCACTCGCCCAAAAAGCGGCGAGAAACATCACCAGGCGCAGCCAGGATTCCGCAGAAAGTCTTCTCATTTACTCAAATTCCTCCCATTGACTCATTTTTCGGGATCGAGCAGCATTGTCAATGTCGGTCGAAGCCATTCTGCAAATGGACCGCCTTTTCCTACCACCACGTATTCGTTCGAAGTGCGGCCCTATCGAAAACGAGGGGCCTGCCCTTGGAATGCAATGGTCGGCTCCGTTGGATCGGCGGCGTGCAACGTGGCCCGCGGTGCCAGCAGCAAGGCGGCCATCGTGCTGAGGAAGATGAACCGTTTCATGCGTTTGCTCATCTCCATTCCAATCGAATAAATTCCGGCGGGGGACCGTACCATTGCACAGGCTGTGCCCGCCGACCGGGCAACGGCTTGAATTTGCCGTGCGGGTTCATTTCCTGGAGACATGCGCCGATACCGAGCAGATCGAGCTGGCGCCAGGACTTCAATGGCGAATCATCCCCTGCGTCTCTAAACTCGGCAGGGTCCAGCAGGATGGTTTGAGCGCCGGCAGCGCCGCGGATTTCCTTTTCGCAAACCAGGATTCTCCGCGGGCCGCGATAGGTGCGGTATTGGTTCTCCACGACGACGAACCCGAGCCGGTTGGACTGGGCCATCTTCAGCGTGATCGCGAGCGTGGCGCCCGCCGGTCCGCGCCATTTCGGGTCGGTGATCTTGTGGGTCCAATTCTGCCAGTGGTCACGGTTGCCTTCATTCAGCCGATACCAATCGCGCCAGCCGTGCGAGAAGTCGTCGATGAGCAGGCTGGTTGCGTCCGTGAAGCGCGTGGCAGCGGCGCGCAGCTCATTCGGTGTAGCCCCGTGAAACGCCGTACTCAGGCACACCTCGCGGATGATCGTGTTGCGGAACTGGGGCAATCGCGACATGGATTCGGCTATCGGCAGCGTGTAGTAAACGTTGGCGAAGGCGAACAACGACGCGCCGAGCGCGGGCAGCGGCAGTTTGGCCGTGAAAACATCGCCGTCGCGCGAGGCCTCCGCGCTGCGCCAAAAACGGTCGCGGGGATCGGCATCGATACTGTAGTAGATGTCGCAACGCGCGACGGGCCAGCTTGATCGCGGCGCCACGCGAAGCGCGGGAACGCCGTCCGCCGTTTTCAGAATCAGCTCGCTGGCCGGCGTCTCCGGCAGCGCCGGTCCGCCTTTGAGAAAATGATCAAGCCAAAGCGGCATCGCCACGGCCACCTCCGCCGTGACGCGATGGTTGAAGTGCGGTGCCCACGCGTGCCGCACCGGCTGGCCTTCGATGAGCGCGTCGGTGCGATACACGTCATCCATCCAGCCGTGAAAATCATTCGTGCCGCTGCGATGAAGAACGGGGCAGCGGATCAGCGGCGCATAGCTCTCGAAGCTCAGCGTGCGACGAAACACCTCCACATCGCCCTGGATGCGCTCCTGCTGGACGGTGCCGCCGAGGAACGGATGCGGCTGCCAGCGCCAGCCCTGGCCGCCGACGCCCGGCACGGCTGCCTTCACGCGCGCGTCGCTGCCGGCGACGTACATCGTCAGATTGCCGCCCATCGACCACCCGTGAATGCCGAGCCGTTGCGGGTCGACCTCCGGCTGCCGTTCCAGAAACGTCAGCCCGCGCCGGCAACCGAGCGTGAGCAGATACCAGTTGCAGTTCTTCGGGTGCTCGCGGTCTTCATAGAACTGCTTCGGCCCCGGCAGCATCGAGCTGTAGCCGGACACGTTTTTTTGCGTCGGGTCGACCGCACCCCAGTCCGTGTTGGCATCGCCCGGGTGGGAATCTTCCATCTCGCGTCCGCCCCAGTTGACCGACAACGCTGCATAACCCCGCGCGACCATCGCCTTTACCTCGTCGAGATCGGCTCGCCCCCCGCCGCCATGAATGTGCATCACCGCGGGCAGCCTCTCCTTCGTGCCTTCAGGAAAACCGTAGAACGCCGCCATCCGCGAGGACTTGCCTTTGAAGGTGCCGATCAGAAAGCGAACGGAGCGCAACACCATGCCGTCGCTCTTCCACTCGCGAATGACTTCCGTTTCGAGCGGATCTTGCCGCGGATCGAAATCGGCCCACAAGTCCGTAGCGGACTGCGGGGCATTCGTAGCGCGAAGCACGCTCAAACCGGTCTTCTCCGTTTTCCTTTGCAGACGAATGGCGTGCGGCCGGTTGGTTGAGGTCGCGATGTTGAAGGTTTGCCGCCATCGCTGCGTGGCCGGGTCGTAGTCGGTCTGCCAGAAGTCGTTGCCATGCACGCTCTGATCGAGGCGTTGGTCATCCACGAAGAGCCCATAACCGTCGGGCGAGACGAGGCCGGTGAAGGTTGCGGGCACATAGCCGAGCCCGCCTTGGAAAGCGATTTCGGCACGCTGTTGCGAATCCACCGCGACAACCAATGGATACGCACTCATCACTTGGCCACGGCGCGTCTGGGTCTTCAAATCGTTGCCGGCCGCTTCACGCTGAACGAGTCGCCAGGAGTCGGGATCGCGCGCCAACGCGTGCTGAAAGACCTTGTCCGGCCCGTAGTAGGCGGCGGCAGTCGCCGGAAAGACGACGAGTTCCAGATCGGCCTCCACAAAATCGCCGGGGAGCAAGTCCTTGATGGCCGGCGGCGGCGCGAGTTCGACCACGGTGCGGTAATTGTGTTTCCCCCACTCGGTGCAGAAAAAGGAGGCGTGCGGCCGCATCGCCGGCCGGCCGCCGAGCACTGCTCGCCACGAGCGTACGATGAGTCCGCGACTGGCGGCGGCCTGTCCAGGCCGAAGAGTTTCGCGCTCAAGACCGTGGATGGACAGCCACGGCTGCATGCCGGTCATCGGCACGGCGATCCGGTCATACACGTCGTTGGCTCGTTGCGGTTCCCATTCTTCGTGCAGGCCATTTTCGTCGCCGATCGCGACACGGCGCGAGGGATCGTCGTTGTAGAAGTCGGAACCCAGTTGGAAAAACGCCAGCCGCCGCCATTGCATCGGGCGACGCACATCGTAGCGGAGGTGGAAGAACGTGCGTAAGTAGTCGTCGCTGCGCGGGACCTTGACGTCCATGCGAGCTGCCAGTTCGCCGCCGCACGATTCCTCGATATAGCCGGCGTCCGTAAGGCAAGGGCCGTAGGCGCGGTAATCCGTGCGCGTGGCACGCATCGGCTGATACCGCTCCTGCGCGTCCTGCCACATGAGAAAGTCTCCGCCGCCGCAGTTTTCGGCCCAACCCCAAGGCTTCGCCGACTTGCCGTGCGTCAACAGCGGACGCACGTCGTCGATAAAGCACCGCCGCTGCACGCGCCCGGGTTCGAAACAGATGCTTTCGCCGAAACTCCCGATGGCGGCCTGGTCCCAAAACTGGTTGTGCCCCCAACCGATCAGGCTGAGCTGCGCGTGCGACGCCGCAAAGACTTTTCCATAACGCGCATAGACCATCTGGAAAAGCAACTGGCGATTGGATTTCGGCGGCAGCCGCACAAACGCACAGCCGTGAAACCACGGCCCTTGGTGCAACAACGCGCCTTTCTCCGGACGTTGATGCCAGTCTTTGGAAATCTGCACCGGCAAGCCCGTGGGCGCGCCATCCGCATCGCATAACATCGGCGTGAAGCCGGTAAGATTGAGGTTGTTTGTCTGGGTGAACATGAGCCGGGCCACCGCCGCGCGATCGGAATCATTCCGCAGCGCGAGGTGCCAGCGATCCAGACGGTCCAGGTGTTCCTCGGGGTAGTATGTGCCCTTCGCGTTGCTCCACGGCTCCTCCGGCAACCGCAGCGTTTGGCAGCCGAGCGCTTCATCGACCCCGACCTTCAGCGCGGGATCGGCCTCCACGATCGGCCGCGCGGCGGCGCCGTCGCCGAAGGCTTCCAGCAGGACTGACGTCTTCGCGGCCAGCGGCGTGGAGGCACGGCGGTCAGCCAGGCGCATTTCCACCCTGCTCCCGGCCGGCAGGTCCGTCGGTTCCAGTTCCAGACGCAAGGCCAGCCGGTCGGGCCAGGCGGAGATTTCCAACCGCGCGGCGCAAGGGAACTCCGCTGCGCCGCGATCGGCGAATTTCAATCCTTCGATCACTACGCGCTGAAAAAACCACCCGCTCTCGACGAAGCGCACCGGTTGGAAGAACTCGTCCTTGGTTTCCACGTGTCCCACGCAGGTGAACTTGCGGCCGGCGGCAACCACCGCACAATCCCAGTCGACGGTTGGCAGCTCGGCCAGCGCCGCGCGTCCTGGCTGCACGGCTTTCTCCAACCCCATCGAGGCCGCCCATTTGCCGAAGCGCAACACCCGCACTTGCTTCGGGTCGAGTGCCAGCCCCCAAATGCCGGATTGGAAGCACAACGTCTCGGTGGCTGGCGGCACCTTGCTGCCGAGAAAATGCGGCGGCCCATCGGCCCACCAGAGCAACGTGTAATCCTCCGCTCGCGGCATCAACGGAATATGCGTGTCCGCGGCGCGCAAGCTGGTCAGCGGACCCGGCAGCGCCACGGCGATCAAGGCCATGAGCGTGTGTCGCGTTATTCTGTTCATGGGGAGGTTCCCGAATGCTCCTGCGGCCGTCATGGCGTCAGCATGACCGGAGCGATGCCGATACGCACGTCCTGGCCGCGGATCGCCGACGTTTCGCCCGACAGCCGGTGCTCAATCGTCACCTTCCACGCGGCGGGCGGCGCCCACTCACGCCCCCCGGCGGGGTTCCACACGATCCATGCCGGCGAGCCGTCCCCACGCTGGATCGCACACGTCCAGATTCCATCGTCGCCGTTTCCGCAGGACTGCATGCGCGACCCCTCCAACCACCGTCGCACCTCGCGATAGGCAACACCGGACGGCGCCAGCCGCTCGGGCTTGCCCTGCACGTCAAGCCCGGTGAAAGGCGCGCCGTCATACGCATAGAGGTAGAGGCGTTGGAAACCAATCGCCCGGTCGATCACGAACTTGCGGGCAACATACGACACCGCGTCCTCGCTGGTTCGTCCCGTGAGGTCGATGCCGCTCTCGCTGTTCCAGAGGGGCTTGTTCGCCATGCCGTGCGCGGTCAGCAGGGCACGGAAGGATCGCATGCAGTCGACGGCGCTTTCCGGCGGGTAGTCGTAGGTGTGATAGGCCGCCACGTCGCAAAACTTCCCCCCGCCCGCACTGAGGTAGTCGTCGAGCCACTTCAGGCTCCGCGCCGCGCGGCCGCTCGATATTGCCGGCGTGACGATGATCGCCGCGGGATCGATGGATCGCACGACCTCGGCGGTCGCCTTCTCCAGCGGGACCATCTGGGCGGGGGTTCCCGTGTAGAATATTTCATTTTCGGGCTCGTTCCAGATTTCGTAGGCCTGGATCCGCCCCTTATATCGCGTGGCGGCCGCGCGCACGAAGGCCCGCCAGTCTTCGATGTCGGCGGGCGGCGCTCCCAACCCCATTCCGTAGACGGCCGGCTTGTCCGGATCGGAGGAGGCCCAGCGCGGCGTCTGCCCGAGCGTCAGCAGGAATTGCGTCTTGTGCATCGCCGCTTGTTGGACGTCGCGGTCCAGCCTCGACCAGTCGTACTGGCCGCGCCCCTTGGATTGGATCAGCGCCCACGTCACCCCCGAATCCCAAGTGCGGTAGGCCCCGAAGTCCAGGGCCGGCCAGAGGAAACCACGGCCGTCGTGCATGTGGCAGACGTTCAGCCCGAAATACTCGGGCCCAATAGACATGGGGTCAGGGCGGAGCGCGACCGGCGGTGTGGTATCGGACCCGTAGGAGGCGTCGTCGATCCATACACTGCCCGGGCCGGTGGCATTGACGATCAGCATGCCCTCGCCTTCCGGGGTGACGCCTGCGGCCGTCACCTTCGTCCACTTCGTGCCGACCTGCGCGAGCGTGGACGCATATTCGGCGTAAGGTGCGCCGGACTGCCGAATCGTCAGCGAGACCCACAGCGCCGGTTCGGCACGCAGCCAGACCGCCGCGCGATGCCGGCCCGCCGTGAGCAGCAACGGTTGCATGAATTGGCTAAAGCCGCGCGTTATTGCCACCTTTTGCGCTAGCTTGCCGGAATGGGGACTGGCGCTGTCGAGCGAGTAGTCGAGCTTGACGTCGGCCCAACTGCTGTTGTCCGCCCAACCCTCGGCGATCTGGCCGCGGATATCCGCTTTGCCGCCGGGGGCACCGCTCGCGCTGGCCAGCGTCTTGCCCGGAATCTCGAACCCCGGGTTTTTCAACGTCTGCGCGCGGCACGGCGTGGCCCCGATCGTTGCCGCAAACGCCAACCCGAACAGCATGTACTGTATCTTCATCATCTTCATCGGCCTTTTTCTGGGGTTGCTTCGTCCGTGAGAGTTCAGGGCTTGTCACCTGGTGAAAACGGGGCAGTCGACACGACCTTCATTCCAATTCGAGCACGGCCGCGTCCTCGCCATCAAGAGTGAGAGTCGTCTCGTGGTCTTGCCACGAAATCGATCGGCCGCTGAGCAGTTCGCGGCTGACGAGCTTGCCCGGGGAGGAGGGGCGGTAACCGTCGAGGGTGATCGTCGCGGTGCGACGTTCAGGGCTGTCGTTGAACACCGTCAGCCACCGCGAGCCGAACCGTTCCAGGTAAACGTGCGCGTCGCTCGACCGGGCCAGCGTGATCGGTTCCCAGCCGGCCTCGGAAAGCCGCTTGCACAACGGCACATACTTCTTGAACAACGGCCGGTCACGGTCGTACAGCTCCGGCCGGGTGAAGTAATGGCCCTCCGACGCATTGTGGCTGAAAAACCCGGGGAACATGCCGTAGGCCAGTGATCGCTTCATATATTTCACCACCAATTCGTGCGAAAACGCCTCGAAGTCGGTGTTCATCAGGAAGCAGAACGGCTTGCCCTTGCACAGCGCGCGGCGATAGAGGAGATCGGCATCCGACATCGGCTTCCAGCGGCCGTGGTGGTTCCAATCGGTCTCGGTGCCGGCCACTTCCAGCAAGGGGACCAGCCAGCAGAGCCGCGTGGGGGCGCCGTTGGCCATCATCATCCGGCCCATGCGGTGAACGTCGTCGGCAATCGCCCGCACATACTCAAAGGCGATCAGGCCGCGGAAGATGGCCGGTCGCCACGTCTCCGGCGCGAAGCACAACGGCGTGTCGGCTGCGGCGAAGTGGTCGCGGCAAAAGTCGAGTTCGTCCGTCACGTAACCCTCGCTGGAGTCGATATACTCGCCATCCAGTTTGCCATTGCCGTTCGGCCCGTAAAGCCGCTGGCGCAGCGTGGCATTCCAATGCAGCTGGAAATGGGTGACGTCGCCGCGGATGCCGGGCATCGAATTCATGCTCCAGACGGCCCCATTGCACCAAGGCGTATCCAACAGGCGAGCCGACAATTGCCCGGCCGCATCGTGGTAGCCGCTGGTCATCAGGGCCCGGGCCTCGGGAAGCTTCTTCACCTCGGCCAGACGCCTGGCCTCGGCCCGGGCAGCCTCCATCGTGCGCGGCGTCTCTTTGGGCATCGCCATCCACCAGGTCATCGGCTCGGTATAGCGGAAGGTGTAGATCCCGTGCTGGGAGTCCCAGCGGGTCTCGTCGTTTCCTTCCTTGAACTGAAAGCCGAAATCCTCCCAGCCTTTGACCGCGCTGATCTTGGCAAAGGGCATCCACAGCCCGTGCCGGACGACGCGCGAGACGAACCGCTCCGGCATCGCCTCGTAGTAGCGGGCCAACGCCGCCCGGAAGCCCCAGGCGGGATCGAAGCTGAACGTGCAGAAGCGAATCCGCGCGGTTGGCTTTTCCGGCGTCAAGGCGATGTCGTACGCCAGGAACAGCTCGCCCATAACCGCATTGTAGCCGATGCGGTAGAAGGCCGGACGGGCCATGTCGATGCCCAAAGCCAAGCCCCGCCCGGCATGGGCGACCGCCCCGAGCGGATACTTCGACAACCGGCCATTGACGCCCGCGTGGAACGGCGTGGTATTGGTCGCCTCGCCGTGGGGATTGACCTCCACGCTGTGCCGCGGGTCGTCCAGCCACCGCACGCCCGGGCCGGCCAGCGGGATTGCGTAGACCAGCGTCACCGCCCGGTCCTTGCCCGTGGTATCGGTCAGGGTCGCATCGTGGAATGTGGCGCCGAGCGATCCAGAGCGGGCATGATCCAGCCGCAAGCCGAGACACTGCTTGCCGAGGGCCACGAACGCGCTGCCGCTCTGTACGTCGCGGACCTGAAAGCCCTCCTCCGCCCGGGCCCGGCGGGTCACGGGCACACCATCCAACACGGCGGCCCCCTCCGGCACGCGGATCACCTGTAGCCGGGCGTCGCGGAAAAAGACTCTGCCGCCATGGCCGCGGAACAATAGGTGGAAGCTCAGCCGCTTGACCGGCTTGTCGGGCAGAACGAGCACTTGCCGCCGTTGCCAATCGTGCGTGCCGATCGTGAAGTTGGCCGTCTGGCCCCAGAGCGGCGTGCCGTCGGCGTAGAGCAGATCAAGGTAGAGCGCATAGCCGGTATCGGGCGCGCCGCTGACCCCTTCCGCCTTGCTCCAGGCCACCGCGACGATCGGTTCCGGCCGGGTCTGGTTGAGCACCACGCCCTGCGTGACGCCCCGCTTGGCGTCGGCCTCGGAGCCATTATCGCACACGAAGACCGGCCCATCGCGGCGGAACCCCTTTTCATAGGCCCCCCAGCGGCTCGCGTTGAGCAGGTTCTCCTCCTGCCCTGCCGGCTCCAGCATCGCTTTCACTACGGTGCCATCGGCCAGCGGCTGCTGCCCCATGACCTGGCCGACCCAAACCATCACCGTCAGCCCCAGACCGATCGTCATCAAAGCTCGCATGCCCATGGGATGCCTCGACAGATTGGAGGAAACAACTCGCCGCGTGGCCCGGTGCCCCCCAGTCTAATCGACCGGCGCCTCGCACCGCAACAAAGCAGCGGCCAGGTCTTGTTATATTGTGGCCCAGCAACGCATCAAGCCTTGGTTCCTTCGGCCGCGACGGCAACCTGCCGGCCTTCGTGATCCGCCGTGATCTCCAGCCGCCGCATCAGCCAGGCCATGTTCCCCGCGAGGTTCTTCACGGTCTCCATGCCCTCGGCATCATTGCGCACTTCGCCTTTTTCGCGGCCGAAGGCCACGTTCCAGTAGGTCGAACCGGGCACGATCATCTCGCTGATCAGGAAGAAGTAGTTGAGTTGGGCGAAGGTGAAGTTCTGACCGGCACGGCGGGCCACCACAATCGCCGCTCCCACCTTCCGTCGCAGCAGTTGCGGATACTTTCGGGCAACGTAGCCAACCCGGTCCAGCAAAGCCATGATTTGCGGCGTGGCCGACCCGAAGTAAACGGGCGAACCGATCAAAATGCCGTCGGCTTCGGCGAATTTGTCCAGAATTCCATCAAAAGCGGGATCTTCCTGAACGCAGCGCATCGTCTCCCCCGCAAAACAGCCCCGGCAACCCACGCAAGGCTTGATCGGGCGATCGGCCAGCGAAAGAAACTCCGTCTGCAACCCCTCAGCGGCCAGGACTTCCAACGCCGAGTTCATCAAAATATCGGTGTTTCCTCCACGCCGCGGACTGCCCGAAATCCCCAATACTCTCACGTCTAACTCCTCCGTTTCATGTGTTTAGCGAACACCCCTGATGATTATAGGCATGCTCGTTTTCATCGCAAACGCGCCGGGGCACCGCCATGCCGGCTCAACAGTTGGGCAGGTACGCCCCAAGATCCTTCAGCCGCTGCTGCAATTCACCGACGGGAACGCCGCGGGTGTCGCAGCCCTGCTTCGCACAAATCGCCGCGGCCACGCCAATCGCCTGGCCCGTGATGAAGCAACCCGGCATCACGCGGATCGAACTCTGCATGTAGCGGTCGGTACTGACGCAGCGGCCGGCCACCAACACGTTCGTCAGCTTCCGCGGCACCAGGCAGCGGTAGGGGATGCCGTAGCTCTCTCCCTTCCGGTACCGCAGCTTCTTGAAGTCTTCGGCGTATCGCTTGTAGCTGGCCAGGTCGGGCTTGGCAGCGTGGATGTCCACGGGGTAGCTGTAACGGCCGATCTCATCCGGGAAGACCGCCCGTGACTTGAAATCTTCCACGTTCAGCAGATAGTCGCCAAGAACCCGGCGGCTTTCGCGGGCGCCAATTTGCGAGGCGGTCGCCACCAACTCCATCTGCTCGAAGCCCTTGAGGTACTCCTTGTAATACCGCTCGTATTCCAACAGTGACTTGCGGGCCCAGAGCAGGGCTCGGGTGATGGACCGTTCATCGGTCGAATCCAGGCCGAAGGTGTGCCCGATGTTGCCGCCGCCGGTGTGCTCGCCGACGCGAATCATCCCCGGCAAGTGACGGTCCTCCACGGTGAAGACCTTGTCGCGGAAGGCGTCTTCCAGGTGGCTCTCGCCGCTGCCCCGGCCGCCCTTGGCGACGGCCGACCAGTCGACGTCGGCCCAGAGGCTGCACAGGGTTCCCGCCATCATGTCGCCGTGCTCGTCGCCCTTTTCGAACGGGGCTCCGGCCCAGGCGGCCAGGTCGCCGTCACCGGTGCAGTCGAGGAACACGCTCGCCTTGACGGCGAACAGCCCGCTTTTACCCGCCAGCACGGCTGTCGTGACCTTGCCGGCGTCGGACTCGACGGCAATGAGGTTCGCCTGGAACAGGAAGCGGACTTTTGCCTCCAAGAGCAGGTCGTCGTACACCCGTTTGAGCACTTCCGCCCGGATCGTCACGTCGCTGCCAGGTCCGGTGCCGCCGCTCTGCTTGAGCCGCCGCTGAATCTCGGCCCCGACGCCGCCGGCGAGCACGTGGACCCCGTCGGTGAACTGCATGAACAGCGGCAACATGCCCGCGGTCCCCATCCCGCCCAAACAGCTATTGCGTTCGGCGAGGAACACCCGGGCCCCTTGCCGGGCCGCAGCAACGGCCGCCGCGACGCCGGCCGGCCCACCGCCGGCCACGAACACGTCCACCTCATGGCGGACCGTAACGCGTCGTTGGAACGTGACTTCGCTCGCCGGCGACTCGGCCGCCCGTGACCGATCGGCGATGGAACCGAGGCCGCCCATGGCCGCCGCGGCGACGGAGCCCTTCAGAAAATCTCTTCGGCTTGACGACATGCTGTTTCTCCCGTGGTATACGGCACTGGCAGCCCCGTACTGCCCCTCGCAGCGTCACTGGAGCCGCCTACGTAAAGTGATTCATTTCCCTTCGCACAAATCTCACGGCTTGATTTGAGTGGTGCTGAAAGGACGCAGGGGCAGACCGGCGCCATTCTCCATCGAAATCAACGGGTTCATCGACCACGCATAATGCACTTCGGTGGGATGGGGAATCTGGTCGTTCCACACGAGAAGATCCTCACCATCGAGCTGCCCTTTGGCCCAGAGCCATTTTCCCGACGCGCCCCGGATTTCGAATCCGATCACCTCGCCGCCGCCGCGCACGCGCAGCCCTTCGGCATACTTGAAGTGCAAACGGATTTTGTGGCCCTCCACCGTAAAGCTCGTGAAGGCGGGGCTATGCGCCGCGCAGGGCATCCCGTAGACATCATTGAAAGCCAGCAGGGCCAGTCGCCGGCCCACCGCTTTCTTATCGGGAAAGTGCGGGTCCGTCCCCAGCAGTGCAACATCGATCGAACACGCGACGTCGGTTTGCGGCAGCTCCAGCGCGGCCTGCTGCTGCTGGCGAAGGACGCTCAATCCGTCATTCCCTTGCGCTGGGTCTTTCGGCGGCAGCTCCCGCATGTTATTCATCTCGACATAAAAGAACGGCAATTCCTCCTGCCAGGCCGCCCGCCACGCTTGGATCATTGCCTTGATCAAGTCCCCATAGACAAAGGCGCGGCCCATGTCGCCGTCGGCCTGAAACCAAATCACGCCCTTGATCGTATAGGGCTCGAGGCCGTGGATCATCCCATTATAAAGCAGGCTGAACATCGGCGAGCGGCGGGGCTTTACCGGCCGCGATCGGCTATTCTCCGCCTGCAACTGCGGCGTCGGATTCGAGCGCAGCCAGGCCGCCTCGGCCTTTTCGAACTTCTTGATCCGCGCACTCCATTGGGCCGCTTGTTTCAGCAGCGCCTTCTCGACTTCCGCTCCCGGCGGGCAGGCGTCGAGAGCCGGTTTCGGCATCCATTGCGTAACCGACGTGCCGCCCACGGCGGAAACGATCATGCCTACCGGTACCGATATTTTTTCGCGCAGTGCCACGGCGAAATTCCACGCCACGGCCGAACACCTCAAATAATTGTCCGGCGTCACGATGAACCACTGGCCCTTCACGTCATTCTCCGGAGTGGCGGCCGAATTCCCTGCCACAATGAAAAAGCGGATGGCCCCATGGGCGGCGGCTATTTCTTGCTTTACCGTATCGAGTATCTTCTTCCGCAACGAATCGGGCACCGCCTTCTGGTTGACGCCTGAAAAACTGTAGGACATGTTCGACTGCCCGCCGCCCAGCCATACCTCGCCGACCACCACATCCTCAACCGTCTTTGTGACTCCGCCCGCGGTGAAACGCAGTGCGCCGCTGGCAGCCGGCGCGAGGGATGGCAGCCTGAGCGCCCAGCGGCCTGCTGCCGGAGTCGTGCCACGAACCGCTGCGAGCACCGTGCCCTGCGCATCGAGGAACTCCGCCTTGATGCTCGTTCCGCAAGCACTCCACCCCCAAAGCGCGGTGGCCTTTCCGCTTTGCAGCACCATGTGGTCGCTGAAAAGCGCGGGCAAGCGTAGGCCGGTGTCCGCCGCCTGTGCGGGAGGCGATGCGAAAAGGAGTGTGAGTACGGAGAAAGTCAGCAGGGAAAAACGCATCAGGGCACCTCCGAAGACGCCATTTTCTCGAGGAACGCCGGTTAACCGTTCAAGTTTTCTCATGGTTTGGATTTCCCTTGGATGATGCAGTGGCGATGCCGTCGACGGGAGCGGTTCCTGGACAAACTTCCGGATTCCCGCTATTTTACAGCGCTCGATTTGCAATCATAGCCCGCTGAGGACCGGGGCCGGTCTGCTGCCGTGGCCGAGGTATAGCCGGAAAAAGGCTACCCGCTCCGGGTTCGCCTGGTCCAGGCCTGGTAAAGTCGGGTTTCCCCCTATACATTGCAGCCTTCGCGGATATCTTGATTGCAGGAACCTCCGGAGCATCCCGTCGGCAGTCCATTGTCATGTCCACGCTGTCGTTAATCTTCGACGTGTGCACCCCGCGGGCGGATGTCAAGGCGGGAATCGTTCGCAGCCACCTGGTCCAGGTGGTCGATCAGGCCGGAATGCCCGCATACCTCGTTCCCTCCGCGTTTTTTGCCCATTCGCACCCTACCCGTGGCATGAAGGACCTTTTGCGGACCGTCTGTTTACGCCTGTCGGGCACCGGCGGCATGCCATCGACGATCCGCTTGCACACCCTGCACGGCGGCGGAAAGACCCATTGCCTGATCAGCCTGGTCCACGCCGTCCGCGGCATGCAGGGCGTGGCCAATGTTTCGGAGTTCATCGATCCGGCGTTACTGCCCACGGGACCGGTTCGCATCGCCGCTCTGGACGCCGAGAGCAGTGATCCGGCCGATGGATTGCCACTGCAAGGCGATCTGCGGGCATATACCCTTTGGGGCGAAATGGCGTATCAATTGGCCGGCGCCGAGGGCTATCGCCGCATCGAGGAGAGCGACCGCCGCCGCGTGCCGCCCGACGCCGAAACCCTCCGCGCGCTCATCGGCGACCAGCCGACGCTGGTAATGCTCGACGAGATCGCGCTCTATCTGCCCAAAGCCGAGCGGGCCCATCCGGGCGGCAGCGGCCAGGTCAGGGCGTTTCTCAGGGCGCTTTTCCAGGCCGTGGAATCCTCGCCGCGGGCGGCCCTCGTCGTCACCCTGGCCGTGGACAAGGATTTGCGGGTCGCCGAGACCCATCGTGAAGAGCATGAGCGGGCCGTCGCCACCATCGCCGAGGCGGAATCGGTCGCTGCCCGCAATGCCCAGCACCTCACTCCCGCAGAAGAGGACGAAACGGCCGACGTGATTCGCCGCCGGCTCTTCGAGCAGGTCGATGCCGCCAAGGCGGAAGCGGTCGTCAACGCCTATTGGGACGTTTGGGATGCCAATGCCCACGCCATGCCGCGGGCCGCCTTGACCGCGGAGATGAAGCAACAGTTCATTCTTGCATACCCGTTGCATCCCGAAACGCTCTCCCTGCTCACGGAAAAAACCGATTCGCTGGGCGATTTTCACCGCACGCGGGGCATGTTGCGCCTGTTGGCGGAGACCGTTCACATTCTCTGGAGAGATCGGCCCGCCGACGCCTATGCGATCCATCCGCACCACATCGACTTGAGCTTTGCGCCGATCCGCGACGAGATCACCGTGCGGCTGGGCCAGGTCGAATTCACCCCGGCCTTGACGTGCGACGTGGCCGCGGTGCCTCCCGACGGGCCGTCCGTGGCCCAGTTGCTCGATGTCAAGTATTATGCCGGCCAATTGCCGATCGCTTCCTACATTGCCCGCACGGTGTTCTTGAACACGCTCGCGCGCCGCGAAAGCGCCAAGGGGATCGATCCCGACCGGCTCAAGTTCTCGGTCTGTTCGCCGGGGGTGGGGCCAGGCTTTGTCGAGCAGGCCTGCTCGCGCTTCATCGCGGATTCGCTCTATCTCGACGATCGGCCAGGGGCGCCGATGCGTTTGCTGGTCGAGCCGAATTTGGAACGGATCATCTGCAAACAAATGGCCGAGATCGACGCCGGCGCGGTTCGCCAGGAACTGGAGAATCACGTCCGAGGCCTCTTTGGCGGTCCTGCTGAGCAGTTCCACCTGGTGCCCTTTCCGACGGGCGGCTGCGACCTGCCGGGCGACCTTGGCGACGGCCGTCCGCTTCTGGTTATCATGAACTGCGAGACCGTGACGATTTCTGCGGAAATCGGAAAGGTCCCCACAGAAATTGAGGAAATGTGTAAACGGCGCAACGGTCTCGTCTGCCTCGTGGCTGACCAGTGGCTGCGGGAGAACATGCGGCAAAAGGCCTACCGCTGCCTGGCTCTCGACGCATTGCTCAAGCCCGACCGTATCTGCCGGCTGGCCGAGCATCAGCAGCGGGAAGTTCGCCAGCAGTATGAGGAGCTGCCGCTGGAGTTGGCCGCGGCAATTCTCGACTGCTACCGGCATCTTTTCCACTTGCCGCCCGGCTCTATGTCGGCCGGGGACCCGATCGCGCATCGCGTTATCAATGTCGATGACGCCAAGGGCCCCGGCGGCGGGCAGATCGCAATCGTACGCGCCCTGGCAGAAAAAGGGCCACGATCGGGCGACTGCGGGCAAGGCGATGCTCCCGGCTGCGCGCCGGCCCAGAAAACGACAAACGGCCTCGATCCGCCGGACCCTGCGACCAAGGAGCGATCGTGCTGGGGGCCCTGAGACATCGCAACTTCCGGCTGTTTTTCTTCGGCCAGAGTGTTTCCTTGATCGGTACCTGGATGCAGCAGATCGCCATGGTCTGGCTGGTCTACCGGCTGACCAATTCCCCGTTCCTGCTGGGGCTAGTCGGTTTTTGCAGCCAGATCCCCAGCTTCTTCGTGGCCCCACTGGCCGGGGTGTTCACCGACCGCTGGAATTTGCACCGCACGATCATCGCCACCCAGGCCCTCGCCATGCTCCAGGCCGCGGTGCTCGCCCTGCTCACCATGACGGGCGTGGTCACCGTGGGACAGGTGATCCTGCTGAGCCTCTTCATCGGCGTAGTCGATGCCTTCGACATCCCCGCCCGACAGGCCTTCTTGATCCAGATGGTGGAAGGCAGCGAGGGCCTGGCCGGGGCCATCGGCCTGAACTCGTCGATGTTCAATGCCGCGAGGCTGGTGGGGCCGGCGATTGCCGGGTTTCTGATCGCGGCCGTGGGCGAGGCCACTTGCTTCTTGCTCAACGCGCTGAGCTTTCTGGCCGTGCTGGCGGCCTTGCTGGCAATGCGGCTGCCACCGCGCGCCGTGCCGCAATCGCCGCTGCACGTTCTCCACAACTTGAACGAAGGCATCCGCTACGCCTTCGGCTTTCCGCCCATCCGGGCGATCCTCGTGCTCCTGGCGGTGGTCAACCTGGCGGCCATGCCCCTGGCCGTGCTCCTGCCGGTCTTCGCCGCGGAAGTGCTCCGCGGCGGCCCGCACACGCTGGGCCTGTTGACCTCGGCGCTGGGCCTGGGATCGCTGGTCGGGGCCCTGGTTCTGGCTTCCCGCAAGACGGTGCTCGGCCTGGGGCGGCAGATTGCCTGGGCCAGCGGGGCCTTCGGCTTGAGTCTGATCGTCTTTTCGTTTTCCGCCGTCTTGTGGCTCTCCATGCTGCTCTTGGTAATGACCGGTTTCGCGCTGATGATGGAAACCGCAGCCAGCAATACCGTGCTGCAAACGATCGTCGAGGACGGCAAGCGCGGACGGGTGATGAGTTTCTACACCATGGCCTTCCTGGGCGTGGCGCCGTTGGGAAGCCTGCTGGCGGGCGCCCTGGCCGGGCGTCTGGGAGTCCCGCACGTGGCGCAGCTTGCCGGGGCCATGTGCGCCCTGGCCTCGTTGGTCTTCACGTTGCGTCTGCCCGCCCTGCGGGCGTTCGTCCGGCCGATCTATCAGCGGATTGGCGTGCTCCCGGACGTGACGTCGGGGATACCGTCGGTGGCGCCGCTTTCCGCCTCGCCAGAAAAGCGCTGACGCGATGCCATGCAAGCCTCGACACGCGCCCGCACGTAGGCGATGAAAGTGGCGATTCCGGCGTCGCTATGGCGGTAATAAGAGGCATGGTCGTCGTACCAGGGCAGGAACCATGACGCGCGGACCAGCAGCGCCGCGGCAAACGATCGCGCGATGCGGCCGCAGCCGTCGTAGAAGGGATGGAGCGGGCCGGCGTTAAGTTGCCATTCGGCCCAGGCCGCCAGCGGCACGGGGTCAGCGCCCAACTCCTCCCACCGCTGATAGACGCTGCGCGCAAACGCGGCCACGGCCCCGGGCAGTTGTTCGGGCGGCACTTTGGCCGGCGGCACGGAAGCCGTGGCATCTTGCGACGGCGATTTTTCCCGGGCCTCGATGCACCACGCGCGGAAACGTCCGCCGGGCAGAAGCCCCTGGTTCGTCATGTCGGCGATGCCGAGAAGCAAGTCCTCGACGGCCTGCGCGTCGCATGGCGGTGGATTGTGCCGCGACTGAAACAGAAATTGATGGATGCGGCGTTCGTTGCGCAGCATGCGCAGCCGCAGCTCATCGCCGGAAAACAACAGCGGCTGCTTCAACGGGCTCGTGCTCGTATCGCACAGGCCCATCCTCGTCCGGCTCAGTCGCACGTTGTTCTCGTCCATGACCCGCGAGAGGAACTGCCAGCCGAGCCTGTCGTAGTCGCAGAGCACCGACATGTAGCCGCTTTCCTCTCGATGGTTGCAGCAGTCGCGGAGCCATAATGCCGGAGTCGGCAGCGCGGACGGTTCTTATCTCTTAGTCTTGCACTGGATGCCAAGTGCGGAACAACGCCAAGCCACCGCGAGCGCGCGGTGTGAAAGCCGATCAGTGCCTCCTCCACGCCCGGCGATTCGGCATCCTTCCGTTTGGTCCCGCTCCAGCTACCGTGACAGAACCATTTAGCCACCCTCGCACTCCACCCATTGTAATGTCCGCCACTGTCCCGGCAAGGACGATCGGAATCCATTGCCGCAACGGTTACCCACCAGCGCGTGCCGACCATGATCGATTTCTCCCTTTTCTTCCTGGTTCGTCGGCCTTGCGAGCCGATCCCGTCGTAACCTGGCAAAACATGTCGATTGTGCGGATAGGTTCAAAGATTTTCCGCAGGCCGCGGATCATCGTATTGGCGTTGCCACGTCGGATTGGGAAGACGGCAGGTGGAACAACGGGGGCAATGGCACCGAGTCAGAACGCATCCGACCTTGTTCCCACGACCATGCGCCTGGCGCTGGCGGGGCTCGCTGCCCTCGACCCACCTATCTTCTTATCCGTCCACCGCTCAATAGCCCCCCGCGTCCCCGCTCAAGATCGGCTGGTTGTCGGGATGCCGAGTCTCGTTGGCGCTGGTCACGCGCACGCCCGGCCGATCCTTGAACGGACAGACATTCTCGCAGATCCCGCAGCCAATGCACTTCTCCGGGTCGACGTGCGGCTGTTTGACCGACTTCTTCTCGCCGTTGCGAGCGACGATCTCCGTCTCGATGGTGTAGATCGCCTTGTCGGGAATCGGGCAGTGCTCTTCGCAAACGGTACACTCGCGGGCGTAGGCATAAGGGATGCAGCGGGTGACGTCGAAGGAGGCCAACCCGATACGGACCTTCTGCTTTTCTTCCACCGTCAGCGGCTGAATGGCCTCGGTCGGGCAGACCTGGCCGCAGAGGTTGCAAGTATAGTCGCACTGGCCGATTCGCGGCACCAACCGCGGCGACCACAGCCCTTCCAGACCGGCCTCGGACCAGGTCGGCTGCAGGCCGCCGGTCGGGCAGACCTTCATGCACACCCCGCAAGCCGTGCAACGTTTGAGAAAGTCGCGCTCCGCGCGGGCGCCCGGCGGACGCACCAATGCCGGGTTGTAGATCTTCCCCCGGGCCTGCGGGCTGCTGCGGAAGAAGCCGAGGGTGGCCAATCCACCCACCGCGGCCGCGATCGTCGCCCGCCGCGACAGATCAATGGGCTCGCGCCGCGGCGCTTTTCGCCAGGGCGCCACGAAGGTGAAGCTGAGGCTGTCGCGGCGGCAGGAGTCGGTGCAGTTGAGGCAGCCCAGGCATTCCGAAGGCGTCCACTGGTCGCCGGGCGCGCCACCGGCCGCGCCGTGGCACGATTGCGCGCACAGGTCGCACTGGTTGCACATCTGCGAGTTGACCTTGCGGCGCAAGATCGGCCAGCGGCCGAAAACGCCCAGCAACGCCCCCAGCGGACAAACATAGCGGCACCAGAACCGCGGCCGGACCTTGTTGAGCAGGAGCAGAAGCACGAAGATCGCCAGCATCACGCCGCCGCCCAAGAACGCCTGCTTCTCGACGTTGAAGGCCGTGGTGCGAATGGCTTGATAAGCGGGCTCGGTGAGCTTGGCCAATCGCAGCGAGCCCACGCCCGGGTCGGACTTGTAGATGGCCGTGGACGTTTCCTCCAAGGCCCATTGCGTGCCGGGCAGCAGGGCCACCGCGGTGCTGCGATAGAGCAGCACGATGGGGTCCATCACGCACACCCAGTGGCCGCCCAGCACGGCCATCGCCAGGAAGCCCACCAGCAGATAATACTTCGTCCGCTGCCAGGGCGACCAATGATCGCGGCGTTTGCGATCGGGCCAGACGCGATCGAAGATCCACCCGGCGATGGAGTGCAGCGTGCCCAGCGGACAGATCCAACCGCAGAACACGCGGCCCATGACGATGGTTACCGCAATGGTGAGCAACGCCCACAGCCCGGTCGCCACCAGCGTGTGCGTGGTCAGCCAGGTGGCCAGCAGGATCAGCGGATCGATCAGGAAGAACAGTTTCAGCCAGGCCCCGGGCGCGGAGCCGGCGTGGAAGCAGGTGGCGATCGCCAACGCGAAAAACAACAGCAGACACGCCACCTGCACCAGTTGCCGGGCCCGAACCGATCGGCTGCTCTTCATCCTTCATCCTTTAGAGACGATCTCAAAATGGTATTTCACCGCAGAGGGCGCAGAGGGGCACGGAGGAAAAAGCTCATTCACGTCCTCTGCGACCCTCCGCGTCCTCCGTGGTGAGTTTTGAGACGGATTTCTAAGAGACGGCGATCTCCCGCAGCGCCAGCGAGCGGTAGTCGATCTTGCCCAGGCCGACTTCGCTGGCCTTGACGACCGTGCGGAGGTCTTGCGGACGCTTGCCCATGATCTCCGCCCCCAGGGCGTCGAGCGCCACGATGTCCACGCCGGCCGCGACGGTGTACTTCAAGGCCACGTCTTCCAACTTGCCGCCGGTGGGACCATGCTTCGTGAGGATCCGCACGGCGTCGAGGATGCAGATCTGCGGCTTCATGAACCGCGTCACGTCGGCCAGGCAGGTGGGAATGTCCTGGTGGAACGACTTGCGGTTCTCGATCACGCCCATGTAGTTCTTCATGCACAACGTGCTGTCGGCCAGGCAGTGGTGCTTGACGATGGGCACGTTGATCACCAGGTCGCACTCCATGATGCCCGGGTAGATCGGAATCGATTTGACCCGCTCGCCGCCGATGGCGGTGTCCTTGAAGCGGCTGCGATCGAGGAACACCACTTCCGCGCCGCTACGGCGGGCGGCCGCGGCGATACCGCTATTGGCATACGTCTTGGGCGCCGGATTGCAGGTGTTGTCGCCGACCTTCACGACCTTCGCGCCCGCCTCGAAACAGAGCCGCACGATGGTGGCCACGATTTCCGGATTGGTGTTGGCGGCCTGCTCGGGGCGGCGGTCCCAACCGATGTTCGGCTTGACCCACACCACCGAGCCCTTGCTGACGAAGCGCCGCAATCCGCCCAGGGCTTCAATGGCCTTCTCGGCCAATTTGCCGGCCACCTGGTCAATCTCCTGGGGCTGCATGTCCTTCTGGCCCGTCCAGCGGGCGATGGTCATGTCGAGCGGCTTTGACTCATCGGCCACCGCGGCCGCCAGCGTCTGCGAACCCAAGGCCAGCATGCCGGCCGCCGTGGCCGAGTGAACCATGAAGTCTCTTCGTGAACAACCACGCATCAGCGCACCTCCTTCAGACCAAGAAGTTTATAACGCGAACCGTCAAGGATGACGCAAACCCTTCGATATTGCAACGGTTTACCGCATTTCAAAACACGGAGGATGAGACCGTCTTGCTTGCAGTCGGAAAATCACCCTGGGGGACTTAAGCCGCGATTGCCGCTTTGGCAGGCATTTGGGGAAAGGCGGGAGATCGATTCCCATCATAAATTCTGCCAGCGGGGCTTGCAAGTATAAGGGAGTCAAATGCTTGCGTTGGGGGTAAGCAAGCCGGGCCCCGGACGCACGGCCGGGGGGGCGGCCCCCGCCGCAATGATGCGAATTAATGCACACAATAATGTGAGAACGGCTATTGCGACATACCGGCATGTCATATTTCCGGCCGTTTCCGGCCTGGGGTTTTTGCTTACGGCCGAAAAAAAACCTATGTTTTCCTAGTGGAAATGAACTTCTCCTCTTTGCCTTTCGCGCCAGCCGGTCGGTTGTTTGCGATCTTGTCTCCACCGCCCTTGGCCTCCATGCCGACGGCCTCGCGCCATCGGCTCGGCACGATCCAGATCTTAAGGAGCAGCAGACTATGACGAAGCGCCTCACGATGGCACTTTTGATCGCGGCATTGGTTGGACTCTGGGGGACCGCCCAAGCCGTGGAAAAAGAGCGGCCCCATCCGGTCCGCCACGATCTCCACAATATCAATCAGGACCACCACAACCTGGCCCAAAATCGTCAAGCCCTGCACAAGGACCACCAGGACGTGCAGCAAGACCGCCAGAACATCCACTCCGAGTGGCAAAAGATCAAGAACGATGCGGCTGCCGGCAACACCAGCGGGGTGCAGAAAGACTTCCAGCAACTCCACCAGGACCGGCAAGAACTCCACCAGGATCGCGCCGAAACCGCAAGCGACTTGCAGCAGCGGTCGGTCGATCGCCACGAGTTGAATCATGACGAGCATCAACTGGGCGACGACCTCCGCAACCGCGGCAACTCTCGGAATCCCGGCCAGCAAGCCAGCAACGGTCAGAAACCTGGCAGCGGACCATCGTCCAGCGGCGGCTCGTCGCCATCGTCCGGCTCCTCCGCCGTACAACAGGCTTTCCAGCAGGCTCAAGAGGCTCGCCAAGCCTTGAGCAACGACCTCAGCCAACTTGGCCAGGACCGCGCCAGGCTCGAGAGCGATTGGCAGCAGATGAAGGCCGATCTGGCCTCGGGCAACACCGCCCAATTGCAGAAGGACCTGCAGCAGTTTCGCCAGGACCAGCAGCAGTTCGAGCAGAACCGGCAGCAAGCCGCATCCGCGCGGCAGCAGTTGGCGGCCGATCGCCACGAGCTACGGCATGACGAGCGGCAACTGAGCCAAAACCTCGCCAGTGGCGGCGGCAGCACGCATAGCTCCGGCACAAAAACCGCCGCAGTGAAATAGCGTTTGGGGTGCTTCGCTCCCCGGGGAGCGCGTTGTCACGACTGGTGCGATTGCTCGTGCGCCCACAGCGCGATCCACTCGACGCGACACGTGCCCTCGGGGAAGAGCGATAACGGAATACCGGAATTCATTCCGTTGCTTGGTCCTTGTCCGGAAAACGGAATGAATGCCGATCAAGGTCGCTGTCATGCTGAAGCATAACCTGCTTCCTTAAGACCCCGTCTCACAATCGCCGTGCCATCCTCCCCTGCCCCCGCTCCCGCTGCGCGGGCGAGGGGCGCTCCACCGCGCGCTCACACGCTAAAGCGGATCAAGAGGATGTCGTCGTCCTGGACCACGTAATCCTTGGGCTCCTGGCGCACCAGGTGATGGGCCTTCACCTCCCGCTCGCTGCCCAAGCGAACTAGGTCGGTGCAGGTCATGATCTCGGCACGGATGAAACCCCGGGCGAGGTCGGTATGGATCGAGCCGGCGGCTTCCACGGCCGTTCCGCCCTTGCGCAGCAGCCAGGTACGGACTTCCTTCTCGCCCGCCGTAAGAAAGATCATCTGGCCGGAGACATCCAGCATGGTGCGAACCAACTTGTCGCGGTCAAAGCCGCCCACGTTCATTTCCCGCTCGAACTCCGCGCGGTCTTCCGCGCTCATCTTCGCCAGTTCCGACTCCAGCCCGACGGGGATGGGAATTACCGGAATTCCCGCCGGCGCTCCTTCGGCAAACCGCTGCGGCTGGGCCTCGTCGTCGGCGGTGTTGACAATCACCAGCTTCGGCTTTTCGGTGAGCAGGCGGAAGCTTCGGGTCGCCTTTAGCTGTTCGTCGCTCATAGCGCTTTCGACGATGGGAGTGCCCGATTCCAGGGCCGCCATCACCGCGCGCAAGGCGTGGAGCTCCAATTCCACTTGTTCGCGATCTTGCTTAGCGCGGGGTTTCTTGAGCGATTCTTCCACCCGCTCGATGCGGCCGGAGACGACTTCCATATCAGCCAGGATCAGGTCTTCCTCGAACGCGCGGAGTTCCGCGGCCGGGTCGGCGCCGCCGAAAGCGGCCACCACCAGCACCAACGCCCCGGCCTCGCGGATCATGGCCATGCGGGCGGAATTGCCCTCGTGGGTGCGGCTCAAGCCCGGGGTGTCGACGATCTCCATCGCCGCCATCGTCACCTTCTTGGGATGGTAAACGTCGCAGAGCCGCTCCACGCGCGGTTCGGGGATGGGGCACATCGCCATCTGCCCGGTGTGCGCCAACGCCGGGTCCGCCGCCACCCCGGTCAACCACTGAAACAGCGTGCTCTTGCCCGATCCTTGATACCCGACCAACCCGATTTTCATGGACCATCCAATACCAAGCAGCCTTACAACATCTCCCCGCTCCCGCCGACCATGCTTCGCATGATGCCCTGCCCTACACCGAGATGGGCCAGGGGCGAGGGTGCCCCGATTATCCCGCACAGCTCCTAATTCTGACATAACCAAACGCCATCGACTAGGGGGCTCATCACCGGCCAAGGCTCGGCCCGGGGAGCCTTCCTGGCAACGGCCGCGGTTTCGTCGGGCGGCGGAAGTTGAATCGCCTAATGCTCTTGGGACCTGTCCCGCGGGGATTTCGGCAATTATGACCTAAACTTGATCGTACCTTTCCCCGCGCCGCGAGAAATCCCGCCATGGACCGCATTCAGGAAATCAACGATATCCAGGAGCTGGCCGGACATCGGGCAGCCTGGAACACATTGCTGTCGCAGACCCGCGACGCCACCTTCTTTCAGTCGCTCGATTGGCTGCAGTGCTATTGGAAGCATTTTGGCCGGGACCAACGGCTGCGGGTCTTGTTGTATAGCGAAAACGACCAGCTTTGCGGGATCCTGCCGCTGGTCGTTACGCGCGAACCGACCCGCGTGGGAACAGTACGGGTGTTGACCTATCCACTCCATGATTGGGGCTCATTTTACGCCCCCATTGGGCCCGACCCCGCCGCCACGTTGCGGGCCGGACTGCGGCACGTCCGCCAGACACCGCGCGATTGGGACCTTTTGGACCTGCGGTGGGTCGACCCGAAGGGCTCCGCACAAGGCCATGCCGAACAAGCCATGCGCGAGGCTGGACTAAGGCCGAAGAAACAGGCCTGGGCCCAAACGGCCGTGATTTCGTTGGAAGGGACCTGGGAGGAATACTGGAAAGGCCGGACGAAGAAATGGCGGCACAACGCCAGCAACTGCGCCCGCCGCATAGCCGACCTGGGCGAACTGAGTTACGTCCGTTACCGGCCGGCCGGCCAGGCATGCGGCGACGGCGATCCCCGCTGGGACCTGTTCGATACCTGCGTCGAGGTTTCCCGCCGCAGTTGGCAGGGATCTTCGACCGATGGCACGACCCTCTGCCACGCATCGGTGTACGACTTCCTCCGTGAAGCGCACGGCGTCGCCGCGTACTGTGGCGCCCTCGACTTGAACCTCTTGCTGTCCAACGGCAGGGCCGTGGCTTTTGCCTACAACTACCACTTTGGCCGGCGGATCTTCGGCCTCCGCATGGGCTTCGACCAGGAATTCGAAGGCTGCGGGCCGGGCACGGTGCTCCAGCGAATGATCCTCGAGGACTGCTTCCGCCGTGGCGATCGGCACTACGACCTCGGCGTGTGTTACTTGGACGGCAAACGTCCCTGGTTGACCGACATCGCCACCAGCTACCACTACACGCACTTCCCCATCGACTTCTCGCGGGTACAGATCCTCCGCATGAAACGCTGGCTCACCGAGCGATTCTACGGCAATAAGTACGTGGTTTGCGCGAAGATCGGGTAGCCAAGCCGAGTGGGGTGTGGATTGTAGGGCGGGGGGTGATTTACGTCACCCCACATTCCGCGCCTCGCACTCCACACTGCTTGCCGCAGCGCCTTCATTCTTCGTGCGTTTCCGCACCCTCTTCGCGGTGCAGCAGCGGGGAAACGGCCAGTCGGAACAGCACCATCAAGAGCAGCGCTCCGCCGATGGCGGCAAGCATCCCCAGAGGATTGCCAATCGGATTGAGCACGCGACGGTGGAAGAGCAGCGAAAGCGTCAGCGGACCAATCACGCTCCCGAGTATGCCCAGGGTGATGATGATCACCGCGCTGGAGGGCTCCCGCGCGGGAAGGAGAATTCTCGCCAACAGACCGGCCACGGTGCCGAAACCGATCCAGATTAACACCACGTACACCCAGTGCTGAGCCGCCTGGGAGAGTTCGATTTCAGTCATAGAGCGACCTTAACCACGCCCCGCCGCTACTGCTGCTGCCGGCCCTGTTCTTGGCGAGCCGCTTGTTGCGCCGCGGCTTCATTTTGGAGCTTCATTTGCGGCCCCGGCGGGAAGTACTGGACATCGTCTTTCATATAATTCGGACTGGGAAGCGTCTGGCCGCCGACGTCGACCTGACAGCCAGTGAGGCCGACCACAACCAGTAGCCCGGCCCCTACGAAAGCGGCACACCACGATCGCCGCTGGTTTTCCGAGCTTTTCATCCCACACCTCCGTATAAGAAAAAGACTTCGTATTTTACGCAGGCTTCCCGAATTACATTTTCGATACACTTATCGCGATCGGTAAAAACGTTAGCACCGTTATCGTCAGCCGATTTGCGATAACTTTAATCCGAGCTGGAAAAAGACCGGCGCCTATGCGGGGGTTAACGGTTGGAAAAGCCGTAGCATCAGCCATACTATGTAAGTAGTGCTGAATTCACCCGGCCTGGTCTACCCCCCGACCGTGGGCCACAAGGAGCAGTGCCCTATGTTTGTTGGCCACGCCCCGATTCATGGCGGCCCGTTGCGGTTGCCTGTTTTCTTGAGCGTTCTTTTTCTCGCTGGACTGCCGGCAACGCTCGCAGCGTCGCCGCTGACTTCGATCCAGCATATGACGCCCAGCGTGGCGTACTTTGCCGGCATCAACGGCCCTTTCGCGGATGGCGACTACCGGGATGCCTTGAGCGTATTTCAAGGCCAAGGGCGTTCGGTGGCCGTCAAGACCGCGCAGTCGCGGTGGATCGATTCGATTTGCTACGAGACGATGTGCGCCGAGTGTTACCTGCAAATGGGCGAGAATGCCCAGGCGCTGGAGCACTACTCGGCGGCCCTGAAGTTGTTTGTGGCCTTTTCCGATTGGATGACGCTGGTCCAGTTTCAGCCCATCCGTGCGGCCAGTGCGAGTAACTATCGCCAGGTCCCTTGGGGACAGAGCACACGCCAGGCCAAGCTCGGGCAGTATCCCGAGCAAACGCCGATTTCGCAAGGGCGGATCGACAACAGCGCGCAAATCCAGTACGGCGGCGTCGTGACGCCGCCGGTGTTGTTCATGATCCAGGTCCAAGAGATCGTTCGCTGCACGGCGCTGGCGATCCGTCGCCGGGCGATGCTGATGGGGCCCGTCGGCTCCCGCGATCCTCTGACCAACGAAGTGGCGGCGGCGCTGCTGCGGCGGCCGGGACCGCCCAACCATTGGTCGCAAGCGTGGGTCGATCTGCAATTGGGCCTGGCCCTGGTGGCCACGGGGAGAGACGCCCAGGCGGTGCCCTATTTGCAGCGGGCGATCGTGGCCGGCGGCGAGTACGATCATCCGTTGACCAGCACCGCGCTTTTGGAGCTGGGCCTGATCAACATGACTCAGGGCAACTTCGCCCCGGCGATCAAGTTCTTCGACGAGGCGACTTACGCCGCGGTCAACTATCCGGATCCAGGCGTTTTGGAAGAGGCTTTTCGCTATGCGGCCGTCGCCCACCTGATGTCCAACCACCCCGGCGTTTACCCGCCGTTGCTGCCCGCTTTGGCCTGGGCGAAAACGATGAATCGCCGGCAACTGCATGCGTCGTTGGCACTGATGCTGGCGGAAAACCACGTGACGCAGAACCGCACCGCCGACGCCATGCGGTTTCTCGACGAAGCCCGCCGGGCCATCGCACGCCACCAGATGGGAGCAGGCTGGATCGGCGCCCGGCTGAATTTCCTCGCCGCCACGGCCAGTTACCAACGCGGCATTCCCGGCGTCGCCGACGGCGACAAGGCATTGACCTTGGCCGTGAGCTACCTGCGGGCAGGCTCGATCTGGATGTTTCAAATCGGATTGGCGGATCGGCTCTACACCGCCGGCGCAGTGACCTCGCGGTTGGCCATGGATCTCTACCAGGGCGTGCTGCGCGACCCGCAGGCCAGCGATTGGTCGGCCGACCCGATGGAATCGCTGGCCGTGCTGGTCACCCCGCACCTGCCGCCGCTGGAACATTGGTTCGAAGTGGCGATGGAACATAAGGACTACGAGGCGGCGTTGGAGATCAGTGACCGTGTGCGGCGACACCGCTTTTTCAGCAGCATCGCCCTGGGCGGACGCTTACAGGCGCTGCGGTGGGTCCTCGGAGCGCCCGTGGAAAGCCTCGATCATCAAGCGCAGTTGAATCGGCAGGATCTCTTGGTGCGTTATCCGCGTTTCGCTCAGCTAGCGCAGCAGGCACAACAGATTCGCAGCCAGTTGATGGCCCAACCCCTGGTTGGCCCGACGCCCGAAGCCCGGCGGGAGCAAAGCCGCTTGTTGGCGGAATTGGGGGACACCAGTTTCCAGCAAGAGGCGATCCTCCGCGAGATGGCCGTCCGCCGCGATCCGGCGGAGATGGTGTTCCCGCCGCTGCGGAGCACCCGGCAGGTGCAAAAGTCGCTGTTGCCGGGGCATGCCGTATTGGTGTTCTTCAGCACCAGCCGCCACTACTACGGATTCTTGTTGAATAATCAACGCTACACCTTCTGGACGCTCGGCGCGCCCAGCGCGATGTCCCGCCGCGTGGCGGAACTGCTGCGGCAGATGGGCAATTACGAACAGAACCACGAGTTGACCCTCAAGGACTTGAACGACGAGCAATGGAAAACCACCGCGGAGAAGATGTTGGAGATGTTGTTGAAAGGCTCGCAGGCTGATTTCTCGCAGCCCTTCGACGAGTTGACCATCGTGCCCGATGGAGCGCTGTGGGATTTGCCATTCGACGCCTTGCAGGTGACCGCCGACAAACAGTTGCACGCGCTGCTCTCCCGCGTACGGATCCGCTATGTGCCGACCATGTCGCTGGCCATGGCGGACGGCCGTTCTCACAAACCGGGAGGACGCACCGGCGTGGTGGTCGGCCAGCTATATTCCCGCGACAGCGAACCGGCCGCACAGGCCGCTTTCCAGGAGATCGCCCGGGTGTTGCCCGGCGCGGAAGCCCTGACGCAGCCGCTGCCGAGCTCTTCGGCCCTGTACAGTTCGTTGCTGGACCGGCTGATCGTGTTGGACCAAATCGCGCCGCCGGAAACCCCCGTGTCGTGGGCGCCCATTCCGATCGATCGTAACAAGGCCGGCAACACGCTCAGCGATTGGATGGGCTTGCCCTGGGAAGGACCGGAAACGGTGATATTGCCAGGCTTCCACACCGCCGCTGAAAATGCGCTCAAGCGGGCCACCAATCCGGCACTGGCGGGCCAGGACCTGTTCCTCACGGTGTGCAGCCTGATGTCGTGCGGGGCGCGGACCGTGCTGTTGAGCCGCTGGCGGACCGGGGGCCAGACCAGCTACGATCTGGTCCGCGAGTTCGTGCAGGAGTTGCCCCATGCGGCGCCTTCCGACGCCTGGCAGCGGAGCGTGGTTCTCACCGTCGAATCGCGGATCAATTACGACGGCGAGCCACGCATCAAGCGATCTGCAGACGACGCGGACCTTCGGGCGAACCACCCCTTTTTCTGGGCCGGTTACCTGCTGGTGGATTCGTCCGGCGAGATCACCGCGGAGGCGCCCAAGGACGAATCGGTGATCAAGTTCAAAGGCCCGGACGTGAAGCCCGCCGGCCCAGCAGAGGGCAAGGACAAGGGGGCCGGGAAGCCGGGGAACAGGGGCCAGAAGAGAGGCCGCGGCGCCGGTGGAGTGGGCGGCGGAGATAAGTAGGCCCGACGTACGCGTTTGACCTTGTTGCCAAGCGGTACGGTGCGTGCGAGGGCGCACCCTGCCTTGACTCCCTCCGTAGTGCCGCAAATAGTGCTTGGCACGTGCCGCAATGAGTGGCATTGGAGGGAAGGTGGAAAAATGTTATACCTTACGCAATAAGGCGTTGTGGCTTTTCGGGCCGGTCGCGGCAACGGAACCTGATGCTGCGAACGCCCCCTGATGAGACGAAGCTGTCCATATTGGCTCGGTTTCGTCTCGCTTCCAACCGCGCAGAGTATTAAGAGGTGCCTCCATGCTACGTTTCTTTGGAGCAAGTGTCGTCGTTTTGCTGCTGGCGCTCGGCGGCCAGTCCATGGCCGATAGTCCCGGCCAGGACGATCTGGACAAGGCCACGGACGCTAAAGTCGACGCCAAGACCCTGAAAGATCTGGACGAAGTCGTCCGGCTTTGCGAAAGCGCCAAGAAAAAGGGACTCGATCCGGAGAACCTCAAGTTCGCCGACCAAATCCTGGGCTCTGCCCTGGCCCAGCGCGGCACCGTCAGGACCCGCGCGTTTTTCGCCAACCCGCTGGCTTCCGAGCTCCGCAAGCAGGCCCAGGAAGACCTGGAAAAGGCCGTGACCTTGGACCCCAAGCAGCCCGAGGCGCAACTGCACTTGGCGCAGCTCTACTTGCTGGAAAGCGACAAACGGCACGCTCTGGCGTGCCTGGAACAGGCCATTCGTTGGGCCACCAAGGCGGGCGATATCCGCGCCAAGGCCCTGATGATGCAGTCGGGGCTTGTGGAAGATGCGGCCAAGCGCCGGGCCAGCCTCGATGAAGCGGTGCGGATTGCTCCCAGCGACCCCGCGGTCCTGCTGGCCCACGGCCTGCTATTGGCCGATTTGGGCGAGTTCGACAAGGCGATGGCGGATCTCGATAAGTCCATTCAGCTCGAACCCAACCGTCCCCGGGCTCACGAAGCCAAGGCCGTGCTGCTGGCGCGGCAGAAGAAATACGATCAGGCCATGGTCAGCCTGGACAAGGCCCGCGAGCTGGAGCCGCAATCGACCGAACCGTTGATGCAGGAGGCCCGCATCCACTCCCTGCAATCCAACTTCAACGCGGCTTTCCACGATCTGGAACAAGCCTTGCAAGTGAACCCCGACGACTTGGCTGTGTTGCTGTTGCGGGCGGGCATCTATCAGGAGACCGGCCACCCGGAAAGGGCGCTGGCCGACATCGATCGGGCCTTGAAAGCCCGCCCCACCCTGGCTATTGCCCTGCGTGTGCGACCCCTGTTGTTGGCGGCGCAAGGCAAACTCCAGCAAGACGTCGACGAGCTGGAAAATTTCCGCCAAGCCAATCCCCATGACCTTCCCACCCTCATGAAACTCGCCGCATCCTATCGCTACCGTGGCGACGAATCGCTGGCGGTTGGGAAGCACGCCGAAGCAATCGCCGATTACCAGCGATGCCTGACGTTTGATCCCAAAGATCCCGGCACATTGAATAACCTCGCCTGGGTCCTGGCCACGTCGCCGCTCGGCAAGATTCGCGACGGCAAGCGGGCGATCCAATTGGCCAACCAAGCCGCTTCCCTCACCGATTACAAGCAGGCCTATATTCTCAGCACGCTGGCCGCCGCGTATGCGGAAGCGGGCGATTTCAAAAGTGCCTTGAAGTGGTCGGAAAAGGCCGTCGAAATCGGCCCCACCGATCAGAAGGAAGGCCTGAAAAAAGAAGCCGCCAGTTATAAGGACAAGAAGCCCTGGCGTGAGCTGCTCGTCGCCAAAAAAGCGGAAGGCAAGACCGAGAAGCACAGCGGCGACGTCCCCCAAGCGGCCAAATCTCCCAACGATTTGCACTTGGCCGCTCCGCCTGCCAAGCCCAGCGACGCCAAGCGTTAGATTTAGACTCTCCGATGCCCAAATCCCCACGCGGGAAAAAGACCCCTTCGCCGCGACCGTCCCGCGGCAACGCCGCGCCGTCGTCAAGTTCGGTGCTGGCGCCGCGGGCATTGGCGGTCGATCCCGCTACGGCCATTCCGGCCGTGTTTGCCGCGCTGACTACCTGGCACCCGCTGTTGTATCGCAAGCGGATTACGCGCTGCGACGACGCGCGGCCGGGCGACCTGGTGGCCGTCTACGGACCGAACGACGCCCTGCTGGGCTATGGTTTGTACAATCCGCGTAGCGAAATCGCCGTCCGCATGCTGTTTCCCGGCCCTGAACTTCCCGACGCGGCGCGCTGGCAGCAAAAGCTCGACTCCGCCGTGGCGTTGCGGCGCGAGCTCCTCAATCTCGACGCCTCAACCGACGCCTACCGGTTGGTTCATGCCGAGGCCGATGGCCTGCCGGGGCTGGTCGTCGACCGTTATGGCGACATACTGTCGGCCGAAGTCTTCAGCCTGGGAATGTATCAACGGGCCGAGGCGATCCTGGCGCAATTGGCCCCGCGATGCGGTACGCGACACACCCTGGTGCGCCCCAGCCCACAATTCCTCAGTCAAGAGGGGTGCGAACCGCCGCTGCTGGCCTCCCCGGATCTGCCCGAGCAGGTCACTATCCAGGAATACGGTACGCGGTTCCGCGTCCGCTTTGCCGGCGGGCATAAAACAGGGTTCTTCTGTGACCAACGCGAAAATCGCAAGCGGCTGGCCGAGTTCTGCGCAGGTCGGACCGTGCTGGATTTGTGTTGTTATAGCGGCGGATTCTCCGTCCAAGCCAAGCGGCTCGGCGGCGCGTCCGAGGTAACCGGCGTGGATCTCGACGAAGAACCGTTGCGCCTGGCCCGCGAAAACGCCAACCTCAACCAGGCCCGAGTCCGTTTCGTCCAGGCCGATGCCTTCCAATACATGCGCGAGATGCTCCAGCAGGGCCGGCAATACGACATCATCGTGCTCGATCCGCCCAAGCTGATTCGCAGCCGCGCGGAACTCGAAGAAGGGACCCGCAAGCACTTCGACTTGAACCGCTTAGCGATGCGCCTGGTGCGGCCCGGTGGGCTGCTGCTGAGCTGCACCTGCTCGGGGTTACTGCAAGAATCGGATTTCCTGCGGTTGCTCTACTCGGCTTCCTATCAAGCCGGAGCCGTGCTCGAAGAAGGCTCGGGCGAAAGGCCGCAACGCCATGCCGCCCGGCCCATGCAGGTCCTGGCGCGGACGGGCGCCGCGGCCGATCACCCGTTCGCCGCCGGCGCTGCCGAAAGCGAGTATCTCAAAGCGGCGTGGCTGCGCCTGGGGTGACGTATGCGGCACATGCGTATAGCGGCGCGTTTCAGTTACGACGAAAGTGGCCTGTCGCCTGACTAGCTTCAGATCCTGTGTATACTACCTAAATATCCTGTTTTTCAAACTATCCCCCCCGCTGGTGGCGCGACAACGATGGAATCTGTTTTCGATCTGCCCATGTTGAGGTGTACGCGGGGGCTTTCCGTCGATATACTCAATTGCTATACCCGGCTCCCACCTGTGGATCAGTCGGTTAGGCGCGTTTTCGGTTTCAAGCCCGCACGTGTAGTAAGCGGGCCGTAGTGCCCCCCTAAAGGAGAGTGATTTTGGGCAAGAAGTTGTATGTTGGAAACCTGGGCTATGGCGTCACCAGCTCCGAGCTGGAAACGCTGTTTGCTTCTTTCGGCACGGTCGAAAGTGCCCAGGTCATTGAGGACCGCGAGAGCGGCCGCAGCAAGGGTTTCGGCTTCGTCGAAATGAGCAACGACGAGGAGGCTCAAGCGGCCATCCGGGGGCTCAACGGCCAGGATCACAACGGTCGGCCGCTGACGGTCAATGAAGCCAGACCCCGCGAAGATCGCGGTGGCGGCGGTGGCGGTGGTGGTGGTGGACGGGGCGGACGTGGCGGCGGCTACGGCGGTGGCGGCGGTGGTGGCGGCGGCCGCGGCGGCCGCGGCGGACGCTACTAAGCCCTCGCAGATGCACTGCGAAACGTTGATCTCGCTAAGGCGGTGCCGATGTGGGATCAACCGATCGTCCAGAAACCTTGGCGGATAGTTCAGGTCTTCCGCAGACGTTAGCGTCATTGGGAGGGTCAAGCGCTGCACTGGCGGCCGCTGGAGTCCTTACAGTCAGCGGTTGTTCTAGCCGACTGTTGGGGCCAGCGGTTGCCGAGGCAGGCCCCACCAATGAGGTGCGTTGGATGTGGTCGTTGGCAGTCTATGCCGCCAGCCCCCCTTTCAGCCAGCGGCGGCGTGACGTGATCTAACGCGACCGATGGAGTCTTGTGTCTGGCGAGCAAAGACTCGATACAGAATAGCGATTATTCCGATTAATCTATCAATGGCGATGGCAGTCCTGGGTACTGCCTAGCATGGCTTGCATAATCGGGCAACGGATTGCCGAAATTTTGCATGGAACACGACTACTGGTTCTGCCGCAGTGATTCACGAATTTTAGGCCCTGCGCGTAGATGGAGTCTGGCCGGCACGCTTATTGGGGAATTTCGCTATGATATCGCAACGCCTTAGCCCAGGGGCGCCGGCGCGCCCCACGCTCTTCCTCTGCGGTGGCCTGCAAAGCAGCGGCTCCACGCTGGTTTCCTGGTGCTTCCTGCAACGCGCCGACACCAACGGGGTGCTGGACGCGGAAAACGATCTGCTGCCGGCCATCGATCCGGGGATCGGCGATCCGTTCGTGTGGTACAAAACCACCATCAGTTGCTTCAGGCTCCACGAGTTGGTCGACTATTACCGCGACCAGGACTGGGAAGTTCGCCCATTGTTGGTGATCCGCGACCTTCGCCAGTGTTGGGTATCCCTCCAGGGAAAGCCCTACGCCTACAACGGCATCACGGCCGAAGATCCTCCCTTTCGGATGCGGGTGCGGCGGTTCCTGGAGGACTGGGATCTATTTCGCCGTATGGGCTGGCCGACGCTGCGTTACGAGAGCCTGCTGGAAGCCCCCGAGGCCACGCTCCGCGACGCCTGCCGGCAGTTGCAACTGGCCTGGGATCCGGCCATGCTCGACTGGCCGAAACAACAATCCCAGATCGCCGACATCAATAACGGCAACCGCAACTTTTGGATCACCCGCGGCAAAAGCCTTACCGAAGCCATCGCCCAATACCAATCGCATCGCGGTGCCCGCGCCCTTCCCGACGCCGACTTGAGCTGGCTCAACGGACAATTCCACGAGTTCAATCGCGACAACGGTTATCCGCAGTGGGAAAAACGTTCGTCGACTATCGCCGCGCCGCGAGTGGAATCGACGCCCTGTTTTGAAACGACCCGCCGCTACCTGTGGGAAACGCGGCACAAGCCGCTGCGCTGGCTGTTTTCCCTGTTGGGGGTCCGCAATCGTAACCTGATCCAACGGCGGTCCTCGAAAATCCAGCGCGAGCGGACGGAGCCCATCCCCACCACGGCTGCCAGGAAAGCCGCCTGATTCGGCGGAATTGGCTGTTACCCCCGACTGTTTGCTGATAAAAATAGTCGTAGGTGAACGCTGTGTAGGTCCGTGCGCTTCCGGGGAGGGTTACGCCATGCGAAACGCGGCAATGCCGTGGGCCTTGGCAGTCGTGCTTTGGGGAATGGGTCAGCGTGAAATCGCCGCGGAATCGCCGCGGAAGCAACCAACTCCGAAAGCGGCTGCGCGGGCCGCGCAATTGCTCTCGGGCGTCAAAGCCTTCCAGATTGACGTCCTCCACTACGGCACCACCGACAAGCCGTTTTACAATCTCACGCTCTCGGTTCCTTGGCTTACTCGAGTCACTGAACCGCCCTTTCATCCCCTGGTGCTCATCGACGTTGATGACGCCCGGAAGATCATCGGCTATCTTCTCGATAGCGGCGCGCTGGACAACGCGCAGGAGGGGGAAAGCATTACGCCCGGCCATGCGCCAACCACCGCGTACTACGTGTTGAATATCCGGGCGGAACCGAAGTCATGGCAGAAGGTGGTGTATCAAGAGAGCCTCGGCTGGGGGCTGCCGATGCTCGATCGCCTGGAGGGATTACGGAAGGCACTGCAGGGGGGTGCGGCCAGGAAGATGGATCTACTGCTGGGCCGCCTCAGCGGATATCGGAAAACCTGGCAGCACGAAGGACCGCCCCAGCCAACGGCAATGTCCGCCAAACCGACCGGCGTTATCCGCTCCCTGAAAGGATGGGAACTCTACATCTGGCGGCAGGAATCGAGCCTCTATTTCTCCCTGCTGACCGGCACTACCCGCGTGAAAAACGACGAGGAGATCGGCCGATCCGCCGTCCAGGGGATCGAAACCATCAAGTCCCGGCTCGATCAACTCATGCCGGGAGAAACAATCGCCATCTTCGGGCGTCGAGCTACTGGTCGGCCCCCAAGGGATGCGGCGCGGACCGTGGCGGAGTATTGCCGAAAGGTCGGGCTTAAAGCCGTGCAGGCAGCGCCTTAGCGACCTCGCATTGCCATGGTTACCAAACGACCTCAATGTCGTTGACAACCTGGGCTACGCCTTTCATCCCCGCCACCGCCACCTGGGCAAGCTGCTTGTGGTAGAAACTCGGAACCTGCCCCCGCAAGATAAGCGATCCCTCGTCGAACTCACACCAAATCCGCTGCACGCTCAGATGCGATTGTTTGCGAAGCCTCTGCCTGGCCGTCTCCACGATGGTCTTGGCTTCCAATTCATTGCTTTCATCGCTGTCGATGCTGTCGATTTGCAAGCGGGTTCTCCGTAGCCTTTCGCTCTTGGGTCGGCAACACGATGCCGCACTGCGATATTCTCTACGTGGAGGAGGGTTTTGACAAGGCATACAGCCCAGGTAAAAACGCCAAGAGCCCCGCCGGGACGGCAGGGCTCATGGAGTTATCTGAAAGGGTGATGCTCTTGTGAGAACGACGTCGGTTGAACGGCCGGCAATCAGCCGCTCAGCGCACAATGGCCGGTGGATCTTGCATAATTTGCCCTCCTGCGAAAGTGGTCCCAGCAAATTATTCCGAGCAGGATTCTTGCATACGCCCTGCTCTCATCACGCCTGAGCTGAGAAGCACTTTGCGTACCGGAAGTCCCAACAGCGCGCAGGTGGATATCGCTGGCGCGACTCACAAATGCAAGCTGCGTCTGTTGTTGCGGCGGAAACTCCAAAGCCGCTCCGCCGTCGGCGCAATTGCGATAGCCTGCCAATCGGGCAGTCGATGCGCGATCCATGTGCAAATCTACGGGGCGTCTTGGCGCCGATCCCCAAAAGCGTTGGCCGTTTATAGTTCGCGGATCCAGATATTCCGGAAACGGACCGGGTTGCCATGATATTGCAACTGGATGGGGCCTCTGGGCGGAAGCGGTTGGTACACGGGGGGTGCCACGTAGGAGGTTTCACCCTGGATCTGAAAATGATCCAGCACCAGCACCCCGTTTTGGAGCAGGGTCACGAATGCCGCTTGGAGCAGCTTGCCATGCTGGTCGAAATGGGGCGTGTGGAAGACGATGTCGTAGGTCTGCCACTCGCCCGGCTTGCGGCAGGCATTAACCAACGGCGGGCGCTGTTTGTACACGCCGGCGGCCTGGCCATCCGGATAGGTGTCGTTGTTGTAGGAATCGAGCACTTGGATCTCGAACTTACCCATCAGGAAGACGCCGCTGTTTCCGCGTCCCTGGCCATGGCCCGTGACGACTGCCGGCGTCGCCCATTCGACGTGCAATTGGCAGTCCCCGAACGACTGTTTGCTGTTAATGGACTGCTTATTCGCGATCGCGCAACCGTCCTGCACGATCCACTTCTCGCCCCCCACCCAAGCCGACATGCTCTTGCCATCGAAAAGCACGATCGCATCCGACGGGTGGCCGCCGCTGCTGCCGGGATCAACCCGCTTGGGCTTCGGCCAAACGATGCCACTTTTGTATTCGACAATCCCGAGGAATTCGCCGCTGAAAACCGAAACCAAGCCGAAGCAGGCCGGACCAATGGCCGCGATGATTAACGCCAACTGCACACAGCGGTTCCGGGAACGAAAGAAACGGCGCATTGCAGCAAACCTCCAGGGCGGGAAATCGGCCGGGCTTCCCGGCGCGGCGCCGGTTCGCCCCCTTCTATACTCTGCACGGCTTAAAACGGCGCAACCCGTAGCGATACGGAAAGGCTCGCGCCATTGGCAACCGTTCGAAGTATAGGATAGTTGCTGCGGCCGGCGATGCAACAGAGCAGAGAATCAATTGCCGCGGCTGGCAAGCGCCGGATTGCCGTGCTCGATCGCACTGTCAATCCAACTCGCGAGCACCCACAAAGAAACACTGCGATATGGCTCTTCGGTGCGTACTTGCACCTCCGGCCCATCCATGTCGAGGACTTCACAAGGGATTGAATCGTCGCTGCGCTTCATCGAGCCGATAAAGGGAGCAATGTTCACCAGAACACGATCCCCCTTCTTGACCTTGATATTCATCGGATTTCTCCCCGACAACGAAAACGTGGCATCGTGTCCACCAGCGGCTGCTAGCAATGCATGCCGCCATTCTACAAGGCCCGGCAATGAAGTCCTACCCCCCCGGATGCACGAAGCCTTGACCACCTGCCACGCGATGCCGCGCGGCGGGCGTCCCCCTTTGATCGTCAAATCATCGGCCAAGGTTTATTCGTGGTTCGAAACCGATGGATTAAGTCAATCCGCGAAAGATACGCTCTCTAGAGAGCCGGCACTCTGTGGATCATTGATTTTGCTAAGCCCAAGGGGTCGCGACGTTTGGGACCCACTGATCACGTCAGCGGGCGACATACCACGCATGCGCAGGGTCAGACAGGAACGCCTGATATAAATCAAAGGAGAATATTCGAAAAGACATGTTAATCGCATGTACTTTTCATCCTTCGCCCTTTCACCCCGGTGGGTTGGGGTCCTCCGGTCCGAAGCGACCGCGATACTCCTCAACCGGGTACTTTCGCTCGTTTTTGGCCATTTTGTCGCGGACCGTCTGCGAAATATCCAACTCCAACTCATTGGCCATTGCCAGGGCATAGCACAGCACGTCGGCCAATTCTTCGCCGACGGCCGCCAACTTCACCGGATCGCCGGTAACGGCCCGCGATTGCTCGATCGTCAGCCATTGGAAGTGCTCCATGAGTTCGGCGGCTTCGATGGCCAGCGACATGGCCAGGTTCTTGGGAGCATGGAATGGGCGCCAATCGCGGCGCTCGACAAACTGTTGGACCATCTGCCGCAAGGCGGCTACCGTGGTTTGCGAATCGTGCATGGCCAGATTATACTGCATGGGCGACCAGCGCGTCATGCCTCCCGTTCCTTACATCATCAGGAGCCTGCTCGTGAGCGTCGATCTAGCCGTGGTGCCGGTGGCTGGTCGTGGAACGCGGTTGTTGCCGCTGACAAAAAGCCAGCCCAAGGAGATGTTGCCGGTGGGTCGCAAGCCCGTCGTGCAGTATGTGGTGGAGGAGCTTGCCCGTTGCGGAATCGGGCGGTTGTTGTTCGTGACCGGGCCGGGCAAGACGGCGATCGAGAACCATTTCGACATCGACGCGGATCTGATCGCCAGCCTTCGCGAAACGGGCAAGGAAGAGTTGCTGGAAGAACTGGCCTTCGAGCGCGAGCATCTCCAGTATTTTTACACCCGGCAGCGCCGCCAGCTTGGTCTGGGACATGCCGTGCTCTGCGCTCGCCCGGTGGTGGGCCAGCAGTGCTTTGTGGTGGCCTTGGGCGACTCGATCATCGGTTTGCAAGCGCAATCGCGGGTGGTCAAGACCATGATCGAAGAGTTCGAGCGGCAGCAGGCCGATGCGGTGGTGGTGCTGGAAGAAGTGCCGCGGGAAGAGGTGGTCCATTACGGCATCGCCCGGCCGCGGAGCGGCGCGGGGCAGGTCTTCGTCCTGGACGACCTTGTGGAGAAGCCTTCGATTGCCGAGGCGCCGAGTAATCTGGCCGTGGCCGCGCGCTATGTCTTCAGCCCCACGATTTTCGATTGCCTGGAACGGACGGCACCGGGCAAAGGCGGAGAAATCCAGCTCACCGACGCCATTCGGATGCTGATCCAGCAGGGAGGCAAGGTGCTGGGGGTGCGGCTGGATCCGGCGCAACGGCGGTTCGACATCGGAAACTTCGAGAGCTATTTCCAGTCGTTCGTGGATTTCGCGCTGGCCGATCCCCATTATGGCCCGGCCTTGCGAATCCATTTGGAGCGTTTATTGGGCAGGGGCTGACCATGTTACTGATCCGAAAAAAAGCCTACGCCCGCGCCGCGCTCATCGGCAATCCGTCCGACGGCTATTTCGGCAAGACGATCGCGATGCTGGTGCGGAATTTCTGGGCCCAAGTGACGCTCTACGAATGGGACCAAATCGAGTTGGTTCCCAGTCAGGAGGACCAGAGCCGTTTCGACTCGATCGGCGCGCTGGCCCACGACGTGCGACTGCACGGCTACTACGGCGGCATCCGCCTGGTGAAGGCCACGATCAAGAAGTTCTTCGAATATTGCGAAATGCAGCGGATTTCGCTGCACGGGAAGAACTTCTCCGTCCGCTACCAGAGTACGATCCCGCGCCAACTGGGGCTGGCCGGATCGAGCGCCATCATCGTGGCCACGCTCCGCTGCCTGATCGAGTTCTACGTGATCGAGATTCCCCGTGACCTGCTCCCCTCGCTGGCCCTGTCGGTGGAGACCGAGGAGCTCGGCATCGCGGCCGGGCTGCAAGACCGTGTGATCCAGGTCTACGAAGGGCTGGTCTACATGGACTTCTCCCGCGAGCGGCTCGAGCGGCGCAACGGCCTGTCCTGCGGCGTGTATGAGCCCTTGGAGCCGGGACTGTTGCCGCCCCTGTACCTGGCCTTTAGCGCCGAAGCCAGCGAACCGACCGAGGTGGTGCACAACAATCTCCGTGCCCGCTTCCTGCAAGGCGAACCGGCGGTGCTGGACACCATGCGGCGGCTGGCCGAGCTAACCATCGAGGGGCGGGCGGCACTGATCGCGCGCGACCCCGTACGGTTAGCCACGCTGATCGATCAGAACTTCGAGTTGCGGCAATCGATCTGCCTGATCGCCGCTCCGCACCTGCAAATGATCGAGGTCGCGCGGGCGTGCGGCGCCAGTGCCCATTTCGCCGGATCCGGCGGCGCGATCCTGGGCAGCTACCGGGACGAGACAGTCTACGCCCGGCTGGAACGCGAGTTGGGCAAGATCGGCTGCCGCGTGATTCGCCCCGTGGTCTGCGGGCCATAAGGGCGATCAGCGGTCGGCTTGGAAGCCGATTTCCACTTCGTCATTCATTGCCGCGAAGTTCCAGCTTCTCCCAGTCCACCAGGGATTGCGCGTCCTCTCCTCGCTGGATCAACTCCACCGTGATCTGCCGGCCGTGATACTCGGCCAACGAAACGGTTGTGGTTCGCGATTGGCCCCACCGGCGAACCGGCACGTCCAACTCGCGCACCGTCTGGCCCTCCACGCGAATCTCGATGCGGCTCGGCGAAGATTGCTCGCCGCGGTCCACGACCAGCAACAGGCGGTCCTTTTGCGCGGAGATTTGCAGCCGACGGGAGATGGTCAGTCCCGCTGCGGAAGCCACGCCCGCCAGGCGATAAGCTGCACGACCCGGCGACTCGTCCCAGTAGTTCGCCAGGAAGGAGCCGACCGAAGGGCTGGAGTCAACCGTCCAGCCTTGCCAAGCGGGAATCAGCCGCGGCGCGCGCCGCAGCACTTCCGCCCGCAACCGGGCCGGGTCCAATTCGAGCTCCGGCTCCAGCCAATCGAGGGCTGCCCGGATATCCAGCGGATCGGCATGCTCCAGCCGATCGTCCCCCGCCATCTCGGCCCGAAGCACCAGCCGGCCGCTCTGACCCATCGGTAGTTCCAAGGCCAACGGCCCGGTATCGACGACGTTGCCGGTGCCCAAGAGCAAGGGGCTATCGTAGAGCCGTTTTCGCGTTGCCGCGTCGAAGAGCAGCGACGCCCGTGCCGCACCCCATTCGCCGGCCACCCGGTCCATGCCCAGTCGCGTGCGGAACGACCGGGCACAGTCCGGCACTATGAATTCCAATTCGCTGGTCGCCTGAACGCCAAAGCCCCAGGCGTAGGGCCGCTGCCCTGCCTCGAGCGGACCGCCCTGTACGTTGCGGTCGGCCATCCATTGCCAGGCCCCGCCCAGGATCGATTGCCGGCGGCTGGCCACAGGCTCGAAGCACGAAAGCGGCACATGCTGGGACGGAAACCACCGCCACAGGCGGATCTGCCCATACGGCAGCCACAGCGGATCGACGCTCCACACCGGCTGCACCCGGTGGTACCAGCGGCGCTGCGGATCTTGATCTCGATCCGGCCGTCGATTCTGCGCGTCGAAATCGGCCTGAAAACGCTCATTGGACGTGGTGACGCGCAGCCCCTGGGCCGTTTCCAACTGCATGATCCGGGCCTTGCCGTCCGGATCGAGTGCAGCCAGTTGCTCGAAGTAGGCGTCCCAGGCGTCGGAAGCCGGCAAGTGCAGTTCGGCAATTGCCGTCAATGGGGCCTCTTCAATCCCCTCGTCGCGCAATAGCCGGATCGATTCCCCGTCAAACCGTAACCGGCGATAGCTCGATTGCCGCCCGTCCCGGTAAAATACGGTGTTCGGTTGATAGCGCGGCGCTGCCGGCTGCCACACGATTCGTCGCACCCAGCGGGCCAGCACCCGCAAATTCGTCGCCGGTATGCCCCATTTGGCGTTGGGCCGACCGATGGGCAACGAGGGAGCCACCAGCAGGTGCGGCGGCAAGGCCTCGGCCGACGGCTCCGACTCGTTGACGAACGCCACCACCTGGCCCGGCAAGCGATCCCAGCCCCAGAACTCGACGAACGCTTCGGGATCCTTGGCCGGAGCAAGGGTGTTATCCAGCACCCAACGCACCGAATTCCGGGCGTCGAAAAGCCGGCGGCCAGCCAACTCGGGTTGGCATTGGACATCGCACCACCGGCCCAAATCGTTCCCCGATCGAAGCGTGTCGTCCTCCCAGACGGCTGTGAATCGAGCCGGCATTGCGGCAGCCGCAATGGGACCGAGCAACATAACGACACCGAGCACCATGATCAGCCGGCTCGGCCGAAACAGCACATCCGCATTTGTCCCAGGTTGACCGGGACATCGCACGGGAATCTCGCTGGAATTTGGCGTACTTGGCATAACTAGAGGCTATCGGTAGTTTACGTCAATCTTATTCTAGCGTGCCGTGGAATCACAAGTGCAAGTACACGGAAAGATCGGTACGTACACGAAAAGACGTCCCCGGCAGGGCACCGCCTTTGCAAACACCTTATAATAGGCGTTGACCCGTTCCGGTGTCGACACTACGCTAGACCTCCCCTCGCTGCCAGCGGGGGTTGCACACGTACTGCAGCTATTGCCGCCATTCGAGACCGTCCGTTGAAGAACTTCCTCATCACCACGCTGAAGATCGGCATATCGCTGGCAATCCTGGCCTACCTGATCGTCAAGGCCACGAACGACCGGGCCTTCGCCGAGCTCAGCAGCCAACCGAAGAACTGGGGTATGCTCGGGGCCGCATTCGCCGCGTTCTTCGGAAACATCATGCTCTGCAACATCCGCTGGTACTATTTGGTGCGGGCCTTGGATCTCCCCTTCACCTTCCGCGAAGCCATGCGATTGGGATTCCTCGGCTACCTGTTCAATTTGGCCCCCACCGGTATTGTCGGTGGCGACCTGCTGAAGGCCGTTATGCTTTCGAGGCATCTCGGCGGCCAACGGGCCAAGGCTATGGCCTCCGTGGTCGCCGACCGTGTCATCGGGCTCTACGTGTTGTTCGTTGTCGCTAGCGTCGCCATCCTGCTTACCCGTTTCTGGCGACACGACCCGCAGATCTATCGCATCGCCATGGGCACCCTCGTACTGACCGCCGTGGGAAGCGTGGCGATGGCCGTGCTCTTCATTCCGGGAATTACCGGCGGAAGGCTTACGCGGGCCCTGGCCGGCGCGTCGCGAGTCGGGCAGGCAATGGAACGATTGATTACCGAATTGCGGATGTATCAAACCAACGTGCCGACGCTCATTGCCAGTGGGCTGATGACCGTGGGAGTGCACCTCCTGTTCATTCTCGGAATCTACCTGACGGCGCGGGGGCTGTACGGCTACCATGTGGTGCGGCTGGCAATGCAATTCGTCATTGTTCCCCTCACGAGTTCGACCGCCGTAATTCCCCTGCCGATGGGACCGTTCGAGGTCGTGCTCGATTTTCTATACGGCCGGTTCGGTTTGCCGCACCAGGGGCTGATCGTCGCCCTGGGCTACCGGATCATCAGCGTTTTGATCGCCTTCGTAGGCGTATGCTATTACCTGGGCAGCCGCCAGGAAGTGGCCGCCGTGATGCACGAGGAGGAAGCCCAGCAGCAGGAGCCGCTTGACCTTCTGACCGTGGTGCCCGACAATAACGCCCAGTGTTAGGGGTTAGGAATTGATTGATTGGGGAGTGACCTGTTCAGACCAGGGTTGCTTCTGGTCCCCAATCCCTAATCCCTGGTTTCAACCAGGCGCCGGCGGGGACCATCGTGGGCTATCTTGTGGGGACCGACGAGGCCGGCTACGGGCCGAATCTTGGGCCGCTGGTCATCTCGGCCACGGTTTGGCAGGTGCCCGACACTTTGCGCTGCGGCGATCTGGCCGCGCTGCTGGCCGACGTAATCGTGTCTTCTCCCGCCCAAATCCCAATCCACGGCCGGCCATGTGTCGCCATTGGCGACTCCAAGGTCCTCTATCAGTCGGGCAAGGGATTGCAGCACTTGGAGCGCGGCCTTTGGGCGGCGATGGCGCTCTTGGGCCATGAGCCGGGCACGTGGCGGGAAGTCTGGCAACTGCTGGCGCCGGAAGCGATCGACCACCAGCGCGCGGCCCCGTGGCATGCGGATTACGACACGCCGGTGCCGCTGGACATCAATTTGAGCGAATTGCCGTTATTGGTCGCGGCCCTGGCCGACGCGATGGGGCGCCGCGGCGTCCGGCTCGCCGCAATCCGCAGCCGGGCCATATTTCCCGATCTCTTCAATCGCCTGGTCCGACAGCATGGATCCAAAGGCAGCGCTTTATCGAGCGTGACGCTGGATCTGGCCGCGGAAGTCATGGCCCCCTTGGAGGCCGGACCCATTACGGTGATCTGCGACAAACACGGGGGCCGCAATCGCTACCGCGATTTGCTCGCGGCTTCCTTTCCCGACTGCCTGGTCGAGGTCTACGCCGAGGGGCGAGATAGTAGTTTCTATCGGTTTGGGCCGCGGCATCGCCGCGTCGAGTTTCGCTTCGAGGCCAAGGCCGAAGCGTATCTGCCCACGGCCCTGGCCTCGATGGCATCCAAGTATCTCCGCGAGCTGGCCATGCGGGCATGGAACCAGTTTTGGTGTAGCCGCGTGGCAGGACTGCGGCCCACGGCCGGTTACCCCGAAGATGCCCGGCGCTTCCGGGACGAGATCGCCGTGATGCAGGCCGAGCTGGGAATCAGCGATGAGTTGACGTGGAGAGAGCGGTAGCACGCAATTTGACATTCACCACCTATCAGACTTGGGGGTTTTCGATGCTCCTCTATATTGTCCGTCACGCGTGGGCCACGCATCCCGATGACCCCGGCTATCCCGACGACCGCCAGCGGCCGCTCACCAAAGAGGGGAGGAAGCGGTTCGCCAAGGTGGTCGAAAAACTGGCCCAACGGGCTTTCCGACCGCAGGTCATCGTCACCAGCCCCCTGTTGCGGTGCGTGCAAACGGCGGAATTGATCGCCGCAGGCATCCCCGGCAAACCGGAGATCATCCAGCGATCAGAACTGGAACCGGGTTCGAATCTGGAAGAATTGCTCCAGTGGATGAATCTCGAATTGGTAAAATATGATGAGGTGGCCTGGGTTGGCCATAATCCGGACGTCGGCCACTCGACCGCCGCATTGGTGGGGGCCGGAGAAGAGGCCCTGGATTTCAGCAAGGGAGCGGTAGCTGCCATTCGTTTTGAAGACCCGCCCGCCAAGGGAGCCGGCGTGCTCCATTGGCTCGCGACCGCCAAGATTCTCGGATGCTGAGAGCAAGCACCGTGACCGGCCCCAAGCGTGGCGCCAACCTTTCTTTATTGCTGGGATGGATCATTTTTCACCTGCGCAGAGTAGAAAATGATGTCGCTCGACGAAGAACAGCTTTATCAGGAACATATTCTCGACCATTACGAAGACCCTTACCATCGCGGCCATTGCCAGCACTGTACCCACGCCCACGAGGACGACAATCCGCTCTGCGGCGACGTGGTCCGGATGGAGCTCGATTTGCTGGACAACGGCCAGATCAAGGAGGTCTACTTCGATGGCGATGGCTGCTGCATCAGCCAGGCGGCCGCGTCGATGCTGGTGGAGAAATTCGACGGGCGAAGCGTGGAGGAGGTCAAGCGATTCACGGCCAACGAAATGCTGGAATTGTTTGGCGTGCGGCTGACCGCGAACCGGCAGAAGTGTTGCTTGCTGCCCTGGCGGGTGTTGCAGGCGGCGATTTACTCTCCGCGGACGGAACAGGATGACGATCAAGGTTCGGCGCGAGCCGGGAAGGATTCGTAAATGAGTGTTACGGCGGCCACGTCGATTCTCAACCCCGAGGCGTTCCGGCCCGACTTTCCCATCCTCGATACAGTGCTCCACGGGAATGTGCCCCTGGTATATCTCGACAATGGGGCCACCAGCCAGCGCCCGCGGCAGGTGATCCAGGCGATCGTGGATACGTACGAGCGACATTACGCCAACGTCCATCGCGGCATTCATTGGCTGGCCGATCAGTCGACCGACCTCTACGAAGGCGCCCGGGAAAAGGTCTGCGCCTTTATCAATGCCCCAGCCAAGGAGCAGGTCATCTTCACCCACGGGGCGACCGAGGCCATCAATCTCGTGGCGCGCAGTTGGGGCGACGCCAACATGCACGCCGGCGACGAGATCCTCCTGACCGAAATGGAGCACCACTCCAACATCGTCCCCTGGCAGCAATTGGCGGCGCGCTCGGGCGCCGTGCTCCGCTATATTCCGTTGACTGACGACGGACGGCTGGAACTGGGATCGCTCGATGGGCTGCTCCATGAGCGGACCAAGATCGTGGCCCTCACGGCGATCTCCAACGTGCTCGGTACGATCAATCCGGTGGAGGAGATCATCCGTCGGGCACACCAGGCGGGGGCCGTCGTGCTCATCGACGGGGCCCAAAGTGTCCCGCACCAGCCAACCGACGTGGCGGCGATGGACTGCGATTTCCTGGCCTTCAGCGGCCATAAGATGCTCGGCCCATCCGGGGTGGGCGTCTTGTACGGCAAGCGGGAATTGCTCGACGCGATGCCCCCCTTCATGGGCGGAGGAAGCATGATCCGCCGCGTTCGTCTGGACGGTTTCGAGCCGGGTGATCTGCCGGCGAAGTTCGAAGCCGGCACGCCGCCGATCGTCCCCGCTATCGGACTAGGCGCGGCAATCGACTACCTGAACGCCGTCGGAATGCCGGCCATTCAGCGCTACGAGTGCCTGCTGACCGAGCGCGCCCACGAGGTCCTCGACCGGGTGGGAGGCGTTCGCATTCTTGGCCCCCAGCCACGCTATAAGAGCGGCATCGTCAGTTTCACTTTGGAGCGGATCCACGCCCACGACATCGCGCAGCTCGTCGATCGCCATGGTATCGCGGTCCGTGCCGGGCACCATTGCGCCATGCCGCTGCACAAGCGTTACGGGGTGAACGCCACGGCCCGGGCGAGCTTCTACTTCTACAACACCTTGGCCGAAATCGACAAGCTCGGTGAAGCTCTCCAGCAGGTCAAAGGCCTGTTCCACCGGCTCTAAGGTCGGGCGAAAGACGGCTTCCGGGCGCCAGCGTCCGTCACGGCTGAGCGGAGCGAAGAATCTCGGTCATGTTCACGGTAGATTCTTCGCACCTCGCGCAATTTAACGTGTAAACTTTATGGGCAAGCCGAGTCTTCAGCAGGGCGACTGTCGGGATTACAATGACCCTAGGGATTACGGCGATTTGTTTGGCATGACAACGGACAAGCGACAGCCGCCCCAGATGGTGGGCGTCAAGGAGGATTGGCAATGAAAGACGTTTTGGCGGTAATCCTAGCGGGGGGAAAGGGCTCGCGGTTGGAGCCTCTGACGCGCGATCGCGCCAAGCCCGCCGTTCCCTTCGGCGGCTGCTACCGGATCATCGATTTCACCCTTTCCAACGCGCTCAATAGCGGCATCCGCAAGATGCTGGTGCTCACGCAATACAAGGCGATGAGCCTCGATCGGCACATCAATCTGGGCTGGCAGCGTTTTCTCTGCCGGGAGTTGGGTGAGTTCGTCGATATTGTCCCCCCCCAGCAGCGAATCGACGAGCATTGGTACCAGGGAACCGCCGACGCGGTCTACCAAAACATCTACGCCATTGAAAAAGAACGGCCGAAGTATGTGGTGATCCTTGCGGGCGACCACATCTACAAGATGAACTACATGCGGCTGGTCGAGTACCACATCGAGCACGGGTCCGACCTGACGATCGGCACCCTGCGGGTGAAGCCCGACGCGGCCCGGCAATTCGGCGTGATTCAGGTCGACGAAGCGTGCCGCGTGATCGGCTTCGAGGAGAAGCCGTCCAATCCCAAGCCGATCCCGGGCGATCCGGCCCACGTGATGGCTTCGATGGGGATCTACGTCTTCACGGCCCGATTCCTCTTCGAGCAGCTTTGCCTCGACGCCACCCGGCCCAACAGCGCGCACGACTTCGGCAAGGACATCATTCCTTCCATCATCGACACCCATCAGGTGTTTGCCTATCCGTTCATGGACGAGAACCGCAAGCAGGACGCCTACTGGCGCGACGTGGGGACCTTGGACGCCTACTATGAAGCGAACATGGACCTCGTGGCGGTCGATCCGTTGTTGAATATGTACGACCAGGTTTGGCCGATCCGCACCTTTCATCCCAACCTGCCGCCGCCGAAGTTCGTGTTTGCCGAGGAAGGCCCCGCGGCCCGCCGCGGCCAGGCCCTGGACAGCCTGGTTTGCCTGGGCTCGATCATCTCCGGCGGCCAGGTGGAACATTCGCTGTTGGGCGTCAACGTCCGCGTCAATAGCTATGCGCGGGTGGAAGATTCGATCCTCTTCGACGGGGTCGACGTCGGCCGCCACGCGCGGATCCGCCGGGCGATCATCGACAAGGGCGTACACATCCCCGCCGGGACGGAGGTGGGCTATGATCCCGAAGTGGACCGCGCCCGCGGCTTTGTCGTCACCGATTACGGGATCACGGTGATTGCCAAGGGCGACGCCGTGGAACACCACTTCGACGCGGAACTACCGGCCGTGCGGCGCTGAGCGCGCAAAAAAGCCCCGGGTTGCGAGGGCGTCTTTGGCGACCGTTGCGAATCATTCGCGACATTTGGCCTGGAAGTAATCCGACTTTCAGTCTAATCGGGACCACCGCACTGATATCCGGCCGCGCTCGAAGCGCCGGACGCGGCGGGCCAAGGCCGATCGCGGCCTCCTCCCAGACGCTGACTTGGCCCATTGGCGGTATGAAAGGCGTGTGCCCACCCGCAGCAGGCCAAAGGCGGGCACAGCGATGCGACCAACACCCCTACGGATAATGGTCGCCCCGGCGTTTCCCCGCTATCCCGGGGCGGTTCCACCGCGAATCTGTTACACGGATTGCCAAGCGCAACAAAAAAGGACTTACGGCTGTTTGCCGTAAGTCCTTTCGTATCAAGGTGCCGAAGACAGGACTTGAACCTGCACTCCCGTTACAGGAACTAGCTCCTGAAGCTAGCGCGTCTGCCAATTCCGCCACTTCGGCATCGATACCTTTCTTGTAGGATACTGGGCCCCGGAATGCAAGCCCCCGCGAAAGAATTCTCGCCCAGATACCCCCCTAAAGGCTAAGTCCACAGTAAGGCGGTTCTAGACCAGTTTTCCAGCCGCGGCGAAAAATGCGCGACCGAAGGTCTCGCGCACGATTGCGAGACCTTCGGTCGGCGTCATGGATCGTTCGTCACCCGGCCACAACCGCACCCTGGGTCCACTCAATTTGACAAGCTCGCAGATCTCCGGCACGGCCGGGCTCGGCCGCCGCTTCTTCATTACGGCTGGTTGAATGTCGACGTCGGATCCTGGTTGTTCTTGGTGATCAAGAAAAAGTACAGCGCCACATCGATGCTGTTCTGGATCGGCCTGGCGCCGCCATCGGCAAACAGGTGGTTCACCACGTTGGCGTGCTGGCTACTGGGTCCATAGTGGATCTTGTTCGTCGGGTCGTACAGGTTCTGCGTGCCGCCGGTGGCCTGAGGGGGTGTGTAGTTATAACCCAGGTACGTTTTCACGTTGCTGGGAATTGCGCCCTCCGCATCGAACTTGCCATTGAAGCCTTGCGGCGCATAAAAGTTATAGGTCTGGTTCCAGGCGATGGTGGTGCTCGCATTGGCCGGGTCGCCCTTGCTTGGCAGGCCGGCCAAGGTGGCCTCGGTGCCGAGCATCCAGCGGGCGTAGGTTTGCTCGATGGTCTCGCAGGCCATCACGGTATTGGTGGTTCCGTCGCCAAAGTCCGATTCCCGCGCGCCGTCGGCGTAGGTTCCGGGGTACATCGCGCCGTCGGGATGGATCGTGGTGGGCGTAGGACCGTAGGGAGGCGTGCCTTGCTTGGGCGTAGTCTGATCGGCGTAAATTTTAAAAGGAAAGCTTTCCTTGGTCGATCCACCGATCCCCTTGTAATTGGTCAACCCGCCGATGACCGACGTGGCCGGATTGTTGCCCATCACACCGCTGAGCATGGGCGTCGAGGGCGTGACCTTGGGGCCGTTGTAGCTGGGGCAAATGAACATCGACAGCGCTTGTTGCCGGGCAATCTGGCGGGGCGTGCCCGTCGTTCCCGAGGCTTCCTGCCAAGGCTCGCCGCCGTTGACTTGAAGACTACTATACATGACCTGGGCGTCCAGGTACGGCAGGAGCAGCGCGAGCCAGCTCCAGCTTTCATAGGCCTGCGTCGAGCTCAGATCGGTTCGCGCATAGAGACTGGAGGGCGGATAATGATGCATGCTGCTTTCGAAGTTCTTCAGCGCCAACCCGAGCTGTTTCAGGTTATTCAGGCACTGCGCCTTGCGCGCCGCCTCCCGCACCATTTGCACCCCCGGCAGGATCAGGGCAATCAACATCCCGATGATGGTGATCACCACCAGCAGTTCGACGAGGGTGAAGCCCCGTCTCGTGGATCGAGTGATCATGACAGTAACTCCTTCCAAATAACAAGAATAGAATGAGGAAAAAGAACCGTTGCTTCCGTCCTTGAGTCGTAACGAAAAGTGCGTGCGTAAAGAACGACGCTATGATAAGATCTGAACCCCGAACCGGCTCTCGCGCGGCGCGCGGTTTGCCCCTTTCCGCGCCCTGATTGTAGCGTAACGTGATTCTAATTGTCAAACTTTTTGAGCCTGAGGCGGTAAATTCGGGCCCCGGCATGGCAAACGACGAAGCCAATCGTGAAAGCCCGAAATCGCGAAAAAACTCGGCGATTCGAGCTCCACGATCGAATCCTTTCGATCTTTCGGGCTTTCGCATTTTCGGGCTTTCGTGATTCTCTGTGTTTTCCTTGCTAACCCGATTATTTGCGGCCAAATAAAAGCCCGAAAGCGCAAGCGAGGCTAAGTCCTGATGACTTCCTCGCTTACGCTTCGGGCTTCAGTTGGGACCGACTCGCGGCCGACGCCGGGAGCACTACCGCGGCGGGCTGGACTTCTCTGATCCTGGCCCATCTTTCGGGTGGAGTTCGATGACCCTCGTCCCCGGGGGCGGCGCCGTCAAGAGACGCCGTCGCATCGCGGTCCCAGCCAGTCGAGAATCTCGTCGCTGATCTGCTCCCATTCCGGCTCGTGGAGCAGATCGTGATAAAGTCCCTGGTAGAGCTTCAGCGTCTTGTCCGACGACTGGGCCCGGGTATAAAGCTCCCAGCTTCCCCGCGGATCGGTGAGGCGATCGCCCGTGCCGTGCAGGATCAACAAGGGAACGTCGATCGATTCCATTCGCTCCTGGATGTCCTGGGCGGCCTCGAGGATCTCCGCGCCGGTGCGGACGGGAAACTTGCCTTGATATACCAGCGGATCGCTGCGAAAGTCGGCCACCACTCGCGGGTCGCGGGAGAGCATCCCGCTTCCCAAGCGGACCAATCGCAATCGCGGCCAAACGCGGCTCATCAGTCGCGCCAACTTGCGTAACACCGGAAATACGTTCCCGGCAATTCGCAGCGCCGCCGCGCTGAGGATCAAGCCGCGGATCTGCGGCCGGCGGCGCAGCGCCAGGCGGGCGACGATCGCTCCGCCCATGCTATGACCGAGCAAAAATACGGGCCGGCCCGGTTGTTGCTCCGCGACGCGCGCCAACAATACTTCCAGATCGTCGAGGTAGTTATCGAAAGCGGCGATGAGCAGGCGATCCCCCTCGGAGCGTCCATGCCCACGGAGGTCCAAAGCGTAGAACGCATAGCCTCGAGAGCAGAGTTTCTCGGCCACGGGCGCGTACCGTCCGCCATGCTCGCAGATGCCGTGGACCATCACCACCACCGCCAGTGGGTCCATCGGCGGCAGCCAGCTACGATAGTACAGATTCAGGCCGTCGCAGACGGCAAAACGTTCTTCGTGGAGGTCTATCACGGCTTTTGCTTTCGCCGCATCGTATCAGCCCACCGCGATCGTGCAACGCGCTGCTGCCCCATATAGAGGGCATGCAACTGGGTGCCGGCCTGCAGAGCCCCGTCGGGCACTCCCACTAGAGCGGCATTGCGCGGGTTATATGAAATGATTTTTTCCTGTTTATAATGTTAGATCTTACTCGGGACGGTCCATGCATGGTGTTTGGCCCGTGATACCGGGGTAGCGGGCCAAGGAGAAATCGAATGGCGGATGAACTGCTCTATGTTACCAAGGCGGCCAAGACCATGAGAAGCTGTGTCGGAACCCCCAAGGAGCGGCTGATCAAGGGGGCCGCGGAGTTCGCCGTAGCCACCAAGAATCCCGGCCAATGGCCCCCCGATCTCTTGGCGAAGGCGAAAAAGGTGTGCGAGATCCTCTTCGCCGAAGGCACGCTGCGGGGGACGGTGACCAAAATGGACACCAAGACCGCCACGGCGAATCTTGCAATCGTGGCCAAGAGTGCGGAAGATCTATCCGTGGAGATTGAAGAGGCGCGAAGCCAAGGCCGCATCCCCCGCACTTGAAGACCGCTTAGGACACCGATGAAACCCGTCCAGTTCGTTGGCGCTGCGCTGATTCTGTGCCGTTGCATGACGGCGCTGGCTGGCGATGCGGCCTGGGTGGCGCACAACGATCGGTTGACGGTGACGTTCGATCCCGCCGAGCACGGCGCGGTGGTTTCCCTGACCGCCCGCGGGACGGAATTCATTGCCCGGCAGCGCGCACCGCGGTTATTTCAACTGGTGTTTTCCCAGCGCGGTGATCCAAAGGCCAACCGGCTCGTTGTGACCAGTCGCGAGATGGCCGCGTGCCGGGCAGCGCAGTCGGCCATCGCTGGGCGAACGGCGTTGCGGCTGACGTTCTCGGGCCCGGCGGACCGGCCGATCGAAGTGGTGTGCACCGTCACGGCGGCCCGGGACGACCCGCTGCTGCACTGGGGCATCGAGAGCAGATTCCCCGCGTCGCTGGCTCTGGAGTCGGTGCAATATCCGATCCTGGGGCTGCGTGCTCCGCTGGGCGGCGGCGACAGCGACGCAATCGTGGTGGGTTCCACCAAGGGAGGAATCTATCGCCGCCCCTGGTCGTATCCGCCGGGGCGGAGCATTTCCTGCCGGCAGCCCGGCAACCTGGCGGCGGCGTTTGCCTGCTATTACAACGACGACGTCGGGCTGTTGAGCGCGGTGTTGGACCCGCGCGGCTACCGCAAATCGGTGGATCTGGTCCGCACGGCGGCGGGCGTGGAGCTCGCCTGGCAGCATCCGTGCCTGGAGAGCTCGCCGTACGTGTCGGATGACGATGCGGTGCTTAGCTCGTTCGCCCGTGGAGCGTCGGACCGCAGCGTGGACTGGCGCGACGGGGCCGACATTTACAAGCGCTGGGCGGTGTCCCAACCGTGGTGCGCCAAGACGTTCGCCAACCGGGATGACCTGCCCGGCTGGCTCAAGCAAGGCCCGGCGATGGTGCGTTTCAACCGCGATTGGCTGGCCCGGCCCGAGCGGATCGAGCGTTGGCTGAAGCAATACTGGCGGCCGCAATTCGGCGATACGCCGCTGATCATCGCCTATTGGGGTTGGGAAAAGGTGGGGACCTGGGTCACGCCCGACTATTTTCCCTGTTATCCGTCGGACGGGCAGTTCCGCCGGCTGGTGAAGCTGGGCCGCGAGTTGGGCGGCCACGCGTTCCTCTGGCCCTCCGGTTATCACTACACGATGACCTACGACAAGCGGCCCGACGGCCGTTTCGCCTGGGACGATCGCCAGCGTTTCGACGCCGTGGCGCGGCCGCATGCCGTGTGCCAGCGCGATGGGACGATGGAAACCCGCGCCGCCTCGTGGTTGCTCGGCGGCGAGTGCGCGACGATGTGCGCCGGCGACCCGTGGACCATCGATTGGTTCAACCACACCGCGGTGGAAATCGTGCGGCGGGGCGTGGAGCTGGTGCAGGTCGACCAGGTGGTGGGCGGAGGCTTTCCCGTCTGTTACAGCCTGCACCACGGCCATCCGCCCGGCCCGGGCCGGTGGTCGACCGACGCCTTCCGCAAGCAGCTCGAGACCATGCTGGCCGCATGCCGCAAAGTCGATCCCGATGCGGTGGTCTGCTTCGAGGAGCCCAACGAATGGTTCATCCAGCAGGTAGGCATCCAGGACTACCGCGACTTCGAATCGCTGAAGCAGGCCAGCGAGCCGGCGTCGGTGTTCAATTATCTGTATCACGAGTACCTGCCCACGTTTCAGAGCAACCCCAAGCCCGATCGCCTGATGCAGGCCTATTGCCTGGTCAACGGCGAGATTCCCCATTTCGTGCCGGAGATGCAGATTGGGCCGGGCCCGCTGCTGCGCAACGGCGGTTTCGAGGAGGTCCAGCGGCAACTCCCCGAGGGATGGGAGAAAGTCAAAGGCTACAAAGGGCAAGTCTTCAGTGGCGCGGCCGCGTGCGATGCGGCCGAGCGCCACGCGGGGCGGCGAAGTCTGCGGTTGCACAACACCGAAGACGGCCAGATCGTGCAGGTTTCGCAGAATATCGCCGTTGGCGGCGATTTCGCGGCCGGACGCAAGTATCGGCTCAGCGCGTGGATGAAATCGACGGGGCTCCAGCGCCGCAACGCAATCCTCCTCGGCGCGTTGGCGCCCGGCTTGAAGTCGGCCGGTTCGTGGCAGATCGCCATGCCGCGCGACGCCGGCGGCTGGGTCCGCGGGGGCGTGGAGTTCACCCTACCGCCGCAAAGCGAATTGCTGCGGATCATGCTGCAACTCAACGGACCGGGCACCGTCTGGCTCGACGACCTCGCATTGGAAGAAATCCGCAGCGATGGCACGGCGGCCACAGTCCGGCGGCCCGACAAACCGGTAGATCACGCCTTGATGCGGCAATGGGTGGAACTATTTCACGGCGCGGGGCGGCCGTACCTGCTGCTGGGCAAGATGGTCCATCCGCCGCGTTTGCAGGCCGCCACCAGCGAGGCGTTTGGCCGGAAAGTTCCGGCCGTGTGGCACAACGCGTTTGAAGCGCCTGACCATACGCTGGCCGCGGTGCTGGTCAACGTGACCGACGAGCCGCAAAGCGTGGAACTTTTCTGGCCGGAGCACGCGCCGGCCGCGCTGACGTTGCAGCCGTGGCAAGTGCAATTGGCCCGGCCGTAGGTTGCATTGGCTGGCCGATGCGGCCGGCTGTGAACTACCGTCCCTGCGGGGGCGCCGCGGCCGCGGAAATCGCACCGTGCGGAACGTCGGCCCGCACTTCGAACAGCCGCGCCGCGCGGCTGAGCTCGTTCGACAGCAGCACCACGCGGCTCGTCGCGTCGCCTTCCAGTTTCAGAAACGCGGGGATGTCGCCGCGCAACGAGCAATTGCGGACGATGGCCCCCTCGACCTGCGTGAAACGCAGTGCCGCCGCCGCGTCGGGCGCTGCGGCCGCATCCCAAGAGTCGACGACGAGGTCCTTAACGTCGTCGCAGACCAGCGCGTGACGCCGGTCGGGCGCCGTGGTATCGAGACGGACGTTGTGGAACTTCAGCCCGTGCACGTGCCGGCAGTAGAACCCATAGGCGGGCAGCGCGCCGAACATGCTCGACTCGGGGTAGCGGGCCTCGTACTCGGGGACGGTGCGGGCGGAGAGCTTGCCGGCGCCGCCGCCGTCGAAGGTGATCTGGATATCCGAAAGCGATACGTTTTCGACCGCGTGGCCCGGCACGCCCGTGATCGAGCAACCGACGTTGGAAGCCCCGGTCGCCACGATGTTGCTCAAGAGCACGTTGCGGAGAGCCCCCACGGCGGGCTTGGGACCGTTGTCGATGAAGGGCCGGGCGCGATTGCCCAGCCGCAAGAAGATGGGCGTGGAAACGCCCTGCACCGTGATATTCGAGATCGCCACGCGTTCGAGGATTCCGCCGTCGACGGTTTCCAGGGCGATGCCGCCCATGCCGCGGTAATTGCCGTAGACCGACTGGCTGAAGCGCGGCGAGCAGATCGTGCAGTTGGTGACGGTCACGTCCTGAAAGCCGCCGTTGGATTCGGTGCCCATTTTCAGCGCGTTGCAATGGCTGCTGAGCACGCAATTGCTCACCACCACGTTGCGGCAAGGGCGATCCATGGTGCTCTTGAGGCACAAGCCGTCGTCGTCGCTGTCGAACATGCACTCGGAGATACACACGTCGTGGCAGGAGTCGATGTCCACGCCGTCGTTGTTATAACTGACGTGATTGAAGACCGTGACGCCGCGGAGCCGCACCTGGTCGCAGGCGAGGTAATGCTCCATCCACATCGGCGAATTTTGCAAATGGACTCCCTCCACGCGCACGTCGTGGCAACGGACCAGGCGAATCACGTAGGGCCGGTTCTTGTACTCCTTCCAGCGGAACGCCCCGCCGCTTCCGTCGATGGTGCCGCGGCCGATGATGGCAACATGAGAGAGGCCCTCGCCGGCAATCAAGCTCTGGCAGACATACACGTCGGTGTAGGAACGCACGCTGGAGTGGTTTTCCGGGTAGTCGCGGGGGTCCGGGCTGCCCAGCAGCGTGGCGCCGGGCTCCAGCGCAAGCGTGATGTTGTTCTTCAGATAGAGGGTGCCGGAGCGAAACGTGCCGGCCGAAAACACGACCGTGCCGCCGCCGGCCGCGCTGGCCGCGTCGATCGCCTTCTGGATCGGCCGGGTCGCCAGGGTCTTGCCGTCCGGCAGCGCGCCGTAGTCGCGGACGTCGTAAACGGTGGGCGCGGCCGCCAAGCACGCGGTCGCCGCGAGGCGGACCAACCCAAGCATCAGAACGCTACGGAACAGGTTCATGGCACTTCCCCTTGTCTGAGATGTTCGTTTACGACTGCACGCAGGCATCGAAGACCCGCACCTTTTTCCAGTTGGCTTTGTTCTCCTGGATGAACTGCAAATGCCGTTCGGCCTTCTGGTAGGCGTCGTGAGCGGCTCGGTCCTGGAAGACGACGCACAGCGCCACGTCGAAATCCCGGTCGTTCACCGGGCGGTCGAGTTCCGCGGCCAGCGTCCCGGCGGCGAAGAACGTCGTGCCGGGATGGCCGCTGAGGTACTTCTTGCAGGCGGCCAGCAGCTTCTCTTTGGCCGCGGCGGAGTTGTCGGTCAAACTGAAATACACGCTATGGGCGAGCATCGGCTGATTGCCTTGGGCGGTGGACATGTCGCGGTTCTCCTGGTGAATGGTTGGGTATGCTGTGCGGTAAAGGATTTGCGAAACGGGGATTGGCAGAGCTATGGACGCAAATCGGCAAGGCGGCGCCGCGCCTGCGTCGCGAGGGTTGACCGGCGCCGGTCCCTCACTCTTTCTCCGGGGGTTGGAAGACGTACAGGCCCGCGATGCTCACTTCGCCGTCGCCGCTGGCGACGATCTCCAGCGTGTGCGCGCCGTTGGCGAGGTTGCGGACGGCCGATTCGGCGAGCGGCGCGGGCTTCTCGCTGCGGAAGCTGAGTGCGGCGGGCGCGCAGCGGTAAACGTCGAACGTAAAGGTGTCGCCTTTGACGTCGCCGTACGCGACCGGTTTGCCGTTTTCGTAAACCACCGGCACCGGCGTGGCGCCGAACTCGACCACCGGTTTGCCGCCGCGCTCGACCACCGGTCGCCCCTGGATCGGCACGCGTCCTTCGCGCCAGAATTTCGGGTCGATGCCGATCTGCCCCGACGTGCTGCGGAAAGGCCGGGCGAGGTTTCCCACGCCGTCGGGCCCGGTAACGCTCCCCTGGAGGCGATAATCGCCCACGTCGCTGGTCATGACGATGGTCCAAGTTTGCGGAACGAGGTTCTTTCCCAGGTCCACGGCGTGCGGCGAACAATCCTGCGCGTTGTGCACAAAAGGCCGCTGCGGCACGGCCGCCTTCGCTTGAATGAAGGTCGTCGCGAACACCGGCGCCTGCTCGGCGGGCACGCCGTCGACGAGCAGCTTTACGGTGCCGCCGGCGGGCGTTCGGCGGCCGAGGACGTCGATGCGATTGCCCGTGAAATGGACCTTCAGCCGCGCGCCCGCCGCGATGGTCCGCACCACGCCGCGGGCACTTTCCCAGTCGCCGGAAAGACTGACCCGCTCCGTGGCAGTCGCCGCCGGCGGGGCCACGGCAATCCGCCGCTCGCGCGACTCCGGCGCGTAAGCGAAGCGATCCGGCTTGGCGATGTGACGCGCTACGTTGTCCCACACGCGCATGATCCCGTGCAGGTTCTGATGAACATGGTCGAACAAGAGGTCGTCGGGGCTCAGGCCGGCGCGGGTAAGATACTCGGCCAACTCGCGGCGGTTCTCGACGAACTCGGCCCCATGCTTCCGGCAGATCTCGCGAATCTGTCCCCATTGCTGGCCGGGGCTGTTTTCGATGTCATGGGGAGTGATGGTGCAGGGTGGCTTGAAATGGATGCTGGGGACGATGATGTCGGCCGTGGTGTGGCGGCGGACCTCGGTCAATAGCGTGTCGAGTCCCGCGGCGCTGCCGACAGTGTAGGTGAAAACCAGGTCGGGCTGCTCGACCGCAACGAATTGCTTCACCCAGCCGGCCGCATATTCCCAGGGCGTGCCCGATCCACAGTGCCGCTTGTAGACCAGCGGCGGGGCCTGGGGAAAACGCTGGCGAATGGCATGGATCAGCCCATAACCGTCTCCCTGGGCGGCGGTCCAACTCGAGCCGAGGGCCCAGATGACGAAGGGCTTGCCGGGGATTCCCGCCCGACCTTCCCACTTGGCGACCGAGAGCGCCAGGTTGTTGCCGTCGCCGGGCTGCGGCGTGACGTCGTAGGCGGGCAGTTGTGCCCGCTGGGCCTCATAGGCGGCCGACATTTCGGCCTCCGTCGCGGTGCGTAGTTGAATGTCGTCGACCGAGATGAACTGCCCCGCGGCGCTGTCTTCCCGCGGCTCGATGCTGAATTGGATCGTCTGGCACGGTTCGGGGAGCCAGAAATAGTATCCCACCCGCTTCCACTGATTGCCAGTGGCGGGCAGTCCGGGGTAGGCATTGCCGAAGCTCGGCACCCGCTCATCGGACGTGAAACCGATCGTCGTCCAATGCTCGTCGGGATTCTTCAGCCACATCGAGAGAAAGTAAGGCTTTCCCGGCGTGGCGTGGAGCAGCGGAGTGCGAAGGACGCTCCCTTTTTGGGCCTTCAAACGGCAGTAAGCCTTGCCCTGCGGCGCATCGTCGCCAACCACGATCCGGCCGCCCCAGATACCCCAGCCCGGCGGAACTTTAAGGGCCGACTCGAAATCGCCCTGCGGCACGGGTATCGCCGTGGTCCCGACGGGCACGGGAAAAGGCGTGTTGCTCAGACAGCGCAACTCGCGCGTGGCCGCCGAGATGGCCGCTTCCGCCGGAACCACTTGTGGCAGGAGGGAAAAGATCCCCATCGCACTCGCCCACCAATACGTTTTCATGCTGCATCTTCTCCTCAGGAAGCCGGCGACATCGCCTCGGCCGCTTTGCCAAAAACTCCGTTTGGGACGGAACTTGCCGCGAGAGATCTCCTCATGCCGGTCAACGGGCCGGATTGCCCGCCGCCGCCGGCGGTTTGCGTTGCACGAATTTCCGGCTGAAATCGAGCACCGAGCGGGTGAAGGTCCATTGGTCGGTCTCGGGCGTGACCCGCGAAGGCGCGTTGACCCAGCTCTGGACGACATACTGGTCGGGAGATCCGTGCACCAGCGCGTAGTCGTATCCGTGCTGCATCAGGGAGACGTACCAGGTCGTATCGTCGGCCAGTCCCACGCGGCGGAGGGCCCCATAGTCGGCGGCCCAATAGACCAGGCTGAAGGGAAGCTTGCGCTGCCGGCAGTACTCTTCCAGTTTCTTCACCTCGACCCAGGATCCCCGGTCATGGACGATGAAATGCACCCAGTCCACGTCCAAACGATAGAAATCCAAGCCACGGACCTTGGTCTCCGCCAGCCGCTTCTGGAGCGATTCGATCCACTGGAAATGATCGGCCAAAGGAATAACCGCCGGATAAGTCTCGATATCGCCGATCAAGACGTCGGGGAATCGCTTGCGGACCAGCGCGATGTAGTTGGCGGTTTCCTGCACCGCATAGTCGTCCGATTTATGGAGCACGTGCCTGGTGCAACAGAGCGGTTCGTCCATGGCGATGGCATAGATCTTGCCCCCCAACCGCTCGATTCGCTCCCAATTCGGGCGTTCGGCGGCAAAGCACTTCTCACCCGTGATGCCCCAGGGCTTGATCGCCCCGACTTCCATGGCGAACTTGATGTTCCATTGCCGCAATTGGGCGAGCCAAGGGCGCAGCTCGTCGTCTGAGAAATACCGCTTGAGGTTGTGGTCCGCGTACATCAATACGTCGACCACCGCCCGCGTCTCGCGCCAGGCCTCTGGCTTGTCGAACAGCTCGCGGAAGCCACGGCCGTTGTCGCGGGCGGGCGGACCCATCCAGAGTTGGGGCCGGTCGGCCGGCCGAGCCATTACACCGGCCGGCGGGGCCGCGGGCGGCTGCGGATTCGCGGGAGCCGCTTGAGCCCAGGCGGGTGCGGCGAAGCCGAAGGCGCCGAGCAGCAGCAGCGGCAGGAGCGCTCTGCGATCGTTTTTCGTACCATGGGTGCGTGGCGAGAGGTTCATCGTTATCTTTCTTAAAAGGCGGCTTAGTGGGCAATTTCGTCCTTGGTCGCGTCGCCCGGCACGTCGAGCAATTGGATACTGGAAATCGTGCGCATGGTCTTGTGATCAGCGAATGTCCAAAGCACTTTTTTGTCGGGCGTGACCTCGATCAGGTGCGCGGACGTGCCGAATTGCCCATGCCCGAGCCAATTCGACATCACGGTGTTGCCGTTAGGCAGGCGTTGCAGCCCGGCCATGAACTTGAGACGGATGCCCGGCAATTCCTCGCCGGCCACTTGCCATACGGTTTTGCCGGCCGGATCGACCTCGAAAACGCGCGCCCCGCCCTTGCGGTCGCCGCAGGCGACGAGGGTGTTGCCGTTGGCCAGCCGAATCACGCTGTGCGGACCGCCGAGGGCCGGGATATCGCGCACCGTCTTTCCCGCCGGATCGTATTCCCGCACGACCTGCTGCGCGTAATGGGCCACGAGGTAGTTGCCGTTGGCCAGCTTGCGGGCGTTGCGCATGTAGAGATGGCCGCCGTTGGCGCCTTCGGGCAGAAGGCGGATTTCCTTGACGATCTTCTCGCTGGGATCGAGTTCCAGCAGCCGGCCGGCATTGCACTCGCCCACGAACGTGTTGCCGTTGGGCAGACGTTGGCAGGCGTAGACCTCGCTCTTCGATTCATAGCAAAAGACGACCTGCTTCCGTCGCGTAACTTCCTTGACGCCGTGCCCGGTGTTGAACAACAGATTGCCGTTGGGCAAAACCCACAGGTCATCGCAACCCTTGACGTCGTATTGCCACTGGACCTTGCCTGCCGCGGAGACGAGGAAGATCTTGCCCTGGCTGTAGTCGGCGCAGGCGAAGGGATGGCCCACGCCCTGTTGGACTGGGGCCGCGGCCGGTTTGTCGTCGGCCCGAGCGGCGCCGAGCGCGGCAAGAACAACGACCGCGGCCAACGCCAGCGAAACCTTGTGTAGCACGATCATGGTTACTCCTCGGCAAAAGATGCCAGTTCTTCATGTTGTGAGGCAGGATGTCGCAAGACGAGCGCAGCGGCGGCGCCGCGGGCCGCATGGGCCGTCATTCCTTCCGGGCAGCGTTGTAGAAAGTCATCACGGGCGAACCGCCGAAGGCGATCGCCATCCAGGCCGCCTCGTCGATTTCATCTTCCGAAAAACCCATCTGCCGGGCCTTCTTGACGTGGTGCTTTATGCACGGCTCGCAGCGCGCGGCGACCGAAAGCGCAATCGCCACGGCCTGCTTGGTCCGCGCATCCAATGCACCGGGCGCGGCGGCCAGCTCGACGAACTCCTGGTACTTTCGCCGCACGGCCGGCACCACGCTGCCGGTTGCCGCGCCGTGTTCTCCGCAACAGTCACTCATGGCGGTTTTCTCCTCTGTGGCGAGGGGTTGGCAATTGGCGGACTGGGGATTCGTGGTTTGGCGATCGGCGGCAACGAGTTCGGGACAAATCCCTGGTCCGCAATCCGCAGTCCCTTGGTTGCTGGCGCAACCGAAATCCGTGCCCAGTTCTATTCCGCGGACGAACACCCGTCCCGATCCGCGGCCGAGCACGCGGCCGATGATGGTTGCGGCGGGTATGCCTTCGCCGTGCAGCCGCGCCAGCATCGCCACCGCGGCCGCCGGGGCCGCGGCGATCAACAGTCCGCCCGACGTCTGCGGATCGAAGCACAGATCGAGCTGGTTCGGCGAAAGTCCCGCGTCGGCAATCATCGCGGAGGCCGACGATTCGCGGTTCCGTTCCACGGCGCCGGGGAAGATTCCCTCGGCCGCGCACTGCGCCACGCCCGGCAGAAGCGGCAGCAGGTCCAGCGCGATTTCCACGTCCACCCCGCTGGCCGCCGCCATCGAGGCCAGGTGTCCCAGCAGGCCGAAACCCGTGACGTCGGTGCAGGCGTGGGCGTGGAACTCCCGCATCAATTCCGCGGCGCGGCGGTTGAGCGCGGCCATCGACCGCGCCGCCTCTTCCGCGGCGCCGACTCCCAAGCGACCGATTTGTGCGGCGAAGGCCACGACGCCGGTGCCCAGCGGCTTGGTCAGCAGCAGGCGATCGCCGGGCTGCGCGGCAGCGTTGGTCATCATCTGCCGCGGGTCGACCAGCCCGGTCACCGCGAAGCCGGCCTTCACCTCGGGATCGTTGATGCTGTGTCCGCCGATCACCGGCACGCCGGCCTCGGCCATCTTGTCGATGCCGCCGCGGAGGATCGCCCGCAACGCCTCGTCGGGCAGCGCGCGCACGGGGAAGCCGACGATCGACAGCGCGGTGACGGGGCGGCCGCCCATCGCGTAGACGTCGCTCAGCGAGTTGGCCGCGGCGATCTGGCCGAAGGTGTACGGATCGTCGACCGAGGGCGAGAACACGTCGACGGTTTGCACCAGCGCCGTGTGTTCGTCGAGCTGGTAGACGCCCGCGTCGTCGCCGGCGGGCATCCCCACCAGCACGCGCGGGTCGGAAAGCGACGGCAGGCCGCCGAGCACGCGTTTCAGCGTGGCCTGGTCGATCTTCGACGCACAGCCCGGGCTTTCCACGAGATCCGTGAGGCGGACCGCTTGCGCGGGATCATCCAGGCGCTCGCCGGCGCAGGGACAGAGGTCCTTTTCCCGCAAGGTATCGCAGGGGCAAGGCTGGCGGGGATTGCAGACGCAATGACCCAGCCGCATCGAGCGCTCCATGACGCGTTTGCGTTTTTCCCGATCGTTCATCGCCTGGCACACGCGGAAAATGACGGCTTGCAATGCAACAAGGTGAGGTGAGTCGAGCGCAGCGAGCCCCACCCTATTTTTTCGCTGCCACTCCGATGGTATCATCTGGCGTAGGGCGCTGCAAGCAAAGTCGCGGCAGCGCAGCAGTTCCGCAACGGATGGTCGCTGGGTGTAACGCGGGAAGCGGCCGCGGTGGGAATCGCCGGCTCGAGGCGGGAACCGGCCGGCCGGGCAGTCAAATCGCGAAACGGGAACACTTTGTCGAGGCAACCGTGGAATCGGGCCATCATGGCGGCTTTTCATTCCGTTTTCGGGCAAACACTTCCTCTTTTTTACCAGGAGTCCTGCCGCATGAACGTTGCCGGCGCCATCTTGTGGTTGTGCTTGGCGGCCGATCCCGTAGCGAGGCCGCCGATCCAATGGCCGGCCATCGTATCGCCGATCCTCTTCCGGGGCGACGCCACGACCGCCTATCGCGACCCGGCCGCCGTGTTTCACGAAGGCGTATTCCACCTGTTCTTCACCCTCGTGCGGACCGAGCCCGACGGCAAGGTCTTCTTGTACGCGGCCCGGAGCACCAGCCGCGACCTCGTCCACTGGACGCCGCCCGAGACATTTACGCCCCGCGACCAGCGGCTGAACTATTGCAGTCCCGGCTGTGTGATCCGCTTCCGCGGCGAGTGGGTTTTGTGCCTGTCGAGCTATCCTCGGCCGCACGGGGAGAAGTACGGCAACAAGGACGCCCGCATCTGGATGTTGCGGAGCAACGATCTGGAGCACTGGGGCCAGCCGGAGTTGCTCCGCGTCAAGGGCCCCGACGTGCCCATCGAGAAAATGGGCCGCATGATCGACCCCTACCTGGTTCAGGACAAGGACGAGCCGGGCAAGTGGTGGTGCTTCTACAAGCAGAACGGCGTGAGCATGTCGTGGTCCCGCGACCTGAAGCACTGGACTTACTTCGGCCGCACGGAAGCCGGCGAGAATGCCTGCATCCTCGTCGACGGCCATGAGTACGTGCTCTTCCATTCGCCGCAGAACGGCATCGGCGTGAAGCGATCCAAGGATCTGCGGCACTGGCAAGACTGCGGACTGCTCGCGCTCGGCCAGAAGGATTGGCCTTGGGCCCGCGGCCGCTTGACGGCCGGCTTCGTGCTGGACCTCCGCCGCGAGCCCGCAGTCGGCAAGTACCTGCTCTTTTTCCACGGCAGCGGCCCGGAAGACGAACGGACCATGTTCGACACCCACGCCAGCCTGGGCATCGCCTGGAGCGACGATCTGAAAACGTGGCGCTGGCCCGGAAAAGCGAACACCGAGTAAGCGTGCGGCATGGCCCGATGCGGCCGTCGCACCGTCGTTCACTTCCCGGGACTCAAGAACAGGCCGATCTCCGCGATCGCCGGGCAGGCGGCCGCCTTGGTGACCCGCAGCCGCACTTTCGACGTGGTGATGGGAGCGGTCCACAACAGCCGCTGATTGCCGATGCTGGTGGCCGAGGCGAACGGCTCCCACTTGCCCTGATACGCGTCGAGCTCGAACGAGTCGATCCGCTGCCCCAACGGCAGATACTCGCGCACGCGAACGACGTTGAACGTGACCGGCCGGCCCAAATCGAGCACGATCTCCGGCGTGGTGACGCGATCGTCGCTGGCCCAGTAGCGGTCGCGCTTGCCGCCGACCACGTTCGCCGCGGCAAAGCGGGGATCGTCGCCGCGGGTGTTGCTGGCCGTGACCTTCGCTCCCCGGGCCAGATCGGCGGCAAACGTGGCTTTCAAGACCGCGCCCCACGCGCGGAGCGCCCGGACGTCGTTCTCGTGCAAGCGGCCGCGCGGGTCGGGCGGGAGGTTGAGGATCAGGTTCGCCCCCCGGCCGACCGACTCGTAGTAGATCTTCAGCAACTGCTCGACCGACTTGACCTTGGCGTCCTCCTTGGCATGATAGAACCAACCGGGGCGGATCGACACGTCGACCTCGGCCGGCAGCCAGTGCGTGCCCGGCCGCTGCCCTTGGTTGAGCAATTGCGTCACCTGCTTGCCGCCGGCGCCGGGGTAGAATTCGTCCCGGTTGAGCGTGGCCCAGCAGGTCTCGCCCGCCACCCCGCGCTCGTTGCCCACCCAACGGACGTCCGGCCCGCCGTCGCTGAACATGCATGCGCCGGGCTGCAACGCGCGGACGATCTTCCAGGTGTTGGGCCAATCGTAGTAGACGCGGTTGTCGATCCGCCGCTTCTCCCGCGCGCCGCCGTAGTAGCCGTCGCCGCCGTTGGCGCCGTCGAACCACATCTCGAAGATCGGCCCGTAGTTGCTCAGCAGCTCCCGCAGTTGATTGCGGTAATAGACGATGTACTCGGGCCGGGCGTAGTCCTTATGGTTGCGGTCCCAGGGCGACAGGTATGTGCCGAAGAGCAGGCCATGGCGGCGGCAGGCGTCGGAGATCTCGCGGACCACGTCGCCTTTGCCATTTTTCCAGGGGCTGTTCTTGACCGAGTGCTCCGTGTACTTGCTCGGCCAGAGACAGAAGCCGTCGTGGTGTTTGCAGGTGAGCACCAGGCCGCGGAGGCCGGCCGCCGCGGCGGTGCCCACGATCTGGTCGGCGTCGAAGGCGGTGGGTTGGAAGGTCGATTCCGGCTCATCGCCCAGGCCCCATTCCCGGTCGGTGAACGTGTTCACCGTGAAATGGATGAAACCGTACATTTCCAGCTCGTGCCAGCGAAGTAGCCGCGGGCTGGGCACGGGGCCGTAAGGCGCCGGCGGCGAAGCGGCTTGCAGCGAAGCGGCGGCGGCGATCCAGAGAATGGCGAGCAAGCGAGCGAATTTCACGGGCGATCTCCTGGTTGTAAGTTCTTTTCCACCAGCCATACGTTGCGGAAGAACACCGGCAGCCCGTGGTATTGCAGATAGATGCTTTCGGGCGCGGGGCTCTCCGGCGTTCCGCCGCCGGTGGTGTGCAGGATGTCGACGTTGTCGAGGATGAGCACGCCGTTGAACTTCACGCTGCACTTGGCAAGCTTGATCTTCTTGCCCGCGGCATCGTAGCGGGCGGCCGTGAAATCGATGTCGTAGGTCTGCCAGGTGAGCGGCGGGTAGCACATGTTGATCGGCGGCGTGATCAGTCCGTAGAGCACGCCGCAGTCGTGCGTCCGCATCACCACGCCGAACGAATCGAGGATTTGAATCTCGTAGTGCCTTTGCAGGTAGACGCCACTGTTGGGGCGCTGGCCGATATTCTGCGTGGCCGGGGCGTAGGAAATCATGAACTCCACGTGGAGCGTAAAGTCCTGGAACTTCCGCTTGGTGGTGGCCCCCGGGCCGAGGAGTTTGTCGGGCGTCAGGCGGGCCCCCGCTTGCCACTGGTCCGTGTTGCTGCCGTCGAAAAGCAGGAGCGCCCCGGCCGGCGGCTTGGCGCCTTGCGTGGGGCTCTGGCGATGGACCCGCTTCAACGCGAACGCGACGCCGCGGTCGGTATGCCCGGCGAGCACTTCTCCGTCGACGGTTCCCTTGTAGACCTGGTCGATGACGACTCGGTCCCCCTCGCGCTTGGCGTCGGTCGGGATCGTGGAGTCGGTGCTGGGGGCTTTTTGAATGATCGTCTTTCCGTCCCAACCGTTGCCGGGCAGGCCGCCGACGAAGAACATGGTGCGGAAGTTGCCGTCGCCCAGTGCGCGGACCTGGGCGCCGAGCTTGATCTTGGCGCCGCCGGCCTGCGTCAACTCGCCGGCGTACTCGCCCTGAAACTTGAAGTCGGCATCGGTCTGCCGCGGGTCGCTGTAGCATTTTGCGGGCGGGGCCTTTTTCTTGGCCGCCGCTTCAATGGCCCACGCCGGGCCGCAAAGCTCGAGAACCACCGCGCAAACGACAACGACTACCGCAATGCGATTCGAGAGACTGATGCGTAACCGATTCACAGGACCCGTCCTTTCCGGCATTCGACCGATTCAAGCGTTGCAGCGTGCTGAAACCTGCTTCCAGTCATAAAGCGGCGACGGCCGGCAGTCAAGCGGTTGCCGGCTTTTGGAAACGTTTTCCTACTCGCCCCCATCCGCGGCTTGCTGCACGTCGGCGCCGAGATTGCCGCGGATCACCACGTCGCGGCAGCCCGCCGCGGGCGCGATGCTGCGCACCGGGCCGCGAAAGACGTTGTCCGAGACCAGCAGCGTGTCGCCGCCGGGCGCGAAGGCGAGGGCATGCTCCGCACTGCCGCCGCTCGTGAAGATGTTTCCGCGCACGACGACGTTCCCGTAGCGTCCTCCCGGTTCGTACGTCGTGAAATAGATCTCGGCGTAACGCTCGTAGTCGCCGCTGAGAAAGCTGCGGCGCCCGCGGCGCGGGTCGTGTTCGCACTTGGTGGTGTTGTTGACGAAAACGTTGTTCGCCAACACAAAGTTGCGGGGCTGGTTGATCCACGAGCCGCGGCCGCCGTTGCGGAAGGTGTTGCCGGCGATCGTTACGTCCTCGCAAGACTTCTCGACGCTGATGACCCGCGAGCCGTTGGAGCAGTCCACGGTATTGCCGGTGATGGTCGCGTCTTTGCAGAACTCGGCGAGGAAGAAGGCGCCCATCCGCGACCCGGTGATGTGGTTGTCGCTGAACACGACGCCCTGGCTCTTCTGGATGTGCATCGTGTCGCCGAGCGCGCTGAGACGGCAGCCGCGGACGACGACTTTGCGGCAGCCGACGAGGTCCAGCGCCCCCTTGCCGGGGCCGCTGCCCGTCGGCGCGAAAAGCCCGAAATAGGCGTCGAACAAGTCGTGGATCAACCGCGCCTTGGCCCCGCCGGCGCCGACGAAACGGATCGCCGCGCCGCCGGGCGCGGCGGCAATGCGAATGAACTCCGGCGTGCTCTCGACGACGAAGTATTGCCGCCCGCGCACCAGGTTCGACGGAAGCGCGTCGCCGAAGAAGCACACCGTGTCGCGCCCGCGCAGTGCATCGGCGCCTTCGCGCCGTTTCGACAGCGGCAGCCGCGGGGCATTGGCGAACCACACCCGGTCGTCGCCCGCTTCCATCCGCAGCGGCCCGCGCACCAGGTCGCCGCGGAAGTATTTCGCGGCCATCGCGATTTCGGCCGGCGTGTAGCTTTCCGGCCAGACGGTGATTTGCCACAGATAGCCGTAGTCCCACATGAACTTCCCGCTGCGTTCGAGGGTGCAATTCTCGACGGTCACGTTCCCCGCGAACGTCCCCACTTCGCGATCGCTGGCCTTCTTCTCCGCGCCGAGCACCGTGACGGCCGCGCCCGCGAGCCCATCCGAGGCGATGTCGCGGAACGTCAGGTTCTCGGTGCGTCCGCCCGGCGAGGTGGTGATGAGAATGGCGCGGGTGTTCACGTTGGGCTCCCAGGCGTTGTCCGCTGCGGCCGGGTCGAAGACGTGCCCTTGGAAGTGCCCGCCGAACCAATTGAAGTCGCTCACGTCCTGCCCGGTGAAGAGAACCATCCGGGCGCGGTCGCCCAGCTTCTCGGGCAAACAGAACCGCGCTCCGTACGCGAACACGGTGGTGCGCGACATCAAAGGCACGGGCGTATCGCCGCGGAGAAAATACTCGCCCGGCGGAATCGTTACCACGCCTCCCCCGGCCCGGGCCACGGCCTCGAAGCAGCGCTGCAAGGCAGGCGTATCGTCGCTGGCGCCGTCGGCCTTGACGCCGAAATCGCGGAGATGGAAGTCGGCCGGATGGTCCGGAGGCGGTCCGGCGGCGACCGCGGCCGCGACGGCGAGCAGGATCGCTGCGGAGGTTGCGAAGATCTTCATGGGCCCCTCGTCCTGCTTGCAGGGATGGTCGTGCAATCAATGCGCAGGCTTCAAATCCACGCCATGGATCTTCAAGGCACAGGTATACTCGCAGACTTTCTGGACAGGTACCTTGACGACCAGTCCCGCGGACGTCTGCCGCCAGTCGAGCTTTCCGGCGTAGCCTAGCAGGCTCACGCCCGTGATCTTGCCGGCGGGAATCGCCAGCGAGTGCACGACGATCTGATCATTGGCCGGCCAATCCAGGGCGATCGCATAGAGGGTGTCGTCCTTGGTCGTGAAGCGGATGTCTGCGGCGGTGTAAGCTACGTCTTCCTTGAAGGCCCCGTGGATGTTTTTGGCGGGCCCCTCGCCGTAGATCAGCCAGGGCCGCGTGCCGTAGATGGCCTCGCCATGGACGGCGGTCCAGCGGGCCATCTCCTCGAGGATCTGCTCGACCTCGGCGTCGAGCGAGCCGTCGGGCCGCTGCACGATGTTGAGCAACATGCTGCCGTTCTTGCTCACGACCTCGACGAGCCGGCGGAGGATCCAGCGGGCCTTGCGGTACTTCCAATTCTTGTCGTAGAACCAGTCGGCCACCGAGGTGTCGCTCTGCCAGGGCTCGGGATTGATCGCTTCCCGCCCGCCGCGCTCGATGTCCTCGACCCAGCGGCCCTCGGAGGGCTGTTTGCAGTTGTAGACCACGTTGACGTTGCCGCCGTGACGCGCGGCGTCGGCATTGTAGTAGTGGGCGATCAGGCTCAGCCCCACCTCGTTGTTGAACGGCACGGGGCCGTCGGTGAACAACAGGTCGGGCTGGTACGCGTCGACCAGTTCTTTTACCCGGTCGTACCAGATCCGCTGAAAACGCCGATTCGCCGTATACCAGGCTTTATCCTGCGGGTCGCCCGGGAAATGGTACAGGTCCTCAAAGAGCGGGTTGGCGCCGTCGTAGGGCACTCCGGCCAGGGGGCCGGTCTTGTCGGCCTTGTGGCTGACCTGGAACCAGTTGAAGCTTGCGCCGAGGTGCTCGCTGACGCCGAAGGGAAGGCCGTATTTCTTGGCCGCCCGCTGCCACTCGCCGACCACGTCGCGCTTCGGCCCCATGTTGACGGCGTTCCACTTGTGCAGCTTGGAGTTCCAGAGGCAGAAATTGTCGTGATGGCAGCCCATGCTCACGAAGTAGCGGGCGCCCGCCCGCTTGTAAAGCGCCATGAGGCGGTCCGGGTCCCACTTCTCGGCCTTCCAGAGCGGGATGATGTCCTTATAACCGCTGGTCGAAGGGTGGCCGTAGTTCTCCAGGTGATGCTTGTATTGCGGGTGCCCCTGGATGTACATGTTCCGCGCGTACCAATCGCCCATCATCGGCACGCATTGCGGCCCCCAGTGGGCATACAGCGCCAGCTTGGCGTCGCGGAACCACGCCGGATACTTATATTGCTTGAGCGATTCCATCGTCGGCCGAAACGGGCCCGGCGCCATCGGCAGCGCGTCGGGCGTTTTCTCTTCGGCCCGCGCGGCGCCGCAGAGGATCGCCGCCAGCGACACGAGGATCCACGATCGGCTTGCGCAACAACGGCTCGATTCGGCTCGCATGACTTCATCTCCCCCGCATGTTCAGCGAAATGGATGGTCCTATCTTCAGTGCTTGCGACTATCAATAACCCCGTGCCCGCCGCCCGTCAAGGGGCCAATGAGATTCGATGCCCAAGTCGCAAAGCGGTGGAAGCCCGCTAGCCGGACCGCCTCGCGGACATCCCCGTGGGTATCTACTGTTCCTCCTGGAGCTGTTTCCGTCCGCCAGCGATCGCCGCGCGCATGCGGGCCTCTTGCGCGAGCCGCGACTGGTACTTCTTCTCTTGCTCGATTTCGACCGGGTCGACGAGCCGGAAGCCGGGCATGTCGGGCCGGCGCTGCGCGGCAAGCCGTGCTTGGCCCAAGCGGATCATCGACAACGCCGCCTGGTAGCGTGGATCGTTTCGAGCCGTCCGTTGCGGCAGGCAGGGGCTCAGCTCCGGCCGGGTGAAATCGACCAGCGCGATCTGCTTGCGGTCCAAGAGGTTCCACCCGCTCAGTTCGCCCAAGCGTTTCAGCTCCGGCTGATCGAGGGGGGAGCGGCCATAGGGATGGCCGCGAAAGGCGCCGCCCGCATAGTCCGGATAATAGGGGGCATTGATGTCGATCCAGGTCAGCACCCGATCGATGGCCTGGCGATCGAGCCGGACCTGGCGGTCGATTTCCGCATTGCCGTGGCCCTCGAACAGGTACTTGGTCAAGCGGCTGGCGTGGGAGCCCCAGGACTTGGGCATTTGCACCGCGAACGGCCCCGCGCCGACGACGTGAACGTAGTTCTTGCCGCGCAGTTCGATATACGACGTGTTGAACACCAATCCCAGGTCGCCGCAGAGGTTGAGTTTATCGCCCGCCGGCTTGCCGTAATCGTGACAGGCGGTGCAATGCTTGTCGAACACCGGCTGCACCTCGGCGGTATAGCTGAACAACCGCGGGGGACCGTACCAGGGCTCCAGGCGGCTCGGTCCGCGGCTCATGGAACCGGGAAGCCTGTAGCCCGGCGCACTGCTGCGGCGGTCTTCATGGCACCCGGCGCAGCCGGCGGTTTCGCCGGGCCGAACGATCGTGCCGCTGCGCATCGATTGCACCATCCGCCCCTCGGCGTCGAGCAACTGGAAATAGACGAAGCGATCCGCGGGCACGGCGAAGTACGCGCTGCCGTCGTCGGCGACGGGCACGGTGCCGAGGATCCGCTTGTTGGCGAAATCATTCCAGGCCATGCCCGGCGCCTGGGTGCCGGTGCCTCCGTCCCAGGCCGGCCCGGTCCAAAACCGCTTTTCCGGCGATTCGACCACCCGCAGCCGTTTGATCGTGCCCCGCTCGATCCGCTCCATCCCCGTACCGCGGTAGACGTCGGCGACGTAGAAACAGCCCTCGTTGCTGGTCAGATCGATCCGTGGGGGAATGACCGGCGGGACGGCATGCGGCGCCAGCGGCATTGGGTCGAAGCAGCCGGGGCTTTCCGCGTGGAGCAGGATCTCGTTGCCCAGCATGTCGACCAGGTAGATTCCCATCTCCTCGCCGCGGCCGGTCATCCGCGAGCAAAGGAAGTATTTGTCGGAGAGCGGGTACGGGTCTTCGTACTTGGACTGCACGCGTTTGAACGTGTCGTAATTGCCCTGGCCCACCAGGTCGATCGCGGCGGGCGGCCAAGTGCGAACCACGGGCCGTTTCAGGTCGAGCCCCAGGCGGCGATCGACGATCGCCAGCGCGCCCCAGGGCCGGTCATGACAGGAGGAAAAGGTGCAAACGAACCGTTCCGTGCCGGGGATCGCCCGGGCATCGAGCACGGCCCCCGGCGAATTGGTGTTGTTCTTCCAGTAGATCGCATGATTCGTGCCGTCGGGATTGACGGTCCACACGCCCTGGGCGTCGCCGAAATTCCGATCGACGTATTCCCAGCGGTCGTAGAGGATCCGGCCGTCGGGCAACAGCGAGGCATGTCCCTCGTGCAAGGTGTTGTGGCCGATCTGCTGCAGGTTCGCGCCGTCGGCATCCATGGTGTGCAGGTTGCCCATGATGTGGCGATTGCACATGCAATACTTCGGCTCTCGCGTCGACGTGAAACAGATCCGGCCGTCGGGCAGATAGATCGGGTCGATGTCGGAGAGCCCCCGGCCGAACGTCAGTTGCCGCAGCCCGCGGCCGTCGGCCTGGATTTCGTAGAGGTGGTAATCGTCGTCCCGGTTGCGGCGCATGGAAAAGAGGATCTTCCGGCCGTCGAAACTTACGTCGGGGTCGCGGACGACTCCCGTGGGCGCGTCGAGGATGGTTTTGACCCGGCCCGTGGCGAGGTCCATGGCCTTCAAGGCGCCGCCCCCTTCGAACTTCCCGGTGTTGATTTCGCCCGTCTGAAACATCGTTGCCGTGTTGTGATGGTCGGGCTTGTACTGCGTGTGGACCACGAACACGATCGGCTGCCCGCTCACCAGCGGATTGGCAATCAGAGCCTCGCGCTGGAGCGCTTCGAAGCGGGCCTGGATCGCGGTGCGGTCGGCGGGGCCGCCCGACGACATCTGCCGCTGCAAATCGGCCAGCCGCCGCAGGTAATCGCCACCGTGCGGATAGCGATCGGCGAAGGTTGCCGTCAAATCCGCGATGGCCGCGCGAAGCGATGCCGTGGCAGTCACCACAGACGCCGGCGCGGTTTGCTCCGCCCGGCTTGGGCGGGCGGTGACGCCGTTCGCCGCGGCGGCCACGACGTCAAGCACGAGCATCGCGGTCAGTAAAACGATGCCGACGGAGAGCCGCGACGGTTGCTGCGTCAGCATGATTTTCCTCACGACAAGCATGGCGGGGGGGCACAACTGGGCACGGGCACTTATTTCGCCACGTGGACCATCCATAACACGCCGAAGCGGTCGGTGACCATGCCGAAGCGCGAGGAAAAGAACGTCTGGGTCATCGCCATCCGCACCTGCCCGCCCTCGGCCAGAGCCGCGAGCCGTCGCTCGGCCTCGGCCTCGTCCGGCGTGGTGAGCGACAGCGAAAAACCTTGGAAGCCCGGCTGCCCCAAGCAGTGGCCGTCGGAGGCAAACACCGTGGTCTCGCCGATGCGGAGGCTCATGTGCATCACCTTGTCGCCGCCGCCGGGCGGGCACGTGCCGGGATCAGGGCTCTCCTTATAGCGCATGAGGAAGATGATCTCCGCGCCCAGCGCGCCGCGGTAGAACTCGACCGCCTCATCGCAGCGGCCTTCGAAAAACAGATAAGGTTGAACTTGCATGCCGTCTCCTCGTCAGGTTTAGGAATAATCGTGGAAACGCTCCGCGCCTCGCACATTACAGCTTATTCCCATTGACTCGCGTCCAGGGAGTAAACGCGCCCATGGCGTGGACCTTCACTTTGCGCTTCCAGATCTTATCCCCGCAAAAAGCGAACAGCGTGTCCAGCTCTTGCCCGCCCAGGCACACGCCGACGACGCGGCTGCGGTCGGGCATGGGCAGGATCGCCTGCGTGGGGCCGTCGTCGGCCGAGACCTGAATGCCCCAGCGGGTGGCGACGAACATCCGCCCTTCCCTGGCGTAGCAGACCGACTCGGCGCCCGCATCGTCGTCCCCATCGGCGACATGCAGCCAGAAGAAACGCTCTTTGTTGGTGAGTGTGCCGTCGGGATTGATCTGGTAGCTGTAGACCCATTTCGAACGTCCGTCGGCTACCGACAACAGCCATTGGTCGGGGCGGTAGGCCAGGCCGGTGGCAAGTTTCAGTCCCCTGTCGACCACGGTCTTCTTGCCGTCCTTGACAAACCACACCGTGCCCGGATCGCCGGGCTTGTCGGCGCCGCTGACGTACAGGCCGCCGCCGGGCATGGCGAGAACGTAGCGACCGGCAATGCCGTCGGCAACCAGGCTGCCGTGGCCCGAGGGGTCATAACTCGTGATTTTCCCGGTCTTGCTGGAAACCGCGTAGAGCTGGCCCTCCGCGCCGAAGGAAAGGCTATCCGCCTGAGCGGCATCGGCGAGGAACACCTGGACATGGCCCTCGTGGCCGATGCGGCAGATCTTGTTGCCGGGAGCATCCACGAAAAACACCTCGCCGAGAGCATTGCAGGCCGGTCCGCGGGCATCGTGGAGGCCCTGGGCGACCAGTTGCCACCGCTCATCGGGAAGGATGATGTCCTGCACGCGCGGCGCGCTCGGCCCGGCCTGGACCGGCTTGGGCCAGTCTTTCCAGAGGAAACTCATGGCCTCTTGGTAATAGTCGTAATAACCGGCGACGTGCCCGCCGTTGATGATGCGGAAGAAGTAATCGTAGCCCGAGAAACGGAGGGCTTTGTCCATTTCCTGATCGAGCAGGAACCAGTCGCCGGCGCAGTTCTCCATGTCGTGGGTGCCGCTGGTGAGATAGGCGCGGATCGGCTTGGCCTCGAATTTGCGGACCAGCGTGGGAAACTCGTGACCGCCGCGAAACGCCACGAAGCTGCCGCTGTTGGCATACACCCGGCTGAACGCGTCGGGACGTTCCCAAGCCGCATTGAAAGCCGCGATGCCGCCGCTGCTGCCGCCGGCGATACAGCGATCGTTGCCGCTGGCCGACAGTTTCAGGGCGAACTCTTTCGCCACGAAGGGCAGGATCTCCTCGACGAGGAAGCGGACGTTGTTGTCCCCCATCCCGTCGTATTCGAAACAGCGATTGCGGCGGCCCAAGGTGTTCTTCACCGTCGCCGGCAGATTGCCCGGCTTGACGAAGACGCCGATCGTCACGGGCATTTCCTTGGTGGCGATCAGCGTTTCCAGAAGCGTCTTTTCGCGGGGGTTATAACCGTCGGTCTTCACGTACACGCAGGCCGGCTTGGAGCCGTCGTACTGCGCCGGGATGAACACGGCGACGTCGCGGACAGTTCCCGGGAAAATCGCGCTCTGGGTGAACGTGCACTGTTTCACCTCGCCCTGGAGCACGTCTTCCGGCTTGATGCTCGGCGGCGCGTAGCTGACCGGCGCCGTCTCGGTCGGAATAGGGGAGCCGGCCAGCGGGCGAATCATCCACTCCAGATGCGCGTCGCGGGGATTGTAGGCCCACAAGTCCGGCCTGGTCCCCGGGATCTGCTTTCCGGCCAGGTTGTCCAATCCCTGGTCGGGAGCATGCTTGGGATGCAGACTGTAGTTGCCGTTTTCGTGCTTTTTGGTCGCCCACAGTTGCCATGCCTGCCCGCGGTCGGTTTCGAGCACGATTGCGGCGCCGTTCTTCGCGCCGCCTTGGGCCGCGGCGAGTACGAGGCTGGAACTGTAGGAGGGGCGGATGGAATAGAAATCGCCTTTGGCGGTAATCACCCATTTTTGGTTCGCCGCCGCCTTGGGCTTGTCGAGCGCCACCACCGTCCCCTCGGCGGTGCCCGAGCCGACCGCTCCCAGCACCAGTGCGGGAGCGCTGGCGGGAATCAGGGCATAGGCGCCCCAGTCTTCGGCGAGCGCATTGCCCGCTACGGCGCCGAGCGACAAAACCACGAGCAGTTGAAAGATCCCCGTGGCCCTCGATTTGATCAGCAAAGTTGCGGTCTTCATTATTTCCAATCTCCCACTGGACGATTCGCCCGGCGTTTCCCATCTGCGGCGAGCGGGGAACCTCTCCCGGCTCACATGGCCCGCCATTCTACCAACTCCGGCCGCAAATGTCATTATTCTCTGCCGGATGCCAGCATACGCGGCGCGAATCGGCGGCGGAAGCGCTCACGCTGGCGGCAGGCCATACCATCGCAGACGGCGGCGAGGTCCGCCACGGGAACATGGGTGTGCGGCAGCGTGTGCATGTAGGGGGGCGGGCCGAATTCGGGCGTCAACGTGGAATGGGTGAATCCGCGCTCTTCCTGCGATTGCCAGATCTGATCCCACCACGCTTCGTGCGCGGAAAGCTCCGCGGCGTATTCGGGGGCCGAGGGGTCGGGCACCTGCGGCCCTTCGGCGAAGCCCACCCGCGCGTGGAGATGGCGACAGTGCCGCGCGGCCAGCGCGACGATGTCGCCCAGGTCGGGCAGCAGCCGCTCGCAGACGCAGACCCAATGGCTGAGGTCGCAGGTCAGCGAAAGGCCGGGAAACCGCTCGAGGATGTGCCGCGTTTGCCAGGGGATGCCGAAATAGCGGCGGCGATGCGTTTCATGCGAAACGGCCGCGCCTAGCCTCTGCTCCAGTTCCACGGCCTGCGCGTAGAAATCTTCCGCCTCGGCCGTACTCCACGCGTCGGAGCCGCTGTGGGCGTTGAAGAACAGCGGCGCGTGATCGAGGCATTCCTCGATTTGCTCCCGCAGCGAATCGAGATGCTCGCGCACGCTCCCGCCGGGGTTGAAGTCGTAGCTGAAGATTTGTGGCACCCACTGGAACGATTCCTCTTTGAGGAAGCGAAGAAAACGGCCGCGGTCGGGAACGAGCCGCAACGACGCTTCCACCGCTTCGTAGCCGAGCTGGCGCCACTGTGGAGCGTACTCGGATAAATCGCGCGTGAGATCGACGCCCCAGAAGTGCCGGACCAGTTTGATTTCCATGATGGGGTTCCCCGGTGAGCGAATCAGAATTCGTCGAAGGCGATCTGGCTGGATTCCACGTTGAGCCGCGCGAGCATCCTGGTGCAGGCCTTGATCATCAGCGGCGGCCCACAGAGATAGAACTCTACGGCGCGGAGGTTCTCGTGGCCCTTCAGGTGTTGCTCCAGGACCACCTCGTGGACGAACCCGCGATGGCCGGTCCAGCGGTCCTCCGGCAACGGCGCGGAGAGCGCCAGGTGGAAGCGGAAGTTGGCGAACCGCGCCGCGAGGCCGTCGAAATAGTCCTGGTAGAAGATCTCCTGCCGCGAGCGGGCGCCGTACCAGAAGCTCACTTTTCGGGCGGTCCGCGCGGTTTCGAAGAGGTGCGCGAGATGGGCCCGCAACGGCGCCATGCCCGAGCCGCCGCCGATGTACACCATTTCCCTTTGCGTGGGCTTGATGTGGAAGTCGCCGAAGGGTCCCACGGCGGTCACGGTGTCGCCCGGCTTGAGGTTGAACATGTAGGCTGAGCCGGCGCCGGGCGGGCAATCCTGGCCCGGCGGGGGCGTGGCGATGCGCACATTAAAGCGAAGGATGGATTCGCTCTGCGGATTGCAGGCCAGCGAGTAGTTGTTGCGGCGGCCGGCCACGGGATTGGCGGCGACGAGATCGAAGACGTGCTGGGCCTCCCAGACCGCGGCATAAGGCGGGGGGACGTCGAAATCGCGGAAGTGGATGCAATCATAGGCCGGAATGTCGAACTGCAGATAGTCGCCGGGAGCGAATTCGAGCTTGCCGGCCGGCTCGACGGGCTCGAAGACAAGCTCCTTGATGAAAGTGGCCACGTTGCGATTACCCACCACCCGCAGCCGCAGCGACTGCTGCGCGCGGGCACCGGCGCCCCCGCCGCGGAAGAGGTTGAGGAACAGCCGGCCGCCGCGGTCTTCGACGGGGTACGTGCACAGCCCGCGGCTGACCGGCACGCGGGCCGGCGAGCCGTCGGCCAGGTGGTAGCGCCCGTTATGCTTGGGGCATTCGATAAAGCTGCCCTGGACGAGGCCGTCGCAGAGATGGGTGTTGCCGTGCGTGCAGATTCCGTCCATGGCGAACAACGCGCCCGCCGCGTCGCGGCCGAGCACATAGGTCTTGCGGCCGTGGTCGAAGCGGAGGACGTCCGCGCGCCCCAGGCGGGCCGCGTCGCAGACTTCGATCCAGCCTTCGGCGTCGGCCGGGGCTGGGGCGGTGAGGGCGGGGCTCGCGCCGCGCGGCGGCGGCGGGGGCAACCGCCGCTTTACATGGTAGCCGGGGTCCTTGCGCTGCCGTAGCACGGCCGGCAGCAGCTCGCACCAAGCCTCCCAGATGCTACCGTAGGGCTCGGGCATGTCGGCCTTCACGAACTCGTGCAGGCGGGGCAGCGCGTGGTAGGGCACCAACGGGAACATATGGTGTTCCACGTGGTAGTTCATGTTCCAATACAGGTAGCGATGGATGGGGTTCATGTAGACCGTGCGGCAGTTCAGCCGGTGGTCGAGCACGTTCTCCGCCAGGCCGGCGTGCTGCGTGGTGCCGTAAATCTGCGTCAGCCAGATGCCGTAGAAATGGGGCAGGCCGATGAACATCAGCGGCAGAATGCTCCGCTGGTAGAGAGCCAGCCCGATCACACAAGCGTAAATCAGCGCGTAGAGCCGGCCGCGCCAGATGACTTTGCCGTACTCCGAGGGAGGAACGAATGCGCGCTCGTCCGCCGCAAGCCTTCCTGTGCAGTGGAGGAAGACCCGCTGGAAATAGTCGATCGCGGCGGGCACGCCGACGAAACCCAGCACGAACTTGAACATGTTGGGAGGACGCGGCACGGCGATCTCGCGATCGCGGCCCACGATGATCGTATCGCTGTGATGGCGATTATGGCTCCAGCGCCAGACCGTCGCCTCGCGCATGACCATGAACGAGGCGATCTCATACAGCGCGTTGTTCATCCAGTCGGTTTTGAAGGCCGTGCCGTGGCCCGTTTCGTGCCAACGGGAATCGGAGGTCGACCCGTAGATCACGCCGTAGAGCATGAAGGGGATGGCGGCCCAGGCGCTGCCCCACCAGCAGTAGGCCCAGACGCCGAAGCCGACCAACAGCGCGAACCAAAGAATCGTGTGGGCCAGGGCCGGACCGTCGCGGCGCGCGAGCAGCCTGCGCATCTCGGCCTTCGGCACGGGCGAGGTGTACCACTCCGCTTCGGCCAGCCCCTTCGCGACGGCCTCTGCGGCGCCGGCGCCGGTGAGACTGTAATCACGCACCGCGGTTCGACTCATGGTTGCACAGCGTCTTTCCAGGGATGGGCCGCCTCGATCGTCGGCGGGCGTTGCGGCCTGACCGCCCTATGGGAGATTATCGGGGTGGGCACTCGAAGATTCCAGCCCCGACGTCCGGGAAGACAAGGACAGATCGCCGTCGGCGCAATCCGCTGCGTCAGGGGGCGCGCACGTCTTCGGCAGCGGAGCCGTCGGCAAGCCGGAAATCCTGGTAGGCGGTTCCGCTTTGATAGCGGTTGAGACGACCGCGAATCACTCCCGCCAGGGCCAAATTACCCTCGGCGACGGCCAGCTTCAACGCCAGTTGGCCGGTCTGGATGGCATTGGGGAACTGCCGGGCCTTGGCATAGGCGGCCGCCAGCGTGTCCAAGACGGCCGGGTCGCGGCCGGCGGAGAGCCGCACGGCCCGCTGGGCCAGTTCCACCGCCTCTGCGCCGTCGGCGCTGGATTCTCCGGGTCCAGTGGCCAACAGCCAGGCCAGCAGGTTGAGCGCGCTGAAATCGTCGGGATAAAGACGGAGCGCCGCGCGAAAATGCCGCTTTGCCGCGGAGCGTTTCCCTTGTTCCAACAGGATCGTGCCGAGCCCGGTGTGGGCCTGGTAGAATTGCGGCCTGCTCTCGATGGCCTGGCCGTAATGGGCCATTGCTTCCTCGGTCCTTCCTTGACCGTTCAAAGCGATGGCCAGATTGTAGTGTGCCTCGGCATAGTGCGGATCGATCTGCAGGGCGTTGCGGTAACTGGCGACGGCCTCCGCGGACCTTCCCTGCCGATGCAAAACGTTGCCCAGATTGGTATAGGCCTCTTTGGAGCCCGGTTTGAGATCCAAGGCCTTCCGGTAATATGCCAAGGCCTGGACCACGGCGCCCCGGTTCTCCAGCAGCAGGCCGTAGCTATTGCAGGCGTCGGCATAGTTCGGATCGATCGCCAAGGCTTGCCGGTATTGCGTTTGCGCCTCGTCGATCCTCGAACAACGGTACAAGGCTACACCCAGGTTATGATGGGCCAGGGCATATTGCGGGTCCAACTCCACGGCCAGGCGATAGTGCAAGATCGTTTCGTCGAGGTCTGCTCCCGCTTCACACAGGCAGGCCCCGAGATTGGTATGGGCGCGGGCGTTCTGCGGCGACTTGTTCACCGTATCCTGCCAGATCGACAATTCGCTCTGATAGTCCTTGTTTCGCTGGAAAGTCAACATTCCCAGTCCCAACGCGATCAGCGCCACGAAGCTACCGCCCAGGGCCGCCGCCGACCAGCGTCGTACGGTGGGAGCTTGCACCCAAGCAGCTTTTCCGTCGCAGAATTGCCTGCGTGCAAGCACGCGCTCTACGGTATGCCCAACGTTCCGCAGTAGGGCATGGCCGCCGAGTACCACTGCGACGACGACCGCAGCGAGCGGCAGGTACATGCGGTGCTCGAAGGCCAGGTCGCCCATGGGGAAGAAGGTCGACGTGGGGGCCAGGATCAGTAAGAACCACGCCCCCAGGAAGCCCCATCGCCGGCCGCCGACGAGGCCCCAGATCGTCGCCGCCAAGAGCAGGCCCACGACCGACAGCCCGGGAAGGATCGCGCCGAGCTTGGTCGCCAGCGGCCACGCGTAATCCAGGCACAACGGGGCGGGATAGAAGCAAAGCCGTACGTAGTGCAGGATCACTCCGGGTTCCGAAATCAAGTAGGACCACGCGCTCGCCACCCGCGGAGTTCCGAAACCATCGCTGTGGCCCAGTCGGCCGCCATAGAGGACCAAAGCGATCAGCAGTCCCCACGTCGCCGCCAGAGCGGCATACAAGGTACGTCGCCGCCATAAGGCCTGGCCAAACGAGGACGCCAGAAACGTGCGGTCGTAGAGGAGCACGATCAGCGGCGCGGTAACCATCACTTCCTTGGTCGCCATTCCCGCCATGCAGGACAGCACGGCGGCAGTGTACCAAAGGGAGGGATGAGCGGCTTTTTTGGCAGCACTAATCCCTAATTCCCGATCCCTAATCCGTGGCGCCTCCGCGCCGCGGATTACGCAGTACAGCGTCAGCAGGTAAAACAGGGCCGCCAGCGACTCCGCCCGTTGCACAATGTAGGTCACCGACTCGGTCTGCAAAGGGTGCGCGGCCCAGAGTAGGGCGACGGCCAACGCGAGGAATGTGTGGGTTGTGGGGTGCGGGGGAAGGCCATGTGTCCGCTCTCGGCCCCACGCCCCACGCGCTATCGTTCTGCGGACGATGCCAAACAGCAGCAGGGCCGCCAGAATATGGAACCCCAGGTTGCCGGCGTGGTATCCCCAAGGATCGAGCTTCCCCAAGGCGTAATTGACGGCCAAGGAGAGGTTCAGCAGCGGACGGCCGCTGACCGTCTCGCCGTGGCCGGGCGGAAGGAGGACTTGCCAGGGCGGCCAAAGCTGCCGCAGCGACAGATTGTCTTCGATCGCCGGCAGATCATCGAAAACGAAAGCCCCGCGGAAGCTATTGGAGTATGCCGCGATGGCAGCCAGCACAATCAATGACGCCGCGGCGACCGTCGCCCACGATGATCGCGAAGATGCGGGTTGTTCCCCTGGGTGATGCGGTAGACCTGCCCCGAGCTCTTGCGAGCCCCGCGGACCGATCGGGATGTCGCGATCCAATGGCACGCTGCCCGATTCCTGCAACGAGGTGAACTGCCGACAACCGGCGATGCGAATGATCCGGGAAATGTGGGTAGACCGCACAGCTTCCGCATCTTTCGTTCCATACCCCGATATGCGAAATTGGCCGCAAATGTTCCCCACCGAACCAACGCTCCGCAAGCTGGGCGGCGAATACTAACTTTAGGAATGCAAAGGAATTGCGATGCGACCAAGGGTGTCGTAACACCCAACGGGCATTCCAAGCGAGAACCGGCAATCGTTGCTCACGGAGTGCGACAGAATGTCGCAGCGGGACGCGGTGGTACGCCATTATGGCGTTGACCCCCACCCCAGAACCGGGGTCACGGCGCGGATTGCTCGTCGCGGAAATCCCACTGCTTGAGCCGCCGCTGGAGCGTGCGGACGGAAATGCCCAGCGATTCGGCGGCGTGGGTCCGATTTCCCTCGAATTGCCGCAGGGTGCGGAGGATCACTTCGCGCTGCAGATCTTCCAGTTTTTGCTCTTTCTGGCCGTCCGCCGCGACGGTGGCGTCAAGCTGGGAAGTGTCAGCGATTCCCGGCGGCAGGTCGGCCAGGGTGAGCGTGTGCGTGCGCGCCATGACCATCATGCTCTCCAGGCAATTGCGGAGTTGCCGCACGTTGCCCGGCCAATCCGCGTCGCAAAGGTAGCGCAACAACTCCGCATCGACGGTCAATTCGACACCCGTTTTGCCGCGGCACAACTCCTCGAGAAAATAATCGACCAACAGCGGGATATCGTCGCGGCGGGCGCGCAGCGGCGGTAGGTGAACGACGACCACTTTGAGGCGGTAGTAGAGGTCTTCGCGGAAGCGGCCCTCGGCCACCATCCGGTCGAGCACGTGGCTGGTGGCCGCGACCACGCGGACATTGACCGCTTTGTCGTGATTGGAGCCCACGCGGGCGATGGTGCGGTTTTCCAGGACCCGCAGCAGCTTGGCCTGCGAGGCGGCCGGGAAATCGCCGATCTCGTCGATGAAGATCGTGCCTCCCTGGGCCGTCTCGAAACGGCCGGCGCGATCGGCGCTGGCCCCGGTAAACGCCCCTTTCACGTGTCCGAAAAGCTCGCTTTCCACCAGCGTATCGGGGATCGCGGCCATGTTCACGAGCACGAACGGGCCGCGCGCGCGGGGACTGTTGGCGTGGATCGCCTCGGCAATCAGTTCCTTGCCGGTGCCCGACTCGCCGAGAATCAACACCGTGCTCTCGGTCTGCGCGGCCCGCCGCGTCTGGTCGAAGACATGCAACATCGCCGGCGAATTGCCGATGATCTTGTCGAAGCCGGCCCGCGCATCGGGATCCTCCGGCGCCGCGGCGCCGGCCGGACGCCGCTGCAGGCACTTGCGGATCAGCTCCAGCAGCGCCGGCGGATTGACGGGTTTGGTCAGGTAATCGGCGGCCCCCTTCTTCATCGCGGCGACCGCCGATTCCACGTCGCCATAAGCCGTGACCACGATCACCGGGACGCCCGGCCGGCGGCTGCCCCACGATTGCAGCAGGTCCAGGCCGCTGCTCCTGCCCATCCGCAGGTCGCTGATGATCAAGTCCACCGGTTGATGCAAATATTTCAACGCTTGCTCGGGGTTCTCCGCCGTCAGCACTTCGTAGTGTTCCAGGCGGAGAACGCGGGCCATCGCCTCGCGCTCCGCGGGTCCGTCGTCCACGACGAGTATGACGCGTGATGCCACCGACATGTCAATCGATTCTCCTCATTCGCCGCCGTCGCGAACCACTTCCGCAAAACCGATGCGGAAACGACCGCCCGAAGGCTCGTTGTCCTCGCACAGCACCGTGCCGTGGGCCTCCTCCACGAACCGCTTTACCAGCGACAGCCCCAGGCCGGTCCCCAGGTTTGTGGTGGAGTGGAGCGGATCGAAGATGCGTTGACGTTCCGCGGCCGGCACGCCGCGGCCGTTGTCGGCCACCACGATTTCCACCCGGTCGCGACGGCGCGACACCTCGACGTCGATTTGTCCGCAGGGGCCCGCCGCTTCGCGGGCATTATTGAGCAAGTTGATGGCGATCTGGCGAAAACGGTTGCGATCGATGCGGACGAACAGCGGCACAGCGGGCAAGTGCAGGTTGACCGTAATCCGGTCGCGGGTGATGACGGTGCGGAGAAAATCCAGCGTCGCCTGCAGCTCGCCGCCGACGTTGATCTCCTCATCGACCGCCTTTTCCGGCCGAGCGTAGCCGAGCATCACCCGCATCAACCCCTCCACGCGTTCGATTTCACGATTGGTCTCGGCGATGACCGTCGCCGATTCACCGCCGCCGTGCTCCGCGGTGGACTGCAAGAGCCGCTGCAACACGTGCAAGTTGAGGCGGACGACGTTGATGGGGTTGCGGATTTCGTGGGCGATGCCGGCGGCCAGTTCGCCCAATTCGGCGAACTGCCGCACCCGCGCCAGTTCCACCTCCTCGTGCAGAAGCATCGTCCGCTTGATGATGTTGTAGAGCGAAATGCCGGCCACCGTCACCACGGCGAACACGCTTCCCAAGATGAGTCCCCAGCGCACGCGGGCCGCGGCGTAGGTCGTCGCCAACTGATCGTCGAACCAATCGGCGGCCAGGCCCGAGTGATAGGCGCCGATCTCGCGATCGCCGTCGAGGATGGGAATGTGGATGTCGTAGGCATGCTTGCCCGCGGTCAGATTCCGATTGGCGGTATAGACCACGTCCTCGCCGGCCTCGGGCACGGTCCGCTCGTACCAGCCGGGCCCCAAGCGGAGGCCGTCCAGGGCCGGCGTGGAATGCATCACGATGCGGCCGGTGTCGTCAACGATGGCGGCATACAGCCGGCTCTTGTCGCCGGGGATCCAGCGGTTCCAGATTTCCCGCGGCCAGTTGTCCTGATGGAGCGCTTTCTCCAGGCTGCCGCCGGCATGTCCCATGCGGTCCTGAATTTTCGCCACGCTATGAATGGCCTGGGAACGCAACCGCCCCAGTGCTCCCTGGAGCACGACATGCCGCACGTCGGCGAAGTCGACATAGGCTCCCCAACCCGTAATGATCAGCACCAGCAACAAGGCTCCACCGACGCAGAAATAGGCGGCGAAATTCCATTTGGCGATCAATTGACCGCTCTTGATATCGCTGGCCATGCGGGAGGCGAACATCTGCCGGTCCTTAGCGGAGAGCCACTCTTGCGCTGACTTCCCTCCGCGCAAGAGAGGGTGAATTCGGTTGCATCGATTTGTTTCATTCTAGCCCCCTTCCTCGCTCCTCGCCAGAATCCCCGCAGCAGCGCACAGCGGAATTCATGCCGTTGCTGGGAGGTTGTCGGGCAAACAACGTGCATTCGATCCAACCGGGCGCGCAGAATGAATTCCGTGCTAGGGAGCGTGGCTTCGACCGATCGGGTGCGACAGTTTGTCGCGGTTGACGGCGCTACGCGGAGGATTTTTTTCTTGGACGAGGAGCGTGGCGGGGCAGACCTTTACAGGGCCGCCGCGCTGTAAGTATGATACTCGCGGAGTTGCCTTTCACTACGCTGGGCGGTTTGCGCCGGAGCGCCGCCTCGCAACGTTCATCCGCGCATTCGGCGAAAGACGGCGGCGTTTTCATGCGTCTGAGGTTGGCTACCAAGTTCTCCGTGGTCATCGTCGCGGTGACGGTCCTGGCGGTGGCGACCAGCGCGGTCGCGATCCTCGACGCGCGGCGGATGGGCGACCTCATGCAAAAGTCGGTGATCGAAAACGTATCCAGCTTGTATGTCGTGAAGAGCCTGGAGATCTCGCTGCGCGATGAGAATTCCGCCCTGTGCTCTTATGTGATCGACGACGGCAACCGCCAGTGGCTCAAAAATCTGCAGCAGGCGCGGAAGCGGTTCGACTACTGGATGATCGAGACCCGCAAGACGGCCTACACGCCCATCGAACAACAACTGCTCGACGGCATCGAGGAAGTCCACCGCAAATATGCCCGCCTCTCGGAAGAGGTGGTGGAAAAATACGATGCGGCGGGGATCTCCCCGGTCAAGGCGATCGTATTGCGGGACCTTACGAAGCTCTATCGGCAGGCCGAGGGACTCTGCGATCAGTTCGCCGACACCAACCAGCAATACGTCGATGCCGACAGGGTCGGCGCGCAGGAGCAGGTCGGCCGCACGACCTGGGTGGTGACCGTGCTGGCCGGCATGACCCTGGCTTGCGGCGCCCTGCTGGCATGGCTGTTTTCCCACAACGTGCTGCTGCCGTTGCGGCGGATGGTGGCCGACGCCCGCAGCTTCACCCACCGCGGCGCCCGCGACGGCGACGATTCCCCCGGAGACGAGCTCCGGATGATCGGCGCCTACTTGCAGATCCTCATGAGCGACGTCACCGATTCCCGCGTCAACGCCCGGGAAAGCCACGAGCAGTTCTTGAACGCCGAGAAGCTGGCCGCCGTGGGCCGCCTGGCCGCGGGCGTGGCCCACGAGATCCGCAACCCGCTGAATTCCGTGCGGCTATGGTTGTTCGCCATCGAGAAGGTGATGGGCCCCGGCGCGCAGATGGAGCACGAGCTCCACATGATTGCCGACGAGATCGAGCGGCTGGAGCGGATCGTCCGCCATTTCCTGGAGTTTTCCCGGCCGCCGCTCTTGCAACTCCGCGCGGTGTGCCTCCCCTTGCTGTTGACCAAAACCCTGGAGCTCTTCGCGCTCCGCGCGGAGGAGCAGCGGGTGCGTCTGTACTACGAGAAAACCGGCGACCTGCCGCCCGTGATGGGCGACATGGAGCAACTCCAACAGGTCTTGCTCAACCTGCTGGGCAACGCCCTGGATGCGACGCCCGAGGGCGGCGAGGTCCGCATCGATGCCAGCGTGGAAAATGACGCGGCCTCTCGGGCAATGGTCGCGATTCGCATCCGCGACACGGGGAGCGGATTGCCGGAGGAAATCCGCGAACGGATCTTCGAGCCCTTTTTCACCACCAAACGCGAAGGTACCGGTCTGGGGCTCTGCATCTCGGCGCAGATCGTGGCCGGTCACGGGGGCCGCCTGGCCGTCGAATCATCCACTCCCTCCGGGACGACGTTTGTCCTGTGGATCCCTGCCACCACCGCGGAACCCTTTCTACCGCCACCCGTTTAGAGTTGGTCCCGTATCGCGAACCGCTACGATCGTTACAGCCCGCAAAAGCGGACTCTTGGCCGTCGTTCTTCGGCATCTCGATTCGAGGCGGTTATAGCCTGTTTCGCACCCCCGCGATCTCCCGCCCTCGGCCCTGACGAGGCATCGTAACTCCAAAGCCGGTAAGAGATTTGGCTGGGAGCCTGGCCGCAAGATACACGCCCGATCAGGGCGCCGTCCGACTGTGTTTGGCAAACCACCGCACGTAGCAGTTTTCCGATTCTATTGGACGAAACCGTTATACCGCTACTGTCGATAATAGGGGAGACAGGAGCTATGAGTCTCTCGCGGAGGGACGCACCGGATGGTTTCCCCGACGCAAACCAAAAACATAACGACCAGGCGGCCCGATCATCTTGCGATCTTCTACGACCTTACTCGCCGGTGTCGCGATCCTCGCAAGCGTGTCGATACTGACATGCGGGTGCACCAGCGTCAGCGAGTATATCCACAACGGCTTCAAAGTCGGGCCCAACTACTGCCCGCCGCCGGCGCCGGTGGCCAAGGACTGGATCGACGCCGCCGACGTCCGCGTCCGCAAGCCGGCGGACGACTTGAGTCGCTGGTGGACCATCTTTAGCGATCCCACGCTCGACTCCCTCATCTGTTACGCGTACCGGCAGAACCTCTCCTTGCGCGCCGCCGGGTTCCGCATCTTGGAAGCGCGGGCCCAGGTGGCCATCGACGTGGGAAATATCTTCCCGCAAACGCAAGCGATGACGGGGGACAATACCCGTAACGTGGTCAGCCAGGAGACCGCCAACCGCACTGCCATAACGAACCGCTGGTACAGCCAGTGGGACTACGGCTTCAACCTCAGTTGGGAGCTGGACTTTTGGGGCCGTTTCCGGCGGACGGTGGAAAGCGACCGCGCCACGCTGGAGGCCTCGGTGGCCAGCTACGACGACGTCTTAGTCACCCTCTTGGGCGACGTGGCGACAAACTACACGCAGTACCGCACCACCGCGCAGAGAATCAAGTACGCCCAGGAAAACGTGGCCCTCGAACGCAAGACCCTGGAAATCGCCGAAGGGGAATTCAAGGCCGGCGTGGTGGGGGAACTCGACGTCTACCAGGCCCGCAGCACCGTCGAGCAAACCGAGGCCGGGATCCGCGAGTTGGAGATCGCCCAGCGGCAGTACGCCAACGCGCTGTGCACCCTGTTGGGGATCCCGTCGGAAGACCTGGCGGCTCGGCTCGGCTCGGGACCGATCCCCACGGCGCCCCCGGAGGTGGCCATCGGCATCCCGGCCGACCTGTTGCTCCGCCGTCCGGACGTTCGCCGCGCGGAGCGTCAGGTGGCCGCACAGAGCGCCCAAATCGGTATCGCGGAGGCCGAATATTATCCCCACGTTTTCATCAACGGCACCCTTGGCGTTTCCGCCCAGAATTTTTCGAATCTCTTCCAGCAAGGGGCCCTCGCGGGCAGCGTCGGCCCGTCGTTCACCTGGAACATTCTCAACTATGGACGGATCCGCAACAACGTCCGCCTCCAGGACGCCAGGTTCCAGGAGTTCGTGGCAACCTATCAGAATACGGTCCTCAACGCCAATCAAGAGGCGGAGAACGGGCTGGTGCAGTTCTTACGGGCCCAGCAGCGCGCCAAGTCGCAGTCCGGGGGCGTGGCCGACGCCGCCGCGGCCGTCCGAATCGCCCTGGCCCAATACGCCGCCGGCACGATCGATCTCACCCGGGTGACCCTCTTGCAGCAGAACCTGGTGCCGGCCGAGGACTCGCTGGCGCAGGCACAGGGCGAAATCGCGCTGGGCCTGATCCAAGTCTACCGAGCGCTGGGCGGCGGCTGGCAGATCCGCACGGCCGGCGGCCAGCCGGGCACGGTCCCGGGAGCTAACGGCGCCGCTGCGCCGGAAACGGTGCCGCCTCCCCGTCCCTCGCCGATCCCGGGCCCGCCGGCGTAACGCCGAAAAAGCAGACGCTTCGCGTTAGCCCTCGTCGTGCATCTTCTGCAACCGCTGCCGATCGAGCAGTTGTAATCGATTGCCGTCGAGCTCGACGACCAGCCCGGTCTCGATGAACCGGCCCAGGACCCGCGAAAAGGTCTCGCTGGTGAGATTGAGGTGGCTGGCCAGGTGCCGCTTGAGCGTGGGCAGTTCGATCGTGCCGTCGTCGCCCGGCTCCGACTCCAGCAGGAATCGCACCATCCGGCCGGCCGCATCGCGCAGCACGACGTCTTCCATCAAGCTCACCAGGTGGCGAACCCACAACGTCATTCCGGTCAGGAGCTGCAAGCACACCGGGTGATCCTGCTCCAAGAGGCGTTTCAACGGAGCCCGCGGCAACAACACACAGGTGGTCGGGGCGATGGCCTCGGCGTTGGCCGGACAGTCAAAGCCGCCAATCGCCGCCACCTCGGCGAACGTGTTGCCCGGCCCGACCAGGTGCAGCACGTGCTCCTTGCCGTTGGGGGCCGTCTTGAACACCCGCACCAGTCCGCTGCCGACGACATACATTCCCGGACATTCCTGCCCTTGCCAGAAGACGATCTCCCCCTTGTGGAATTCGCAGAACTTGGCAATGGCCACCAACCGGTCGAATCCGGGGTGTTGCACCTGAGAGAACATGCGGCAATTGCCGAGGACATCGATGATCGGCAGCGACAATCTATCCCTCCTCCAGGAAAACAGTCAGCTTGATTCAGCACGATTATATCGTTTCGCCGATCCGCCGACCACCCGAAATGGAGGGGCAGGCCGCGCAAGTGAGGCAGTAGGGTGCCTGCTTCCACGCACGAATCGGGCGTCGCGCCCGAATGCGCGCGCAAGCAGGCACCCTACTGCTACTGCCCACTCTTTCTCACACCGTCTCCGGCACCACGAACGGTGGACGCGGCTTGCGGGTGAGCAGGGCGTCGGCGGCCGGGCAGCCCACGAACTTCTCGGCCTGCGCGTCGAACTGCAGCTTCGGGCCATACTGGCAGGTTTGCTTGGTAAGATCGTCGAGATCCAGCGCGCCGCTAAGATTCTCGTCGATCGCCCGGATCGAGTCTTCGACCGGCTGGCACTCCGGATAGTCTTTGCGCGACTTGGCGAACGGCCCGGGCTTACCCAGCCGATAGGAGATATTGCCCAGGTGGCAGAGCGCGGCGGAGAGATGTCCCTGGAGGATCTCCGCGTTGAGATCGTTGCGGTTGCGGCTCCGCACGCAGTTGATGAAGTTGCCGAAGTGCCCGCCCGGCTTCACCATGGCGGGCACGTCCACGATCGGCTCGGGCTTCGTGCTTCCCTTGGGATAGAACTGGTAGTCGCGCACCAGTTTTCCCTTCACCTTGCGCTCGCCCAGCAGGATCGCGCCCTCCTCCAGGAAGAAGTCGTAGCCGACCTTCCCGGGGAACTGTTTCTTGGCGTCCTTCTTGGCCACCAGCCCGCGGGTCTCAAAAATCAGCATAGTGCCGTCGTAATCGTAGACCGAAAGCTCCATGTTGGGCGTTTGCCCCTGGTCCTTGAAGAAGTGCTCGGGCTCGTCGACCCAGCGGCCGCCCAGGCTGACCACGCTCTTGGGCAGCGTTTTGCCGATGGCCCAGCGGCAGACGTCCATTTCATGCACACCCTGGTTGCCCATGTCGCCGTTGCCGGTGTTCCAGAACCAGTGCCAGTTGTAGTGCACCAGGTTCTCGTGGTAGGGCTGCACGGGCGACGGGCCGAGCCAGATGTTGAAATCCAGCTCCGGGGGCGGCTGCTTGATTTCCTTGAAACCGATCGACCAGCGGGGCTTGCAGCAGTAGCCCTTGGCCACCAGCAGCTTGCCATACTTGCCGCTGTGGATCGCGGCCACCATCTTGCCGATCGAACTCATCGAGCGGCTTTGCGTGCCGTGTTGCACAATGCGGTTGTACTTGCGGGCGGCCTCCAAGCATTTGCGTCCCTCGTGGAGATTCTGGCTGCACGGCTTCTCGACGTAGACGTCCTTATTGGCCTGGCAGGCCCAGATGGTGATCAGGGAGTGCCAATGGTTGCAGGTGGCCACCGAGACCGCATCGACGTTCGGATCTTCCAGGGCCTTGCGGATGTCTTGCACGCACTTGGGCTGAATGCCGAATTTCTTCTGGATGACCTTCGAGCGCGACGCGAACAGCCGGCTATCCGGATCGACCAGGTACGTGATCTTGCAGCCGGGGATTTTCGCGTATTCGTCGATGTGCGATTGTCCGCGGCCGTGGATGCCGGCCATCGCGATGCGGATCTCGTCGTTGGCTCCGAAGGCGGCGCCGGGCACCAGGTACGGGAGTGCGAAGGCGGCGCCGGCGCCCGCCGACAATTTGAGGAAGGTACGACGAGAGGAGTGGGACATGGGTTTGCTCCTTTTGAATGGTGATTAGGCGATGGGGATTAGGAATTGAAACGTCAACACCACTCCCTAATCCCCATCCTCTGTATCTATTCTCCGATAATCTTGATCAGCACTCGTTTTGCGCGGCGGCCGTCGAACTCGCCGTAGAAGATCTGCTCCCAGGGGCCGAAATCGAGCTGGCCGCCGGTGATCGCCACCAGCACTTCCCGGCCCATCACCTGGCGTTTCAAATGCGCGTCGGCGTTGTCTTCGCCGGTGCGGTTGTGGTGGTAGTGTTCCGGCGACGGATTGAACGGCGCCAGTTGCTCCAGCCAGACCCCGAAATCGTGGTGCAGTCCCCGCTCGTTGTCGTTGATGAACACCGAAGCGGTGATGTGCATCGCATTGCAGAGCAGGATTCCCTCCTGGATGCGGCTTTTCTTCAACGCCGCCTCGACCTGCGGCGTGATGTTGACGAAGTCCATCTGCTTGGGGACGTTCATCGTCAGGTATTCAGTATAGGATTTCAAGGCGGCTCCTCCTTATTCCAACGGTTCGGCTTCCTCGCATAACCTGGCCCAGAGCTCCTGCACTTGGAGCCTTGCGACCCATTGTTCGAGATACGCCTGATCGAGCGCGGGGTGTTGCAATTCGTATACCCGCAACGCGTCGATAAACTGTTTTTCACTGCCTCCGCTTAGCCTGGCCCAACGGAGTTTGGCTAAGATTGTGTCCTCCGGGGCCGAGACGGCGATCGGGGTTCCGAAGAATTCCGTCAACTGCCGCCGGCCGAAACGCGACACGTCGAAGGGCTCGTCGGTCAGTAGCCAAAAATCGATCTTGTCTCCCTCGGTCGTGTCCAACAGGTTGAACGTGGTCTTCTCCCGCAGAGCGTTGCGGACGGCCGTCTCACTCAGATAATAACGAGGCGGCGGAAACGCACGCATCAGGGCCGCCGCGCCGGTCGTTTCGATCTCGACCACCAGATCGATATCGTGGCTGGCGCGCGGCTCCCCCTGAAGGCTGGAAGCGATCGAGCCGGTAACCATGTACGGAATGCCGTTCTGAGACAGAAATCGCGCGGCGGTTCTCAATAGTTCCGGTTGTGACACTTCGCCAGTCTCTCCAGATAGATGCGCTTCCGCTCGGCATCCGACAGGTTCGGGAAACGCCGGGCCAGGCCGCTGAGAAACAAGTCCTTGGCCATTCGTGATAACTCGAATGCCTTGCACAGCCGTTGTTCGGGAGTCATCCGCCGCAGCACTTCCAGGTAGCGGAGGTGATTCGGACGCGGTTTACAATCCATCCACCCATTCTAACGGAGCGGTGCCGCAATCCATAGGCCCTGGCCCCCCTCGCTTGATAGGGTGGAGCGTTTCGTTCAAGATCGTCCCGCTGACGGGCGTTTCAAGCGTTGCGAGAGACGGGCGCTGGCGGCGTGTCAACGTATTTGGATGCGGCTCCTGGCCACCGCCATCGCGCCGCCCGCTACCAGCGCCGCGATTTTCCGGCCGTCGCCGCCACGGCTTGCTTCACGATCGGCAGCACGATGCAGGAAGGATGCGCGGCGTCGCAGTAAATGCGGTTGGTCTGCTTCACCTTCGCTGCGTCGTCTGACCAGAGCTGGCCCGTGCCGGGGTTCACGTCGAAACGCGGAAAATTGCTCGACGTGACGGCCACGCGGATGCGATGACCCCTGTTGAAGATGATGCTCGTTGACCAGCAATCGACCGTGACCGTCGCCATCTCACCCGGCGTGAGCGGCTCGGGCTTCTCGAAAGAGTTGCGGTAGCGCAACCGCAATATGCCGTCGGTAAACAGGTAGCTCTTGCCGTCGGGATAGACGTCGCAGAGGCGGACCGACAGGTCCGTGTCGGCGGCCGACGACGATACAAACAGCTTGGCCCGCACGCGGCCGGTCACTTCGACCGGCTCGGCCAGCGGCGGCGTGGTGAACAAAACCACGTCGGGGCGGCATTCGATGGCGTTTTGGTTCTTCGGACCGCGCGGAATCGTGAGGTTGCGGCCGCCGATCGTGGGGCAGGGATTCGCCGGGTCGAAAATGAACTGCACGAACCCCGTGGCCGGCGTCGGTCCGCCCGCGACCGCCGGCTTGGCGGCCGACAGGTAGCCGCCGGGGGCGAAATAATAGGGCGTGTCGTTGGCGGGAACCGGCCAGTCGGGAGCCGTGCGCCACTGGTTGCCGGGGGCCTTGCGATCGCTGGTGTCGCCCATCACGTAGTAGGTCACGGCCGGCTGCTCCATGATCCCGTTCTCGATGCCCTTGAGATGATAATCGAACCACCGCGCGCTGCTGTACTGCTCGGGTGGGCGGCGGTCGGGAAAGGTCAGGTCGCCCACCATGCCGTTGCGGTCCGTGCCGCCGTGGTGCCAGGGGCCGATGACCAGTTTTTGCCGCCCCTTGGCCCCTTCCGCGCCGTGGTGCTGCCGGCCGACATACGAATCGATCGTGCCCTGTTCAAACGTGTCGAACCAGCCGCCGTAGTGTACGGCCGGCACGTTCATCACCGCGAACTTCAGGGTGCTGTCGATGCCTTGCCAGTAGGCGTCGTAATTGGGATGGGCCAGGATGATTTCGATCGCTTTGGGATCGAACTTGTTGTCGCGGGTCCAGTTCTCCGTCTGGCACTTGCGCAGCGCGCCGCCCACGTAGCTGGCATGGAAATACATGCTCGCCGGGGCACAGGCGATGTATTGAGCGGTGAGGCCCGCCGGAGCGGCGCCGGCGAGCATGTTTTGCGTGATCCCCATGGCCGATTCGCCCTCGGTGCCGATTTTGCCGTTGCACCACGGTTGCTTGAGGATCCAGGCCAAGGTCTCGGCGCCGTCTTGGTGTTCGCCCCACCCGCAAGCGATAAAGGGCAGGTTCTCGCCTTCGGAGTCGAACCGCCCCCGCATGTCTTGCAGGACCCGGGCGTAGCCGTTCTCCGTAATGCGGCCCGCGGAGGCGGCGAACATGCCGCTGGTGCGATGATACGGGGTGCGGGTCAAGATCACCGGGAACGGCCCCTGGCCGTCGGGCAGGTAAACGTCGGTCGCCAGGTGCGTGCCGTCGCTCATCACCACCATGAAGGTCTGTTTTGCCGGGGCTGGCGTCGACCGCGAACGCCTGAGTTTCTCGATCGCCTGTTTCCACTCTTGGCGATCGACCGTGCCATTGCCGTTGCGGTCGGCCGCGCGGAGAAAGACCTTTGCCCGGTCAGCCCATTGCGGGCCGTACTTGGTGGCGACGTATTTGATCAAGTCTTCTTGCTCTTGCGGGGAAAGCGACTGGTCCTTATTGGCGTCGAACTGGATCGCCAACGCGTCGAGCACTTCGACGACCTTGGAAAGTTGAGCGGCCGCCTGGTCCGGGGTCTCCTGTTTTGCGGCGTCCTTCGCCACTCCGTTTCGGCATGCGCTGGTTAAGAGCAGCGCGAAACAGGCCAACCCGAATCCGAACCATTGCCGAAAAAGCCATCGCTGACGCATCTTCAGTCTCCTTGCCGGAAGCATTGGTAATCCGCGGATAACTCCCTCCTGTTAACGCCGCCCGAGGTGATAAGTTACACTCTGCTTTCGAGGGAACTTGCGGCGCGTATCCAACGGTCAGTTCATTATGCCAGAGGACGTTTGTGTCCAGCAAGGATACGGCGATTTGGGAATGTTAGCGTGGCGTCACGCACCAATTGTGATTCACAGCGGTGGCATGCCGTCACGACGCGACGCGTTGCGCTCGGCATGCATTGCTCGGCACCGAACATGTCTAGCGCGCGGCTGCACTGCATGAAGGTATGTCGCCCATTTCTCCCAAATTACGCATTGATACATGCCCGCATTTCTGACACATCACGCTGGCTACGCCAAGGCTCGAATCCTCACCGGGCAAGCGAGCGGTGACATTCGCGGCGGGGTTTTCCACGACCCCCGTGATTCCTACAATTCCTTGCGTCAACTTTTCACCCCGTCCCACCGAGCGGGAGAACTATCTTGGCAATGCAAACCGCTACACCGCCGGCTCGCTCCGCCAGCGAGTTGGATACTCTGTGCGTCAATACGATCCGCTTCCTTTCGGTCGATGCCGTGGAGAAGGCCAACAGCGGGCACCCCGGGTTGCCGATGGGCGCCGCCCCCATGGCCTACGTGCTCTGGACCCGTCACCTCCGTCACAACCCGGCCCATCCGCAGTGGTTCGATCGCGACCGCTTCGTGCTCTCGGCCGGACACGGCTCGATGTTGTTGTATAGTCTGCTGCACCTGACGGGCTACGATCTGCCGCTGGAACAGATCCAACAATTTCGGCAGTGGGGCAGCATCACGCCCGGTCATCCCGAGCACGGGCTGACCCCGGGGGTCGAGGTGAGCACCGGCCCGTTGGGACAGGGACTTTCCAATGCGGTCGGCGAAGCGATTGCCGAAGCGTACCTGGCCGCGCGCTACAACCGCCCCGGTTTCAACCTGGTCGACCATACCACCTTCGGCATCGCCGGCGACGGCGACCTGATGGAAGGCGTCACGGCGGAAGCCGCCTCGCTGGCCGGTCATCTCAAGTTGGGCAAGCTGATCTTCTTTTACGACAACAACCACGTGTCGTTGTCCGCCGGCACCCACATCACCTTCACCGAGGACCGCGCCAAGCGATTCGAGGCCTACGGCTGGCATACCCAAGACGTCGCCGACGGGAACGATCTGGAAGCCATCGATCGGGCCTTACGCAACGCCCGGGCGGAAACCTCGCGGCCCTCGTTGATCCTGGTGCGAACCCATCTCGGCTACGGCGCGCCGCACAAGCAAGATACCTTCGAGGCCCATGGTTCGCCGTTGGGCGCCGAAGAAACCCGGCTCGCCAAGGAACGTCTGGGCTGGCCCACCGAGCCGCCGTTCTATATTCCCGACGAGGCCCGCGATCACTTCCGCGAGGCGATCGCCCGGGGGCAACAGGCCGAAGATCAATGGAACGCCCTGCGGGCCGGCTACGAGCAGAAGTTTCCCGCCGAGGCCGCGGAATTGGAGCGGCTGATCGAGGGCCGTTTGCCGGAAGACTGGGATGTGGGGATTCCGCAGTTCTCCGCCGAAAAGCCGCTCGCCACCCGCGCGGCCTCCGGCAAGGTGCTCAATGCGCTCGCGCCCCATCTGCCCGAGTTGATTGGCGGCTCGGCCGATCTCGATCCGTCGACCTATACGGCCTTGAAAAACATGGGCGATTTCCAAAATCCCGATCGCGCCGGGGGCGACATGCAAGGTTCGTCGGGCGGTCCCTGGAGCTATGCCGGCCGCAACATCCATTTCGGCGTCCGCGAACATGCGATGGGCGCGATTCTCAACGGCCTGGCCGCCCATGGCGGAATTATCCCCTACGGCGCCACCTTCCTCAACTTTGCCGACTACATGCGGCCGCCGATGCGGTTGGCCGCAATGATGTCGATCGGCCCCATCTACGTCTTCACCCACGACAGCATCGGCCTGGGCGAAGACGGGCCGACCCACGAGCCGGTCGAGCAATTGTTGAGCCTCCGCGCGATCCCGGCGTTGATTGTCATTCGTCCGGCCGACGCCAATGAAACGGCTGCCGCCTGGCGGATCGCGATCCGTGAGCGCGAGCATCCGGTGGCGCTGATCCTCTCGCGGCAGAACCTGCCCGTGCTGGATCTTGGCCGCTATCCGCAACTCATCGAGGGCGTGCCCCGCGGCGGCTATGTGCTGGAGCGAGCGGCCGACGACGCCCACCCGCAAGCGATCCTGATCGCCACCGGCTCGGAGGTTTCGCTGGCCTTGGCGGCTCGCGAACAACTGGCCCGGCAGTCGATCGACGTCCGCGTGGTGAGTATGCCCAGTTGGAACCTCTTCGAACGCCAGCCGGCCGAATACCGGGAGCGGGTGGTTCCCCCGGGCGCCCGCCTGCTGGCCATCGAGGCCGGGGTTTCGTTGGGCTGGCGGCCCTACGTGGGGCCGCAAATCGCCGTGATCGGCGTCGATCGCTACGGCGCCTCGGCGCCCGGCAAGCTGGTGATGGAAAAGTACGGTTTCAACGTGGACAACGTGGTGGCCCGCGTCCGGGAGCTACTGGGGTAAAATCTTAGTTAGTTCTTGTTGTCTACGGATCACTTGCAAAACAGGATTTACCTATGACAGTCAGAGAAAACCCGCTCCGCGCGCTGCAAACCTTCGGCCAGAGCGTCTGGCTCGATTTTCTCAGCCGCGGCCTGCTTCGCTCCGGTCAGTTGGCCGAGCTGATTGCCGACGACGGGCTGCGGGGCGTGACCTCCAACCCGGCGATCTTCGAAAAGGCCATCAATCACAGCCACGACTACGACGAAACCATCGCCCGGCTGGCCTCCCAGGGGAAGTCGGTCGAGGAGATCTACCGCAACATGGTCGTGGAAGACATCCAGGACGCCGCCGATGCGCTGCGGCCGCTGTACGACAAGCTCCATGGCAACGACGGCTTCGTGAGCCTTGAGGTCTCGCCGCGGTTGGCGCGGGACACGCAGGCCACGCTCGCGGAAGCCCGCGAACTCTGGTCGCTGGTCAATCGCCCCAACGCCTTCATCAAGGTGCCGGGCACGCGGGAAGGACTGCCAGCCATCGAACAGTTGCTCGCCGAAGGCGTCAACGTCAACATTACGCTGCTGTTCGACCTGGCCCGCTATCGGGACGTGGTGGAAGCCTACCTGCGGGCGTTGGAGCGCCGCGCGGCCCAAGGCCGGCCGCTCGATCGGATCGCTTCGGTGGCGAGCTTTTTCATCAGCCGCATCGACACCCTGGTCGACGAGCGTCTGGAAGAGGCGACGAAGCGCGATCCGGCGAAGGCCGAGAGCGCCGCCGCGCTGTGCGGCCGAGTGGCCGTCGCCTCGGCCAAGGTGGCCTATGAGATTCACGAGGAAGTCATCGGTTCGCAGCGGTTTGGCGCTCTCGCGGCCGGCGGGGCGCGGCCGCAGCGATTGCTCTGGGCGAGCACCGGCACCAAGAATCCGCACTATAGCGACGTGATGTACGTCGAGCCGCTCGTCGGCCCCGACACGGTGACCACCCTGCCCATGGAAACGCTCGAGGCCTACCGCGATCACGGCAAGCCGGCGGCCCGGCTGAAGGACGGACGCCAGGAGGCGCACTCCGTGTTGCGGCGGCTGGGAGAAGTCCCCATCGACCTGACTGCGATCACGGGGCAACTGGAAGAGGAGGGTATTGTGAAGTTCGTCGAGCCCTTCGAGCGATTGATGGCCGCCCTACGCGAGCGGCGGGCCGCGGCCGGCGTGCATTAAAAATCCGTTCGATGTCGCTGCGGACGTAATGTGCCGGGCTGCACCTGCGGGCGGCACGCGACCGGGCGGATCTCGGCGGGCACCTCCGTCAGGGGGCATGAGCCGGCGGGCTTCCGCGCGCAGCGTGTCCGCCCGTCTGGCCTTTAGCCGACCGACGTTGAGTGCAGATGAGAATACGGTAGAGTCCCGCACCATCGCTGGCCTGGCAGACCGCCTCGTAGTTCGATTCGATCCACCGGGCCAGCGGCGCAAAAAAGTTGCCTCCGAAGGAAACGTCGAATTCAGACAAGTCTGTGGGAACAAGGATGAGCCATCGAGGAGACGCCTGCCGGATTGCCGCGGAAATGCGATCTTGGCCAAAAAACGTGGCTCCCGGCGGCATACAACAGGTGAAGGGAACGGGACAGCGATGCCGCGTGAGATAGTTGAGCATCGCGCCTTGCGGAATCGCCAGGATGGCGTCCTCCGCCGGAATCGACTTTTGGATCCATTGCGCCGCACCCTTCAGGGCCTCTCCCTGTGGCGTGCCATCGTAGAACGAATCGCCTCCGCTGCCGACCTGAAAACGATCCCCCGTAAGATGCGACCGCTGAACGTACCATGCAATACAGGGCCAGGAAAGCAGGAGAGGAACAACCGCCGCCCGGTATACCCACCCATCGCGCAGGTTGCGGCAGACGGCCCGCGGGATAAAATCCCAGATCGCGGCCACGACCAAGAGAAATGCGGGCATCCCCAGCACGAAGCCGTAGTGCCAGATTCGCGCATCCAAAGCCATCTTAGACAGCAGCAAGGCGGCGAAGACGGTCAGCGAAAGCCGCTCGACGAGGACTAGCCGCTGTCCCGGCGTCAACTTCGCGTGCCGGTATTCCAGGACGGTCCCGATCGCCAAGAGGATCATCAGCGCCGGCAGGGCGCGCGTCGCTTCGAGCCAATTCAACGGCCGCATCCAGAACAAGGCGGTCATCAGACCAGTTCCCGTCAGGGCGATAAGCAGCCGCGCGGCCAGCGGAAGACGCCGGCTTTTCGCCGTGAAGAGGAGCAGCGGCGCCAAGACGATCCCATAGCACGCCAGAGCAGTCAAGAGTCGTCCCACGTTTCCGGCGACGTTGGACGTACCCATGACATCCTGAAAGAACTTCAGAGCGCGCATGTCCGCACGAAACATCACGACCCACGATCCAAACGTTCCGACCGCGGCCTCTTTCCAGGGAAGCCAAATCGCAAGTCCCACAAGCGCGGCCAGAGGTGGAATGACAAGTGCAGCGACAAAAGTCCCCAAGAGTACCGCGGCGCGTTTGCGCAGGCCGGGCTCGGCGAGGAACAGGCAAGCCCAGGTAACGGCAGCCGCCCCCAGTCCGGCCAACGACACCTCTGCCTTGGTCAATATGCTTAGGCCGATCGCAAAGCCGCTCAGCGCCGCCGCGGCGGCGCCAAACATACGGAGCATCCACAGGCCCGCAAGCCCCCACAAAGAGAGAATCAGGCCATGTACCAACTCATGAGAATACGGGCATACGTAGTTGTAGTTTCCGACACCGGTGTACCGGGCAAAAGCGAACATCCACAGGAACATCAGGCAGACGATTGCCGCTCCCCGGCGACTGCCTATGCGTTGAAACAACCAAAAGATGGTTGCCAGGAGCAGGCAGAGCAGCAGGAGATTGAAACCGACCAGAACGTTGAGTCCAGGGCCGAAAAGTCGAAACACCACGCCATTGGCGTACGCCGAGAGCGGGCCGTTGTAGTAGGCCAGGTCGCGGTACAATACGTCCCCTTCGGAGACCCGCCAGGCCAAATAGAGCTGCTCGCCAAAATCGACTAACGGATCGCACCAGGTGTACCAGGTCTTGACCAGTAGCCAGAGAAAGGAACCCACAATCAGCGAAGATATTACCAGGCCTTCCCAGACCGGACGGAGACGGCTCTTGGGCTTGATCCCAGAACCTTCCGCGGAGTGCGAAAAACCTGGTTGAGGGCAGGCGTCGTCTCTTCGAGCGGGTTGGTCGGCCGAAAGGGCGCCGTCGCTGGTTGCATTCATGGGCGAAAGATCTGAGGAGCAAGCACTGCGAGTAGAGCTTACAACGCCGAACAGCTTCGGGCAAGGCACTGCCGTCATCCTGACCAGGACACGATTCACGGACTCGCCGAGAAGTCTTGCCACGCCCGAAATCAGGCCACTCTGGACAAGCGGTGCCTCGGCGCGGCACAATCAAGGCCTGACGCCTCAAACAGCCGGTAGCCGAGGAGACTCCCCATGCCGCCCGTGACGTTGACTGCCTGCACTCGCCGGGGCTTTTTCCGCGCCGCTTCGGCGACCGCTTTGGCCGCCTGGCCGATTTCCGTGCTGGCCGCGGACCCGCCCGCGGTGACCCATCCCCGGGCGACCTCCGGCGACCGCGTCGAGCCCGACTGGCGCGATCGGCTTTGCATCAGCGTCGGTCCGGCCAAAGCCGACCTGGTGGGGACCGACCATCGTCCGATCCAGGCGGCCGTGGATTACCTGGCCGCGTTGGGCGGCGGCACGGTGGTTATCCTTCCCGGCACCTACCGCCTGCGCAATGCGATCTATTTGCGATCGAAAGTGCGGCTGCTGGGCAGCGGTGAAGCGACGGTGCTCGTCAAGGAGCCTTCCGTGCGCACCCGTCTGGCGGCCGATTCCGACTGGTACGATCAGGAGATCACGCTGGCCGACGCGGCGGGATTCCAGGTCGGCGACGGGGTCTGCCTGCGGACCCGCAATCCGCACAACGGAGGGACCAACGTGGCCAAACGGACCCTGGTCGCCCGCAGCGGCAACCGCTTCAAGCTGGATCGGGCGCTGCGCGACAACTACTGGCTTGCCGGCGATACCACCGTTTCTACCCTGTTCCCGCTGCTCAGCGGTGAAGAGATTGCCGACGTGGCGATCGAGTCGCTGGTCTTGGACGGCAACAAGACGCACAACGACAATCTCGACGGGAACTATGCGGGCTGCATCTTCTGCCAGGATTGCAACCGCATCACCGTCCGCGGCGTCACCACCCGCAATTACAACGGCGACGGCATCAGTTGGCAAATCTGCCACGACGTGGTGGTCCAACAGTGCCACAGCCACGACAACCAAGGGCTGGGCCTGCACCCCGGCTCGGGCTCGCAGCGGCCGGTCATCCGCGACAACCGCCTGCAAGGAAATCAGATCGGCCTGTTCTTTTGCTGGGGTGTAAAATATGGATTGGCGGAAGGCAATCTCATCGAGGATAGCCGCGAGACGGGGATTTCCATCGGTCATCACGACACCGAAAACCTGATTGTCCGCAACACGGTCCGCCGCAGCGGTCGCTATGGCGTATTGTTCCGCCCCGAACGGGGACGGGATTTCGCGCCGCACCACAACCGCCTGGAACAGAATCGCATCGAAGACAGCGGCCCGGCCGACGGCGTGGGCATCGAGGTCCAAGGCGAAACCGAAGGGGTCACTATCGCCAGGAATGAGATCCTCGAAAGCCGTGGGCCGGCTCGGCGGATCGGCATTCGCATCAGTCCGAAGACGCACGATCTCCGCCTTGCCGAGAACCACGTTCGCGGCTGTGCCGTGGAAGTGGCCGACCTGCGGAAGCAGTAGGCAGCCGCCGGCGGAGGGCAAGGTTGATCGAGCGAGGGGGAATCGCGATCACCACGGCGATCAAGACGGCGCCCCATTCCGGACCGCCACGCGCCAGGCTTCGCGAGCGATCATCAGCTCCTCGCGGGTGTGGATCACCAGAATCCGCGCCGGCGATTGGGGCCTCGCGATATCGGCGTCGGGGCGGCAGGCCGCGTTGCGCTGAGGATCGAGTTGCAGGCCCAAGCACTCCAAGCCGTCGCAGGCTGCTGCCCGCGCCACGGCCGAGTTCTCCCCCACCCGATCGGTGAAGATCAAGACATCGACGCCGCCCATGGTGACCGCCATCGACCCGATGGCCGAGCGCACGCGGTCGGCAAACATCTCTACCGCCAGGCGCGCCCGCGGGTTCCCTGCGGCGGCCGCTTCCTCGACTTTGGCGAAATCCGGCGACACTCCGGAAACGCCCAGCAGTCCGGAGCGGAAGTTCAAGGCGTCGTCCAGTTCCGCCACGGTCAGGCCGTAGCGACGCTGAAGGTGGATCAGTACCCCGGGGTCGACCGAGCCGGAGCGGGTTCCCATCATCAACCCTTCCATAGGCGTGAAACCCATTGTGTGGGCGATCGCCACGCCGCCTTGGATCGCCGCGGCCGAACAACCGCCGCCGAGATGGCAACTCACGATGCGCAGCTTCTTGGTGGCCGGAAACGTACGGTCGTGGCCGCGCGACGTTTCCGCCTCGGCATCACTTGTCCGGTCATCAAAAAACCCCTGGCGGCCGACCATCTCGGCGGCACGTTGGCTGCAATACTGGTGACTGAGCCCATGAAAGCCGAAGCGGCGAATGCCTCGATCCGCATACCAGGAGTAGGGCACCGGATAGACCTGCGCCCGCAGCGGCAAATGCGCAAAGAAGGCGGTGTCGAAGACCGCCACCTGGGCCGCGCCGCTCAGGACCGCTTCCGCGGCGCAGATCGTGCCCAGTGCGGGCGGGTTGTGCAACGGCGCCAACTCGGCCAGCCCGGCGATGGTCGCCTTCACCCGCTCGTCAATCAACACATTGCCGGGGAATTCGCCGCCGCCGTGAACCACTCGATGTCCCACCACGTCGATGGTGGTGTACGGTTCCGCGCCGGCCGGATTGCTCTCGGCTAGGGTTCGAATGGCGCAGGATACGGCCGTCTGGTCGTCCGGGACGTCGACCGCCGCGCGGAACTCGCCGCCCTGTTCTGCGTGAAACGTCAGCACCGCGCGGCGCCGGTCCCCGTCCGCCCAATCGATGGAGCCCGACGCCAAGGTGCGGCATGTTTCAGCCTCGAACAGCCCGAACTTCAAACTGCTCGATCCGCTGTTGAAAACCAGGATGCTCATAGTGGGGGAAGGTGGTTTGCGGTCATTGACGCCAGACCATCATATTACTTGGGCAATGAAGTTGCACAAGAGTCCGCGCGCCTTTGGAGTACGGTGATTCATCACTGCTTATGTCTGGCAACTATCGCCGCCATTGCGCCACCCGACAATTGTGGCTCGGTCGGGAGGCATGTGTCGGCCCGGCGGATCATTCCGCGGTTCAAAGCGGGGATAATTCGCCGCACTCCAAGGAACCCAGGACCTTGCAAGACCTCGCGGGAAGCACGACAATCGGAGGATTGGGGGCGCGAGGATTGACGAACGTCACGTGAGTTTGGGAGGGTATTGCGATGCGCGGTCTGCTGCTGGGATTGTCGGTAGGGGCGTTGCTGGGGGTCCTGTCGGGCTGTGGCGGGGATGATTTGCCGCCGCCGGCGGTCGCACCCAGGCCAACCCCGCCCGCGGCGGCGGTGCAGCCGCCGCCCGGTCAGCCGCAGCAGCCGGCTGCTGCAGTTCCGCCGGGTGCCCCGGCCGCGAACGAAGCGGCCGCGCCGCCGCCCGTCGTGCAGCCGATCGACATCCCGGTGGCTCCCATTCCCGCGGACAGTCTGCCGCCGGGTATCCGGCCCGACTCTCCGGAAGCCTACTCCCTGGCAAACCTGCGGGCCATTGCCCAGGCGATGGCGGCCTACCATCAGAACGAACGACACTTTCCCGCCGCGGCGATCTATGACGGCGACAAACCGTTGTTGAGCTGGCGCGTCGCATTGCTGCCCTATTTGGGGCAGGGCGAGTTGTTCAAACAGTTCCACCTGCAGGAGCCCTGGGACAGTCCGCGGAACAAGGCCCTGGCCGCCAAGGTTCCGAGCGTGTATCAGACGCCTGGGGTCACCGCCGAAGGCAAGACCTGTTACGTGGTTCCGGCCGGGCTGGGGACCATCTTCGGCGGCCGCGATGGGATGGCCGAGACGCTCATCGGCGACGGCAAGGAGAACACTTTGCTGTTGGTCGAGGCCGATGCGCCCGTGGTCTGGACGCAACCGGAAGATCTGCACTATTTTCCCGCTCAACCCCTGGCCGGGCTGGGTAAACTCCGCCGCGGCATATTCCTGGCCGCGTTTGCCGACGGCGCCGTTCGCAGGCTCTTGGCGAGCCTGGACCCGGCGATCGTGCAGGCCCTGTTTTCTGCCAATGCCCTGGATACCGTGAATCTTGCTACGCTCGACGGCAAACCCACGGAGCCCGCCGCATCGCCGGCGACCGCCGGAATGCCAGTCGTCAACGCCGAGCCCGCGACCGGGGGAACCCCGGCTGCCAAGCCCGCGGTGGCGCTCAGCAAGTTCCAAACCGACGCGATCGACGCGCTGGTCAAGGGGAAGCAGAAGCGAGCGCTTTCTCTCTTGCAGGCCGATGCGGCCCAAGGCAACAAAGCCGCGCTCGATTCGCTACGATGGTCCAAAGCGCTGAAGAAGCCGTTTTTCCTGCTCCGTTGTGGGCTGGCGGTGCAGGCGCCCGAGTTAACGGGCGGCCGCGAAATTGCGCCTTCCCGCAGTTCGCGTAGAAAAGCCGCCCCGCCGCCGTCGCCGCAAGGCGCATCGGAATCCGTCACCTATTGGGGCCCGGCGTTGGGCAAGCCGCTGCTGGAAAAGCTCCAGGCGCGGATCGGCGAAGGCCGCTTCGGCCGATGGCTCCAGGCAGCGCATGAGGCGATCGCGAGTCAGCCGCCGGCCAACACGAATCCCGACAACCAGTCGCACCCGCGCGGGCAGATCACCGATGAGGGCGGGATCCTTAACCTGGGCGAGATGGAAGCCGGCCAGGCCCGCCGCGCGGCCGCCAAGGATGGAATCGACGTGCTCATCATGGCCGTGATCGTCAGCAAGCCGGTGAAGATCGGCGGTCAAATCCACGGCCAATCCAATATCACGCTCCGTGTGCTCGACGTTGCCCACGACGACTCGCTCTGGAAATCCAAACCGGTCAACAGCGCGATTACCGGCAACGGTTCGGCAGACGATAAAGGCAGTAAGGGGGACGCGGACGAACTGCTCGGCGACGTCCTGGCATACCTCGATAAAGAGGTGCTGTTGGGCGACATGCCGAAGCTCACCGCGGACGAGACCCAGCAGCGTGCCGAAGCGATCGCCCACGAAACATCCAATCCGCTGCCGGCTCTGGCCGAGCTGCGCTGCTATGCGTCGCTGAAGTTGCTCGCGCCGGAGCAGCTTGCCGACTTCTACACACGCCTTATCGGCTCGGAAGATGGCCCGCGGCTGGCCACCGGCTCTGATCCGCTGCGGCGACAAATCGTGGAAAAGCTGCTCGGGCTGGAGGAGAAGTAAAGGGGAAGAATGAAGGCGGAAGGATGAGGGAACGTGTGCCGAAGCACTAGGCTAGGATCCGCGCGGTCTTGAGGCAACTTGCTGATTCACCCGGCGCGCGAGCACCACGAGCCGTTCGCAGCCCGAGGGCAATTGCGACGGGTCGACCGCCTCAAACCCTAAATCCTTCATTTTTTCAAGCAGCGGCCGGTAGTGGTCCGGTTTTATCCGCCGCATGCGATTCGTCACCAGCAACAGCACCGCATCGGGTTGGTACTGCCGGGTCATGGCGAGGATGGCCGAGTCGCTGGCGAATATCGGAAACACCCGGTAATCGCCCTGGGCATAATAGCCGATCACCATCGTCACCCCATCGGAGCCCAGCAAGTTGGGCGCGGGTCCGAAGCGGGCGTGGATCCAGTTTCCCAGTTGCGGCTCGCTGGCGCGGTAGCCAAAATTGCACGACAAGGCCTCGCTGGTGCCCAGGATGCCCACGGCCAGCAACAGCCCGGCGGCGATGAGCCCCTCGCGGTTTTCACCCCATCCGAGCCACCGCAAGATCCGGCCGCAGAGCACGCTGAGGCTGAGCAAGGCTTGCGCGGCAAAGACGCTTCCCATCAGCACCACGGGAAGGATGTAGCGATTGCTGGAGATTTGCGCATACCAGAGGTGTATCCACATGCCGGCGGTAATCATCAACGACGTGTAGAACAAGGCCTGATAATCGCGGCGCAGCCAGATCCGCCGATAAAGCCAGATTCCCGCGAACATCAGCAGCGCAAAGACCGCGTCCAGGCCTTGCGCCGCCGTATGCAGAAACTCCCAGGACAATTCCCGCGCCGACATCCGCAACGGGGCCTCGACCATGGGCACGTTCGGGCTCTGCCCGGCCATGTATTGCAACCAGCCTTGGGCGATCTCGAACGGCGTGACCCGGGAAAACTCCCAGTGGGGATGGCGGTGCAACCAGGTGACGTTGAGCACGACGAAGAACAGTGGAAACGCCAGCAGCGCCACCGCCACGCCCTGCGCCAGCCGGCCTCGAGCGGTGCGCAGCGCGGCGTAGCGCCAAGCCGACCAGAGCAGCAGCGGCAGCAACAGGAAAACACCTTCCACCCGTGTCAAGAACGACAGGACCAGCGTCACTCCGCCGAACGCGAAAAACGTCAGCCGAACCTCGGTTACGGCGCGCCACAGCAAGTACAAGGAAAGCGTGAAGAGGAACCAGAAGGTGGGGTCGCGGATCAATTCCGGGCTCCACTGGATCATCCGCGCGTGGAACGCGTAGAGCAGGCAGGCGACCACCGCAACGCGGTCGTTGAATTGCCGCCGCGCCAGGCCGAACAGCGGCAGCACCGTAAGGCTGGAAATGATCACCCCCCAGACTTTCCCGGCCAGTTCCCAAGGCAGCCCCAGCCGGTGCAAACCGAGCAACAACACCGGGAACGTGTTGAGTCGCATCTCGCGCAGGCTCCCCTGCACGTCGCCGTGTTCCAAGGACTTGGCCAACTGGATATAGAGTACGCCGTCCGGGCAGACGTCGGTGATCTTTTGCGCCATCAGCAGCCGCGGCACCACGCACAGAACAAACAGCCCCAGCAACAGCCACCGCGCCGAGGCAACCGCCGCGCGTCGTGGTTGGGGGTCCGCCAAGACGTTGGGAAAATCGTCGGTAATTGATGAGAAGAGACGGAAACCGGCCATTATCAGCACGTGAAGTGATTTGGAACGTTCGTCATCGATCGCGTCTTGCGCTCAACTACCTCGATCATTCCACCCATTGGACGGGGGTTGCGACTCTTCGCGGCTTGAACGGCACCAATAGACTACGGGCGCGGCTGGGGCCATCCTGGGCCGGCGGCAGTATAGACTGGATGCGGAGGGGAGGTCAACGTGAGCAAAGCACGACACGATTTCCAGATTTCCCCCGATTCTGGCATCCTTGCACCGGATCTAAAACAGAACACCTCCAGTACCGCTCCCTTTGTTGCGACCTTGGCTCTCCCTTGGGTTGCATCGCGGAGCAAGCGTGAGCGAGGTCAGTACGTGAGCCCCCCATAAAATACAGCTTCTCCATCAGCCATAAGTGGGTAATATTTTTCCAGTATGGATTGCGGGATATTGACATCCAACGGAAGGGTGCAATACTCTCGGTACGTCGCGACGGCCCGAAGAAGGTCGTGGTCGTGAGCAGAACTACCAGGTGTTTACCGTAAGGAGTGAAACCGTGGCTCGCAACCAGCAGCAGAAGAAGACGCTTTTCGCGCGGATTTGGAATTCGGCGGCCAACAAGTCCCCTCGCCAGCTTGCCCGGCAGCGGCTACTGCTTTGCGAGCCGCTGGAAGACCGTCGCTTGCTCTCGGGGATTACCTCGTTAAGCGGCCATATCTTCCAAGACAGCGCCAAGACCGGTTCATACACAAGCCAGGCTGGCGTGGCGGGGGCCGCGATCCAGCTCTATGACACCACCGCCAACACGTTCCAGGCGGCCGTCAGCGCGAGCAATGGGACCTTTTCGTTCTCGAGCTTGACTACGGGCGACAACTATTATGCGATCGTCCGCTCGCCTTTCGGGTACACGTCGTTTACCACGGCGAACGTTAGCAGCGCGGGACAGACCGGTACCCTCACCTCGACCACGCTCAACGTCGGCCTCTATGGCACCCCCGTGCCTTATGGCTTCGCCGACGGTTTCGGAGGTAGCTCATCCGTTGCCACTGGCACCCAAGGCAACAAGGTGACCACCGACTCGTCCGGTAACGTGTATGTCACAGGCTGGTTTCAGAATACGGTCAACTTTGATCCAGGCCTGGGGCTCGCCAACTTGACCGCCGCGACCAGCGTGTCGACCGACTACAGCGTCTTTGTCGCCAAATACACGCCACAAGGGGCGCTCCTGTGGGCTGACGAGATGGGCGGCGCCGGCAATGCCAAGAGCTTCGGTATCGCCGTCGACAGCAGCGGGAACGTTTACACCACGGGGTTCTTCACGGGAAGCGCCCAATTCGACCCCCAGGGAAGCAGCGGAACGCTCACCAGCGCCGGCGGCGAGAATGCCTTCGTCTGCATGTTGAGTACCAATGGCATCTTCGGCTGGGCCGAGAGCGCGAGCCAGTCGGGCGCGGGCAGTTCCACCGACGATGAAGGCCGCAGTATCGTGATCGTTGGATCCTCCGCCGTGGTGACCGGCTGCTTTACGAATACCATCACCGGAGTGACCGGTACGAAAACTGCGACGTTTTCGTCCTCTCTCGTGAATAGCGCCAGCGGAACCGGCGGAACGGGGATCTTTGTCGTCGAGCTCGCCGCGGCATCGGGAAGCCTTTCAGCAGGATTGGGTTGGAGCGGGGGCACCACCGCCGCGCCTCGCGGAATGGCCGCAACCTCGACGGACATCTACACTTCGGGCATCTATGAAAGTTCGGCCGCGATCAATCTCAACAGCGGCATTACGGACGCTCCGAGCGTTACCCTTCCGGTCACCACCAGCGATCAGGATATCTTTGTCACCGATTTCAATATCGCCGATGGATACGTTGATTGGGCCGAAGATTTGACGGAGAAAATGGGTGGCGCATCCGCAACGGACTACAACGAGCCGCACGGCATCACCGCGGACTCCAGCGGGAACGTCTACGTCACGGGTTATATGAACGACCCCACCAATCCGACCAATGTAACGAGTCCTGCCGGCACCATTTTCGTTGCCAAGACGGTCCAAAGTGGGACCAGCGGGGCGATCGATTGGTCACAGGCATTGAGCAACGTGAGCACCGCCAGCGGTTGCGGCCGCGGCGTGGTCTTGGTGCCTAGCGGTAATGTCGATATCGGCGGATACTTCAGCGGCACCGTCACGTTCGACCCTTCATTCGGTTCGGCCACTTTGACCAGCGTCGGAACCACAGATGGCTTTGTCGCCCAATTCAACGCGACGAACGGAAACTGTCAATGGGTCGTCAGCGCCGGCGGAACGGACGACGATGACGAAGTCCGGAGTATTGCCGTCGATAGCAGCGGTGATGTGTACGCCACGGGCTTCTTCCAGGGCACCGCCGATATTCTCGGCAGCTCTTTCAGCTCGCAAAGCAACCCTAGCGGCGACCCCAATGCATTACTGGTCAAGCTGGGGTCCCCAGGGACGGCGCCTGCCGCATCGATCGACGCCACCGGGGCGAACGGGGTGCCGTTGACGACGAGCACTTCCCCCATCGACTTCACGGTGATCTTCAACGAGCCCGTTGTCGACTTCACCAGTTCGGATGTGACGCTCAGCGGCACCGCGGGGGCCACCACGAAAATCGTCACTTCCACGGGACCCACATCCTACAACGTCGCAGTCAGCGGGATGACCGGCTACGGCACCGTGATCGCGACCATTCCCTCCACCAGCGTCAGCCATGACCCGTACGGCGACGCCAGCGTGGCGGCCGCCACGAGCAGCAATGGCGACAATACGGTGACGTACAGCGCGCCGTTGCCGACATTTACTCTCAGCGGCCCGACCGCGGGAACATTCACCGCCGGGGTTAGCGTGACGATCGGTTGGACGGCGGCGAACGTCGACGTGGCCGGGCCCAGCAAGATCACCCTGGGCTACGACCCGGATTCCACGCCCTTCGACAGCAATGTGCATTGGTTCGAGGTCAATGGGGTGACCGCCGCCAACGGCGCCGGCTCCTACGCTTGGAACACCACCGGCGTGGCCTCGGGAACCTACTACCTCAACGGTTACATGTATGATTTCACGACAAACCAGCAGTATTTGTCGCATATCGGTACGTCGATTGTCATCACCGGCGGCGCTCCTCCCGCCTTCGGGCTTACTGGCCCGAGCGCGGGAACATTCACCGCCGGGGTGAGCGTGACGATCGCGTGGTCGGCCGCCAACGTCGACACGGCGGGCCCCACCAAGATCAGTCTGGCCTATGACCCGGATGCCACGCCCTTCGACGCCAATGAGCACTGGCTCGAGGTCGACGGTGTCACCGCGGCCAACGGCACGGGCTCCTACGCTTGGAACACCACCGGCATCGCCTCGGGAACCTATTACCTCGCTGGTTACATGTATGATTTTAGTACGAGCACCGCGGTGTATTCGCACCTCGCTACATCGTTCGTGATCACTGGCGGCGCTCCCCCCACCTTTGCGCTCAGCGGCCCGAGCGCGGGGACATTCACCGGCGGGCATATTGTGACGATCCAATGGTCGGCCACCAACGTGGACACATCGGGCCCCACCAAGGTCAGTCTGGCCTATGACGTGGATTCCACGGCCTTCGACTCCAATGAGCACTGGCTCGAGGTCGACCAGGTCACCGCGGCCAACGGCGCCGGCTCCTACGCTTGGAACACCACGGGGGTGGCCTCGGGAACCTATTACCTCGCTGGTTATATGTATGATTTCAGCACGAGCACGGCGGTGTATTCGCACCTCGCTACACCATTCGTCATCACCGGCGGCGCTCCCCCCACCTTTGCGCTCAGCGGCCCCACCGCGGGAACATTCTCCGCCGGGGTGAGCGTGACGATCGGGTGGTCGGCCACCAATGTCGACACGGCGGGCCCCACCAAGATCAGCCTGGCCTATGACCCGGATGCCACGCCCTTCGACGCCAATGCGCACTGGCTCGAGGTCGACCAGGTCACCGCGGGCAACGGCGCCGGCTCCTACGCTTGGAACACCACCGGGGTAGCCTCGGGTACCTACTACCTCAGCGGTTACATGTATGATTTCTCGACGAGTACGGCGGTGTATTCGCACCTCGGTACGTCGATCGTGATCACCGGGGGCGCTCCCCCCACGTTCACGCTCAGCGGCCCCACCGCGGGGACATTTTCCGCTGGGGTGAGCGTGACGATCGGGTGGTCGGCCACCAACGTCGACACGGCGGGCCCCAGCAAGATCAGCCTGGCCTATGACCCGGATGCCACGCCTTTCGACTCCAATGCGCACTGGTTCGAGATCGACCAGGTCACCGCGGCCAACGGCGCGGGCTCCTACGCCTGGAATACCAGCAGCGTCGCCGCGGGCACCTACTACCTCAGCGGCTACATGTACGACTTCTCGGTGAGCAAGGCGGAGTACTCCTCGATCGCTACGTCGATCGTCATTACCGCGGCCGTTTAACCCGGGTGAACCTACGGCAACCACGATCCGCCGACGGTGGAAGATCGTATTGCGCGCCTGTCTCGGGAAAACGTTCGCTGCACTCGGTCAACGTTCGTTCGTCTGCGCATCAGGCTCGGGGCCGACTGTGACGACAATGGCCGTGATGTCGTCGGCCGGCCTGTCGGGCTGGCAGAAATCGCAGACGCCACGGTTGAGCACGTACCCCGGCGGATGTCCGCCGTTGACGCCGATGAACGATCGCGCGCCGGGCACCAGCCGGCCGAATAAGAGTGTCACGAAATGGTCGGTCTCATTGGTCAGAAAACGGAAAACCAATCTTGTGGATCCCGATGGGCCATGCTAAGTTGGGCCAGCCCAGAACCCCCACGTTTGGCGTTAACTGACCATGCGGGGGCCTTTTTTCGTATGGCGGAGATGAGATGCTCGCGACACAGGCGTCTGTCAGCCCGCAGCCCTCTGCGGCGCCACAAGTGGCCGCTGGAAGGATGCGGTTCCTGTCGCGGCCCGTCGTGTTTCTGCTGACGGTGTGGATGCTGATGAGCGGGTCCACGCTATTTCTGTCCCTCAAATTCGGACTGACCGCGCCGTTCTCCGACGAATGGCGGTGGACCTCGTTGATTTCCGGTCGCGAAAGTCCTTCGGCGAAGTGGTTCTTCCAGGCGGAGAATCAACATCGCACGCCGCTGCCGAAGGCGATCTATTTTGGCCTGGGGTGGCTCACCCGTTTCGATCTCCGCGCGGGGGCTGTCTTCAGTGTCGTCATTCTTTCGCTGCTGGCCCTGGCACTGCTGGTCGCCGCCCGCCGGGTCAGGGGCCACGCGAGTGAAGTGGATGCGATCTTCCCCCTCTTGCTGCTCAACTGGGGGCAATACCATAATCTTATGTGGGGTGCACAGTTGTATTACGTGGTCAACTGTGTGCTCGCGGGCGTAATCCTGCTGGCGATTATCGCCAGCAGGGAGAGGTTGCCCCTGGCCGCCGCGGTGGCAACCCTCGTCTGCCTGGTCGGATTGGCCACAAGCGGCGCAGGCGGGATCGCCTATGCTCCGCCGCTGACATTGTGGCTGGTTTGCGCCGGGCTGGCCCGCTTTCGCGGTCCGTCCGGGACCGACCGATGGGCGGGGGCGATGATCCTGGCGTTGGCCACGCTGCCGGCACTGCTGATCTTTTGGTATTTCTCCGCCGCGGAGCCCATCCTCTCGGTGGCCGCCCGGCAAACGCATCATCTGCGGATGCCGCTGATCGGCGCGATCCAAGTCCTGAGCATCAGTTGTGGACGCTTAGGGCGGGACCTGTGGCCATTTTCCGGGCTGTTGACGGTGGCCACGCTGCTGATCGCCGGGGTTTCGTTGGGCGTCGTGGCGTGGCGCCGGCCGCCGGAACGGCTCCGGGCGTTGGGATTGGGTCTGTTCCTGGCCGCCATGCTCGTGGTGGCCCTGGGGATCGGCTTGACCCGCAGCGACCTGGGCCCCACCTACTGCCTCACGGCACGCTACATCACGCTTGCCTGCCCGTTGGCGTTGTGCTTGTACGTGATCGCTTTATGCTATGGACCGACCATCCATCGCGCCGGTGCCCGTTGGGCGTTGGTGGGCGCCATGCTGGCGATCACGGCAATCTACACCCGCAACGGGATACATAACGCGGCCGATCTGCAACTGCCGTTCCAGCGCCTGGAAAGGTCCGTGCGCCGCGGCTTGCCGCTCACGGCCGTGGCCGCGCGCTCGTTCGTGGACGTGCAGGCCGGTTCGGCCGAGGAAATGGCCGGCTTTCTCACCGCGTTGCGAGACGCCCGGCTAGGGCCCTACCGCGGCTATCAGCCGGCCGGCCCGGAACGCGACATTCGCGTGGTTCCCCTCGCCGAAACCACGGGGAATGCCCACGGAGCCGCGCCCATCGCGTACGCCGGCGCTGGCAGTTTGCGGCAGTCCTTCACCGCTGAGTCGCCGCTGCCGCTGTATCAAATCGAGTTCCGCGCGCGCGGCAACCTCCGCGATCGCTGGACGGTTGAACGCCTTCACTGGACGTTGGAAGAGACGGCAAAGAGCGGACCGCCGCGGGTTTGGGCCCAAGGCAATCTGAACCTGGACCACCTCCCCGACCCGCTCTACGCGACGCTGAGTTTCCCGCCCATCCCGGTCGTCCGGAAAACCACGTTCACCTTAATCCTCAGCGGTGCCGCGGGCTCTCCGCAAGGCGTGCCGCTGCGAGTGCCCCTCTACGAGACGGGCGGCGGCGAAACGGACGGCGTGCTGGCCGGTTTCCTCTACTTCGGCTCGCTGCGATCGCCTCGTGGGGCAGGCCATTTCGGAGTAAGTGAACCCCTAAAATAAGGGGACGTTTCTAATGGCGCCAAACAGGGGACATTCCTATTGGTTGACAACAGCGATGCAACCGTCTGTCCCGTCGTGCTCCTCGGGTTGTGCTATATTGTCTTGTCTGGTGCAACGGAGCCGGGCTCGGCTGGCGCGCAACCCGGCAAGGGATAATCAGGCCCCAATCCGTGCGCCTTGTGTTTGCAGCCCTATGGGCGGGCATTCCTGCTGCAAATTGTGCGTGAGCGGCAGGTGCTGCACCCGGTTTGATCGTTCGCGTCCGCAAGCGGCCCAGCCGCTGCCGCACGGCTGTCAATTGACGGTCTTCCGCATCGCGTACCGCGGGCGGCACGATCCGTCGAACATCCTGGACTTTTTTGCCTGCTAGAAGCCGCTGGCGGTTGGTCCGTAGTAGTTCCCCGAGGGCCTTGGCATCGCGGCGGTCGGTCTTGTTCTTGGTTCGCTTCTCCGGCTGCACGAGCACTGTTTCCCGGCAGCCATACTCCGCCAGCAGTTTCAAAAACCAGTCGTTGACCCCGCAGACCTCCAGGATCGCTACAAACCCTCCCTCCGGCACACTCCGATTCCGTACTTCCTCCAGGAGGCAGTTGCTTATCCCCGGCAGGTTGGAGGAATTGGGTGGCATGCCGTTACGACGCGCAGCGTCGCGCTCGGCTGCCTTTATTGGTAACCAACATGCCCACCGCCGGCACTATCCGCGGAAGTAGAAGTAGGCCCCCAGGATGCACAACACAATCAAGGCCGAACCCAACACGTCGAGCCAATTCCAGCTTTCGCGGGTAGCCCGGCGATCTTCCGCGGCAGCGGTTCCAAACGTAAGCCCCTGGAATCGCTCGTACTGCGGCGGCGGCGTGAGGTAACTGATGCCGACCATGGTCACCGCCGACACCAGCGCGATGAAAAGGCTGAAGTACTGGAAATAAGTGTTGTTGACGATCCACAGCAGCGAGTGCTCGGCATATCCGCGGGCGATTCCCTGGGCGTCGTAGCCAAACCATCCCAAGGTGACCGGGGTATCCACCGCCATGCGGAAGATGCCCAGGATGAAACCCACGACCATGGCGGCGAAGCAGCCCTGGGCATTGAGACGCTTGGCAAACACGCCGAAAAAGAAGACGACGAATACCGGCGGGAAGAGGTAGCTTTGCACCGCTTGAAGGTAATAGTATAAGCCGTGCGCATTTTCAATGACCGGCAGCCAGGCCAGCGAGATGAGCACCATCACGGCGGTGGCGAGCCGGCCCATCCGCACCAATTGATGCTGCGAGGCCCAGGGCTTCCACTTCGCATACAGGTCGACCGTGAATAGCGTGGAACAAGCGTTGAAAACGCCGGCCAGCGAGCCCATCAGCGCGGAGAGCAGCCCCGCCACTACGATCCCCCGCAATCCGGATGGCAGCAGGTATTGCACCATCAGCGGGAACGCGGCCTGGGCCTGGTCGTGATCGAGGCCTCCGCCGGGGAACAAGCGGGCGGTCAACTCCGGCACGCGGCCGCTCTTGGCCAGTGCAAAACAGACCAGGCCCGGCACGATGAACAGATAGATGGGAGAGAGCTTGAGCAAGCCGGCGAAGATGCTGCCGCGGCGGGCCGTTTTCTGGTCGGGAGCGCCCAAGGCCCGCTGCACGATATACTGGTCGGTGCACCAATACCACAGGCCGCCCATCGGCGCGCAGAACAGCATGCCCAGCCAGGGGAAATAACCGTTGAAGTACCAGGCCATGCGGCCGCTTTCTTTGACGGGCTCCCAAGTGCCCACCACGCCCGGCGGCACCAGCGGCTTCCAGAGGTTGAACATCTCCGGCCCGCAGATATGCCGCAACTCGGTCCAACCGCCCAACCGCACCAGCCCGTAGACCGTCAGCAATGCCGAGCCCAGGATGAGAATCACGGCCTGCACGGCGTCGTTGTAGGCCACGGCCCGCATTCCGCCGAGGCTGGTATACAAACCGGTCAACACGACCACCAACACCGACCCGATCCAGAAGCTGTTGATTTCCAGCCCGCCGTGGAGATGGCCGCCCGCGAGGACCCCGCCGAGGTGCAGATGGATTTCCGGCAACAGCGTGCGGAAGACCACGCCGCCGGCGAAAATGCCCACCGCGATCTTGGAAACGATGAACGTGATCAGCGAGACCACGGAGAGCACGTAGCGCGAGGCGGGCGAAAACCGCCGCTCGAGAAACTCGGGCATGGTGAAGACCATCGAGCGGGCGTAGAAGGGCACGAAAACCCACCCCAGCACCAGCAGGCACCACGCGTGCAGCTCGAAGTGGGCCATCGCCACGCCGTCGGTGACGCCGGAGCCGGCCAGTCCCACCACGTGTTCCGAGCCGATGTTCGACGCGAAGATCGAGGCCCCCACCAGCCACCAGCCGAGGTTGCGTCCGGCGAGGAAATAATCGGCGGCCGTGTCCTTGCTCTTTCGAATCACCCACCAGGCCACCCCCAGCAGCAGACCGAAATACAGCGCGATCGTCAGCCAGTCGAGGCTGGTCAAGGTGGAGCCGTGCATGAGGTCGTTCCGTGGAGGCGGGGGGTGGAAGATGAACGGTCGCGGAGTGGCACGTCCCTGAGCGCCGCGAAGGGCGTGGTTTGCGCACCACGCCACGCCCATCGCTGCGCTCTGGGCGTGCCACCCAACGCTGGGTTAATCAGTGGATCGGCGAGTAATCGGTGGCCTTCAGATTCTTACTATCGTGTGTCTGGACGAGCACGCCGTCCTTTTCCGAATCGGCCTTGGCCTTGATCCATTCCGGATCGGCCTTGAACGCATCCCAGGCTTTCTTTTGAGCTTCCACGCTGGGGAAGGCGAGCATGTAGCACAACGTGTCCTTCGCCGCGTCGCCTTCAGTGGGCGTCCAGAAGCCGATCACCTCCATTCCGTGTTTCTGGAACAACTTGCAGGTATGATCGCGGAAGCGCGCGTGCAGCGCTTCGAGCTTGCCCGGATTTGCCTTGTAGATCCGCAGCTCATAGATCTTGCCGGTGGCAGGACCGTCGGCGGCCGCGCTCCGCATCACCAGACCGGCGCACACCACACTCAGGACGGCCAAAATACACAACGAAGCTCGCATGGAACCCTCCGATCGCGTTAGGGGTGAGAAAGACCACCTGATATTACTTGTCCCGGGGAGGATGTCAACTTGGTGGAGTGGAATTCACTCCGCTGCGTTGTTTTTGCCGGGCGATTGACGTGAATGCCGTTTTGCCGGCCTAGCGGAATAAATTTCGTTCTCCGCACGAGTATCTTGGACGGCGCGCCGCGCGAGGCTACAATGGCAATTTGCCGCGGGGATATCGGTACATCCACCGCTGGGGGCGGTGTCAAACGCCCACGGCAAAAGAGTCCATCGGAAATCGCATTTGACGTCAAAGGGATCCGCCATGAATGTCCGCTTCCATCGCCGCGAAATGTTACGAAAGACCGCCGTCGCCGCCGGGGCCGCGGCTGGGGCCAGCCTCTTCGGCGTGCCCGCCTTGCTCGCCCAGCGGTCGCCGAACTCCACCCTGGGCACGGTCGTCATCGGCTGCGTCAACCAGGGCAAACCGGCCGTCAATGCGGCTTGCAGCGAACGGGTGGTCGCCTTGTGCGACGTCGACGAGAGCCACCTGGCGCAAGCCAAGGCGTTCATCGGCGAACAGCATCCGGACATTCAGACTTCCGGCATTCCGGAGTTCTACGACTACCGCAAGATGTTCGACAAGATCCACAAGGACATCGATGCGGTGTTCATCGCCGCGCCCGACCACCACCACGCCGTCTGCTCGATCATGGCGATGAAGCTGGGCAAGAACGTCTACTGCGAAAAGCCGCTGGCCCACAGCATCGGCGAAGTGCGGGCGATGATGGAGACCGCGCGGAGCTGCAAAGTCGTCACGCAGATGGGCAACCATCACCACAGTTCGGAGAGCGTGCGCCGGCTGTGCGAGTACATTTGGGCCGGCGCGATCGGCAACGTCCTGGAAACCTACAGTTGGGCCCGTACCGGCCGGGGTGGCATCGGCGGACGGGCGCCGGGCGAACCGGTTCCGGCCGGCTTGCACTGGGACGAGTGGATCGGCCCCGCGCACTTCCGCGACTATAGCCATAAATTGCATCCCAAGCTGTGGCGGAGCTGGTGGGAGTTTGGCGACGGCTCGGTGGGCGATTGGGGCTGTCACAACCTGGACGGGCCGTTCATGGCCTTGAAGCTGGGCCAGCCCAGCCGCGTCGAGGCGATCGAACAGATCGGCGGCAGCGACGAGCGTTATCCGCTGGCCAACGCGCTGCGTTGGAGCTTTCCCGCGCGCGGCGACATGCCGCCGGTGAAAGTGCACTGGTACGACGGCTTCAAAGGCACCGCCGAAGAGCTGGCGAAACTCGACGAGAACGACCCGGTGGGCGAGCACAATCGTCCGCCCATCGTCGATGAGATCGAAAAGAAATACAATCGCAAGCTCAAGGACGGCGGCGCCGTTTTTGTAGGCGACAAGGGAATCCTGGTGGCCGGCAACTACTGCGAGGGTCCGCGGCTGGTCCCCGAGGAAAAACAGCGGGACTTCCCCACGCCTGCCAAGACGCTGCCGCGGGTGCGGAAGGGCCTGAACCATTACACCGATTTCCTCCGCGCCTGCAAAGAGGGGGATCAGCCCTGCTCGAATTTCGAGTATGCCGGTCCGCTCACCGAGATGGTCTTGCTGGGTTGCATGGCCGAACGCGCCGGCGTCGGCAAGTACGTCGAGTGGGACAGCCAGAAAATGGAGTGCACCAATCTTCCCGAGCTGAATCGGCTGGTGAAGCGGGAATATCGCTCCGGCTGGACGTTGTAACAAGGGGGAAGGATGGAGGTTTGAATTTTAGATTGTGGATTACGGATTTTGGATCACCGGCCGGCCGTCGCTTGCGGTTTAGCCAGGAACGACGGCCGCGGCCAAACCTTTGTGAGGAATGCTCGCCATGACCAAGGATCTCGCTCGTCGTGATTTCGTCAAAACGGCCGCGGGGATCGCCGGCGCGGTCGCCAGCCTGACCATCGTCCCCCGCTGCGTGCTGGGCGGGCCGCGGCAGATTCCGCCCAGCGAAAAAATGCACGTCGCCGGGATCGGCATTGGTGGGATGGGCGGCGGCAACCTCCGCAATCTGGAGGCCGAAAATCATATCGTGGCGCTGTGCGACGTGGATCCGACCTACGCGGCGCGCACCATCCAGCGTTACCCCAAGGCCCCCTTCTACACCGACTACCGCAAGATGCTCGAGCGGCAGAAAGACATCGACGGCGTGGTGGTCGCCACGCCCGACCACACCCACGCGGTGATCTCGATGGCGGCCATGCGCGCAGGCAAGCACGTCTACTGCCAGAAGCCGCTCACCCACGACGTCTACGAAGCGCGGATGCTGGCCCAGGCTGCCAAGCAGTACAAGGTGGCCACGCAGATGGGCATCCAGGGACACTCCCACGACGACCGCCATCTGCTCCTGGACTGGATCGCCAAGGGCCTGATCGGCGAGATCCGCGAGGTCGACGCCTGGTGCAGCCTCTCGTATTATCCTTGGGGCCATGCCTCGTGGAGCTCGAAGTGGTCGGAGCGGCCCAAGGACGTCATGCCCGTGCCCGCCGGCCTGGATTGGGACCTGTGGATCGGCCCGGCGCCAATGCGGCCCTACCATCGTGCCTACCATCCTACGACCTGGCGCTGCTGGTGGGATTTCGGCTGCGGGATGATGGGCGACCGGGGCGCGCATAGCTTCGACCCGGTCTACCAGGCGTTGAAGCTCACGGCGCCAACCAGTATCGACGCCACCACCTGCGGCAACACCGCGGAGGTGCACCCGCTGTCGGCCATCGTGACCTACCAGTTCCCCGCGCGGGAAGGCTTCCCCCCGTTGAAGCTCACTTGGTACGAAGGCACGCGTCCGCCGCGTCCGGCTGATTTGGAAGACGGTCGCCACTTGCCGGCCGAAGGGGGCATTATCATCAAGGGGAGCACCGCCTCGATCATGGCCGGAGTCTACGGTGGCAGCCCGCGGATCATCCCCGAGGCGAAGATGAAGGAACTCGTCCTGCCCGCCAAGGGCACCGCCCGATTCCATGGCAGGTCGCATGAGATGAATTGGGTCAACGCCTGCAAGACGGGCGAGCCCGCCGGGGCCGATTTCTCCTACTCCGGCCCGCTCACCGAGGTCTGCCTGTTGGGCAACATCGCCCAGCGGGTGGACGCCCGCATCGAATGGGACGTTGCGGAGCTCAAAGTGACCAACCTGCCCGAGGCCAACCGCTACGTGCGGACCGAATACCGCAAGGGATGGAGTCTATAGCACCGGGGGAAGGCGGATTCGGCTGGGTGGCACGCCCAGAACGAAGTGAAGGGCGTGGTGCCGCAACACCGCGCCCTTCGCTATTGTTACGCGAGTCGCCGGCGCGTTACTGCCGACTGCCCCCTGCCGACTGCCTACTCCTCCACAGATCCTCGCGGACGTAAACCGTCACCAAGACGCCGGGACGCAGGCCGAAGATCATCTGCTTGTTGTACGACGCGCGGAGCGCGCGGTCGACCACCGGTTGAACGTCGGCGGTGAGAATCAACACCGCCGGGGGTGGGCAGCGCCGCGAGTCCTCGGCCCAGGCGGCGGCGTCTTGCCAATAACCGACCTGCCCCGGGCGGAACTGCCGCAAGTACCAGGGCAACGGCCAGTAGTTGTCGGGCATGACCACGTGGATGGTCATTTCCTGCTCGTTGGGAGCAGCCGCGGCGATCCGCTCGATTTCGCGGGCCAGGTTCCGCACGTCGGGCGACGTGGCCGCGTACACCCACGGATTGCGCCCTTCGGCATAGAAGCGGAAGTTGAGCAGGTAGCTTTGCCATCCCAAGTGCGCCAGGCCGGCCGCCAAGAGCAAAGCCACCGCGATTCGCAGCGGCAGGCGTTTTGCCGCGCGGAGCACCGCCCACGCGCCCACGCCGCCCAGCAGGATCATCCCATGGAGAAAGCTCAACAGGCACCAGGGCGTTTTGTAGGGGATGGCACCATAGAGCACCGTCAGCACGAGGGTGTAAATCGCCAGGAATCGCAGCAGCGGCCGTTGCTGCGGGGCGATCCCCCGGCCCGTGAGCCCCACGCCGCAACCGATCACAGCCAGGACGCCGATCAAGCCCTCGCTCCAGAAAAAGCCTCGCGCCCCGCGGTAGGCGAAGAGCAGTTGCAGATAGTAATACCAGGGGTGCGTGTGGATGCCGGCCTGGCTGCCGCGGCGCCAATAGATCGTGTACGTGAGGAGTGAATCGAGCGGGCCGCGCCAATTCGTGCCGAACGAAGAGTAGCAAGCCACCGCGACCAACACCGCGGTCAGGGCGGCCGTGAAGATTGCCCGGGTGGTACGTCGGGGTGGCGCTGGCGTCTCGCCAGTGTTCGTCGGGGTGGCGCCAGCGTCTCGCCCGTGGCACGCGGCCGTCAGGACCAGTCCGGCGGCCATTGCCGCGGCGGCGAGGATCCAGGTCTCCTTGGTCGAGTACATCAGCCCCAGCGACGCGCCGGTCAGTGCGGCCCAGGCGAGCGAGCGCGAGCGGAAGTAGCGCCAGCCGCAGGCGATTGCGGCGAAGGTGAAAAACACCAGCAGCGTCTCATGGATATAGCAGCGGCCGTAGAAGACCAAGGCCGGCGAGAGGGCGGTGAGGGCCGCGGCCAAGAGCGCCGCGGCCCGTCCCAAGCCGTCGCCGACGGCCAACAACAGCAAGATCAGGCCCACGCTGAACGCTACCGGCACGAGCCGGTAGGGCTGCTCGCGGCTATGGGCGAAGTCGCTGGTCCCGTAGAGCCACAGCGCCGGCTGGGCCAGCCAAGGCATCGTGGGGCCATGGTACTCGAAAGGGTCGTAGCGGTACACGCCGGTATCGAACAGCGTGCCGGCCAACACGGCCTGATTCGCCTCGTCGCAATGCATCGGCCGCAAGGCCAGCCGCGGCAGCCGCAACGCCAACGCGGCCGCCGCCAGCAGCAGCATGCCGATCAGGAACCGTCCCCTCATGGAGCCGCTTTGCCGAAGACTTCGACTTCGACGTAATGGTTCAGGTCGTTCGAGGTGTTGCCCTTGGAGTACAAGCGCACGTAGCGGCCGCGGACCGGCTGGCCCGCGGCGTCACGGGCGTCGATCAGCTTGCCGCGGAAGTCTTCGATGTATTCGAGCTGCTTCCCCGCGCCCAGGCCCAAGGAGTTGGCGAAGTCGTTGTTGAAGACGGTCTTCACGTTCTGGGCGAAGTTGGGATCGTCGGACACCTGGACGACCACGCCGTGATAGACGCGGGCTTCGCCGTGGTAGTGCCAAATCACCACGGCGTAGACGTCGGCCGGGGCGCCGAGGTCGATCTGCACCCATTGCTTCTCCGGCGCGATCTCGACGAAACTGCCGTCGTCGCCTTCCTTGTCGCCGTCGGTGATCATGGTCAGCTCGCCGATGACGGGCTGCGAGTCGCTCGAGGTGACCTTCTTGTGCAGCGCCAGGTTCACGGTCCCTTCCGGGGCCAGCATCGCCGCGCGGGGCTTTTCGTTATACTTTTCCAGCGTGGGACTCGAGGGGATGTTCTTGGGCGTTCCCTGGAACAGCGGCTTGGGGAGCTTGATTTCCAAGGGGACAAGTTTTCCGCCCGCCGGCCCTTGGGCCGCGGCCGAACCGCACAACAGGCCCAGCGCCGCCAAACCCGCGATCCCCACCATTCGTCCCGTCACTCTGCTTTTCATGCTCGTCACTCCGCCTGTTTTTCAGGAAACCATAGGGTGGGTCGAGCGAAGCGAGCCCCACCATTTTCAGCCTATTCGATCGGTGGGGCTCGCTATGCTCGACCCACCCTACGCAATCCATGATACCTCCCGGCAATACCCGACGCAATTGCCCCACGGCGACAACAGGCCGGTTGCCATTCGGCTCGCCTCGTGGTAGCCTGCCAAGGGGGCAAATCCTGGCTGCAAAGGGCGATTCGTGCCGATCGAGGACCTTGAACTATCGCTGCTGCTGCCAGCCTACAACGAGGCGTTGCGACTGCCCCCGTACCTCGAGGAAGTGCGCAAACACTTCGATGGCTGCTACGCCGGCCGCTACGAAGTGATCGTCGTCGACGACGGCAGCGAGGACGGGCTGGGAGAGTTCCTCGATCGTTTCGGTGCCGATTGGCCGCAATTGCGCACGATCCGGCACCCGCACAACCAAGGCAAGGGGGCGGCGGTGCGGACCGCGGCACTGGCGGCCCGCGGCGGCCGGCTGCTGTTCGCCGACGCCGACGGAGCCACGCCCATCGCCGAGGAATGCCGCCTTTCGGCCGCGATTGCCGCGGGCGCGCAAATAGCCGTCGGTTCGCGGCTGGTGCCCGCGCCCGGCGTGCGGCGCTCGCGGGTTTGGAGCCGCGCCTTGCTGGGGCGGCTGTTTGCCGCGGTAGCGCGGAGCCAATTCCGGCTTTCCGTCCGCGATCCGCAGTGCGGCTTCAAAATGTTCCGCCGCGAGGCCGGGCAGCGACTGTTTTCCCTGCTCCGCGAGCCGGGCTTCCTCTTCGACTTGGAACTGCTGGTGCTGGCCCGGCGGCTGGACTACGCCACGGTCGAGGTGCCCATCAATTGGCGGGAAGTTCCCGGCGGGCATTTCCGCCCCACCCGCAGCATCCTGCAGATCCTCACGGACTTGCGGCGGCTACGCCAGCGGCTGGCGGGAGGTGGACGGTGAATGGTGAATGGAAAGAGGCAGAGGGGCAGTGACACAGAGGATGAATGCGAGACTTTGCCCCTTTGTAACTCTGCTCCTTTCACTTAGCCCGGACTATTCGTGGCCAGGGATGTTTGGACGCAGTGTGCGCAATTGAAGCCCGACGCGCAAGCGAGGCTAAGCCCTGATGACTTCCTCGCTTACGCTTCGGGCTTCCATTTGGCCGTAATTCGGGTTAGCGCGTGGCGACTCCCACGGCTTGGGCCGCGCTTTGCAGATGCGCCAGGGCCTGCCGATAGTCCTTCCGGCCGACGTACTCCAGGATCAGCGGCGCGTGCGGCGTGTGCTCGGCGGCCAAAGTGACGAACTTCCGGTAGTCGAGATCCCCCTGCCCGGCCGGCACGCCCCGATCGACGTGCAACTTGCGGTCCTTGGCGTGCAGGCAGTCGATCCACGGCTTGAGTTGCTGGAACATCTCCTCCAGGTCGTTCAGTTCCAGCAGGTTGGCCGGATCCAGTAGCGCCCGCAGCCGCGGCGAGCCGACCTCTTCCAGAAACAGCCGGGTGCGTTTGGCGGTGGCGAAGAAGCCCCGGTAGAAGGCCTCGAAGAGCACCGTGACGTCGTACTGTTCGGCAAGCCCGGCGAGTTGTTTGCCGGTGGCGATCATGGTTTTCCACACGTCCTCGCGTAAGTCGTAGGGCACGGCCGCCGGCTTGTCGGCGAGGTAATGGCCGGCCTCGGTCACCAGGGTCCGCACGCCCATCGCGCGGCCCACTTTCATCATCGCTTCGAAATAGGCCAGGTTGGCCTTGCGCTCGTCGGGGTCGGGATGAATCAGGTTGGTATAGACGCCCATGCTGTGAATGGAAACGCCCGCCGAGCGATAGGCGTCGGCGATGGCCCGGCAGCGCTGGGGGGTGAGGTCCGAAACGTCGGAGCGACCGTTGTATTTCCAGTACCGGCTGTCGGTCTGGTTGAGAAACAGTTGCACGGTGTGGACGCCATGTTGCGACAACTCTTCGGCGAGTTGCCGATTGCTGAGGTCGCCAAACCCCAGGGTGGCGACGCCGACGGTCACGCCGCGCGGCGGCGGGGCGGTGGGGCTGGCCAAGGCGTTCGCTGCGGCGGCCAGGGGAAGAGCCATCGCGGCCCCCGCCTGGAGCGCCTCGCGGCGAGTCAGTGGATCGTGAAACATGGATCGGTCCTCGAGGGATGAAGGAATGTGACGTCGCACTGCCTACTGCCCACTCGCTCTCACAACGTCCAGCCGTCGCGGTATTGCCGGTGCAAGTATTGGTTGGCCCGCTCATGGTTGGTGATGCGGAAGTTGGGGCCGTCCCAGTTCAATTTTTCCCCGGCCCGCAAGGCGACATTCCCCAGCATGCAGGTCTCGGTGAGGATTCCGCCGTGATCGACGAAATTCGCGCCCGCCGGCGGGCCGCCGCGGCAGGCGTCGACCCACTCCTTGTAGTGGCCGACCGAGCGGGGCAGCGTCTTGGGCGGACGCCCGTAGCTTTTCATTTTCCCTTCGGGAACCAGCCGGTGCCCCATCAGCGTCGCTTTCTCGCCGATGTAGATCACGTCGGACATTCCCCGGCCCGGTTCCAGGTCCTTGGGCCGCGGTGGGCGCAGGCCGCCGTCGTACCACGTCAAGCTCAGCGGCGGCATGTCGCCACGGGCCGGGAATTCATAGCGCGCAATCACCCCCAACGGGTAGATTTCCGGGCTCAACTTGGTACACGAGGCCTCGATGCTCGTGGGATAGCCCAACTTCAATGCCTTGAAGACGGTCGAGAGCTTGTGGCAACCGAGATCTCCCAGCAAGCCCGTGCCGAAGTCCCACCAATTGCGCCACGTCCAGGGGCAATAGGCCGGATGATAGGGCCGCACGGGCGCCGGGCCGAGCCACAAATCCCAGTCCAGGCCCTCGGGGACCGGCGGGGTCTCGGGCGGGCGTCCCTCCCAAGTCGGCCAGGCCCAGAATCGAGCCGGCGACCAGACTTGCACCTCGTGCACCGGGCCGATGGCCCCGGCGGAGATGAACTCGCAGGTCAGGCGGGCTTCCTCGGTGGCCTGTCCCTGGTTGCCCAATTGTGTGGCGACCCCCGCGCGCCGGGCCGCCTCGGTCACTTGCCGGGCTTCATACACCGAATAGGTGAGCGGCTTTTCACAATAGACGTGTTTGCCCAGCTTGAGCGCGGCCATGGTCACCGCGGCGTGGGCGTGGTCGGGCGTGGCGACCACGACGCCGTCGACTTTTTCCTTGGCCAACAACTCGCGGAAATCGCGGTAGGTGCGGCAGCCTCGATACGTCCCGGAGCGTTTGTCCTTGGCGTAAGCCTCGTCCATCGCGCGCCGCGCCGGTTCGCGGCCGGCCAGCCGTTGCTCCTTGCCTTGCGTCCAGTTCCAAGAGACGTAGCCACCGCTCTCGCGGTTGACATCGCAGACGGCCACCACCTGAACTTCCGGATATTGCGCCAGCGCGATCAGGTCCTGCGAGCCCTGCCCGCCGGTGCCGATGCCGGCGATGGTAGTCTTCTCGCTGGGCGGGACGTGGCCTGGCCCTCCCAACACGTGCCGCGGCACGATGGTGAACGCCGTCGCGGCGAGTGCCCCGCCCAGGAGTTTGCGACGGGAGATTCCGTCGCCCGTCGACGGGGAAGAACCCGCTGATGAATGCCCAATGGTTCCCATGGATCTGTCCTCTGGTTTGATGGCATACGCGATTACTCGGGTGGCATGCCTTCACGCGGCGCAGCCGCGGGTAGGCATGTTCGTTGCCGAGGAAAACATGCCGACCCGACGCATGCGCGTCGTGACGGCATGCCACCCAACGTGTATATCAGAAAATACGCTACCGTCCAATCAAAATCACGTAGGCCGTGGTGGGCGGATTGCCGATCGCGAGCAACCAGCCGTCGGCCGTCTTGGTTGCGCCGGCCGCCGCGGCCAGCGGATTTCCCGCGCCGTCCAACGGCTGGGCTCGAACGCTCGCAGCGCGATCCAGGTTCCGCAACAGGACCTTGCCGGTCACCGGCTCGATGCGGGCCGGCGGCTTTCCCCACTTTTCCAGCGTCGTCCGCTTGGCGTTCCATTGCATGTCGGAATTGGCTACCCGCGCCGTGGCGGTCAGCAACAGCTTGCGCGACTGCGCGATGGGACGCTCGTCCAGCGCGCTGAGCGTGACGGCGGAAAACGGGTTGTCGATCTCCAGGCCGAGGTTCGCGGTCGCCTGGCGGCTGGCCTTGTTGAAACCCACCAGCGCCTGGGAGCGGGGGGTTTCAATCACGACCTGGCCTTGCTTGGCCTCCCAGCCTTGCCAGCAGATCTCGCCGGTGTCGGAGCGAATCGGCCCCGTGACGGGCGACTTGAGCGCCGCGAATTGCTCGGCCGACGCGGCGCGGAGCGTGGCGATCCGCGTGGCGTGGAGCAAGGGGATCGCCAGCGAGAAGCCGGGTGTGAAATAGGGGGCTTCCGACGACGGCAGACGAATGCTCTCCACCACCTGGTCCCGGGAGTACGAGCGCGGCACGGTCTCGGCCGCCGAGCGGACGTCGGCGCGGAGGAACAGGATCGCGCCGGCCGCCAATTGCGTCATCTTCACCGGATCGGGGGCCAGATCGAAATACTGCAGCGGCCGGCTGCCGGCGTCGATGATGTCGTCGTGGCCCAACGTATACCAGAATATGCCGTCCCAGTCCTGCAGGGCCGCATAGGCGGCGAGGATCGGAATCTGCTCGCACGCATACTCGTGGGGGAACGGCTCGTTGACCTCGGAAACCGTGTAGGGCTTGCCCGCGAAGGCCGTGCGCGACAATTCCACCGCCGTGCTGTGCAACGGATCGTTGACCATCGGCGTATTGGGAATATTGAAACCGATGTGCCGCCCGGTGACTCGGTCTTCCACATAGCGGGGGTGCTGCCAGTAAACGTGGCCGTCGACCACGTCCAACTGCGAGGTCGAAGCCAACAACGGATAGCCGCTGCGGCCGTGGTTGTGGTCGGCGGTGCCGATCCGCAGCGCGTGGACCTTCAGCTCGTCGCGCAGATATCGGCCCATCTCCCGGAAGTAGCGGTCTTCCAGGTCCATGTAGAACGCCGCTTCGGCGTGGAAACGCTCTTTGTCGGCCGCGGCAAACTCGGCCGGCCGCAGCCGGGGTAGCGGGCCGTCGGCCACGCCCGCGGCCGCACGCAGCCGCGCCAGTTCCGCGGCCGAGAGATGCTCGGCCAGCCAGTGGTTGTAGAGTGCGGTCAGCTCTTTTTCGTAGCTCTCGGGAATGTCGGTCCAGGTGCCGGGATGCTTCCGCTGGTTATGCCCCAGGAGCCGGCCGCTGAACCAGGACTCCACCAGCGAGTTCTCGTTGACCAGTTCCACCACGGCCACGGCCGGCTCGTCGCAATAGGCGCGGCCCGTGTAGGGATTGCGGTGCGTGAGCAGTTGCCGGGCGTATTCTCTCTGCAGCTCGATCAGGCGGGGATGGAAATACGTGAGGGCCTTGGCATACCCCAGCAGTTCGGCGTCGGGCACGCCATCGCCCGCCTGGAAAGCCCGGGCCACATTCAGATTGAGGTCGGTGTAGATTCCCCGCTGCTTGAGCTGGGCCACGAAGAAATCCAGCCGCTCCAGTTGGGCCGGATCGAGGACGCGCGAATCGTTGCGGCGGGAGTCGATCAGTCCCCGCGGGGCCGGGCTGTCGAGGAAGTGGAAACGAATGCAGTTGACGCCCACGCGGGCCAGGTGCGCGGCCACCCGCGGCGCGTCGTCCTTGGCCGGCAGCGTGGCCTTGGCGGTGATGTTCATGCCCCAGATGCGGAGCCGCTTGCCGTTGGGGAGCGTCAAGTGGCCGCCCTCGATGCGAACAAATCCGTCTTTCCCGGCCGGGGCGTCCAGCAGAAACGCCACGCTGGCCGGCGACTCAGCGGCGCTGTGCCAATCGACGGGAAACGGCCGCAGCGCGGCGTCCTCGGCCCTGGCATCGCCCGCGGCAGCGCCCACGAGCGCGATGGAAACGATTCGCAGCAGGGTTTTCATGGTGGAAGCTCGTCAATGAATTCTCGGAATTAACCACAAGGACGCGGAGGGTGGCATGCCGTCACGACGCGCACGCGTCGGGTCGGCATGTTCCTATCAGCCACAAACATGCCGACCCACGGCTGCGCCATGTGACGGCATGCCACCCAACTGTTGCCATCGTTTCTCCCTCAGTTCTTTTCCGCGGAAAGGGTATCCTCGACCTTGGCCGGCGGTTTGGCCTGCTCGGGCGGAGGTTCGACGAGGTCGGCCTTCATGATCTCGATCTTCTTGCGGATCACGCGGGCATTTTCATCACAGGTGAAATCCAGACGTTTCTTGGCCACCGCGGGAGTCGCGCCGTAGAGCGGCCGCTTGGCGATCGTCAGGCAGGCGTCGAAGTACGCCATCAACGCCTGCCGGCCGTCGTCGGCAAAGGCCGCCATCTTGGGGTTGTCCGGATACACGGCCGACGCGCTGTTCAACAGCCCGCCGAGCTTATCGACTTCTTCCTGGATTGCTTGGCGGCCGGGGTGCGACTCCAATAGCGCTCGGCCGCGGCCGGCTTCTTCGAGGAATACCGAAAACTGCCGCCGCGCCTCGGCAAGCTTCGCCTGGTCGACCGTGGGGGCCGCCGGCGCCTCGGTGGGGACCTCGGTCGGAGCGCAACCGGCCAGGCCGCCGGCCAGCAGCAACGTGAAAATGACCCAGGAGGTTCTCATGGTTTTTTTCTTGTCGGTTGCTCGGGGCCGTGGCGATGGGTCGCAGCGCCTCCTATCCTACCCGCTGAAAATTGCCGAGCAAGCCCCGGATGATCGCCGGGCGATCGGTGCTTGGGAACTTCTATCCCCAACGCCCAATCGAATCACCATTGTGCCACCGACCACGAGCTTCTTAGCGATTCGACAAGTGATGGAGCATCTGCCGGATGATCTGCGGTCCGTTCTCGCAAAAGATCAGCAGCACGGCCATCAACGAGCCGCCGGCGATGATCCCCGAGGCCACCGGGAAGGTGTACTCTTCCGATTCCTTGGGCCGGGCTTTCTGGAACGCGTAGCCGATCACCCCGCCGAGAAAGAACTGCAGCGCGGTGAACCATTGGAAGGTCCAGGCCAGGCCCAGCCCGGCCGCCGAAGGAATCCATTTCTCGTAGCGGGGAAAAAGCCTGGCCAACAGCGGCAGGACGATTCCCACGATTCCGCCGATGACGATCGACCAGATCTTCACGGGGTGCAGCGTCTCCAGTCCACGGCTCATCGCCTCGGCCACGGCTTTCCAGGTCTGCGCCGCGGGGGCCGGAAACTGGTTCCCGCCGAGCACGCTCTCGTTGGGCACCAGGACTTGGAAGCAGAGCACGGTGACCACCGTTCCCATGAAGATCCCGGCGAACTGGGCGAAGAATTGTTTGCGGGGGTTGGCCCCGAGCAGGTAGCCGCTCTTGAGGTCGGTCAGCAGATCGGCGGAACTGGTGGCGGCGCCGGCCGTGATGCTGGCGCTCATCAAGTTGATGTTCATGTGGCCCGGACTGAGACAGCCGAAGATCAACTGGGTGACCTTGCCCATCGGGCCGACCGGCGTGGTATCGGTTTCGCCCGTCACGCGGCAGGCCACCAGGGCCAGGAAGAAGGCCAGCAGCACGGCGACGGCGCTTTGCCAGTAGGGCATGTCGAAGGTGGTCTTGGCCAGCCACGCCAGCGCTACGAGCGAGATCAACTGCCCGGCAACGAACCACGACATCGGCGCTTCGAGGGCGTCGACTTCGGTGATCGTCCGGCTTTCGGCGGAGGAGAACATTTTCCGCAGATTGCCGAACGCCCGCACGATGCTCCGCCATTGCATGGCGAAGGAGAACAGGCCCGAAGTGACCATGCAGGCCACTCCGCCCCAGAGGGTCCATTGGACGATGGGCCGGAATCCCGTCCCGATAATGATTCCCTGCTGCTGGAGGATGGGCACAAACACCGCCCAGCAGAGCGTCGCGCCCAAGAGCATGCTGAAGCACACCCGCAGTCCGGTCAGGGCGCCGGCAGCGATGAAGATGGGGTCCCAAACGAAGGTTACGGTGCGGCCGATCGAGGCTTCGCCAAAGACCGCCCGGTCGAATTTTCCCACCAACGCGGTAATCGAGCCGGCGCCCAGGTGGGTCGAGGCGTATTTGTCGATGAGGTCCAAACCATCCATCCAGAACTGGTCGATCGCGGCCAGGATTCCGGCGATTCCCAGCGCCCGGGCCGCGCGGACCGCCCGGCCGCCGTGCGAGTGCAGCGCTCGCAGCGTTTCCGCGGCGGCGATGCCGCTGGGGAAGCGGAGTTGCTCGATGTTGATCATCTGCCGCTTCATGGGAATGGCCATGGTGACGCCCAGCACGGCCAGGAAGAACACCCAGGCTAACAGCAGCGGCAGCGGCAGGGAGTGGTGGTTGATCATCAGGTATGCGGCGAAGGCCGAGACCAGCGTGCCGCCGGTGGAGTAGCCGGCCGAGCTGGCGGTGGACTGCATGCAATTGTTTTCGAGGATCGTCATCGGCGTTTTCGCCAGACCGACCCGATAGAGCGCGGCCCAGATGGTGTAGGAGAGGATGCAGGCGGTGATGGCCACGCCGAAGCTCCAGCCGGCCTTGAGCCCGATGTAGAGATTGGTGAGCGAGAGAACGCTTCCCAAGAGCGAGCCCATCAGCACGGCCCGCCAGGTCAACTGCGGCATGCTGTCGCCGCGGCCGGTGTAGACCGTTTGGAACCACTGCCGCTCGATTTCTTCGGGAGTCCCCTGGAAACCGCGGAGCGGCAGTTCGACGTCCTCGTTGGGCGGGGCAGTTTCCGGCATCAACGCAGGCCTCCTGCCTCGACTACGGTTGGAGCAACTCGTACATGCCGCTGCCCACGCGTTTGAGCTTTCCCTGCCGGGCCAACTCCTCCCAGACCGCCGCGGGATACTGGTCCGGCGGCGTGATGGCCATGATCCCCGACTCGCGGCCGCTGCTCATGGGACCGACGCCGATCCGCGACTGGTCGTCGAGGCGGGTCAGTTTCAGACGCTTCTTGAAGGCCTTCAGCGCCGCCTTGAGTTGTTCGGGGGCGGGTACGTCAGCGTTGCACATGGGAAACTCCTGTCCTGCCGGCAGTTCTCTTTCGATCCTGGTAGATTGCCTCCAGTATCCGGTCGTCCTCTTCCGTCCAGTAGTCCGCCATCATTCCCGCAGCGGTTTCGGTGCTGCCCGGCTTCCAGAGCGGCGGCGGACCGGGCAGTTGTTTCACCCGCAGGACCAACTCAACTTTGCGTCCCTCCTCGATTCCCGGACTCTCCTCCAGCTCGATCGTCTTACCATGAATGACGCCTTGCAGCAAAATATCCATTGCAGCCTCCTTCGCTTTCGCAAAGCAGCCGTTGTTTGAACTCAAACTTTCTTCAACTTCACCTTGTAGTTTCCCCGGGCTTCATCGTGCTCCAACTCGATCAAGCCGGCCGCCTGGGCTTCTTCCAACAGGTCGGAGAAGGTGCCGTAGCCGTAATAGGACTCGTTGAAATCGGGATACACGCGGCGCATCACCTGCTTGACCATCGAACCCCACAAGGGATCGTAGTCCATTTCCAGCGAGCGGACGATTTTCAGCAACCGCTCGATGGCCTCCTGCTTCTTGTCGCCGCTCTCCTTGCGGCCCCCCTTGCGAGCCACGGCCACCACCCGGTTCTTCTGCGACTCGCGGATCAAGTCGTCGTAGTAGATGAATTCGTCGCAGGCGGCGATGAGCAGGTTCGAGGTGGAGCTCTTCACGCCGCAGCCGATCACCCGCTTGTCGTTCTCCTTGAGCTTCGAGACCAGGGGCGAAAAATCGCTGTCGCCGGAAAGCAGGGCGAAGATGTCGATGTGATGCTTGGCGTAGCAGAGGTCCAGCGCGTCGACCACCATGTGGATGTCGGCGCTGTTCTTGCCGCTGGCCTTGCTCTGGGGAATGTCGATCAGCTCGATGCCGTGGGAATGGAACTCGCGAATGGCGTCGCGGTAGTTGCTCCAGTCGCAATATGCCCGCTTGTAGACGATTCGCCCTTTTTCCAGCAGCCGCTTCAGCACCAGCGGGATCTGGAACGGCTCGGCCTTCATTTCGCGGACGCCGAGGGCCAGGTTTTCGAAATCGACAAAGACGGCGATCAGGGGTTCGTCGGACATGGCGTTACTCAGAGATTCCCATCCTTTGCGGCGATGCGCGGGGTTTTTCCGTGCCAAGGCCGCCAGGGTGCGGACAAGGCGATTCACGGAACCGATCCCTCCATTGTGGCCGCAACCCCCGCCCGCCGCAAGGGCGTCGCGAACCGGGGCGTTGCATCGGCCCTTCTTCCTCCGGAAGAAGAGACCATCGCGACGCAAGGCCAGCCTGACCGACCCCGTGGACCGGCGGATTCCGCCGGCGTAGCCGTGATTGCGGCGGCCAGGCGTTCGCGAGACGGTCGAACCAGAATACTCAGTGTCAGGACCAGCCGGTTCTGGACGGCTGCTGGATGACAGCAGACGGATTCACGAAGGGATGGATATGGGGTACAGCCGCAGTGAAAAGAACGGCTCGACAACCCCGCGAAACAAGACCGTGACGACCACGTTGCCTGCCCTCCTTCGGAGGAATATCAAACGACCACACGAAGCTCCTGATGGCTTCGAGTTCGACGCTATGCGCGCAAAACCGCGACACCCACCGCAAAAAATTCCAGGGGCGACCCTTGACAGCAAATCCTCTTTCAGGGAAAGGTCGGCATGTCGTTGAAGCTGCCAGACATGCCGAGCGCGGCGCTTCGCGTCGTAACGGCATGCCACCCAATTCCCCCAACCTGCCTGGGATAAGCAACTACCCTAGCACCCCGGCCGCGGAAAAGCGGCGGGATTGTCGGGGCACCAATCGGCGTAGCAAAAATGGGAGCACGGACCTTCGACCGCCACGGCGGCGGCGTAGCCTTGTACCAGGCTGAGGCTGGCCACCGACCAGCGGACGCTCGCCCCCTCTTCGCTGTCGCCGAGCACCGATCCCAGCAGCATCAGCCCCGCGGTAAGCGTGACGTGTTGCGGCGCGGCGGAAAACCCCCGCCCCATCGCCTTCAGGTAAGCCTCCTTGCAGGTCCATAAGTCGAAAAAGGCAGCCAGTTGGTCTTTTTCGGGCAGCGTCCGCAGCGTCTCCCGCTCGGTTGCCGAGAATACCATCTGCCCTACGTCATGTATGTCAACGTCTGGTCGAATCTGTTCCAGATCGACTCCGACGGCCCGGTTCCGCGCGACCGCGATGAGCGCCCGTTCGCCTGAATGCGAGACGTTGAATTGCACCGCCGCGGCGGCCGGCGATTGCCACAAGCGGGGCTTGCCGTATCGGCCATATTCAAAGCGGCAGCTCCGTGCAGGTAGTCCGGCGTAGCGGCCGACGATCCAGCGCAGCGCGCCGCGGCAGGCCACGAATCGATCGCAATCCTGTTGGCGGACGAAGCGGGCCGCCCGCTCTTGTTCGTCGGGCGACAGGATGGCTGTCAGGCCGGCCACAATCGGCCCCGGCAGGTCGAGCCGGATCCGCCAGAGATGGACTTCGCTTCCTCGCGGCGATACGAAACGCGCGCGCTCGACGCGCCCGGGCGGCGGTTGGAGATCCTCCGCGGTCAATTGCCGCACGGTGACCTGGGAGCGTTGCTCTAATGCCATACCTTCATGATAGTAAGAGATCCGGGGCATCGGGGATAGAAACCATCTCTGTCTCATCGCGGACGAAAGAGATGATGTCCCACACGGAGGTAGGCATGTTCAATGGTCACTCCGGCTTTCCACCCGCAAGGGCGGGATTCGCGGAGATGGAGATTCTGCGCCGGCCTTGCCCGATTTTCCAGGAAATCCGTGCAGTCTCGTTACGGTTGTGTCCATCTCAAACTGCGCGCAACCGAGGTGATAAGTTGGGTCACAGACCGCGAATTGAAGGGGTTTTGTCCTACAAAGTCCGGTGGTTAATCCGGTTGGGGGCGGCGTCGCACCAGTAGGACACACGCGCGACGTTTCGCGTGCCGGAATTTCTTTCTGCCGACAAGTCCTTTCCTACCGACATGGGTGCCCGAGCGGGATGGCGTTCCCAAATAAATCCCCACGGCTCGATGTTAATGCATGCGGTGTAAGCGCTTACCGGCTTAGACCGACGGATTTGCCGGCCCGCGGCACGAATCCATGCGCGGTAAGAACTACTTTTTTCCGATTTAGTATTAGAAGCGGGTGCCGCAGATTATCCATAAAATTCACAAAAAATTGTTGCTCTACCCATTCGCTGTATGTCATTAAAATAACTCGGAAATCTTATCCTTCCCAACGCAAAAACTCCGAACTAATATGATTCTGGATACATAACCACCCCCGAAGCTCCGGGGCCCGCGGCATGCCGTGCTTTTTCGCCGCTGGTACCCCTGTCGGGCTTCGCCGGGACGTGATTCACGGGTCCCCGACAGGATGGGAAGCGGTCCGTAATGTCCCGGCTGACGGATATTGACGAAAGGTATAGAATTGCGGTCGAAGGAGAGTAGGGATGCTAAACCGCTCAGAGTCAACCCCCGACGCAACGTACTTCGGTGATATCGAAGCCCAGCCGCTTCGCGCAGATACGACTTCTTTGAATCCGCACTTTAGCACACCGCACCAGGAAAACAAATTGATTCCAAGTCTGAGCCAGTCGCCCGCCCTGAGATCTCCAACCCGGTGCGACGCGTCTACGCCGCCGGTGATCGCCAGCCTGATCGATCTGCTGCGGGCGCGGGCATCGGTGATGGGTGATAAGCGGGCCTTCACCTACCTTCGCGGCGATGGCACGGAAGAGGCAAGCGTGAGCTACCGCGGGCTGCACGAGCGGGCCATGGCCATCGGCGCCGAGTTGCAATCCATGACCTCTCCGGGCGACCGCGCGATGCTGCTGTTTCCCGCGGGCCTGGAGTTCGTCGAGGCGTTTTTCGGCTGCCTGTATGCGGGCGTGGTGGCGGTGCCGGCGGCGCCTCCCGGCCGCAATCGTTCCACGTCATCGGCCGACGCGATCTTCGACGCCGCGACGCCGTCGCTGATTCTCAGCACGGCGGATTACCAGCAACAAGCGGCGCAGTCCAATGGACATTTCTCCAAGCTGCTCCAGCAGCGCTGGATCGCCACGGACCGGGTGGCGTCGGAGCGGCAACAGGCCTGGCGCGATCTTCCGGTCGATAGTCGGCAGATCGCCTTTCTGCAATATACGTCCGGTTCGACCTCATCGCCCAAAGGCGTGATACTGAGCCACAAAAATTTGCTCTACAACTCCGCCGTGATCCAACGGGCTTTCGGCAACACTTCCGACAGCAGCGCGGTCTTCTGGCTGCCGTTGTATCACGACATGGGGCTCATCGGCGGAGTTATTCAACCGATTTATTGCGGCGGATCGTGCACCTTGCTGGCGCCGGCGGCGTTTCTGCAGCGGCCCGCCTTGTGGTTGGAAACGATCTCTCGCGCCCGGGCCACGATCAGCGGCGGCCCCAATTTCGCCTTCGACTTGTGTGCCCGCAAGGTTTCGGCCAAGGAACGCGCCGGGCTGGATCTCGACAGTTGGAAAGTGGCCTTCGTGGGAGCGGAGCAGATTCGCGCGCAAACTCTGGAGCGATTTGTCGCCACTTTTGCCCAGTGCGGATTCCGCCGCGAGGCGTTTCTTCCTTGCTATGGACTGGCCGAGGCAACCCTGATGGTGTCGGGTAGCTCGCGCTCGGCCGCGCCGACCGTCGTTCACGTCAGCAGCGAGGCCCTGGCGCGCAATCGGGTCCATTATACGTTCCCCGGCGATGCCAAGGTGCGGAGTTTCGTCGGATGCGGCCGCAGCCTCTCCGGGCAGCGGGTAATGATTGTCGATCCCGAGGCGCGTTTGCCCTGCGAGGATGGAAGCGTCGGGGAAATCTGGATTCAAGGTCCGAGCGTGGCCGAGGGGTATTACGAGCGGTCCGCCGCCACGGCCGCGGTTTTCCGGGCCCATCTGGCCAACAACGGCCACGGCCCGTTTCTCCGTAGCGGGGACCTGGGCTTTGTGCGCAACCACGAGTTGTTTGTGACCGGCCGGGTCAAAGACCTGATCATCGTCCGCGGCCGGAACTATTATCCGGAAGACATCGAACACACGGTCGATCACGCTTACGACGGGTTGCGCGCCGGTTACGGGGCCGCATTTTCCGTCGACCTCGACGGCCGGGACCGGCTGGTGATCGTCCAGGAGGTCGAGCCCCGCCGCCGCGATCTGGATACCGCCGCGGCGCTCCGCGCGATTCGCCTGGCCGTGGTCACGCGACACGAGTTGGAAGTTCACGCGATCGCGCTGGTCAAGGCCGGCGCCGTTCCCAAAACGTCCAGTGGCAAGACGCGGCGGTCGGCCTGCCGCGAACGTTACCTCAATGGGCAATTGGAAGTTCTCGCGGCGTGGAAGTCCGACCCCGAGAATCTGGAGAATGTCGACGTTGCGGAAAACGACGGCGGGGACGTCCCCGCCGAACCCTCGCCGCGGCCCGCCAGCGCCGCGGAAATCGAGTCCTGGTTGATCCAGCAGATCGCGGCGCGGCTCCGGCTTACGGAAGCCGAGGTCGGCGTGACGACGCCGTTTCTGCAGTTCGGCATGGGCTCGCTGGACGCGGTGGAGATCGCCGCCGCCCTGGAACGCTGGCTCGCGCGGCGATTATCGCCGACGGCCATCTATAATTACCCCAATATTGCCGCGTTGGCCTATTGGTTGGCGAATCCGCCGCTCAATTCCGCGACGCCGGCCGCATCGCAAGCGGTGGACTTGGCGGCCGTGGAGTTGGATCCACAGCGGCTGCTGCAAGACGTTCGGCAGATGACGGAGCAGGAAATGCACGCGTTCGTTGCCGCGGAGATGGCGAAGCAGGAAGGGAAGTGAACGAGGATTTCATGGCCGAACAGCGCGACGAACTTACTCCGCTACAAAACGCCGTCTATCTGCTCAAACAAGCGCAGGCCAAACTGGCGGCCTACGAACGGGCACAGTCGGAACCGATCGCCATTATCGGCGTCGGCTGCCGCTTCCCCGGCGGAGCAAGCGATCCCGAGGCGTTTTGGAAGCTCGTCGCCGGTGGCGTTGATGCCGTGCGCGAAGTTCCCGCCGACCGCTGGAACGTCGACGACTACTACGATCCGGATCCCTCTGCGCCGGGCAAAATGAACACCCGCTGGGGAGGTTTCCTGGAACGGGTGGATGAGTTCGACTGCGAGTTCTTCGGCATCTCGCCGCGCGAGGCGGTGCGCGTCGATCCGCAGCACCGCCTGCTCCTGGAGGTCGCCTGGGAAGCCTTGGAAGACGCGGGGCTGCCGCCCGCCGACATCGCCCAGACCCGGGCCGGCGTCTACGTGGGAGTGATTGGCAGCGACTACGCGTTGATGCAGTCCAAGGATCTTTGCGACATGGACGTCTTCTCCGGGACGGGCAGCAGCCATGCCATTCTCGCCAATCGCTTGTCCTACGTCCTCAACTTGAGCGGCCCGAGCATCGCCCTGGATACCGCTTGCTCATCGTCGTTGGTCACCGTACACCTGGCCTGCCAGAGTTTGCGCCGCCGCGAATCCGACCTGGCGCTGGTGGGCGGGGTGAACCTGATGCTCAGCCCGGAAATGACGTTGGCGCTCACCAAGGCCCACATGATGGCCCCCGACGGCCGTTGCAAGACGTTCGACGCCTCGGCCGACGGTTACGTCCGCGGCGAAGGCTGCGGCATGATCGTGGTCAAACGGCTCAGCGACGCCTTGTCGGCCGGCGACCGGATCATCGCCTTGATTCGGGGCAGCGCCGTCAACCACGACGGACGCAGCAACGGCCTGTCGGCCCCCAACGGTCCGGCCCAGGAGGCCGTGATTCGCGCTGCCCTGGCCGACGCCCAACTGGCCCCGCGCGACATTGGCTACGTCGAAGCCCACGGCACCGGAACGCGTCTGGGCGACCCGATCGAAATCGAGGCCCTGCGGTCCGTCTTGGGGGATGGCCGCGCCGCCGATCGCCGCCTGCTGGTCGGTTCGGTCAAAACCAACATCGGTCACCTGGAAAGCGCGGCGGGCATCGCGGGCCTCATCAAAATCGTGTTCATGCTGCAGCACGGCCAGATTCCGCCGCACTTGCATTTGCATACCGTCAATCCCTTGCTGCGGCTGGAAGATTCGCCCATCGATATTCCCACCAGCTTGTGCGAGTGGCCGCGGAGCGCACAGCCGCGGCGGGCGGCCGTCAGCTCCTTCGGCTTTGGCGGCACGAACGCCCACGTGATTCTCGAGGAGCCGCCGCTGCTGGAGCCGCGGACGAGCCCGATCGAGCGGCCGCGGCACGTGCTGACGCTGTCGGCCCGTTCGCCGCAGGCGCTGTCCGAGCTGGCCCAGCGCTACGCCAACTTTGCGGAGACCTGTCCCGCGTCCTCATTGGCCGACGTCGCCCATACGGCGAACGCGGGACGGACGCATTTCACGTATCGCGCGGCGGTGGTTGCGGCGTCCCTTGACGAGTTGCGCGACAAGTTAGGGCAGTTCCCCGCCGATCCACCCGCGGCGGGCCTCCACCGCGGTCTGGCCGAGCACGATCGGCCGCCGCGAATCGCCTTTCTCTTCACCGGCCAGGGGGCGCAATACGCCGGTATGGGCCGCGCATTGTACGAGACCCAGCCGACGTTTCGCCGCGCGATCGATCGCTGCGCGGAGCTTCTGCGCTACGAATTGGACCGCCCGCTGTTGTCGCTGCTGGAGCCGGAAGCCGGTTCGCTGTTGGATCAGACCGGCTATACGCAGCCGGTGATGTTCGCGCTGGAATTCGCCCTGGCCGAGTTGTGGCGAAGCTGGGGCATCGAGCCCGCCGCGGTGCTGGGCCATAGCGTGGGCGAATTCGTCGCCGCCTGCGTGGCGGGCGTGTTCTCGCTGGACGACGGCTTGCGGCTCATTGCCGAAAGAGCCCGCCTCATGCAGGCGCTGCCGCCGGGCGGAGTGATGGCGGCCGTATTCGCCACCGAGGCGCGGGTAACCGCCGCCCTTCAGGCGTACGCGGGGCGGCTCACGATCGCCGCGATCAACGGGCCGGAGAGCATCGTCATTTCCGGCGACGAAGCGCCGCTCGGCGAGGTGCTTTCGCAATTCGAGTCGGAGGGGGTCAAGTCCAAGCTGCTGGTCACTTCTCACGCGTTTCATTCGCAACGGATGGACCCCATGCTCGACCGGCTGCGGCAGGTGGCCGCCACGGTGGCCTGTTCCACGCCCCGCATCGACATCATTTCCAACCTCACCGGCCAGGCGGCGGACCAACACACGTATGCCGATCCGGAGTACTGGAGCTGTCATGCGCGATCGCCGGTGCAGTTCGCCCGGAGCATGAAGGTGCTGGCCGAGCGTGGCTGCGAGCTCTTTCTGGAGATCGGCCCCAGCCCCACCTTGATCGGCATGGGGCAGCGCTGTCTGGCGGAAGGCGCTCACGCCTGGCTGCCCTCGTTGCGGCCGGGCCGCGATGATTGGCAAACGTTGCTCGAGAGCCTGGCCGAATTATACGTCCACGGGGCGAAAGTCGATTGGACGGGCTTCGATCGCGATTACCCCCGGCGGAAAATCGAGCTTCCCTCGTACCCCTTCCAAAGGCGACGCTACTGGGCCAACGCGGCCGTCAACGCTTCCGCGCAGGGCCTGCCGCTGGCGCAGCAAAACGCCGCCGCGTCGCATCCCTTGTTGGGCCGCCGCCTGACGGCCGCCGTGAGCGAGCAGATCTTCGAGCAACAAGTCGCCGCCAATCGGCCGGGGCTGTTGGCGCAACACAAGGTCCAGGGCGTGGTGGTCATGCCGGGCGCCGCCTACCTGGAAATGGCGCTGGCGGCGTCGGCGGCCGTCCATGGAAAGCCTTGGTGCATCCGCGACGCCGCGCTGGTGGAACCGCTGATCCTCGACAAGACCCCCAAGACCGTCCAGACCATTCTCACGCCCGAGGGGCCCCACGCGGCGTCGTTCCGCATCGTCAGCGTGATGCAGCCGCGCGCGGACGCCGAGCCGTCGTTCGTCTCCCATGCCGTGGGGCGCCTGGAATTGCCCACCGATGCCGATGGCGGCGCGGTCGACGCGGAAGCCGCGCGGACGCGGTTTAGCGGTGCGCCCCGCGACGAGAATTGGCAGCTCGAAGCGCTCCGCAAGTCCGGGCTTGAACCCGGCCCGGCGTTCTTGTGGGGCACTCAACATTGGGCCAATGAGCGCGAGGGGCTGGCCGACGTTCGCGCGGCCGGCGACGCCGACCGCGCCGGCGACTACCACGTCCATCCCGGATTGCTCGATTCGATGTTCCAATTGCTGGGGGCCCTGCTGCCCGGCGCCGGAACGGGTATCGACGCTTACGTGCCGATGGGCGTCGACCGCGTGCAGTGCTTCGATCCGTTCCAGGGTCCCGGCCAGTTCCTCGCGGCGATCACCGCGCTGGAGACTAATCTCGCCGTGGGCGACGTGCAGTTGCTCGACGCCGGCGGACGGGTGTCGGTGAAACTCGAAGGTGTGCGGCTGCGGCGGGTGCCCCGCGACTGGCTGGCCCGCCTCATCTCCGGGCCGCTGCCCGATTGGTGCTATGAACTGGCCTGGGTGTCGCAACCCTTGGAGGCGGCGCCCGCCGAGCAGATGGCTGCCGAGCCGGCTCGCTGGTTGATCTTCGAATCTCAGGAAGGCCTCGGCGCGGTCTTGGCCGAGCGATTGGCCGCCAAGGGCGACCATTGCCGGCAGGTGCCCCGCGGCGGCGATCCCGAATCGCGCCGCACGGCGGTACGCGAGTTCTTGCAGGGCGGCGAGCCGGGCCAGCGGGGGATTGTGTATCTCACGGGCGTGGACGTGGACGGCGCGGAGGGATCGCCGGACTTCGATGCGGCCCGGCGCGACGGGTGGGGTGGCGCGTTGGACATCGTACAAGCGGCGGCCATCTCCGCCGCTCAGTCGCCGCCGCGGCTGTGGCTGGTCACTCGCGGCGCCCAGGCCGTGGGAGACAGCCCGCTGCCGTTGTCGTTGGCCCAATCGCCGCTGTGGGGGCTCGGGCGCGTGATCGCGGCCGAGCACCCCGAATTGAGTTGCACGCGGATCGACCTGGATCCCCAGGATCAGCACAACGCGGCCGAGCAACTGATCGCGGAGATCGGGTCCGCCCAGGGCGAGGACCAGGTGGCCTACCGCGGCGGCGAGCGCCGCGTGGCACGGTTGCGACACTTGTCGCAAGGCGAAGCCGGCGCGTTGGAAGCGCCGCGGGGCCAGCCGTACCGGCTCGAGATCACTTCCCGCGGTCAGCTCGACCACGTGGCCCTGCGGCCGCTGCTCCGCCAACCACCCGGCCCCGGCCAGGTCGAAATCCAGGTCCGCGCCAGCGGCTTGAATTTCCGCGACGTGTTGAACGTGCTGAACCTCTATCCCGGCGATCCCGGCCCGTTGGGCGGGGAGTGCGCGGGCGAAATCGTCGCCGTCGGCGCCGGCGTGGAGCGTTTCAAGCCGGGCGACCAGGTCGTCGCGCTGGCCCCTGCCAGTTTTGCCAGTTACGCCCTCACGCTGAGCCAATTCGTCGCGCTCAAACCGGAGCATCTCAGTTTCGAGGAAGCGGCCACCATCCCGATCTGCTTCTTAACCACTTATTTTTCCTTGTGCCGGCTGGGCCACATGCAGCGGGGCCAGCGGGTGCTGATCCACGCCGCTTCCGGTGGCGTCGGCCTCGCCGCGATCCAGATTGCCCGGCGCGTCGGCGCGGAGATTTTCGCCACCGCCGGCAGTCCCCGCAAACGCGAATATCTGAAGTCGTTGGGAATCGAGCACGTCTTCGACTCCCGCTCGCTCGATTTCAAGGACCAGGTCTTGCAAGCCACCGGTGGCGCGGGAGTCGACCTGGTGGTGAACTCGCTCACTGGGGAAACCATCGCCGCGAGCCTTTCCTTGCTCCACGAAGGGGGACATTTCCTGGAGCTGGGCAAGACCGACCTCTGGGATCAGAAGCGGGTAGACGAGTTTCGCCCCGGCGTCACCTTCCACGCGATTGCGCTGGATCGCATGATGGCCGACCAGCCCGAGCTGGTCGAGCAACTCATGGGCGAAGTCCTGCCCCAGTTCGTCCAGCGGGAACTCGAGCCGCTGCCGCTGCGCGCCTTTGGCATTCGCCGCGTGGTCGACGCGCTGCGGCACATGGCGCGGGCCGAGCACATCGGCAAGGTCGTGATCCAGGCAGCCCCTGAGAAGGAGCCCGCCCGGCCGGCGTTTTCGCTGCGCGATGACGCCACGTATCTTGTCACCGGCGGCCTGGGCGGCCTGGGTCTGAAAGTCGCTCGCTGGCTGGTCGATCGCGGAGCGCGCCACCTGGTGCTGCTGGGAAGGTCCGGAATTTCCGAGGCTGCGCGGCCGCAGCTCGAATCGCTCCAGGCCGCCGGCGTTCGCGTCGAGGTCCGCAAGTGCGACGTCGGCGACCGTTCGGCGCTGGCCGCGCTGCTGTCCGAGATTGCCGCGGCATTACCGCCGCTTCGCGGCGTTTTCCACCTGGCCGGCGTGTTGGACGACGGAGTTCTCCGCGAGCAAAGCCGCGAGCGGTTCGACCGGGTCATGGCGGCCAAAGTGCGGGGCGCCTGGAATCTGCACGATCTGACACGAAGCCAGCTGCTGGATCACTTTGTGCTGTTCTCGTCGGCCGCCGCGCTGCTGGGCGCCCCCGGTCAAAGCAACTACGCCGCCGCAAACGCCTTCCTCGACGCCTTGGCGCATCATCGCCGGGCGGAGAAGCTGCCGGCGCTGAGCGTCAACTGGGGCTCCTGGGCCGACGTCGGCATGGCGGCACGGTTGGCGGATGCCGAAGGTCGCCGCTGGTCGGCCGCGGGAGTGGGCTGGATCGAGCCGGCGCGAGGCCTGGAAACGCTCGAACAGATGATCGTCGAAGGGCGCGCACAGGCCGGCGTGCTTCCCATCGATTGGCGGAAATTCTTCGAGCGCATTCCCCCGGGCAGCGAGCCGGCCTGGCTCCTGGACATCGCCCACGAGGCCCGCGCGGCCGATTCGCCCCAGGAAAGCGGCCCGCCGCTGTTGCTGGAAAAACTGCAAAGCGTCACTCCCGCCGAGCGTTTGGAAGTCGCCTTGACCTTCATCCGGCAACAGGCTGCGCGGGTGTTGGCGATGGACGACGCGAATCTTCCCGATCCCCGCCGGACCTTGAACGAAGTGGGGTTCGATTCGCTGACGGGCGTCGAGTTCTGCAACCGCGTCGGCCGCTCCGTCGGCCAGCACCTCAACCCGGCGGTATTGTTCGACTACCCTACGCTGGAGAGCTTTGCCGGCTACGTGGTCCGCGACGTCCTCCATATGGAGTCCGAGTCGGAAGCGCAAACGCCGCCGGCCCAGCCGGAACAAGTCGACGACGAAGCCCGGCAGCAGACGCTTGCCGACGTGGAAGGCATGTCGGAAGAGGAAATGGATGCCTTGGTGACACAGCAACTCGATAAGCTCCAGCCGTAACTGGACCGCGGTGACGGAATCCGCCGCCAGATCAAAGCCCGGGGGTTGCGACCTCCGGGCTTGCCGCGTGACATGATTTTTTCCTCGCGATTTCCAACCTATGGATCCACTGGCCGAACGTCTGAAGAGCATGACGCCGCTGCAGCGGGCGGTGTTCGCCTTGAAGGAAACGCAAGCCCGGCTCGACGCGCTCGAGCAAAAACGCGCCGAACCGATCGCCAT